>JACCED011822015.1_pt1 | contig 13986 bp, 10 predicted proteins | sample 7455021 | NCBI WGS metagenome assembly JACCED01 (sample SAMN15323456, study PRJNA562643) | freshwater metagenome | isolation source: river surface water | place: USA:Blue River Watershed | collected 2017-08-19 | reverse complement strand
GATAATATTAATAATAAAGAAATTTTAAAATCTATTCAATAAAATTCTATTGAATGTTTTAAGCTTTCACACTAGGACTTTCACGATAGAATTGTGCAATAAATGTTTGAATATCTTTATTACGAATTTCATCACCTTCTTTACGATTCAGTTTCTTTGCAGTTGCTTTATCTAGAATAATAATTTTAATTTCTTTTCCATTATCATCTTTTTTAGTTGTCATTAATTTTGCCTCACTAAATTTGGCATTTAGAAGTTTAGTAACTTCTGGACGAGATTTTTTCTCATCAGCATCAATACCAATATATTTACGAAGAATATCAGGAACATCAGTTTGTTTATTAAATCCACCTTTACCCGCATTTTCAGTCTTACGAGGTTTCTTCTTAGATACCTCATGATTAAATGCTTTCTCAAAACGTTTCATTAAACTATCAAGATCACGCATTAATTTTTTATGAGTATTATTATATTCCTTTTGTTCCCGTTCAAATTCCTTTGACTTTTCAAGGAATACAGATTCACTCTCATTAATTTGTGTAATACGCTGTGCTAATTCTGTATATAATTCATGAGCATTTAATTTCTTTTTTTTATCTTGATTATCATTAGTTTCATCTTCAGATGAAGACTCATCAACAACAATCTCTTCGACCTCATCGTCTGAAATATGTTCAGTTGTATCTTGTTTTTTGGGCATTAAAATATAATGCCCAAAAATCAATCAATTTATTTATCAATTTTTCCTATAAATATATTGAAAGTTAATAGGGAAAGATATGATTTATATATAAATCATATAGCCCTATCAATTTTTATTTGTGTTCACAAATAACCTTTGATTTGGATTGCTTTCCAAATCAATTTTTCTGGTGGTCTTTTATTTTCTTAATAAGCCATGAACTAGATTGTATTTTATCTCCAAACCCATCTCTTAATTCAATACCTAATCTATTACATATTTCAGCTTCAGGTATACTATTATTATTTTGGTCTCCCCCATTACAGAAATAAGTAGGTCTAGGTTCTACATTTTCTAATGTTTTACATACAGTTCTATCAGTATCTATTGATTTAACAACATAATCAACACATTTTAATTCTTCAATTATTTTAATTCTTTCATCAACTGGCATAAAATGAGTCCCTTTTTTTAATTTAGCCTGATCATCATTATTAACAATTACCATTAATTTATCAGCAATTCTTTTTGATTGTTTAAAATATTCAATATGTCCTATGTGAATTGGATCAAAATAGCCGCTTACACATGCAATTGTAGTACTCATTATATAAATTATATATATTTTATTTAAATGAATTTTAATTTAAATTTATATTTATTTTAATATTTAATGTCATCATCATTTTCATTAACTCCCTTAACTGGTCGCTATTCTTCTTTTGTTGAAGATATATCAAAAATATTTAATGAAGAAAACTATTATATAGAAAGAGTAAAAGTAGAAATTATTTATTTAGCAATTTTATTAAAAAAAAAATCAATTGATATTAATTTAAATGTAAAAATAGATTATTTAAAAATATTAGAAATAGAAAAAACAACAAAACATGATGTAAAAGCAATTGAATATTATATAAGAACTCTTACTGATAAAAGTATTCATAATTATATTCATTGTGGATTAACATCTCAAGATGTTAATTCAGTTGGATATATTTTAATGTTAGAAAATAGTAGAGATTATTTTAATAAACTATTTAATGATTTTAAAACATCATTAGATACATTTAAAAATAAATTTAAAAATGATAAAATAATGACATATACACATGGACAACCTGCAGTTCCATCATTATTTGATATTGAATTGGATAAATTCCATATTAAAATAATAAATAGTTTTAATGATTTTATGAATGTTAAATTAACATGTAAATTTTCATCATCTGTTGGCAATTATTCAACATTATTATTAATATTTAATAAAAATGAAATAAATGAATTATATGATGAAATGTCTAGATTATTAAAAAGAAAATTAAATTTTACAACTTATGCTAGACAAATAGATGATTATACTTCTATTATTATTTTATTACAAACTATTCAAAGAATCAGTTTATCATTAAAAGAATATGCATTAAATATTTGGTTAAGAATAACAAGAAATGAATTAATTCAAGATAATATAGTTGGTGAAATAGGATCAAGTGTAATGGCTCATAAAATAAATCCATGGAGATTAGAACAAGCTGAAGCAACATCTAATATTATTTATAGTTTATGTGATGCAATTATAAGAACAATAAGTATTAGTAAAGATAGTAGAGATATGAGTGATTCATATGCATTAAGAAATATGGGAGAAATATTTGGACATTTAGTAGTTTTAATTAAAAATATAGAAATAGGTATTAATAATCTTACATTAAATAAAGAAAAAATTAATAATATATTGAATGAAAATATTACTAGTATAAGTGAATATTTTCAAACTTATTTAAGATGGAATTGTTATATTGAGGAACCTTATAAATTATTAGAAAAATTAACAAAAGGAAAATATATAACATATGACGATTTACATATTTTTATTGATAATCTAAATATAGAAGATTATCATAAAGAACATCTCAAAACTATAAATATTCAAACAATCTGATGATGTTACTCAAATAATACTACAATATCAGAATCATCAGGTGAACATTCTATTTTTATATAACTAATTTGTTTTTTAGAACATACTGATTTTTTTTTATTAAAAGATTTTTGACGTTTTTTAATATTTTTATTTGATAATAATTCAGTTTGAATTATATTATAATTAGTTAAACAATAATCATAAATTTTTTTTGTAAAAAACCATCTGTAAAAATTTAATTGACCAATTGTTGTTATAACACAATCATTATTAGCAAAAAATGGTATTCTATCCCCTCTACCAAATGGATCAAAATATTTTTTCTTATGAGCTTTTAGTTGGTCTTTATATGAACTATGAACTAGAAAATTATAATTAATGCCTTTCTCTTCTAATTCATAGGAAACATTATGATTTATTGAATATTTTGTTACAAAAAATTCAAATGTTCTTCTAGATATAATACTTGTTCCATCAATTATTCCTATTAATAATTCAAAACATGTATTATTATGATAAAATTCTTCAAGAGATTTTAATAATAAAATTTCTTGAGATGTTAAATTTAATTTTTTATATACTATTCCACTATCATATGATGGTTCCATATAAATATGATTAATATGAAGTCTTTAATATAATTAATATTAATTATCTGAACTCGTAGTTGAACTAAATTTATTTACTATATTTACTGGTTCATCACTTGAATTTGATTTCTGTTCATTAGTTTGATTTTTTAATTCATCATTATTAAAATCAATTGTTTCTGATGTATTACTATTTATATTATTTGGCATTTCTAAAATAGATGATGTTATTTCACTTTCTGATCTAATAAATATAGATGAATTATCAAAATTATTTAATGTATCAACCACATCAAATGCTGGCTCATCATCACTATCTTCTATTAATTTATAATTATAACTTATTTTAGGACATGGTTTAAAATTTAATAAAACCGGTCTAATAAATAAACCAAATCCATTTTCATTAATCCAAATAGCATATAATTCTAAAATACATTTTAACCAACTATCTTTATTTATTTCTTCTATTTCCATTCTATTTGAGGTATTTTGAATTATTGTCTCAAAATCATTTGTTTTTAATAATTTTAATCTAATTATACCATTTTTATTACTTTTATCAGTTGGTTCTCTTATAATTCTTTGATATTTCATACTTTTAACATTTGTAAATTTTTCAAACCATTTATTATTATGTTTAGCGTCCTTTATTATTTTTTTATCAACTGATTCTAAAAAATTTATAAATTTATTAATTTTATTTTGTTCTTTACCAATTAATGGAATATCTAATTCAAATATTTCATTTTTAAGTTTAGGAACATACGTTGACATAAATGTTGGTGTTTGAAATACTATATTTTTAAATTTATTATTATCATTATATTTTAAATAAACTATAGTCTTTTTATTATTAACTTTAATATCAGTATAACATATATTATTTATATCTATTTCTGATATTCTATAAGGAACTTTTATAGATGACATTATATAAATATTTAAATATATATTTATATAATTTAAATATTTATTTGTAATCAAAATAATTTGTTAAAATAATTTGTTTATTTTTTCTTAGGAGCTGCCTTAGGAGCTGACTTAGAACCCTTTGCAGGTTTAACTGGTTCAGGTTCTGGCTCAGGTTCATCTTCTTCGTCTTCTTCTTCTGCCTCATTTTCTTCATCTTCTTCTTCATCTTCGTCTTCATTCTTGAGTTTTTTATTAACTAATGGAAGAGTAGATGAATTCTTAGAAGTAGAACTAATATTAGGTTTTCCCTGAAATTTAGGTTCATCATTTTCTTCATCACTATCAATAAACGCATCATTATTCATATAGCTTGATAAGTTTGAAGTTCCACTCACATGTGGTTCAACTTCTACTTTAATAAGTTTAAAAGTAACACCATATTCAAGATAATCTTTACCCATCTTACCTTTCTTTTCACACCATGCCTTTACTGGTTGAATAATTGGACGAATTTTAGAAAGATAACGAACAACACCTGCAAAGTCATCAACACTTTCAACATTCTGTTTTTCACGTTCACGTTTACCATCCTTCATAATTGATGTATAAACTTGAGTAAGAATTTTAGTCTCAGGCCATGTGGCATCAAGCTTTACTTTCATATAGGGAGGACGAGGATACTTCTTTTTCTTCTCATCTTCTTCATCTTCATCTTCAATTGGGACACGGCAGATAGGATACGCATATTTATATTTCTTAGCTTTATCACCAAATTGCTGTGCCTTGAATTCTTTACTGCACATTAATTCATCAATTGATTGTAATTTATCATAGAATTCCTTAACCTCAGGATTATTCAAATCAAGAGGAATCTTAATAAATGCACGGTCTTTATCTGTCTTATAATATTCACCAGGCTGAGGAACACCATATGCATTCATATCAATCCAAGGACCCTGAAGCATTAAACGCTGTGTTTCCTTATAACGTGGAAAAGCCAGATTCTGAGCCTTTGACCGTTCATTTTCTTCAAATTTAGTAAATGTTAAATCTTTAGCATTAAAATCCTGATATTTAGTAGTAGTTTGTTGAGCTGACATTATTAGATTATATAAAAGATAAGCTTTAAATAGTATATAAATCAATTTTTATTTGTGAGATATATATAAAATTACTAAACCGAAGGTTATGATAAGCCTATCAACTTTTTTAATTATTATGAATATATCTAATATATAAAGATAAATCTTATTATTATATATTATGGATAATAATATAGAGACAGAACATAAAAATTTTGATAAATTAGTATTAAATAAAGATATATTAAAAGGATTATATTTAAATGGTTTTAATGCTCCTTCATCTATTCAGGTTAAAGGAATTGAAGCTATTAGCACTGAAAAAGACTGTATTATTCAGTCTCAATCTGGGACAGGTAAAACAGCTACATTTTTAATAGGCATTTTAAATGTATTAAACAATAACCCGACTAATAAAATTCTTATTTTATTACCTACAAAAGAATTAGCAAATCAAGTATATAGTGTTGCATCAAATATTATGAACTATAGTAAACATACTATTAGTTTATGTACAGGAGGCACAGAATATATTAATTATAATACAGATATTATAATTGGGACTATTGGAAGAGTTCTTCATATGACAGAAATTAATAAATTACCTATTAATAATATTACAAATTTTGTAATTGATGAAGCAGATAGTATGACACATGAAAAAAACTGTTGTGAATTAAATAAAATTATTTATAAGATTCCACATACTTCTCAGAAAGTTCTTATATCTGCAACATTAACACCATCTGTATTTAAAGTAACTGATAAAATTATGAAAAATCCAATTAAGATTCTATTAAAAAATGCAGATGTAGCTGTTGAACTTATCAGTCAATTTTATATTGATGTAGAATTAGAAGAAAATAAATTTGATGTTTTTATTGATATTTATAATTTAATTTCAACTACTCAAGCTATTATTTTTTGCAATACAATTAGAAAAGTTGAATGGTTAGCTGAACAATTAAAAGCACAAAATTTTCCAATCACAACAATTCATGGTAAAATGACACAACAAGAAAGAAATAGTATTGTTCAAGAATTTCGTGACGGTAAGACTAGATTATTATTAACAACTGACCTTTTAGCAAGAGGTATTGATGTTCAACAAGTAAATTTAGTAATTTGTTTTGATATGCCACCAGATAAGGAAACATATATTCATCGTATTGGTCGTTGTGGACGATTTAATAAAAAAGGTGTTAGTATTAGTTTTATTAAGATGCAAGATAATAATGAATTACGTTTATTAAATATGATGAAGAATACCTATAAGATTAATATTAAGGAAATGCCAGAGAACATTGATGAATATCTATAGTTTCTTTAATTTTAAAGATATAAAATAGATAAATTATAATGTCAATTGATTTAACTGATATTATAATTATTATTCTTAGTATTATTATTTCTATAGTGTTATTAGTTTATTTAAATAGTTATATATTATATACTTATAATTGTTGTAAGAAAAAAAAGAAAGATACATTTGGGTAGTGTGCAATTCAAATTTGTAAATTTGAATTGCAAAACCCAAAACTGTTAGCGAAGTTTCAAAATTAACTTTGTTAATTTTGAACCTCACATAACACATTAATTATGTATAAAGAACAATTTAAAAATAATAGTTTGGAAGATAATATAAAGTTAATAAATAATATAAATCAGGATAAAGATTTGGAGCTCTTATAATATAATGTCAAACATTGAAGAAATTATAATAATTATATCAGTATTATTAACAATATTAATAGTAATAATAATTAAATTTTGTGATTGTAATTATTTAAGTAAAAATATTAATCTTTATAAAAATTCATCATATCAAACAATTGGGTAATGTGCAATTATATTCGCGTAGCGAATGATTTGTAAATTTGAATTTTACACCCCAAAACTGTTAGCGAAGTTTCAAAATTAATAAAGTTAATTTTGAATCTCACATATCACTATTTAATTAAAAGCTAAACCACCCATGCCTTCAGCTATTCTAAGTATATTATAGCTAAAAGCATACACATATAATGTTAATGGTATAAGGTCTGTATTATCAGGATTATTAGTTGGTGTTATTTCTAATTGTAATTTATGAACTTTAGATAAATTAAATGTTCCTGATGGTTGATATTCAGCAGGTAATATAGCAAATGAATACATATTAATACCTAAATCAGCTTTAATATTAAAATGTTGATAAGGTTGTACATAATTAAAATATCTACTATCTCTTTCTCTAAATCTTTCATTATTATTAACAATTAATTTAGAATATGATAATGATGATGCATTAGTATCAACTGAACCATAATAAGTAAAATTATCTAATGTGCTAATATTACCTCCACCTCCTGATGAAACACAATTATCTACATCAAAAGTAGATGCAGTTAAATTTAAATAATATAATGTATGATTAAATACTGAACCATTATTACCCCAAACATATTTTGTATTATTTGATTTTATAGCTAACCCTGAATAATATTCAGATACTACATCTATCCAATCTGTATCTGAACCTACTTGTAATGGTGTAGTTTGAGGAATATTAATAACAGGCGTTCCTAATGATAATCCAGTAGTATTACCCCATGACCACAATGTTCCATTTGTTTTAATACCTTTTACATAAATTCCAGCTATATTACTAACTGTTAACCAGGTATCAGAACCAACTTGTTGAAAAGTATTATATGAAGTTAAATTTCCTAAACCTAATTCACCATTAAAATTTACACCACATGACCATAAGGTTCCATTTGTTTGAATTCCATGTGTGGCATTACCAGCTGATGTAATCATATTCCATGTACTAACTCCTACTTGAATAAATGTATTTCTTGTAGTATTATTTCCTATTCCTAATTCACCATTACTATTCGATCCAGTTGCCCATAATGTTCCATTATTTTTAATTGCAAAAGTATTATTTGAACCACATGATATATAAGCCCAATCAGTTGCAATTCCTACTTTTTGAGGTGTAGTATATGGTGTAGTATAATTACCTAAACCTAATGAACCTAAATTATTAGTGCCCCATGTCCATAATGTTCCATCTGTTTTAATTGCAGCCATATGAGCAACACCACATGATATTTTACTCCAATTAGTATCAGTTCCAACTTTTTGAGGTGTATAATAAGCTGTTGTATTACCTAAACCTAATTGTCCACTAGTATTTAACCCCCATGTCCATAAGGTTCCATCTGTTTTTATAGCAGCATAAAATGAACTATAATTTGCAGAAGATAGGTTTTTCCCAGCGTTCACTTTTAACCAATTAGTATCAGAACCAATTTGAGTTAAAATGTATCTATTAACTAAATCTCCTAAACCGAGCTGTCCATATGTATTATTACCAATTGCCCATAATGTTCCATTTGATCTAATATGTAAATATGGAGAATAAGATAACCATGCATCATTATTATTATAAAGTGTAGGAACACTAAATGGATATGAACCAAGATAATTCATTCCCATTTGAGCATTTGTATTAATACCCATAAAATATAAATTATAACTACTATCTATTAACCATGCATTATTAGAACCTGCTTGAACATCAGTATATTGAGATGAATCTATTTGAATAAAAACAGATGAATTATTATAATTTGTATTTAATCCACCATACAAATTATTTCCAGAACCCCAAATAGTATTATCATTTTTTTTAACATATAATGTACTAATTGATCCATAAATATTTATATAATTACTAGCAACTCCTACTTGTTGAGGACTATTATAATTTGTAGTATTACCTAAGCCTAATTGACCACTACTATTACTACCCCATGTCCATAATGTCCCATCTGTTTTTATACCACCTGTTCCTAAACTCATAGTTGCTATTTTAGACCATGTATTTATTCCACCAGTAACTACTTGAGTAAATGTATTTCTTGCTAATAAATCTCCTAAACCTAATTGACCACTAGTATTTAATCCTGTTGTCCATAAAGTATTATCATTTCTAATAGCTATAGAAAAACTTGAATTTATAGAACAAGTTATCCATGTTGATAAACCAATTTGAGTAAAAGTATTTATATTAGTATTATATCCTAAACCTAATTGACCACTTGTATTTGCACCAGTTCCCCATAAAGTTCCATCTGTTTTAATTGCTAATGTATGAGTGGATTTATTTGATATAAATGACCAATTTGTTTCTGTTCCTATCTTAATAAAACTATTTCTACTAGTATTATCACCTAAACCTAATTGCCCTGATGTATTTAAGCCTGTTCCCCATAAGGTTCCATCGTGTTTTATTATAAATGTATTAGTAGAACCACAAAATAGTTTTTGTATTTCATTAACTCCTATAGATGATATTTGAACTGGAATAGTTTGCGGACTAGTTGTATTTCCTAAACCTAATTGTCCGCTAATATTTTGACCCCATCCCCATAGATTACCATCTGATCTAACAACCATAGTATAATTACCATTTGATGAAATTATTGGTGTATAACAAACAGTCCCACCACCACTACTTGTAAATGAATTATCTTTTAATGCCCATGCTAAAAATTTAGTTGGATGGTTAAAGTCTAATTTAACATTGCTTATATTATTAGCTGGAATTGATATTTCTTGAGATTGAACTGTTTCTATTAAATAATCATGAGATGTTTGAGCAAATTGTTTTCTTTCTTCAGTATCTAAAAAAACATAATCTACCCAAATTGTTACATTACTCATTGTCCCCTGAGCTATATTATTAGTTGCATTTAAATCTGATATTAAGTTATTAAAATTATCAAATTCTATAATTATTTCTATTTCATGATACTGAAGAGCAATTAATGGTAATGCTAAATGATGATTGCGATTAAAAAAGAATAATAATGGTATCATTAAAGTTCCTGGATTATCATTATCACCCAACTGGCCATCATCTGCTTTATTCCCAACCATTTTATTTAATAATAATTTCATCTCAGTATTATGCGTTAATTCAGTCCAAATATGCATCCAATGACTATAATGATAATCAATTATTTTCCCACCAATTCTTAATTCTACTTTTTTTAATAATTTAAATCCAACTCTATTACAATATGTATTAGCATCCGCACTAACTATAGAAGATAAAGTCACTTCCACATAACATCTCCAAATTAAATCACCATGTCTAGAAATAGTGCAATTAATAGTTTCTCCAAAATCAGCAACACCTTTAAATTTTTGAACCATACTTTCAATTGAAAAATTAGTATGTCTATTATATCCATTTTTAAAATATGTAATAGTTGGTCTATCTATTAAATAAGCATCCGCTTCACCTAATGCAACTAGTTGTAATAATGCACAATCTCCCATAATATATATTATATAGATTATATATAATATATATTTATATTAATATTAGTTACTAAACGCTAATCCTCCCATACCACTTGCAATTCTAAGAACATTGTAACTAAATGCATAAACTGATAATCTTAATGGAATATTATTTGTATTTTCAGGGTTAATAGTAGGTGTTATTTCTAAATTAGCATTATCTATTCTTGAAAAATTACAAGTTCCTGATGGTTGATGTTCAGCTGGTTTAAGAGCAAATGAATATACATTTATACCAATATCTGGTTTAACTTCAAAATGTTGATAGGGTTGTATATAGTTAAAATATGTTGAATTTCTTTCAGCAAATCTATCTTGACCATTTATTCTTAATTTAGCAGATGCTAATGTAGATGTTAATATATTATAACTACTAAATGAAGTAAAATAATTAGTATTAGTCTCAATACATGGTTGTTCTGTTAATGAATATATTTCAGCAATATAAAAACCCATATAATTATAACTACCCCATGCTAATGTAGTATCAATATTATTATTACTTTGTATTCCATATGAGTGGTATGAACCACCAAATACATTTGTCCATATATTATCTTCATTAACTTTCAATGGAATATTAGAATTAGTTATATTTCCTTCTATTCCAATTTGTCCAACTGTATTTAAACCCCAACCATATAATGTTCCATCTAATTTTATACCATAGGAAGTATAATTGGATGTTGATATAGTAAGCCAATTTTCAGCAGTAATTAATGTTGGTGATAATTGATTTGTATTATTACCATTTCCCAATTGCCCTTCAATATTACGCCCCCATCCATATAATCTAATAGCATCATTATTCTTTATTCCTAAAGTATGATGAATGCCTGCTGTTATTTTAGTCCATGAATCTGAATCAATTAATATAGGAACATCACTATTATTAGTTGTTCCATCCCCTATTTGACCATATCCATTAAAACCCCATGCATAAATTGAACCATCTGTTTTTATACCAATCATATGATAACCACCACATATAATATCAGCCCAATCTGTTGCTAATGTTGATTCTTGAACTAAAGATGTTTGAGGACCACCACCAAAACCTCCAGCTTGTGCACATTGACCATCTATATCATAACCACATATCCATAATTCTCCTAATGAATTTATAGCAGCTGTATTAACACAACCACATGCAACTTTAGTCCAGTTAGTTGCTACACCAATCTGAGTTAAAGATGTTCGATCAGTTGTAGTGCCATCACCCAGCTGTCCTTGACCATTATAACCAACACTCCATAAAGTTCCATTGCTTTTAATACCCACTGTATGAGCAGTTCCGGTTGCTACAGCTAACCATGTAGCAACACCAACTTGTTGAGGTGTAATATAAGAAACATTTGCTCCTGCACCTAATCCAAGCTGTTTATAACTATTTTCTCCCCACCCCCATAAAGTTCCGTTAGATTTAATGGCTAATGTATATTGTAGAGCAAATATAGGAACACCTGCGTCACTTAAATATTTACTTGGTTGTAATATTTCAAATGTTGTTCCTGCTGGTTTAAATGCAGTAGGCATATTATTATCTTCATCATATCCTAAACCTAATTCACCTTCACTATTAAATCCACCTACATATAATATATTTGTATTTTTAATAGCAAAAGTATGATATAATCCAGTTTGAACATTTATCCAATCAGTATCAGTTCCAATTTGTGTAGGTGTAAGAACATCTGCACCATTAGTATCTCCATTTACTAATTGTGCATCATAATTTGCACCCCAAGTATATAATTTACCTAATGAATTAATAGCAGCTGAATGTTCATAACCATTATTAATAATTGTCCAATTAGTTGCTACACCAACTTGTTGAGGTGTATTATAATCAGTTGTATTACCTAAACCTAATTGTCCATCGCCATTGTATCCCCAACTCCATAAGGTTCCATTTGTTTGAATACCAGTTGTATAATATTGTCCAGAACTAATTTTACTCCATGTAGCTGTTCCTACTTGAGTAAATTCATCTCTATTAATTAAATCACCTAATCCTAATTCACCATCTCCATTATAACCTGTTGCCCATAAAGTATGATCAGTCTTTAAAGCCATTGTAAAACCATCACCACTGCTATCATCAAAATTAGTAATAACATCAAGCCAATTAGTTGCAGAACCAACTTGTTGAGGTGTATTATAATTTGTTGTATTATTTAATCCTAATTGACCTTCATTATTTAAACCCCATGCCCATAAAGTTCCATCTGTTTTTATACCAAATGTATGATAACCTGATGCACTAACTTTAGACCAATTAGTATCTGTTCCAACTTGTGTAAAAACATTTCTGTCAATATTATCACCTAATCCTAATTGTCCATCAGAATTTTCACCAGTCGCCCATAATGTCCCATTATTTTTAATTGCAAATGTATTATAAGAACCCCCAGCAACACTTGCCCAATCAACATCAGTTCCAACTTGAGTTGGTATATTATTATGATAACTTGAACCATTAGTTCCATTTCCTAATTCACCATCCCAATTAGCACCCCATGTCCATAAAGAACCATTTTGTTGTAGAGCAATGCCTCCATAACCCCATGCGATTACTTGAGTAAATCTTTTACATCCAACAGTAGTAGATACATCTCTTAAAACCCAACTAATAAATTTGGTTGGGTGGTTGAAATTAAGACGTGTAGATGAGCGACCAGTAGCACTAATACTACTATCTTGGGCTTGAGTTATTTCAATAAGATATTCATGAGGTTTTTGAGCAAATTCTTTTCTTTCTTCTGTATCTAAAAAGATATAATCAATCCATAAATTAACATTAGATAAAGAAACTGTTGATGGAACATTATTATCTATATTATTATCATGAATACAATTATTTAATGTTTCAAAATTAATCCATAATTCTACTTCATGATATTGAAGAGAAATTAATGGTAAAGCTACTCCTGGATTTCTACAATAAGAAAATAATAAAGGTATATATAAAGTGCCTGGATTAGATTGATCAGCTGATACACCATCTGTTCCTTTTAATCCAACTAATTTATCAAGTAAAGCTTTCATATCAACATTATGTGTTAATTCAGTCCAAATATGCATCCATGATGAATAATGAGTATCAATTATTTGACCACCTATTCTTAACTCAACTTCTTTTAATAAACAAAAACCTATTCTATTCATATAATAATTATCATAATTAGCTAAATTAGGTAAAGTAACCTGAACATAAGTTCTTCCTATTAAATCACCATTACGACTAATTCTGCATACAACTTTACTACCAAAATTAGATGTTCCAGATAAAGATTGTTGCATGCTTTCAATAGCAAAATTTGTATGCCTCTTATAAATATGTTTAAAGAAAGTAATTATTGGTTCAGCAGTTAAATATACATCTTGTGCACCATATGCTACTAATTGAAGTAATGCTCCAGACATTAT
>JACCED012030701.1_pt1 | contig 13987 bp, 17 predicted proteins | sample 7455021 | NCBI WGS metagenome assembly JACCED01 (sample SAMN15323456, study PRJNA562643) | freshwater metagenome | isolation source: river surface water | place: USA:Blue River Watershed | collected 2017-08-19 | reverse complement strand
CGATAGGGCGGTTAGCTCAGGGGTAGAGCACTGCATTCACACTGCAGGGGTCACAAGTTCGAAACTTGTACTGCCCACCAAAAATACCCAGTGAAATCAAGCGCTTAGAGGAAACTCTAGGCGCTTATTTCTTTTTGGTGTCCTAAAAGTGTCCTAAACGGCTGTTTTCGGAGACCCAATAGGTTTCACTTTTCATGCAATGAACACGGCAGATTTGAAGTTGCCTGCACCAAACTGTTTTGGTTGGCTGTTCAGAAATTATTGAGGGTGGAGTGCTTTGGCCTCCTCGCGTTCTGAGTTCTCTACTTGGAAGCAGGTGTGAGTCAAAGCGCGTCCCGGAGTTGGATGCATAACCGGGGCCTTTCAAATTCCAGCTCAACCAGACCCCACCGTACCCCCACCCGCCCAAATGCAAGCAGGGACTCCCGTCTGACCTGTGCACTGTTTTTCGCTCAAACGATGCGACCAGCTTACTTATCTACGAACGATCTCAGGACCACATCCAACACAGGTAGATCAGGGAGTGACCAGTCTAATGCTTGCAACTCAAATTGTTCAAACCAACCGGCTTCCTCGTGGCTTGACAGAGTAACCCCACAGTCTTGGGAAGTGCACCAGTAGCATTCAAGCCGGATCAAGTGCTTGTCAAGGGGTGTGGTGAATGTTCCGATCGACGGTCCAACTTCTATGTGGATGCCAAGTTCCTCAAAGATTTCTCTTTGAAGTGCATGAGTAGCAGACTCACCAGCTTCAACCTTCCCTCCGGGAAATTCCCACTTCAAACCCGATCCACCGCCCGCCTTTCGTTTGGCTGCAAAGATTTGATTACCATGCCTTATGACTGCGGCGACAACCCAAAGACTTTTCAATTGAGGCGACAGACATGAACTACTGGTGGGTGAATCAAAATCAGACATACGTGCATGAAGTTGGTGGGGGGTATCTGTGGTCGCCCAAGGTGAATGCTAATGGTAGGCGCAATCGGTTCTACGACTCCATGACCGAAGCAGCGCCCGGCGATGTGGTTTTTTCGTTCTCCGACACCTTTATTAAGGCTGTTGGTGTTGTGATCGGTATTTGCCAGTCCTCACCTAAACCCACTGAGTTTGGAGCTGCGGGGGAGTACTGGGCCAATGAAGGCTGGTATCTCCCAGTCAGGTTTACAGAGCTAAGTAGGCCTATACGGCCAAAAGATCACATGGTCACTTTGGCTGCAACCCTGCCAAATAAATACTCCCCCATACAGGCAAACGGTAACGGAAATCAAGGTGTCTACTTGGCGCCTGTGGCACCGGTAATGGCGTCAGAACTATCTCGGCTCTTGAATGGTCAGGTCGAAGCTGTGATCCTTGCTTACCCACTGGGTGATGACCTTGCCGCAGATGCAGCGGAAAAAGCCATCAGGGAGGATGGCGCCATACCGGTTACAGAACGAGAACAATTGGTCAAAGCGCGCGTAGGGCAAGGTCTGTACCGATCACGTGTGGAATTAATTGAAGCTGGATGCAGGCTCACGGGGGTAACCGACAGAAGGTTCCTGCGGGCCAGTCATATCAAGCCTTGGTCAAAGAGCGACAGTAGGGAGAAACTCGACGGCAACAACGGACTCCTCCTTGCTCCTCACATTGATCACCTGTTTGACAAAGGCTTCATCAGTTTTGAAGACAATGGTCGCCTGCTGAGAAGTGAAGCATTGCCTCAATCTGTGCAAGAGGCGTGGAGCTTGATCCGATCTGTAGCGAGCAAGAGCTTCACGGCATCTCAAGCGTGGTACTTGGCCTATCACCGAGATCACGTTTTTTTAGGATAGATGCTGGGTCAAATTTCACCAGCAGCTGACCCCACCATACCCCCACCCCCCTGTTTTTGAAATGGGTCCCCCTAAGACAGCGTTAACCATGATCCGCTCAAAGGATTTGAAATTTTGGGAATTATTGTCAAAGCTGGGACAGTTGGTTATGGCAGCTAGTTACCACTAGTTGCGACTTGCACTAAATCACAGGTACAGGCGCGAGCCACGGATGGTTGATGTTGTGGTGCAGTACGCAATAAAAATTAGTATGATTCAGCTATGAATAAACTAATAAGCACTCTCCTTATTGCCCTGCTGTTTGTTTCTGGCTCAGCTTCGGCTCAGTGGGTTAAGGTTGACTGGACTAACGACATGTCTGTCTACATTGACCCGACAACAATCCGTAAGGACGGCAATCTTCGCAAGGTATGGCAGTTACAAGACCTTAAAGAACGTGACAAAGACGGTGAATTATCACGAAGGTTTAGGTCTGAATATGACTGCAAAAACGAACGCAGAAGGCTCTTGTCATTTAGCACTCACTCTGAGCCGATGGCTAATGGCATGAGCCTATATCAGAGCACAGCAGACAGTACTCAATGGAATGACATACCGCCCAGATCAGTGGCGGAGACCGTGCTTAAGATCGTTTGTGCAAACTAACAACCGTGACGCCGCTCCCGCGTTTTTATATCTCGGGATGCACACAACAGATCGCAATGGATAAATTGTGGCCGGGGGCCGATGTGTTGCGATTGAGGTGACAGACCTTCAGAGAGACGTTGGGAGATGGTCATCTGCTATCGGGGCCGTTGATGCCCACTGAATTCATCAGCAACCGTTGTAGTTTTTTCTGCCACTCGGTGTGATGGTGTAGGTTCCGCCTCTGGGCCCCACATAGCAGGTAGGATCAGCGCCTTGGTACGGCTGGTAAGGTCGAATCTGTCTAATCGTTTCAGTGCCTCGGTGTGGTTGAGCGGTGTGCTGCTGAGTTGATGGTGCTCTGTGACAGTGGTAGTCGCCGGTTTTACGGTTGTTATGACATCCAGAGGCATCAAGGCCACCACCATGCGCGAGTGCGATCACGGGATCAACAAAGAGCAAAACTGAAATCAAAAATTTCACTTGTTACTCCTGTTTTTCAAAGGAGCCACTGGCAGCTCGTATTGCCATAGTCCAATGTGCGTTTTATTAGCTGCGGTCGCCACTTTTCAATGCCTCGGTTGTATCTTTCAGCACCTTATCGCTTTTTTCCAAGGCCTTATCAATCGCATCTTTTTGACCTCTGAGCGATTCAACCATGGCGTCAATGTTAGCTTGGACTATTTCGTCCTCGCGGTCTGTCAAAACTTTGGCGCGATTAGGAGCTGAGCGCATTGCTAAGTTTATTGCTCTGTGAAATCTCCACCATTTTTTCAGTCGCTCAATGTAAAACATAAAAGTCAGTTGCCTACCGTACTAAAAATTTGTGCGCTTTAGCTTATATCTTTGAATATTTAGCTAGAAGAATTTTAATTTCATCAAGTTTATCTGGTTGAATATAATCTCTCATTAATTAGAATGAATGATGACAATCAATTTAATTTTAAAATGGCGTACAGGAAAATATTTCAACAGAAACAGTGTCCCTTTGAGCATCAATCAAAGATGCTCCAAGAATTTGTGATATCCCCCCTTTAAGGGTTCTAAGACTTAAGTAAAAATTCCCACCACTAGTGTCATTGCATGAAACGTTTAGAGATGGACTAGTTCGACAAGTGACGCCGTCAATATATTTTGTACGTAGAGCCTGGGCGGCTGAATCAATAGTCACAGTATTGCCGGCCTTAACCAAAATAAACTTACGAGTGAAAAAATTTGAAGTTACCCAGCGATTATTTTCCCAACTAAATCCCGCAGCTGATTCCCCTTGACAGGCAAGGGGTTGGTTTTGTGCTAAAGCCACATTTGAAAAAATAACGGAGCTCATACCAATTATAAAAAATAATTGACACATTTTCATAAAAACTTCCTCTATTCAAAATGTATACCGAATTGGAGCTCTTTGGCCCTCTTTGATCAAGCCCTCCATGAGTTTCTCGGGTACACCAATGTCGTCAGCAGGGCATTGCTTGAGCGCGATCAGTGCTTCATCAAAGCAGCCTAGTTCCCTATACAACTCAGCAACTTCCAGCATATCTGGCCCATACGGTTCGTGCAACTTTTCAAGAATCAGCTCAAGCAGCCGCTCCATGTTTTGCACTTGCAGCTCGCTTGGTTGATAGGGAGGTACGCTGAACGGACGGGTGTCAATCGGCGGAGGTGCTGCAGGCTTCTTACGTAAGAGCCGATCTGCAATTTTTTTCCAAGTCGTGCGATTGTCAGGGTTGGCAGCGTGCCAGTCGGCATCCCATTGTTCTTGTGCTGCTTGATCTTCAGCCTGTCGGTGCGTTCTATACAACTCACGGTATGGATCGTTGAGGTGCATCCAGTACTGACGGCGTGCCACAAGCTCTACTGGTTTTCTTGTTGAGAGGGTAGCACCAGCAAGTTCCGCGGCATCGACAAACTCAGTTGGTGGGGTGTCAGCTTCAGCATCCAATCCCAATTTGATCGCTTCACGCAGAAGATAAAACTGACCGCACTTGCACTTTCGCAGACCACCGCCGCGGGGCATCAATCCGAGTTCCTTGTGGCCATCTGTCCAGTACCCCATTGCGCTGAGGTTTATTGAGCTGTACTGTGGGGTTGAGTAGAGCGTCCTGCAGCAGGGCGATGCAATTGTGTTGAAGCCTGTGACTCTGGTCATTTAAAGGGGCATATCAGTTCGGTGGCGAATTATTTCTTGCCAAGGAGTCAGAGGCATAGACAATAGTACCTTTAATTGGAACAAAAGATGATGAAAACCTTTCTTGTCGCCATCACATTTCTTGCTGCAGCTACTGCCAACGCCACTTGTTATGGAACTGGTGCATTCCGGACGTGCAACGATGCCTATGGCAACTCTTACAACATTCAGAGTTACGGCAACACGACAAACATGCAAGGCTCCAACGCTCAAACGGGTAGCACTTGGACTCAGAACAGCCAGACATATGGGAATACTACTTACATCCAAGGCAATTCGAACGGAAACTCTTGGAACCAGACAATTCAGACACTGCCGGGGATGACTATTCAATCAGGTACCGACAGCCGAGGTAACTTCTTCAATCGCACGTGCACTGCATTTGGATGCAATTAAGGGGCAATAATGAGAATTGTATTAAATTATTACTGCAAATATCTCTTGATTTTTCTTTTTATATCAACATTTCCTGCTTTTGCTTCAAAACCCATGCCTGAAGAAGCAGTTGAAATGTTTTGCCAAGCCGCCAAAAATCAATCTTTGCATATACTTTTGGATTTGGAAATTAAGTTTATAAATTATCCTGACAGAAAAAGAATTGAGTCTTATCGTGAGGTTCTGGCTGAAGGATTAATTTCCGAAAGAAAAAAATTAGAATCGAAACTTAAAAAAGATAAATCCTATTCAAATTTATTGTCATTATTTTTACTTTCTGCTGAGGAAAAATACAAATATGCTCTTTGCGAAAAATTTTATCGTCAAGATGCCAAACCAATAATAATTGCGGAGGAGGCCTATATGGCCTGTCGAATTGAGTTAACAACAAATCAAAAAGCCAAAAAGGGGGATTGTTTTTAAATATTTTGCTTGTTTCTAATTATTTATCAACCGCAGGGAGCCGCATACAATGACTCCGTTGTGCTTCCCATAGCAGTCACACTGGTGTCCGGTTGAATTCTAGGTCACCATTGCCACAGATCAGATTTTTATGATGAACCGCTGAATGCTTCAAATTTTTACGTGAGCCCAAACCCATGAAGATCGCAGCAATCCAAATGGTGTCCGCACCTGATTTGGCAGCGAACTTGGATACAGCCGAAAGGTTGATCGACCAAGCCGCCGCCGAGGGCGCTCAACTGGTTTCCTTGCCTGAGTACTTCGTACAAATTGGGTTGCATGAAACCGACAAATTCCAGATCGCTGAAGAGTTTGGACGTGGGCCCATCCAAGAAAGGCTGGCCGCCAAAGCTCTGCAACTTGGCATTTGGGTTGCCGGTGGCTCAATCCCCCTCAAGACGAAGGACCGGGCAAAGGTCACGAACACCGCCTTGCTATTCAATCCACGGGGTGAGGTCGTGGCCCGATACGACAAGATGCACCTCTTCAGCTTTCAAGATGGCGCTCGAAATTTGGACGAAAGTCGCACCATGGTAGCGGGAGCACAGATAGTTACGGTCGATACACCATTTGGCCGAATTGGCATGTCCATTTGCTATGACCTGCGTTTCCCGGAGCTTTACCGAGCCATGGGCGAGGTGGATTTGATCTTGGTTCCTTCAGCCTTTACCGTTCCGACAGGCTCGGCTCACTGGGAGGTTCTGTTGCGTGCACGCGCCATCGAGAATCAGTGTTACGTTTTGGCTGCAGCTCAAGGCGGCGCCCACGCAAGCGGTCGCCAGACCTACGGTCACAGCATGTTGATTGACCCGTGGGGTGAGGTTGTATCGGTCTTATCATATGGCGAGGGTGTGATGATGGGTGAAATGGAACCCGAGAAACTGTTATCAGTGCGTCAAAATTTGCAGGCTTTGGGGCATCGTTTCCTGCGCTTCTAACCTACTGAAAGTAGTGCTGAGCTATCCCATTAAATTCCAATACTAAGGATTTATAAATGCAAACCAAATGGGGAATCGTTGCAACAGCAGTTGTGATGTTTTTTGTGGCCATGATTCTTGGTCAAACATCCTTTGCTCGCTATCCAAACCCGGCTTACTTATTTGTTTGGGTGATGGTTGGATGGTACGGGTATAAAGGTGATTATCAATCAATAAAAAACTGGATGAAATGGTTAATATGGCTTTCAATTACAGGGCTTTTATTTATTAACTTTTTTATTGGGGATGCCTCAAGTTTGGTAGTGTCAGATGTAAAGCATTCTGCAATGACGTTTATTGCAATCAAGCTTATTCCATTGATTTCATTGTATTATTATTGCTCATTTAAATTAAAAGAAGAGCATGATGCAGACTTTGGGAGAACTTCCATAAGTGAATCCCAATCAAAAACGAGTGCTTACGCATCGAGTGCAGTCAATAAATCCACCTCATCTATTGAAGATTTAAAGCTTCATGATGATGAGATTTTTTTTGAGAAAGCACTTGAAGAATATGTTTCAAATAGACGTAAGGGCATGTGGATAAAAATACTTTCAAAAAATGAAGGAGACGAATCCAAGTCCAAATTTGAGTATATAAGAATCAGAGCCGAGGAGATTCAGCAGGAGCATTCCGAAATAAAAAAAGAACAAGAAACTATAAAGGAAAAAATCCGGGAGGATTCGTTAAAAGACGAGTTGTTATTGAGAATTAAAATCGGAAATATTGAGAAAATTACAATTAAGGAGCAGGACTGTTTTTTACTTGATAATGGCAAAGTTCTTTACCAAATGAAAAGTGGGGATTATTTAATATACAAAGACCAATCAAGCATGGGTTATTATCTTCAATATATGCAGAAAAATTCTGGATACGTTGGCGTATTGAAGAAAAATGATGTGCAAGATGTTTTAATTAAAGAAACCAAAAAAGCCAATAATGGAACGGATGACATTGCTATTGCTATTGCTGTCTGTAGAAAATGTACATTAAGATTGCGCGTAAATAATTCAACTGGAATGATTAAGTGCCCTGAGTGTGGACATTCTTGGTTGTTTGAAAAAAAAGACGAGCAATTGTATTCATCAATTTCAAAAAATAATACGCAAAAATCTCCTAAATTAAATATTAAAAAGGCGGTAAATATTTTTGTGTCAGAAATTAAAATTTTCTTTGGCGATTTCAATATTTTCGGGAAAGTGGCAATAGCTTTAATGGCGATAATAATTGGAGTAAGTCTTTTGTTCCCTTGAGTGGCGAACAACCTTACCGCCAGTTTAATTATTTAAGCTGTCGCTGTATTTGAGGCAAGTGGGGTGCTTTATGTCCAAAGTGCCAAATATGTGCTCTCAAGGGGCTCGTATTCGGAAGCCCTGACCCACGCCTGCCCCCCACTGCTTAAAGCGTTTGAATAGCCCCAGCGGGCCACAGCAAGGGTTGTTGGAGCATCAGAGTTGATGCCAGCATTAAAGCCAATTTCTCGCAAGTCATTTTGATGGTTCTCTATGAATTCGAGCCAGCGGACCAGATGCTGTTTGGCAGCCAACGTATTTGACTTACTGCGGTTGCATGACGGGTGAGCAAGAACAAAGTTGTGCATCAAATCCCTTGGATACAGAGAGTGGGGAATGAAGTGGTCAACGTCCGCCTCTTTTACCGCTCCACCGCAGTAATGGCATTTGCTGTTGATCTTGCGAAGCCCTGTGCTGATTGTCGTCAACGCCTGACGCGGCGTCTCAAACAAGAACGACTCTAAATCGTCCTCTTTTCCGAGCAGAGGTAGATTGCGCTTGTTGCCCCTAATGTGGTCAATCCAGTTGCTGCGTGCTAATTGCTGAACCAACGGTTGGAAGCGTCTGAAACAGTAACCAACGCCGGGCAAAAGTGTCAAATGGTCTTTGTCAGCTTCAAACAAAAATGTCTTCTTGTCACCGCCGAGGTTCTGGATGTATTGAACCGGTTGGAGCTTCACGGTAGCAGTCACTGCGCTAAGCAATTTCTGGAAGTCTTTGCCACCTTGGGCAGAGTTCAATGTTTCGGTAGGGTGGTTACGCCGATAAGCTGCAATGGATGACACCACCGCAGCCTGCGTACCAAGGTTTTGTATCAAGATATCGCTTCCAGTAAAGGGGGCTGCTTGCTGCCAATACAGTTGGATGAACTTCAAGCCAATTCTGCGGTAGGACAGTTTCAGAGGTTCGTTGTCGTCACGCCCAAGTTCTACAGATAGGTCTGCTAGTGCGATAAGTAAAGCAAACTTGTATGTGGCTGTGAAGTCTCCCTCTGCAAATAGCCTTTGAAGCTTTGAAAGGAAAGCCAGCTGAAACTCCGGCTTCACTTTTCACTCCAATAGTCGGCCTTCTCCGGAATGATCCACCTGACCCCGCCACGGGGGTCTGCCCTGTCGTTGGTGTAGCGCGGTATCAGGTGAATGTGCAGGTGAAGTACCGTCTGCCCAGCGGCAGGCCCGTCGTTGATGCCGATGTTGTAGCCCTGTGGGCTGAACTCTTTATCCAGAATAAGTTTGGCCCGATCAAGCAGCGCAAGCAGTTCGGAACGCTCATCTGCCGCAAGCTCAAAGAATGAGCCAACGTGACGTTTTGGAATGACCAGCGTGTGCCCCGGAGAAATCGGAAAGCCATCTCGAACGACCATTCCCAAAGGGCTGGAATCAATGATGCGCTCTGGCGGCAGAGTACAAAAGGCACATGGCTTCATACAATGCAGTTTATCGTCATTGCAAAATAAGTCTGAGTTGAAATTCCAAACTTTTTTTTCTTTCCACTCGCCTGAATACGATCAAGAGATGTGCTTAAAATTTAAGCAGCAAATTACAATTAGTGAGTGTTCCAAATAGTCATCGGGAACCAAAAAATGAGCCATGAAACGACGATGAAACTGACCGAAGGCCAACGTACCGGCAGCAAAGAGCAGTTCCTTGTTACTGCGGGTGGGAACATCAAATGCCTTCGTTGCACGGCCAGTTCAACACGCACTAAACAGCAATGTGGCAAGCCTGCACTGAAGACCTCAACCACGCAGAAATGCCAAATTCATAGTGGCAGACCTCACTCCCCGGAAACACTGCGACGTATATCCGAAGCCAACACCATCCACGGAGAAGCCACCAAAGCAGCAAAGGCGCAATTCAGGAAAGACGCTGTCTTGATCCGCCAGCTTGAAGATGCCGTGCATGTCCTGAAGATGGGGGAAGGTCCAAGGATGCGTGGCAGGAAACCAAATGGGTATCGCGGCGTTTATTCTCAGCAGGATGTGGTTCGGATGATCAGGGAGAGGGCGGAACAGCGTAAGTAGGGGGTCTTTCGATGAGGTTAAATTTTTTTGTCGTTTAACCCCATCGACCGTAACCGAAGCAGACTCAATCGGTGGTATCAGCCTCCCCCCTCAAAACTCTGGTTTTCATGTCCTACATGTCCTGTTGGCTCGAGGCCATCGCCTCCGCCCTGATTAGGACTTGAAGGACATTGAAATGACACTTTAGGTGGGGTCGGCTTGATTTCCCAAGCGATTGAACCGCTTTGCTTTTGACTCGCCTTGCAGTTAAACCCGAGCGTCCTCAGTGCGGGTGACAACCTACGCAGTGCATCACCCATTCCCTTGGCTGACTTCGGCCAATTTGTTTCGCCCGGCGGCTTGAACGGTTGCAGCAGTGCCAGCAGTTCGATCATTTTCCCGTTCCAGCCGTTTGAATGGATATCGAGAAATGTGAGCAAGGCTAACCCAATCGGGGACGATTCGATGGTACGGTGTACACCCTTTTGCCGCATCGATTTGTAATCAGACACAAAGTTACCAGTTTCGATGCCCTTGGATTGGTATAGAGCCTCACCCAGATAGGCGAAATCCACCATCCGGGGCTTGTCTGCATCCGTGATTTCGATGTTGCCCAGAGCGCCGAGCGCACCTACGAACTGATCAAGCAGCGCACCAACAATTCTGGCGTGTGAGTTAGCGAATTTTGCCTCTACGTCTCTGCTTTGAAGCCTTGCTTGGACCGGTGGCAATTCAATGTGCAGGGACCGATCAAGCAGGTCTTGAGCAGTGACATTGACCGATATCCCGTTCAGGATGACAGGCTTCCGCAGCTCGATGATCACTTCTTCTTTATTGGTGTAAAACGTTCGCGTGGCGTGTGCACCCCCGGTAGCCATGACGCAAAGAGCGTCTTGATACTCTGCCCCAAGGTGGCTGATGTTTTCAAAGCTAACCAAATGGCTGTTGAAGGCTCCGATCCATACGTCTTCAACCTTTTTGGGCGCTGCACGCAGATTCGCCGTGTTGGGATCAATTAGCATCCGCAAAAGTTTTTGCGTTGTGCTTTTGGCGCTCCCTTGTTCACCCACAAGCTCCATGACGACGTGGGGCGTGTCTTCGCGGAGGCATTCAAGCAGCCAAGCCACAACCATCAGTTGATATTCCTGTGGAATATTGACCAGACTCCAAAGCTCACTGAGAGAGCCACCACTAACTGGCGTGGGTATCGCCTGCATCGAGTTGCTGCGAGTAAAGAGGGGGACAGAGTTTCCAGATACCACCCTCCAGCCTGTCTGATTCACCAGAACTGCTTCCCACTTTTCGTTGCATAGATCGAGCCAGTAACCGTCTTCCGTCTTGGCGATTCGGGTGTGGATTTTGACCTGTTGTCCTTCGAAAACAGCTTTCCCAGACAGCGTGCTGATCACGGTTTTCATTGATGCCTCAGACAAGGCAGATTTTTTTGATGCGTAGTATTTGCTGGCGACCCAATCCATGAAACTTCGGCTGACGATTGAGTGGACCTGTCGGCAGTTACCAGTGTGGACGAGCGCATACGCCTCTTTTTGCTGGTCATGAACAAGCTCGCAGTCATTGATGATGAGGCTAATCACTTCGTTGGCCAGACTTTTCTGTTCTGGCTGGACAGTCGTTTTGGATGGGGTCATTTCACACCTTCAATTTTTTGTTGTGGGTCAACGGGGTGCAGGTGCGCAATAAAGCTGCCATCGTTAATTTGGATCAGGATGCTTTTTACGTCTGCGGTTCGCTTTGTGCCGTGGACGGAGACGTCGGTCATCGTGAGCCATCCGTCCTCAAGCACAACAGGCATGCCGCAGTAACCTGCGCCATGTCGCATTTGGATGAAGGATGTTTGACGGGACTCGATGAGATCGCGCAGACGTTCAATCAAAGCGGTGCAGCTTGGTTTTTCTGCTCGTTTGGGTGAGCGGCCTGCAATAACGCAGGTCGATTTGATTTCAGCAGCCGCTGAGGCCGGCTGCGTAGTCCTTGAAGTAGATTTCAAGGTCAGTGTTTTTCTTTGCATGGACATTCCTTTTGAGTGAATGCCGCATTGCCAAAGCAGTGCTGGAAGCTAAAATATTGGTGTAGGTATCAGCCAGAAACCTTCCAATAAAGCCGCTCCCACTGCCATGGGTCAGCGGCTTTATTTTTTGGGTTGTTTTTTAAGAGCTGTAACGTGGCAAGGCCGTTTAGTCGGTCCGTGTCTAAGCTGTGATTTGTCATCCACCGGTGCATCAACAAAGTTCTTCCCCTCAAAGCAGCGGTGCTTAGCCTCAATTCGACTCAAAATCCAAGTGTCGATTTCGTGTGAGGGCCAAGCAACAGCTTTGGCGGTGATCTTTACGGGCCTAGGAAAATCCCCATCAGCCATCAATTGGTAAATGGCAGATCGGGCTAGGCCAGTTCTTTCCTGAACGGACTTGCATCGGTAAAGCGTGATTGGAGTTTGTGTCATTTCGCGCATTTCGTACCTTTTGAAGATGCGCTATACAGGCGAAAAAAAGGCCTGCATAGCGATTGCTACACAAGCCTCTGGTACCTCTGACAACTAGCGGATTTCGGTTGTCTCTATTCATCTCCGATAAATCGAAGTCCGCAATTTATTGACTGCGTACCAATATCAGTCTTTGAAAATCAAGGGGCTATACAACCTTGAGTCCGCGGTGGTGAGCCGCTATCGTAACCATCAGATTATTGTAGGGACGTTCTTGGAATTTTCAACATTGAAGTGAAAATTTTTTCAAAAAACATCCTTAACGTTTAAACGCAGTATTTTTTGAATCCCTCATAGGGCGAGGCCTGCAAGTGCTTTTGCAGCGTGATCTGCCCGATGATGGCCGTAATGTTTCTCGATCATGGTGACGCTCGTGCCGCTGAGTTGAGCCACGGTGAGCAGATCAAGTCCGTTGGTTACCAAATCGGTAATCACGGAGTGGCGCAGTGTGTAGGCGGTTACTGTGTTTGGTAAGCCTGCCGCCGCCGCCGCCGCTTTGATGGGTTTTTTCCACGCGTCTTTGTGCCAAGCCTGACCATCAGCTTGACTCAATAGTGGTGCTGTAGGCAGTTTGTCTTTGGTGAAGCCAACAAGAACTGCTGCGGTTGATAGTGGGAGTTTGATTTTCCGGTCCCGCCCGGCTTTATCTTTTCCAACAGTCAAAACTCCAAGTTGGATGTTTACGCTGCCCACCGTCAAAGCTGCCAATGCTCCCGGGCGTAGGGGCAAAAGTGACATGCAGCGCAAAAGTTGACTTAAGCTGGCCTCTGATGAGTCAATTAATGCTGCGCGTTGTCCTCGGTCAAGATACGTATCGCGACGTGTCCCTGCATTTTCGATTGCTCTCAGTGCAACTCGCCACGCCATGTCATTGGTTACATCACCGTTGTCATGGGCACTATTCAATGCGGCTCGAAGGGCGGCCATGTCGCGATTGAGAGAGGACGAGGACCTCACTCGGGTTAGAGAGGGGTCACTGTGTGGATTTGTTTTTACAGGTGTCTTTGCCAATTGGTTCCGCCACTCTTCGACTGTTTTTCGAGTGAGCTTGGTGAGGGATTGATCTGCCATCTTGTGTGAATAAACCCTGCGTCTAAAGCGAGCCTGTACATCTTCAGCGTTTTTGGTTTCGCCAGCTTCAATTAAACGTTGCACATACCTTTCGCACGCCACACCAACGGTAATTACTTTTGTGGAGCCTCCACGTCCAAGGTGTTCAAACCAAGCCTCGGCCAGTTTCTTGGCTGCATCGAATTGCTGGTGAGCGGGTAGATGGTCCAGCTTGCCGTAGCTCTGACGCGTCTGCTTTTGAGTGCTTGAGTCGTATGCCTGTGCAAGCCATGTGCCATCTCCCTTGGCTGACTTTCGGAAGCCAACGTGACAACCAGTGGTCAGCTTTTTCCAATAAGGTGGCGTTCTGGGCTTCAAGCGGCTGCGTCCCTCAACGGTGTCAATGCGATCAGTCATTGCTGTGTCCTAAAGTTGTCCTAAACAATGCTGGACATTTTAGGACATAATTGGATAAATTCCTTCTGAAATCCCTGCCTTATGTGACTCAATAAATCTATATTCTCTGCATTCACACTGCAGGGGTCACAAGTTCGAAACTTGTACTGCCCACCAAAAACACCCAGTGAAATCAAGCGCTTAGAGGAAACTCTAGGCGCTTTTTCTTTGGTTCTATGTAGTATGGGCTTGAT
>JACCED010643292.1_pt1 | contig 13989 bp, 14 predicted proteins | sample 7455021 | NCBI WGS metagenome assembly JACCED01 (sample SAMN15323456, study PRJNA562643) | freshwater metagenome | isolation source: river surface water | place: USA:Blue River Watershed | collected 2017-08-19 | reverse complement strand
CTCCTGGAATTTTATTTGAAGAGATGGGAATTGATTATATTGGTCCTATTGATGGGCATGATATAAAAGAAATTATTGAAGTTTTAGAAATTGCAAAATCTATGAATAAACCTGTAATTGTTCATGCAAGAACAGTAAAAGGAAAAGGGTATAAAATTGCTGAAGGGCAACATGAGCATTGGCATGGAGTTGGACCTTTTAACGTTGAAGATGGTGAATTTATAAAAAAAGGTGTAGAAAAAAGTGCTACGGCAGTTTTTTCAGATGCACTTTTTAATTTAGCTTCTAAATATGAAAATATTGTTGGTGTAACTGCTGCCATGCCAAGTGGAACTGGTATGGATAAATTAATAAAAGAGTTTCCTTCTCGTTTTTGGGATGTAGCAATTGCCGAACAACATGCAATTACTTCAATGGCTGCAATGGCAAAAGAAGGATTTAAACCATTTGTTACAATATACTCTACATTTTTACAAAGAGGTTTTGACCAGATTATTCATGATGTTTGTATTATGAATCTACCTGTTATATTTGCTATGGATAGGGCTGGAATTGTTGGAAATGATGGTGAAACACATCAAGGAGCTTTTGATATTAGTTTTTTAAGATTTATTCCAAATATGGTTTTATTTGCTCCAAGAGATAATGAAACTTTAGAATACTCTTTAGAGTTTGCTTATACTTTAAATAGTCCTTGTGCTATTAGATATCCAAGAGGTGCATTTTCTAAACTTGATTTTAAAGCTTCAAAATTTGAATTAGGAAAATCAGAATTACTTAAAAATGGTAGTTCTAATAAACTCTTTATTGGATATGGAAGTGGTGTAGCAAAAGCAATTGAAGTTGAAAAATTACATAAAGAAGATATTGCTATTTTAGATTTAAGATTTGTAAAACCATTAGATATTGATACTTTAGTACTTTTATCAAAAAAATACGACTCTTGGTATATTTTTAGTGACTCATGTAAACAAGGTGGAGTTTTAAGTGCTATACTAGAAGCATTAAGTGAAAAAAACATTACAAATATATCTTTAAAATCTTTTGAATATGAAGATAGTTTTATAGAACATGGGGATACAAAAAGAGTTGAAGAATCATTACAACTGTTACCAACACAACTAGTAAATCTAATTTAAAACAAGACAAAATCTATCTTGTATTATAAGTTAAAATTATAATATTTTTTCAAAAAAACTATAAATTTAACTTTCATTTAATAATTTTTATCCTAAGATTTATTAAATTATTTAGGAGGATTTTATTATGAAACTACAAATTTCTTTAGCACTACTTTTAGGTGCAAGTACACTTTTTGCAAATGAATCTTTGATTACAAAAGAAAAAATGCAGGTTTGGAAGCTATTCCTTCAAATAAACAAGTTTTAATGAAACTTATTGATGATCCAAAAGATCCAATTACAGATTCAAAAGTTGAGCTTGGGAAAAAGCTATATTTTGATCCAAGACTTTCAAGAAGTAATCTTATTTCATGTAACACATGTCATAACTTAGCTCTTGGTGGAGCGGATACAGTTCCAGCAGCAATAGGCGGCAAACCCACACCACTTAAACTCTCCGACAGTTTATAACTCAGTATTTTTTAAAGCACAGTTTTGGGATGGAAGAAGTCCTCATTTAGCTGATCAAGCTGCTGGTCCTATTCAAGCTGGTCCAGAAATGGCTGCACCTCCAGCGCTTGTTGTTGAGAGAATTAACTCGATTCCAGCTTATGTTGAAGAGTTTAAAAAAGCATATGGTAAAGATGTAAAAGTTGATTTTGATAAAATCACAGGAGCGATTGCTACATTTGAAAAAACTTTAGTTACTCCATCAAGATTTGATAAATTCTTAAATGGTGATACAAAAGCTTTAACTAAAGAGGAGCAAGAGGGTTTAACTACATTTTTAAACAAAGGTTGTACAGCTTGTCATACAGGAATTGCTCTTGGTGGAACAATGCAACCATTTCAAGTTGCTAACAAATATAAATTTATAACTGTTGGTGATTTTAAAGGTGATGAAAACGGTATGGTTAAAACTCCAACTCTTAGAAATATTACTGAAACTGCACCTTATTTCCACAATGGACAAATTTGGTTACTTGCTGATGCAGTAAAAGAGATGGGTTCTGTACAGTTGGGAATTAATATATCAGATGATGATGCAGCTAAAATTGTAACATTTTTAAAAGCGCTAAAAGGTACTAAACCAGCTATTACTTATCCACAACTTCCAGAATCAACAGATTCTACTCCAAAACCATCATTTGATTAATAAGATTGGGGCTTAAGCCCTAATCTTATAGTTTTGCTTAACTATAAACAAATACTTTTAAGAGTAAAATCCACTTTTAAAAGGATATTATTTGAAAAGTAATTTGTTAATTATTATTTATGGTCTTATTGTTACAATGTCTGTTATGTATGCAACACAACCGCTTCAGCCGCTTCTTGCATCAAAATTTAATATATCTATTATTGAAGCTTCACAATTTACAGCAGTTATTCTATTTTTCCTAGCAGTTGCTCCAATAATTTATGGATATATTTTAGAAAAAGTAAATGCAAAGAAAATGTTAATAAATGCTTCAATAGTTTTGCTTATTACAAATATTTTATTAGGATTGTCTCAAAATTATGAACTATTTTTATTTTTTAGAGTTTGTGAAGCGCTAGTAATTCCAGCTATTCTAACATCTTTAATGAGTATTTTGGCAAATATAGATAATGAAAATATAAAATTTAATATGTCTATTTATGTTGCAGGAACAGTTTTTGGAGGACTAGTAGGAAGAATTTTTTCTGGATTTATTGCTACTACTTTTTCATACGAATATGTATTTTATTCTCTATCTGTTGCAATACTTATCTCTATTTTATTAATAAGAAAATTAGATTTTAACGGGGATGCAAATATTATAAAACCAAGAATTTCAGATGTTATAAATATATTAAAAGATAAAAGATTTTTAATAATCTACTTCATAATGTTTTTTGTATTTTTTGTATTTTCTGGAGTTTTAAATGTTTTACCATTTCGTGCAAAAGAGATATCAAATAATGTTTCAGAGTTTCAAATTGCCCTTTTATATTTGGGATATGGTATGGGAATTTTGGTATCTCTTACATCAAAAAAAATTGTATCATTTTTTAAAGGTGAAATAAATACAATATTTATTGCTATTATTTTTTATATCTTTTCAATTATTTTTTTATTAAATGAGAATATTTTATATCTATTCATATTTTTATTTTTAGTTTGTATAGGGATGTTTACAACTCATACAGTTAGTACTCAACTTGCAAACTCAATGAAAAGTTCACAAAAATCACTTACATCTGGAATGTATCTTACTTTTTACTATTTAGGAGGAGCAAGTGGTTCAATTATACCTTCATATATTTACAAGGCTTTTGGTTGGAATATTATGCTAACTATTTTTATATTTTTAATTATTATTGTAGCATTAGTTGTTTTTTTTAATAGAAAATTATTTAAAACTATTTGAATTTAAAAATGGAATTAATTTTTCTATACTAAGACCCATAGCTGTACTTTCCAAACCTTTTACACTTTGTATATATGGTTTACAAAAACCTTCAACCATAATTGCACCTGCTTTTCCAAAACACTCTCCGCTCTTTAAATACTCTTCCATATCTTTTTTATTAAATTCCATAAAATCATAAGTCGTAATAGATATATCAATTACCTCTATATTTTTACTTTTGAAAATAAAGCAAGAAATTACACTTGTTTTACTTCCACTTTGAAGCTCTAACATATATTTTGCATCATTATAATCTTTTGGTTTACGAAGAAGTTTTTCTTGGGATGTTACAACACTATCAGCCACAAGCAAAGGGAAATCTTCTACTCCAAATTTTGAATAAAGCTCATCAAATTTTCCTTTTGTAGCCAAATAACAAAACTCTTTTGGATTTGTAGTTTTTATACTATCTTCATCAAAATTGCCACCATTTTGTATAAATTCTATATTAAAAGCTTCTAAAATTTTAGCTCTTGTAGGAGAGTTTGAACCTAATCGTATCAAATAAAGTCCTTTTTTATTTGGATTATACTAAGTTTTTATATAATACGATTTTAATAAAAAGGTTTTAAATGCTTTATTTGTCAAGATTTGGCGGAGTTTTTATATTTTTAAGTTTTATTTTCTCTATTTATTCATATTTTTTTGATAGTAAATTAAAAATTATTTCAGTTGTTTTTATTTGGTTTGCTTCATTGATACTATTTTTTACAATAAAATCAAAAAAACTTATATTAACTCTACTATTTTTTACAACTATTGCATTTTTATATAGCTACTTTAATAATTTTTATATAGATATTGAAAAATCATTTAGTGTAAATTTGTATCTCTTAACCCTTTTAATTAGTGTTGGATTTTTGAAATTAATAACAGCTCCTAAAAAAGATAAAGAGGAGTTGCCTCGTGGAAAAATCTCTTTTATTAAAACTTATTTGGGAATTCATCTATTTGGTTCTATTATAAATCTATCTGCACTACTTTTAGTTGCTGATAAAATGTATAAAAAATCAAAACTATCACCTTTACAAATTATTGTTTTAACAAGATCATTTGCAAGTGATGCTTATTGGTCACCTTTTTTTGTAGCTTTTGCAGCAGCTTTAACATATGCTCCAAATCTAAATGCTTTTTCAATAATCTCATTTGGTACAGTTATAGCTTTTATAGCATTTTTTATTACATATCTTGAAGTAATAAAAAGTAAATTTGATTTAGATAGTTTTTATGGTTATCCTCTATCTTTGCAAACATTATATTTACCTCTTATATTAGCTTTTTTTGTTCTAGTAACTCACTATTTGTATGAAGATTTTAAAATAATATTATTAATATCATCTTTTGCTTTTTTACTTACAATATTTATTTTACCAATAAAAAAAGGTTTAAAAAATAGTCTTAAAATTTTAAAGTTTCATATAATAGATGAATTACCAAAAATGAAGAGTGAAATATCTCTTTTTTTAGTTGCAGGATTATTTGGAATAATGGCTGGAAGTGTTCTTTTAGGACTTAATTTTAATTTACCATTTGAAGTTTTTGATTATAAAGTTGCTGCAGTTACACTTTTAATATTTATTATTTTAGCTTTTGTTGGAATTCATCCAATTATCTCTATATCAATTTTAGGAGATTTTTTTGTTGGAGCAAATCATACACTACTTGCTATGACATTTTTAATGGCTTGGGCAACAACAGTATCAACTTCTCCAATATCTGGATTAAATCTTACAATGAGCGCTAGATATAGCTGTAATCCAAAAGAGATATTTAAGCTTAATATCTTTTATGCTATTAAGATGTATATTGTTTGTGTGATTTTACTTTTTTTTATGTCTAAATTTTTAGAGATTTAAAATCTAAAAAATTATTTTAAAACTCTTGTAGCTTTCCAATATCTATTTCTAAAATAGTCATCATCCATTTTAGAGATTGTAACTCCAATTTTTGTAGAAGCATGCATAAACTGACCATTATCAATATAAATACCTACATGCTTTGTTTTTCCTGTATGAAAGAATACTAAATCACCCATTTGTAATTCACTCTTTTTAATAGTTGTTCCAACAAGTGATTGAGATCTACTATCTCTTGGAAGCTTTAAATCAAATTTTTCTAAAATAGCTTTTTGAACAAATCCAGAACAGTCTATACCTTTTTTTGTGTATCCACCCATTCTGTATTTTGTCCCTTTCCACTCATTATAAAAACTAAATAGCTCATTATTTATATTCATATCTCTTTTTGACATATATTTTGAATATGTAATATCATCAATAAAATTATGATTTTTTAAATGCTTTTGTTCTTGACTTAATTTACCATCGTATGAATATTTATTATCTGGAGTAGAGAGGTTATTTTGACTTGTAGAGGTTGTTGCACAACCAGAGAAAATGAAACTAAATAAAACAATTGTAAGTAAACTAGCCCTTATTTTCATACTTTTTCCCTTTTGTCAAAATAAAATGTTTTTGATTGTACAAAAAAACAAATCAAATTGTCAAGCAATATTGATTGTTTTTTTAATATTTAAGCTTCTTTAAAGTTTCTATCCATAATTTGTATGCATCTGCATTTAAATGTAAATCATCTTTTGTGAAACTCTTTAAAAGAGTTTTTTGTGGTGCAAAAATTGGATTTAAATTTATAAAAACAATTTTATTACTTTTTGCAAACTCTTCTAAATTTTGATTTAGTTTTTCAATTTTTACATTAAAATTTTGTTTTCTACTCTCTCCTATATATAATGTAGATTGAATAATAACTTCTATATTTTTATCTTGAAAGAATTTTAAAATTTTCTTATAATTTTCAAAAACTATATCTTCACTAACTCCTCTCATGATATCATTTACACCAATCATTATAAAGACTCTTTTAGTATTTGGATTTAAAGTATAAAGTCTATCTAAGACCCCAGTTGTTGTATCTCCACTAATACCTCTATTTTGAACTACCTTTCCCCAAAGTTCACTCCACTCCCCTTCATCAGTTATAGAATCACCCAACATCATAATTTCAATATTGTTTCTATCTTTTAACATCTCAAATTGACTAACTTTGTGTTTATAATAAGGGTCATTTTGAATTTTCCACTCTTCGGTTTTTTTTGCTTCATTTGCACTACAAGCAACAAAAAAAATTCCAATAAAAACTGTAATTAGTAATTTAACTTTCACAATCTCTCCTATTTTTTAATAAAGTATATCAAAGATTTTATAAAAATTCTTTTCTTTAACTATACTTATAATCTATTTGTAATAAATTTATATTATAATTTCTTAATTTTTTTATTAGGAGGTTTTATGTCTTCACGAACTATAAAACTACTAGCTCCTGTGTTAGTAGTATTGGTTATGTGGTTTATTCCAGCACCAGAGGGCTTATCACAAAATGCTTGGCATTTTTTGGCGATATTTTTAGCAGTCGTAATTGGTCTTATTCTTGAACCTGTTCCTGCAGCTCTTGTAGGATTTACTGGTATTTCAGTAGTAGCTCTTTTAGGTTTAATTGGAAATTCTAAAGAGAGTGTAAACTGGGCATTAAGTGGTTTTTCAAATAGTGTTATTTGGTTAATTTTTGCTGCATTTATGTTTGCTGCTGGTTATAAAAAAACAGGTCTTGGAAGAAGAGTATCATTGATTATGGTTAAATATATGGGGAAAAGCACATTAGGCTTAGGTTATGCCGTTGCATTTTCTGATTTAGTTCTAGCTCCATTTATGCCATCAAATACTGCAAGAAGTGGAGGAAGTATCTATCCCGTAGCTATTAATATTCCACAAATTTTCAACTCTCTTCCAGATAATGAGCCACGTAAAATTGGTGCATATATCTCTTGGGTTGCAATAGCATCAACATGCGTAACAAGTTCTATGTTTTTAACTGCTCTTGCACCAAATTTACTAGCTGTTGATTTAATTGCAAAAGGTACAGGTCATGCTATAACTTGGATGGAGTGGGCAAAAATTATGCTTCCTCTTATGATTCCTCTATTTATTTTAACTCCATGGCTTACTTATGTAATATATCCACCTACACAAAAAAAATCTCCTGAAGCACCAGCTTGGGCTGCTGAAGAGTTAAAAAAACTTGGAAGTATTACATTTAAAGAGTATTTAATGGCAGGACTTGCAACTGTTGCTTTAGTTTTATGGATTTTTGGGAAAGAACTTGGGGTTGATGCAACAATAACAGCAATTAGTATTGTTTCTATAATGATTCTATCAGGTATAATTTCATGGGACGATTTACTTTCAGATAAAGCTGCGTTTAATGTATTTATCTGGTTTGCTACATTAGTTGCTTTAGCAGATGGATTAAAAAAAGTTGGTATTTTGGATTTTATAGGTAAAAATTCACAAGCAATGCTTTCAGATTTAAGTCTAACATCACTTATAATAGCTTTAATACTATTATTTTATGTTTTACACTACTTTTTTGCTAGTACAACAGCACATGTTACTGCATTAGTTCCATTATTTATGGTTATTGCTTCTACATTTATACCTGCTGAACAGTTATTAACATTTACTATTCTTTTAGCTGGTAGCTTAGGTGTTATGGGAATTATTACTCCTTATGGAACAGGACCTTCTCCTATTTGGTATGGAGCTGGATATATTTCACAAGGAAAATGGTGGGCATTAGGAGCAATTTTTGGTGCTATTTATCTTATTCCTATAATTATTGGTGTATTTATATTTATGTAAGATATTATGAAGATGGGTTAAAATCCCATCTTCAATTTAAAAAATAGTTTGTAAAATCAAAGCTATTGCCATCAAAAATAAAAAAGCTTTTATAAATTTAAAGTAACTATCTGAAGCTATCTTTTTTCTTAAATTAAAACCTATCATCAAACAGATTCCAACAATTAAAAGATTATATAAAGATATTTCTAATATCTCTTGAGTAAATGAACCATGAGCTATGAAAATAGCTATTTGAATAATTTTCCCAAACATAAAACAGAGATTTGTAGATTGAATTATCTCTTTTTTACTATGTCTTGATTCTAAAGAATAGATAATTAAAACTAATGCCATAACATTTGTTAAACCACCAATAACTCCAGCACTTAAACCAAAAATAAAAGTTGCTAAATTTGGTTTACTTCTTACCCAAGGCATTTCAAAAGATATTTTTTGGCTAAAAAGATAAAAAAGAATTGAAATTGCTAAAAGAAATTTAAATATTTCAGAATTGCTATAAATCAAAATTTGTGTTCCTATTGCACTTCCAATCATTGCAATAATAGCCAAAAGATAAAACCTTTTTATGGTTTGTAAAAAATTTCCTTCAATAATTAATACACTTAAATTTAATACTAAAGTAGGAATCGCAACATATATAACAGCTGTTTTCATATCTGTAACCATTGCAAGAAGAGGAGTTGCTATCATAGGAAAGCCAAACCCAATAGTAGCTTGAACTAATGCCGATAAAAAAATAACAATAGAAGTAAAAATTAAAAATTCTGTAGTAAATTCCATAATAAATCCTAAAAAAAGGATTTATTATATATTAAAGATATTTAATTCTTGAAGTTTTTATCTAAAATTTCTAAAAACTCTTTTGGATTTTTATATCCAACTATTTTTGCACTTTTTACCTCTTGTTTATTTTCATCCCAAAAAATAAGTGCAGGAGGTCCTACAACTCCAAATTTCTTTTGTATTGCCTTATCATCTTCACTATTTTGAGTAACATCTACTTTTAAAAGTGTAAAATTTTGAAGTCTTTTAATAACCTCATCATTTTTAAAAGTAATCTCATCTAACTCTTTGCATGAGACACACCAATTTGCCCAAAAATCTAGAATTACAGGTTTTGAAGATTTTAAAATAGCATCCTCAAGTTGTGCAATATTTTGAATTTTAATAAACTTTAATTCATCTTGTTTTGAAAGGGAAACTTTACTTGTAAATTTATCAAGTGGTTTTAGAGGATTTGTTGCTCCACTTACAGCACCAACAAGTAAAATAGCTCCTAAAATCGTTAAAACTTTTGAAATACTTTTTACAATAATATGAGTATATATCTTTAAATAAACTCCAAAAGAGATAAATAAAAATGCCCATAAATACATAGTTACTGTTGGATTAATTACTCTATCAAGTAGCCAAATAGCAACACCTAGCATAATTATTCCAAATATTTTTGTAACACCTTCCATCCAGCCACCTGGCTTTGGCATAAACTTTCCAGCCCCTAATCCTATAAGTAAAAGTGGAACTCCCATTCCTAAACTCATTACAAAAAGCGCAACTCCACCAAGAAGTGCATCTCCTGTTTGTCCTATATAAACTAAAGCACCAGCAAGAGGAGGAGCAACACAAGGACCAACAATTAAAGCGGATAAAAATCCCATAATTGCAATTCCCAACATTCCTTGCTTCTCTTTACCATCAGTTGTTTTATTTATTTTTGTTTGTAAAGATGCTGGAAGTCTTATTTCAAAATATCCAAACATTGAAAAAGCAAGAGCAATAAATACAAATGCAAAAACAACCAATACATAAGGGTTTTGTAAAGAAGCTTGCAAATTTGCACCAAAAATTCCTGCAATAATTCCTGCTAATGAATATGCAAAACTCATAGCTAAAACATAAACAAAAGACATTAAGAAGCCTTTTTTAGCACTCATACTCTCATTTTGTGAAGCTTTAACAATAATAGAAGACAAAATTGGAATCATAGGAAAGACACAAGGTGTAAATGCTAATAAAAGACCAAATCCAAAAAATGTTGCAACTACTAATAAAAAACTACTATCTTTAAAGGTTGCAGCTATATTATCTGTTTCACTTAAATTTTCGTTATCTTGTTTTAAAGAAGATATTGCTTCATCTTTTTGTTTTATATCTTCTTTAACTTCTTCTTTTAAATCAGCTTCAAAAAATATAACTTGTTTTTCAACCATTGGAGCATAACAAAGCCCTGCTTTTGAACAACCTTGGAATTTAAACTCAATTTCATACTTATTTGAATCTAGTTTTGATTTTAATAAACTATATGGAATTTCAATATTTAAATCATCAAAATGAACAATAAATCCATCATAAGGAACTGGTTTGGGAAGTTTCAAATCTTTTAAAAGTTCTACTTTTTTTGGTTTTGTAATATTAACTTGAAGCTTATCATCATATAAATAGATATCTTTGCCTAGCTCTATTTTTATATTTAAACTATTTTCATTTTTTATAAAATCTACTTTAAATGCCTCTTCTGGTTCTAAAACTTTATTTCCAATTTCTAAAGAAAATGAGTAAATAAAAAGCATTAAAAAAATTACTATCTTTTTCATATAAATCCCCTATTTAAAATCTTTTTTTGAACTATCTAAAAGCTCTTGAGATGTTTGTATTCCTACATACTCTTTAATTGGTTTTCCATCTTTAAAATAGATTAAAGTTGGTAACTTTTTTACACCATATTTTTTTGCTAAAACTAATTGATCTTCAATATTTACTTTAAAAATTTCAATACCATCAGGTTTTATAATCTCGAAATCTTCTAAATTATTTGCCAAAATCTTACAAGGTGGACACCAAGATGCATAAAAATCTATAATTGCATTTTTACCTTTAATCTTTTCATCAAAATTATCAACTGTTAACTCTTCATAAGAAAATAAAAAGTTTGTAAATATTAAAAAAACTATAACTTTTCGCATATATATCCTTTAAAAAATTAGATTATATATTAAATTAGTAAATGAATAGTTTAAATTAAATATTATATTTACTTATAATATTTATTTTATTATGCGCCTATACTATCTTTTTTAATTTTTCTTTTTATTGGATTTGTTGGACAATTTGGTTTTATATTTTGCTCTATATAGTCCATTATTTTTAATGCAACATTTATATTTGTTGATTTTTCAATTCCTTCTAACCCAGGACTTGAGTTTACTTCCATAACCAAAGGTCCTCTTTTTGAACTTATCATATCAACTCCACAAACTCCAAGTCCCATAGATTTAGCAGCAGCAAGAGCTATACTTTTCTCTTTTCTATTTAATTTATATACACTAGCACTTCCACCTTGATGAAGGTTTGATCTAAAATCACCTTCTGAACCTTGTCTCTTCATAGCAGCAACTACTTCACCATTAACCACAAAAACTCTTATATCGCTTCCACTAGCCTCTTCAATATACTCTTGAACAAGCAAATTTACATCCATTCCATAAAAAGCATCAAGAACAGATTTTGCTGCTTTTTTACTATCAACTAAAACAACTCCAACACCTTGAGTTCCTTCTAAAATTTTTAAAACCAAAGGCGTTCCACCACTTAATGCTATTACATCTTTTGCATTTGATTTATTTGAGGCAAAAACTGTTCTTGGTAAATCCACTCCATTTTTTGATAGAACTTGAAGACTTCTTAACTTATCTCTACTTCTTGTAAGTGCCAAATTTCCAGTCGTTGAGAATACATCTTGCATCTCAAAGTGTCTTACTATTGCTGCACCAAAAAATGTTCTACTTGCTCCAATTCGTGGAATTATTGCATCTGGAACTTTTAAAATTTCCCCCTCATAATTTACAACAAGCTCATTTTTCATAATCTCTATTGTACATTTTAAATAATCAATAACTCGTACTTCCCAACCCTTATTTAAAGCCTCTTCAAATAATCTTTTTGTCGAATATAAATTTTCATTTCTTGATAAAATATAAACCAACATACTATTTTCCTTTTGTTAAATTCTTTTTTGAAACATCAACCAAAAATCTATCTTTTAAAAACTTTCTTCCTATTAACATAGGATATTTCATATCAGAACGATTTGTTAATGAAACTACAGTTTGATAGACTTTTCCAGCAAATTTTACTTGAACTTTTATGGATGCTCTAGTTTGAACAACTCCATTTGAGCTTTTTACACTCTTTGTTTTATACAGTGGTATTTTTAATTTTTTTCCATGGTATGAAGGATGAATCTTATCTAATAATTTAAAATGTACAAAGTTATCTTCGTCCACAAATATATCATCACAATGAAGAGAATTTGAGTAAGCTCCTGTATCAATTTTTGCATCTAAATCAAAAAGCTCTAAATCCAAAATAGATATAGTTTCTACTCTTCCAATAGTTTTTAGTTGCGACATAAAACCCCCTAAATATAGAAGGAATTATATCACAATATATTTTTTTAGCTCTATTTTTTTAAATTTTTTGCTTTATTTAAAGCTTCTATTAATCCATCTATATTTTCATAAGGAATATGTGCTTTCCACTGAACATCTTCACCGTTTAGTGCAATCGCAATACTTACTATATCAGCTGTATTTGCACCATATGGCTCAGTTACATTTGAAATAACAATTTTTCCTTTTTTTGTACCTGCTAAATCAAGCTCTTCTATTTTTGTAATAGTACTCATCTTTTCTCCTTTTATATTTTGATAAAATTTATCCAAAAAATACTTTTTATAAGATTAATTTATGAAAAATCCTCATCTGGTTTTCCAAAATAGTAACCTTGAAATTCATCTACATCAAGTTCAAGTAAAAGATTAAATATCTCTTCGCTATGTACATATTCAGCAATAGTTTTAATATTTAAAGTTTTACTAAAAGCAATTATTGATTTTACAATCTCATAAGAGTTGTTATCTTTATCTATATTTTTTATTAAACTTCCATCAATTTTCAAATAATCTGGTTTAAGTCTTATTATTCTAATAAAATTTGAATAACCACTTCCAAAATCATCTATGGCTATTTTTACACCTAATTTTTTATATTTTAAAACAAACTCTTCTAAAAAATCATAATCACTTAAGTTTTCACTCTCTAAAATCTCAAAAACAAGCCTATTTCTATCTTCAAACTTTAATTTTTCCAAAACATTATCTAAATAATCTATAAATTCATAGTTTAAGATATCTTTGAAACTCAAATTTATAGTTATATTTTTTTGAGTTTTCAAAAGATTATCTAAACTTTTTGAGATAATAATTCTTGAAAGTTCCAAATACTGTTTTGTCTTAAATGAAATTCCTAAAAATTTATCAGGAGTAAGAATAATAGCTTCATTATTAGAATCAAAATCTCTTATTCTCATCAAAGATTCATATTTTATTACTTCTTTTTTTCTATTTACTATTGGTTGATAAAAAGGAATGATTTTATTTTCACTAACTGCATTTTTTATCTTTTCACGCCAATAAAGTGACTGTATTATAAGCTCTTTTGAATCAAGTTCATTATTATAAACAAAATAACTTTGATTTAATGATTTTGCTTTTTTTAAAGCCATAGCTGCAGTTAATATGGGCTCTTCTTGAAAAATTGAAATTCCCATAGTCATAGATACAACAATATCAACATTCAATTTATCAACAAAAATTTTTCGATTTAAAAATGTTTTATTTAACTCTTCAATTAAAATAAAAATATCTTCAAATGGTATATT
>JACCED010042407.1_pt1 | contig 14002 bp, 8 predicted proteins | sample 7455021 | NCBI WGS metagenome assembly JACCED01 (sample SAMN15323456, study PRJNA562643) | freshwater metagenome | isolation source: river surface water | place: USA:Blue River Watershed | collected 2017-08-19 | reverse complement strand
TGAGTAGTATGTTTAAAGAATTGGTTAATACGAGATCCCATAAAGAATCCAGTTGAAACAAAATAAACTTTAATTTCAGGGGAACAATCAAATTTAAACATCTTAATATTCTCATCAAGATCCTTAACATGTACAAGGCCAATTTCTTTAAGATGTTCATTAAAGATATCTTTAGTAAAACTATAAGAAAAATTAGGATCAATTAGAATATAATTTGTTGTCAAATGTGTTGAATTAATAATATCAAATTGTTCAGAAAAAAGTCTAATATTTTCGTTATATGCTGATCCAATATTCAGGATCAGCATATCAGAAATTTCTTCAGTCATAACATAATTAAAAATTGTATCAAGTGAATTAGGTTTTAGAGTATTTAGAATTACATCGCGTTGGAAAATGAAATATTCAATATCTCCTAGCTTTGTCTTTCCGTCATTTGATTTAATATTATTATAAATGTCAATAACTTGGGTATCATTTGGATCAATAACGACTTCGGGTGTTGTAGTAGATGAAGCCATTTTAGCAATGACAGCTAAACGTAAGATTTAAAATTCTATAATTAGTTGTATAAATTTAAAATTCAATTTTTTAGTTTATTATAATATTTTAAATATTTTCTATAAAATCCACCATTTTGCATTGGTTCATTAGAACCTCTTATAAATGAATCATCTACAGGTACACCACTTGCAGCAAAATAAGATGGTTGCATTACAACACTTTGACTAATAATTGGTTCTCTAGCATGTCTACCTTGTCTATCTCTATGTCTTCTACTTGATCTTGCATTTACTCGTTGTAATAATCTTTCACTTAGTTCAATCAAATCAAGACAATTTTGTAATGTTACAATTGGTTCAGGATCTAATCTATTATGTTTTTTATATTTAATACAATATTCATTTCTTATTGCATCATAAATTATAATTAATGGATTATCTACTCTTAATGTATGGTCTGGTTCTCTAGGAAAATAAAGATCCATTTCACTTGGTTCAACGTGTGAATCATTAATTCTAATATGAGTTAATATTATATTTTGTTGTCCTGTATAATTTGTATTTAAAAAATGTTTAATATCAGTAGCATTTCTAATAAAAAAATAACTTCCATCATATATTCTTATATCATCTAATAATACTAAAAATCCGAGAGAATTATTAATTTGAATGCAACTATTTGTTTTATAATAATCAATTAATCTTTTAAATTGATCAAGTTTTCTTTGATATAAAACAGTTTGAGAAAAAGTTTCAGTCATTCTAGTACCCATAAAAAAAGGATCGCCTACAAAATATATATTTAAACCTGGTTTATCTGATTTTGTATAATGCCAAATTTTTGATGTTAAATTACTAACAAAAACTAAATTTAATTCATCTGTTAATATAGTACGAAATTCATCATTTGTCATATTTTCATTAAAAACAGGATCAATTAATACATAATTTATATTAGTAACACCATCTACATTATGAATATTAAATTGTTCTTTAAATATTTTTTTATGACCATTATAACCAGCACCTATATTTAATATTAATAATTTAGAAACAGGTTGCAATAATAAATTCATAAACATTATATTTACATGATTTGGTTTTAAGGCGTTTAAAACTATATTTTTTTGCATTTCAAAATACATTGTAGTATTTAATAATGCACCATTATATCTATATAAATTTAATCTATCAATTACTTCTTGTTCAACTGGACTAATTGGTGGAGGAGCTGGTGCAGGTAATTCAGGTGCAGCATGTTCAGGTACAGCTTGTTCAGGTAATACTGGTTGTTGATCAGGATCAGCCATATTATATAATTATAAAATAAATATATAATATAGGAAATTAACAACCATAATGATTTTCAAAATTAAAGTTTTCACTATTTTTATTTAATACTGCCATTTTAAATTCTTTAGATGGAACTATACCATGCTTTTTAATATAATGTAAATATCCTTCAGGAAAAATAAATGAATTATTATTAACTGTAAACATATATTCAGAATTTCCATTTGGTTGATTGCATATTCTACAATTAGATGGTCCTAAAAAAGATTTTTTTTCACATTTTGATATTAAATTATTTAATTCATATATAAAATCATTATCTATATTATTTGTTTCTAATGGATATGGATATAATGTATCAATATTTTTATCATTATTATAATGAATAATTTTAAATTCATCATTTGACATCCAATATCCTTCAATAAAAGAATTATTATTTATTTTTGTTAAAGGATAATTAGAAATTTCAGATTTATTTATAGGATTCATTGAAAATCTTAATTTACCAATACCATCATTTAGTCTCATAACATTAGGATGAACTAATAAAAGATTATTATAACTAAATAAATGATCAACAGTAAAAATAGAATTCCAAGGATAATACCAGTTATCAGTACGTTCAATACATTCATCAAATAAATATAAATCATCACATTTATTGTATAAAAGAGAATTACCAAGATTAAAATAATCAAAAGGAACTAAATTAATATTATTATTTGATTCATTAAAAGATGCATTTAATTTTTCTAAAAATAGTTTTGAATCAGTACTATATAATATATGATAAAATGGTATATTAGGTAAAACAGTATTATTTTCAGTAATATTTAAAAGAGAATATGTATTAACTAAAATTTCAGATGGTGTTAATTTCATTTTATTTTTTTCTTCATTTGATAAAAAGTATGCATTAAATTGTAAATACATTGACCATTGATTTATATATAATTTTGGTTCAAAAATTGTTATTTTAAATGAAAAATTATCTTTTTCTGATATTATAGGTAATTTATGATTTTGATTTCTAAAAAACATTTTTGATATATTAATTTTTTTAAATTCTTCATTTGGATTTAATAAAGAATAAATTGTTGAATCAAAATATAATCTAGAAATATTATTATTAAGTAATTCTATTTTGAAATCAAATTTAGAAATATTAGGACTAATATATAATATTAAATCATTAATTAAATGATATTTATTTTTATTAAAAGTATAATTAATTATTGTATTATCATTATCATTTATTATATCTGTTAAAAAATCATTAATTAAAAATTTGTTATGTCTAGTAGCATTTAAATGTTTAAAAGTATTTTTATTAAAAGTAGTATTAGGATTATTAGAAACAAGATTATAATTATTAGTATTTAAATAAACTGGATCAGACATTTTGAATAAAATAAATAGGAATAACTTTTTAATTAGATAAATATAAGTTAATTTTTGGGAATAATAATTTATACATTTTAGAAATAATGTAAATTGTATCTTTATCAAGTTCTTTAGTTTTATTATTAATATAATATCCTATATTATCTTCAATATCTAATGGTATATTATATTTTTCGCAAGTATTATAATAATCTTTTTTATTATTTAAAATATCATATGTACAATCTATTTCTTCATGTTTATAGAATTGAGTAGTAACTTTAAATGGTGTATGAATGTTAATAATTTTTACATAATCAAAGACAAAGTAAGTATAAATTCCCATTTTATTTAATATTATATACTATAATTAAATAATAATATAATTTCAATTTATTATAAAAAATTGTATATATAATATATGAATACTGAATTACACGTAGTTACTATAGCAACTCATAAAGATGGATATTATGATGCATTAATAGAAAGTGGAAAAAGAAATAATATTGATATAAAAACATTAGGATGGGGACAGAAATGGAAAGGTTTTACAATGAAATATGAATTACTAAATAAATATTTAGATAGTATTCCTGAAGATGACATTGTAATATTTGTAGATGCATATGATGTTATTTTATTAGAAACTAAAGATGAAATATTAAATCGTTTTTATTCATATCAAAGTCCAATTGTATTAAGTGTAGAAATACCACCAGAAATACCAATAATACAATATTTATATAATAAGATATTTGCGAAATGTGAAAACTACAATATTAATTCTGGGTTATATATAGGATATGCATGGGCATTAAAAAGATTATATAGTATAATATGTCAAAATGGTAAATGTGAAAAAGATAATATAGATGATCAAGTATTATTGATTGATGTATGTAACAATAAGAATTTTTTTAATAAATATATAGAAGTTGATGAACAAAGAAAAATATTTTGTAATACAATTGGTCATACAGAAAATTATCAAAATGTATTAAATATAGAGGATGAATTTGAGGCAGAGAATGGGAAGTTATATTTTAAGAATAAAAATTACGGACCATGTTTTGTGCATGGTCCAAATAATACAAATTTAGATAGTATAGTAAATTTTTATAATTTACCAAAGGGCAAGGCGGAAACAAGGGATTTGATATATAAAGTTAAGTTATTTTCAAAGCCATTTTATCATAAATATTATATGCAAGATATAGTAGTATTTTTTTGTATATTAGTAATAATATTTGGATTTATTGAATATAATAAAAATAAAAAATAAATATATAATATGGATAATTTACATGTAGTTACAATTGCAACTCATAATGATGGTTATTATGATGCATTAATAGAAAGTGGTAAAAGGAATGGAATTAATGTTAAGACATTGGGATGGGGACAAAAGTGGAAAGGGTTTACAATGAAATTTGAGTTAATAAATAATTATTTGAATAATATAAATGAAGATGATATAGTTGTATTTGTGGATGCATATGATGTAATTATATTAGAGAATAAAGAGGAGATATTAAATAGATTTTATGATTATTCTATGCCAATAATATTAAGTGTAGATAATGCACCAGAAATTCCAATAATAAGATATTTTTATAATAAAATATTTGATAAATGTGAGAATTATAATATTAATTCAGGATTATATATTGGATATGTATGGGCATTAAAAAAAATGTTTAAATTACTATGTGATAAGAATATGTGTACAACGAATCAAATAGATGATCAGGTATTATTAGTAAATGTATGTAGAAATAAGAGTTTTTATAAGAAATATATAAATATAGATAATGATTATAAAATATTTTTTAATACATTTGGAACAAACAATAGTATATATGAGCAAGATTTATCGATAAATAAAGTATTTAACATAAATAATAATAAATTTAAGTTTAAAGGAAAAAATTACGGACCTTGTTTTATTCATGGACCAAATGATACTAATTTTGATGAAATAATTGATTTTTATGATCTACCAAAAAAAGTAGTAGTTAGAGAGCCTGGACATAGATTTAGTGTATATACTAAGCCATTTTATCATAAATTTTTAATAGATGATATTCAATGTATATTTTTTATAATATTCATAGGAATAACATTATTTATAATAAATAAAATTAGAAAATAATTTTTATAAGAAAAATAAAAATTATTTATATAAAATCATACCAGCTAGTAAATAAATACCATAAAGATATCTATTTTTATAAATATAATTATAAGTTGATAATGGATTAAAAATACCTTTTTCGTATGCATCAAGTGTATGTGCATTTAATAAGAAATCATTACTATATAACATCATATTTGAATATATTTTATTATTTTTCCAAATTAATAATTTTGGAACAGGATCATTTAAATGTTCTATAAAAATAGCATTTAATTCTTTATAAATTTGATTGAATTCACTACTACCTACTGAAGGTGATCCAATATTAATAATATTAATATTATTTCTATCTAATTTTAATAAATTAGAATTGCCGTAAATATCAAATCCTGCTATTGTTGCTATACCACCACCCAATGAATATCCAGTTATAATCATATTATCAGCGCCATCTTTAACAAAATTATTTATTTTAGAGAAAATATTATTTTTAATAGAAATATAAGATTTATAATAACCTTCATGTACAAATACACCTTTTAATCTATTTTTTAAATCAATATCAGTAATTTCATTAGGATTATAATTTACGCCATTTATATCAATATTTTTTAATACATTATTTTTATTTTTGATATCAGTACCACCTATAGTTAAAATTATTTGTTTTTTATCTTTATTATATTGTATACTATATCTAACATCATTTTCGTATACATAATCTTCTAATAAATATTTATTACTTGTAAAAGCGGTTTTAATATAATCATAGTTAATATTTTTTTTAGTACTATAAATAAAGTTATCAAAAATTAGAGCAATAGGGAATAATAAAACAATACCAATAATTAAATAAATAACACTAAGATATGAAAATTCAAATAGTTTAAAAAATAAAATAACAGTTGCAACAAAAATATAACCATAATAATTTATAGATTCTAAAACAGAAATATAATAATTATTTTTTAGTGATAGATTAAAAATTTTAGAAATATTAACAATTATAGATGAAATTAAAAAAAATGTAGTGACATCAAATAATGTATTACTTTTTTCATTTATAATATTATCTAAAACAGAGAATAATATAAATAAAAATATTTGTAAATATGGTCGAATATTCATATATTTAATTAATAAAATAAATAATAATTTATTAATTATTATTTAATATAAATATCCATCTTAAGATTCATCATCATCTTTTGATTCAGGATCACTATCTAGAATTTCAGGACGTAAATATTCTGGAGTAGTAGTAAATTTATTATAAAATATTTCAATAAAATTATTTTTACGTGCAATAATATAAAAGAATAAAATAGTTTGATCAAAAGTATATTCTTCTTCTTTTTCTTCATAAGTTATTTTAATTGAATCATGACTACCTGTTATACCACATGTAGTTCCTATATGACCCATTTGTCTACGATAATGTTCTAATTCATGTAATAAAGTAGTATAATGGAATCCAGAAAAAAGTTTTTTATATTCATTAGTATTACGTAAATTTAGAATTGATTTTTCTTTGTATTTTTTAAAATATTCAATTAATTTTTTAATATCATTTTCATATTCTGAACTTAATACCATTAAATTATCAGATTTTATATAATAACCTAATACAGAAAACATTGATTGTTTTGTATGAAATTCAATTCTAGGTACTGGTACACTAAAAGTTGGATCATATTTTTTATAGGATGTTTCAATATATGTTTCTATAAATTTTTCAACAAATATATGTTGTAATTTTTTAATTGGTTTTTCAGGTTTTGCTGCTAATTTTGGAATTATTTTACTTGGTTCTATAGCATCTTCATGTGGTTCTAAATTAAAATCTATATTAATATCTAAATCAATATCAAAATAATAATTTGATAATTTTTTATTAATCTTTTTATCAAAATCATTTATTTTATTATATATCCATAAATGAGCAATATAATCACATAAATGTGCAAATGAATTATATTTATTAGCTGATACAGTACCATATGAGTCATTAAATGTTCTGATCCATACCATAAAATTATTAACAACATCTACTTCAAATTTATAATGGGTAAATTGATCAAATAGTTCTTTTTTAGAATATATTTCAAAAGAATATTTAGAAATAATACTAGATAAATCATTAACTATAGTACAAAAATTATTTCCATATCTTGTAAATAAGATTTCTAAGATTAAATCAGAAATTGATTTAAGTTCAACACCTATTTTATGTCTTAATATAATCATATCAGTAGTATAATTAATAGTATAATCAATTGGATTATTATTAGGTAAAATTTGCGAAATAGAAAATAATGTGTCATTACTTAATTCATAGAGGGAATCATAATCATTTTTAATAATTAATTTATGTAATAAATTATAATAATTTACTTCATATATTATTGCTTTAATTTCTGCAATAACTTCAGGATCGATGATAGCATCAATTCTACTTTGTACAGGTTTAAATTTATTAGCATTAATATCAATAATAATACCTGTTTTTAAGGATTCTATATTTTTGAAAAATATATTTTGTTTAATGCAAAATAATTCAAAAGATTGATATGGAACATTATCAGTTAATATATATGATAATGTATTAATATTTGATTTTAAATAAACTTTAATATTTGGAGATGACCATATTAATTTAGAATTATTATTTACTTTAATTTCATTTAATTTAATATTGAATAATGGAATAGAAGATAATATATCTGTACATTCATTTATTAATAAATTTAATCTATTATTAAAATCATGAATATCATATTGTTTATAAGTTATTATAATATCAGTATATGGTTTTTCAGGTTCTATTAAATCATATAATGTAATTTGTTTATTAATATCTTCAATTAATTTTACATTATTTCCTTCTTTATCTATTGGTGTATCATCAATTAAAAAATTTACAGTATTAGAAACACTTCTAATTTTTACATTTTGAGAATTACGATATGAATTAAAAAAGCCATTACCCATTTTACCAGTACCTTGTGTTTTTTCACTAAAGTATGGAACAAATAATGAAACTAAATTATCTAAAGAATTAAATCCAACATAATCTCTATTAATATAAATTATATTAAATTTATTGCCAGATTTTTGATAACCAATATTAATATCAATACTACAGTTTGGATGTTCAGGCATATATTCAATAATATTAACAATATTGAAATTAGTTAATAAATTAGTCCAGTTTCTGAATCTATAAACAGAATCAGATACATCAATAGAATTTTGTAATAATTCTATACAAACTGATTGTTCAACTTGATTTGGAGAGCCAGAATTAATAGCTAATGCAATTAATTGTAAATTAAAATTATTATCAGCAACTACTGAGTCATCTAATCTAATTATATCATTAAAGTTAGTTATATCATTAGTATATAAAAGTTTTATAAAATTAGAAAGTTTAATATTTTTTTGATAATTAGCAATATTAGGATTTAATAGAGATGATATATCTAAAATTTTGATATTAATTGATTTATTTAGAATTAATTTAATAAATGTATTTATATTTTTATAAAGTTGTAAAGAAGAAATATTATTAAAATCTAATTGATGTGTATCAATAAAATCATAAGATAATTTTTCAATATAATTATCAATATCAATTATATTTATTAAAACTAAAAAGTTAATAATTTTATCAATATTTTCATCTTTAAACAATTCATCAATTAATTCTGATTCTAATAGAGAAGATTGGTCAATTTCAGGTAAAAATTTTGGATTTTTAAATGAATATAATATGGTATGTAAAAAAATGAGGATATATAATTCAAATTTATAAAATGATCTTTGTTTAAATTTTATAATTAATTTTTTAATATATTCTCCAATAGATTTATTTGTAATATAATTTGCAATATTATTAAAAGAATAAGATAATAAAAATAATAAACTATAACCTGCTTCAGAGTATATATTTAAATATTTAAAAATAGATTTATCAATTTCAGCTGCGCCTTCATTATATAAATTTGATTCATATGCATATTGATGTTCATCATATGATTCAATGTAAATAGGTTTTATATTATTAAAAAAATCAGTAGATAATTCAGAGTATTTTTCTTGTAATTGTTTAACATTAATTTTATCATTAGATAAATATTGAAGATCTATTATTTTTTTAATATTTTTATATTTTGGATCAAGTATATTTATTTTTGTTTTTTGATTTACTAATTTAAAAATTTCATGTAAATCTGTTAAATAATTATATATTTGGAAAATTCTGATATAATTTTTGGTAGCTAAAAAGACGAATGGATCGGTTTTGAATTGAGATAAATTATATATTAATTGTGATTTTTTATCTACATAATCAAATGCAGTTATTTTTTCTTCAATTGGATTAAATATTCTTAAATGATAAATTCTTTGATAATTTATAAATGATTTTATCATATCATTTAAATATTGTTCATTAACAATAGAAGGTACATCTTTTTTTAATGGAATTTTTAATTTTTCAATAGTATTAAATGTTTCATTTAAATTGTAAAATAATTTATTAATATATGATAAAAAAATTAGTATTGTATTGAATTGACTTTCATGTTTAATATTAGATGGATTATCTAATTCTATTAATAATGACCATAATTGAGACATTTTAGTATCTAATAAATTAGGAAAATTATGTAATATAAAAAACTTTTTAAATTTATCGATAATATAATAAATATTTTTAATAATAGAATTAAAAAATTTTTTATAATCATTATTTTTTGTAAAAATTCGCATTGGAACTAATTTAAATAATTTATCAATTGTATCAAAAATAATATCTAATGTTTGTAATACAAATTTATAAATAGTTTTAATAAAATTATTAAAATTTATTTTATAAAAATGTAAATAATTTTCTACATTTACAATTGAATCAATACCTCCATAGAGAATATCAAAATCAAATCCATATAAATCTTTATTTATTTTACTTAAAAATGGAAAAAATTTTTTTAGTTCGGCACCATGATGTTTATTAGTTTCAATTAAAGAATCTAATATTGTTTGATCAAAAAATGGTTCTGATGCGTCATAATGAAGAGAAAAAAATAAATCATTATGTAAAATATTAGTACTTTTTAAAGATTTTCTTTCAAATAAATTATCATAATTAAAAAAATCATCAATTGAATTTTGAATTAAATTATTAAAATCAGGATGTAATAATGAAAAAAGTAATTTTAATCTAGGAAATTTATAATTAATATTATAAATACCAGTAGAATATAATTTACCAGTTAAGGTTGTTAATCTATCATAAAATTTAATTGTAATTGAAGGATTAGAACCATATGTACTATATTTACTTTTAACTGAATTTAAATTTTGTATTGAAAATTTTAATTTTAGATCTTGATATAATTCTTTTAAATTATTAATATTAAATAATCCAATTTCATATAAATTATATATAAATTTTAATAAATCTGCAAAATAAGTAGAAATATTATATTGATAAATAAAATAAAAGTGTTTTAAAATATCAATAATAATAGTATCACATAAGTTTAATTTTAAAAAAGAATTATCATTTAATTTATATTTTAATTTAATATGTTCTTTACAAGAAGATAAAATTTCAGATACTTTTTTATTAATATCTGATTTAATATAATGTTCATTGATAATTGTTAATTCATCGGGTATTTTTGTTATATCATCAATATCAATATTAGCAATTAATTCAACTTCAGTATAAGTATTGGCTAACTTAATAAGTTTATTAATATCAGAAAGATTAGTAAATACATATTGATCAAATGTTACTAAATTATAAATTGGATTTGGATTTTGTACATTAATAATTTCCATATTCATAAATATTTTTTTATCTAATTTTGGTTTTGCAGCTAATATATTTTTTAATTTAGTAAAATATAAATCGGGGACAAGGAAATAATTTTCAATTGCTAAAATGTCTTTTAATAATATTTTATTATGAGGTATTGCAATATATGAATGAGAATCTAAATAACTGCTAATAACTCCAATAGTTTTATTTTTTGCAAAAATTTGTGAAGTATATTTAAAATAGATATTAAGGAGGGATAATAATTCTGTAACATTTTTTATAGAAATAATAGTATTATTAAATAATTTTTTAAGATGTTGAATATATATATTAAAATTAGTTTCTGAATCAATTAAAATATCATTACGAGCAATTGGTACATCAAAATCAGATGGTAAATCTAAATGATAAATTTTGTTTAAAGTTGATGGTAATGATGCTTTAAAAATGACAACAGTATTAACGGTAATAATAAAATCTGAAAAATTATTTTTTACTAATTTATCAATAATATTTGTTTTATTTTCATCATTATAAACTTTAGCAGCAACATTAAAATCTAATCCTTTTGTAGAAGTAGAAGGAACTAATAATTTAGTAAATAGGATATTAATTGGTATACCAGTACCTTTATCAGTAATAGATAATAAATTAGGAGATAATTTAATATGAACAGTTTTATCGGATGGATCTGAATAAATATTAATTAATGTATCATTAACATATAATTTACCTGAATTAAAAAGTAATAATTTTTGTATTTCAGATTTTAAATTATCAACAAATGTAGGATCGAATTCAGTAGGTGATTCATAAATAATAGTAGTTCCAGTAGTAACAATATCATCTTCTTCTGCAGTAATATTTTTAACATTAATAAAAAAATTATCATCATTATAGAAGAAGGAAAGTTTATATTTAAGTAAATTACCGTCTTCAATAAATCTAGTAATAATTTTCATTTTAATATTTGAGTTAATAATAGGAACTAAAGAAGAAAAAAAACCAACACCGAATTTGCCAACAGGTTTAGAATCAGGAGCACGTTGAGAATCGAAACCATTAACAATTAATTCAACGATAAATTGTTCTTTAACATTAAAAATATGTTCAATAACATCTCTAATTAAAGTTTTAGAAATTTTTTTGCCAAAGGTTGAACAAATTGCTTCATTAGTTTGTATTGATTGGTAAAGAGTTTCATATTCTTTATTCATAACAAATGCGCAAACAAATTCTACAATATTATAATAATAATCACCTTCATAAACAATAGCAGGTTTACTAGAAAAAGCTGTTAAAACATTTGTTAAATCAGATTCATGGTTACCACCGATTAATTTATTATGTAAAAGAAATTTATTAATATATCTATAATATTTTTGTTTATAGTCCATAAAATAATAATATAAATAAAATTGAAAAATAGAAAATATAATCAGATTATTAAATATTATTTTTTGAATAGAAGCAATATAATGGAGAAGCTTTCTATTCCTGATCTTTGTCAACTTATGATTAACCATGTACATGAATATATGAATTATATGATTCAAAATGAAAAAGTAAATTACAATCAAAAAAGCATAAGAAGTAAATATCATCTACATTTAGGGTGCGCATCAAAATTTATATTAGATGATGAAGTAATAATTTCACATATCAATCAAGTAATAGAAGAAATGATTGAAAAAGAATCAATAGAAAAAATAGAAGAAATACAAAAAGAATTTAAAACATGTGAAGGAATAAAAGATGAATATAATGATAGAAATTTTGCATGGAATAGTTATTTGTATACATTATTTCATCTAATACAAAAAAAGTATGGATCTAAGAGGACAGAAATCATTGCAAAAATAAACAGATATATATTTCCAATACCGATGAATATATTTGAACCAAATTGGTGGTATCAATTTAAAAATAAAAATTAATTTATTTTAATAATGAAATAAGATGTTCATCTGAATCAAATGGAATAAAATTAAATTGATGATATTCTGAATAAATATCATATAATTTTGTAGGTAAATAAATAGGAGTATTAAAACTTGCAGCAAGATGTAATATACCACTAGCTCTATCAAAATAAAAATAGCTATTTTTTTTAATATAAAATATAATTTTTTTATATAATAAACATTTAATAAGGTCATCAGTATCAATATTTTTTTGTAATAAAATATTTGAATATTCAATATTAGGTATTTTTCTATTACAAAATATAATTTTATTATTAATAGATTTCATTATATCATTTAATTTAGGTAAATCTAGTTGGTCATATGTTGTTACTATAAAATAATTAATATCATTTATATAATCATTAGTATATGAACTTAAATTATTTCTATATAATGTAAAATGATTTTTTATTAATTTTGTATCTTTTATAATAGAAGTAATACTAAATTGATCATGATATTTTTTATATTTATTTAAATATTTCTTTTTTTCTTCAGTATATAAATTAGAGTGTATTAAACCACCTGATTTTATTCCAATATTAGATTTAATTTTAAGTAAAGTTAAATAAAAAGCATAATCATATTTATTAGAATCATCTAAAGTTAAATTAGTTATTATATTTAGATTTATTTTATTTTTATAATTATTTTTGAAAAAATTAATCCATTTAATTGCATCAATTGATTTATTATAATTTTGAAAGTATATATCAATATTATCATATTTTTTTGATAAATATTCAATTGCTATACCTAAACATTCATAATGATAATCACAATATTCAATAATAATTGCATTACTTTTATTATTATGAAAACTATTATTTTTTATATCTATATTAAAAAAATAAATAAAAAATAATATAATAATTATTAAAAT
>JACCED010913851.1_pt1 | contig 14007 bp, 13 predicted proteins | sample 7455021 | NCBI WGS metagenome assembly JACCED01 (sample SAMN15323456, study PRJNA562643) | freshwater metagenome | isolation source: river surface water | place: USA:Blue River Watershed | collected 2017-08-19 | reverse complement strand
TCGCCGAAGCCCTGCTCGCGGTAGGTGGCCACGTCCTGGGTGTAGGGCGAGCGCTCCGGGCCCGAGGTGGCGAGGATGCGCGCCTTGCCGCCACGGTGGTGCTGCACCCAGTCGCCCAGCGGCGAGGACATGCCGGCCAGCTGGCCGCCCAGCACCTGGGGAATGGCCGGGCCCGATCCGGGGAAGGGCACGTTGGTGATCTGGAACCCTCCCAGCATGGCCAGGCGGCCGGCGAGCAGGTGCGGCATGGAGCCTGCGGCCGGGTTGCCGATGCTGGCCTTGCCGGGGTTGGCTTTGGCCCACTCGACGAAGTCGCGCACGTTCTTCACCGAATCCGGGACGGCGGGGCCGACCACGAAGGCGTGGTCGGTGGAGTGACCGATGCCCAGGGGGACGAGGTCGCTCACCGCGTAGTTCAGGCGCGAGTACGAGTGCGGGTAGATGGTGAGCATCGAGGCCGGCGAGTACAGGATGTGCGCGCCATCGGCCGCGGCCGACTTCAGGGTCATGACGCCCAGTTGCCCGCCTGCGCCCGGCTTGTTGTCGATGACGACGGTGTTGGCATAGCCGCCGCGCAGCTTCTCGCCGATCCGGCGTGAGAAGGCATCGGTCGTGCCTCCCGGGGGAAAGCCCACGATGATGCGCAGCGTTTCCACGCGGGCCTGGGCCCATCCGGCCAGGGGGGCCAGGCCCACTACGCTGGCAGCGGCGGCGCCCTGGATCAGTCGGCGGCGAGTGGTCATGTGTCTTGTCTCCTGTGGTGTCGGTTGCGGGGGATGCGGAAGCGGCGCCGATTGGAGCACGCACAGGGCTGCGCCTGCGAGCGTATGGGCAATTCCCCCACGGCTTGTGGCGGCGATCGGCCGGGCAGGATTCAGCCCGCGCCGCCCCCTCCTCGGGGGGGGGTGGCGCTCGCGCGCGCTAAGCTAGCGCCCGCGCGATCCCGATGATTTTGACCAACGACCCATGAGCACGCCCGCGAAAGACCAGGCCGCCACGCTCACCTGGACATCCTGGATGTACGGGCTGTCCTGGCCTGCGGCCTATCTGGTGGTCGAGCTGAGCTTCTGCAACCAGCTGATCAAGACGCTGGGCGAGCCGTCGGCGCAAGAGGCCCTGCGGGGGCTGGAGTTCTGGGGGCGGGTGATCTCCGGTGTGGGGCTGGGCATCCTGCTGCATCGCCTGGTCAGCCCCAGGCTGCGCCTGCGGGCCCTGGGTTTCGGCCTGAGCCTGGCGGTCGGCATCGCGGTCATGTGGAACGTGCAGCGGGCCCTGATCGACCACCTGGTCGAGGTGGCCAGCCCCCAGGACAAGCGCGCGGCGCTGGTGCTGGTGTCGGTGGCACCGCATGTCGGCGATGCCGCCTTGAGCACGCTCTCGGGGCATCCGCTGGTGCAGTCGCCGCCACAGGGGGTGGGGCAGAACCTCGCCGTTTCGATGTTCCCTGCAGCGGCCCTGTACGCCGACCAGCGGGACCAGCAGTACGCGCAGTGGCTGCTGCAGGTGCGGCCTGCAGCGGCCCTGCCGACCTCGGCCTCGCCACCGGGTGACCTGGCCGAGCGCGCCGACGACGCTTACCGGGCGCTGATCGTGGCACCCCTGGTCATCGGTCTGTCCTTGCTGTTCGCGTTGCTGAACTTCAGCCTGGTCGTGGCCTTCCTCCTGTGCCTGCCCTGGCCGCGCTGGCGTCCCTACGTGGTGGCGGCGGTGTGGGGGCTGCTGGTCGCCGTCTCCCTGAGCGGCCGCTCCGAGCTGCTGGATGCCGAGGGCTACGAGCGCAGCCTGCGGCCCGCCCTGTGGGCGCAGTCGCCGATGCTGGCGGTGATGCTGGAGTGGTCGACCCGGACGGCGGGCCAGTGGGTTCAGGTGTCCGAGTTCGTCCACCGCCATGCCCTGCGGGGCTACCACTTCAAGCCGATCATGCCGCCGGGCGCGGCGCCCGAGCCGGTCAAGCGGATGGTGGCGTGGCCCGGACGGACCTGAGGAGACGGGGAGGGCGCGCGGCAGGCGACGCGGCGCGGGCCGCAATTGGTCGGGGTGAGAGGATTCGAACCTCCGGCCTCTACGTCCCGAACGTAGCGCTCTACCAGGCTAAGCTACACCCCGATGTGCTTCCCGCGGACGCGAGACAGCGAAGTCGCGCATTGTAGCAGCCGCGGCGGTGCGCCTCGCGGTGTCCGCCGCGCACCCGCAGGCGCTGCCCGTTTCCCGGGCGTTTTTCAACCCTAGGGTTAGTCCTCGGTAGCTTGGCGGTAGGTTACTCGGCCCGAGTTCCCCTGCGCCGTGCGAAATTCCCTAAATTCACAAAGTCCGCTGCGGGCGGCCCACGAACCTTTTCCGGAGTTTCAGAAGTTATGCGCATCCACCGACTCGGCTATTCCGTGCTCCTGGCCAGCCTCCTCTCCCTGGGCGGTGCCGCCTGGGCCCAGCAACCGGCCGCCACCGCCTACGAACCCGTCCGCGGCCAGGCCGGCAAGGACGTGATCTGGATTCCGACCCCGGAGCCCCTCGTCGAGAAGATGCTCAACGCAGCCCGGGTCACCTCCGAAGACCGCGTGTTCGACCTCGGCGCCGGCGACGGCATCATTGCGATCACCGCGGCCAAGCAGTTCGGCGCCCAGTCCGTGGGCATCGAGTTCAACCCGCAGATGGCCGACTTCGCCCGGCGCAAGGCGCGCGAAGCGGGCGTGGCCGACAAGGTGCGCATCATCACCGGCGACATCTTCAAGGAGGACTTCAGCTCGGCGACCGTGGTCACCATGTACCTCCTGCCGGACCTGAACCTGCGCCTGCGCCCGATCATCCTGGGCATGAAGCCCGGCACCCGTGTCGTGTCCCACGCCTTCACCATGGGCGACTGGGAGCCCGAAGAGACGATGCAGCACGAGGCCGCGCGCGCCTACCTGTGGATCGTGCCCGCCAAGGTCGAGGGTGACTGGAACCTCACCGGCCTGGAGGGCGGGGCCGTGCGCCTCACCTTCCGCCAGAACCTTCAGGCGATCGGCGGCCTCATGACCCAGGGCCGCAACACGCAGCCGCTGATCGGCGCCCGCGTGCGCGGCGAGGAGATCCGCTTTCAGTTCACGGGGGCCGACCGCAAGCTGCACACCTTCTCCGGCCGCATGAGCGGCAACCGGATCCGCGGCACCGTCGACAGCGGCAGCCTGCAGACGCCCGTCGAGATGACCCGCCTGTGAAGGCCTGAGCCATCGTGAGCGAGACCACTTCCGCGGCGCAACCCCAGCGCCTGCTGCACCCTGGTGCGGCGATCGCGCTGATCATCGGCATCGTGATCGGTGCGGGCATCTTCAAGACGCCCTCGCTGGTGGCGGGCATCAGCGGCGACGCCGGCTGGGCGCTCGTGATCTGGGTCGCGGGGGCGCTGATCTCCGTGGCCGGCGCGCTGTGCTACGCCGAGCTGTGCACCGCCTACCCCCACGCCGGCGGCGACTACCACTTCCTGCGCCGGGCTTTCGGGCGCGACCTCGCCTTCGTCTACGCCTGGGCCCGCGCGACCATCATCAACACCGGCTCGATCGCCCTGCTGGCGTTCGTGTTCGGCGACTACATCAGCACCTTCATCCCGCTGGGGGCCTACTCCAGCGCGATCTGGGCGCTGGGCATCGTGGTGCTGCTCACCGTGGTGAACATCGCCGGCCTGCACGCCTCCTCCCGGCTGCAGTCGCTGCTGCTGCTGCTCGAGGTCGGCGGCCTGCTGGCGGTCGTCGCGGCGGGCTTCTCCATGGACGCGCCTGCCTCCGGGCCGATCGCCTGGTTCGAGAAGGCGCCGGCACCGGCGCAGTGGGGCCTGTGCCTGGTGTTCGTCCTGCTGACGTTCGGTGGCTGGAACGAGGCCGCCTACGTCTCGGCGGAGATCAAGGGCGGCCCGCGCACCATGGTGTGGGTGATCGCAGCCAGCATGGCGGCACTGGCCGTCATCTACCTGCTGGTCAACCTGGCCCTGCTGCAAGGCCTGGGGCTCAAGGGGCTGGCCGACAGCAAGACGGCCGCCGCTGACCTGCTCGGGCTGGCCTACGGCCCCTGGGCGCAGAAGGCGCTGGGGCTGGGCGTGGCCATCGCCGCGCTGACCAGCATCAACGCCACGATGATCGTCGGCGCCCGCACCAACTTCGCGCTGGGGCGCGACTGGCAGGTGCTGGGCTCGCTGGGGCAGTGGCAGGCGCAGGCTGGCAGCCCTCGGCGCGCCCTGTGGGTGCAGGCGGCGATCAGCGCCGCCCTGATCCTGCTGGCGACGCAGGAGGCGGACGGTTTCTCCGCGATGGTGGAGTTCACCGCGCCGGTGTTCTGGGGGTTCCTCCTGATCGTCGGGCTGGCCGTGATCCGGATGCGCCTGGCCGATCCGCACGCGCCCCGGCCGTTCCGGGTGCCGCTGTACCCCCTGATGCCGCTGGTCTTCTGCGCGGCGTGCGCCTGGCTGACGTGGTCCAGCGTGACCTACGCGATCAGCCAGAAGTCGGTGCATGTGGCCCTGGGCCTGATCGCCAGCGGCGTCGTGGCCCTGCTGGTGCTGAGGTGGCGGGAAGGACGCTTCCAGGAGCAGGCCGCGGCGCGCGTGGCCGCCGGGTGAGTCCGGTGTGAGCGCCAGCCGGGTGCGGCTGGCGTGCGGCGCGCGTGCGGCGCGTGCGGCGCCCGGGAGGGCGGCTCAGTGGCGGCGCTCGAGCAGGGACGCCGCCAGCTGCAGCAGGCCCCCGCTGTAGGCGTTGCGAGGCAGCAGGGCCAGGCAGTCGATCGCGCGCTGGGCCTCCTCGGCGGCGGCGCGGCGCGCCACGTCGAGCGCGCCAGTGTCGCGAACGATGCCCACGATGGCGTCGAGCGCGTCGACCGACCCCTGCTCGATGGCGCCACGTATCAGGTCACGCTGCGCTGGAGCCGCCCGCTTCATGGCGGCGATGAGGGGCAGAGTGGACTTGCCCTCGCGCAGGTCGTCGCCCAGGTTCTTGCCCATCTCGGCGGCGTCTCCGTCGTAATCGAGCACGTCGTCGATCACCTGGAAGGCGGTGCCCAGGGCCTGGCCGTAGCCGGCGCAGGCCTCTTCCACTTCGGGCGGGCTGCCGGCCAGCACGGCGGCCAGGCGGGTGGACGCCTCGAACAGCTTGGCGGTCTTGGAGCGGATCACCCGCAGGTAGCCCTGCTCGTCGAGCGAGGCGTCGTGCATGTTCATCAGCTGCAGCACCTCGCCCTCGGCGCTCACGTTGGTGGCCTCGGCCAGGATCTCCATCACGCGCATGTCGCGCGCGTCCAGCATCATCTGGAAGGCCCGGGAATACAGGAAGTCGCCCACCAGCACGCTGGCGGGGTTGCCGAACATCTCGTTGGCGGTGGCGCGCCCGCGGCGCAGGGTGGAGTCGTCCACCACGTCGTCGTGCAGCAGGGTGGCGGTATGGATGAATTCGACCACCGCCGCCAGGTTGAAGCGCTGGGGCCCCTGGTAGCCCAGGGCGCCGGAGACCAGCAGCAGCAGGGCGGGCCGCAGGCGCTTGCCGCCCGCGGAAATGATGTACTGGGCCACCTGGCCCACCAGGGGCACGCCCGAATCCAGCCGCTGGGCGATGACGGCATCGACCTCGCGCATGTCCCCGGCAATCAGGGCAAGGGTCGAGGCGGCGGAGGCGGCAGAGGCGGTCAAAAGGGGGCCCGGGAGGGGAGTCGGGGGGAAGTAACCGGGGATTATAGGGAGGGGCCCCGCAGGCTCATGGCCGTGAACCCCGGCCGGAGCGGCGGCGGGACGCCCCGGCGATCCCGGCCCGGGCGTCTTGGCGAGTAATGACTAACTATGCTATAGTCTTGGGCTCTCTCGGAAATCCGTCCGGGGAGAGATCAACCCAAGAGGTCTTCAATGTACGCGGTCATAAAAACCGGCGGCAAGCAGTATCGCGTTGCCTCCGGCGAAAAAATTAAAGTAGAACAGATTGCTGCGGACGTGGGCCAGGAAATCGTGATCGACCAGGTGCTCGCAGTCGGCGACGGCAGCAGCCTCAAGGTCGGAACGCCCCTGGTGTCCGGCGCCACTGTCAAAGCCACGGTCGTGGCGCACGGCAAGCACGACAAGGTTCGCATCTTCAAGATGCGCCGTCGCAAGCACTACCAGAAACGCCAGGGCCATCGCCAGCAGTTCACCGAACTGCAAATCGGCGCGATCGCCGGCTAAGGAGCAACGGACATGGCACAGAAAAAAGGCGGCGGCTCTACGCGAAACGGGCGTGATTCCAAGCCCAAGATGCTCGGCGTGAAAGCCTTCGGTGGCGAACTGATCTCCGCCGGCGCGATCATCGTGCGCCAGCGCGGCACCAAGTTCCACCCCGGCACCAATGTCGGCGTGGGCAAGGACCACACCCTGTTCGCTCTGGTGGACGGTCACGTGTCCTTCGCGGTCAAGGGCAGCCTGAACAAGCAGACGGTCAGCGTCACCCCGGCCTGACCCTCCGGCTTTCCGGCAAGAAAGCCCTGCGTCCTTGCGCAGGGCTTTTTTGTTGGGCCCCTGCCTAAAATCCGACCATGAAATTTGTCGACGAAGCCTTTATCGACATTGCCGCTGGTGATGGCGGCAATGGCTGCGTGTCGTTCCGGCACGAGAAGTACAAGGAATTCGGCGGACCCAACGGGGGTGACGGTGGGCGCGGCGGCCATGTGTTCGCCATCGCCGACCCCAACCTGAATACCCTGGTCGATTACCGCTACTCGCGCCGCCATGAGGCCAAGCGCGGCGAGCACGGCATGGGCTCAGACATGTTCGGCGCCGCCGGCGACGACATCACGCTGAAGATGCCGGTGGGCACCCTCATCACCGACGCCGAAACTGGCGAGGTGCTGTACGAAATGCTGGTGCCCGGTGAAGTGATCACCATCGCCAAGGGCGGTGATGGTGGCTTCGGCAACATGCGCTTTAAGAGCGCAATCAACCGCGCCCCGCGCCAGAAGACCCCCGGCTGGCCCGGCGAGCGCAAGAGCCTCAAGCTCGAACTCAAGGTTCTGGCCGACGTGGGCTTGCTGGGCATGCCCAATGCCGGCAAGTCCACGCTGATCGCCGCTGTTTCCAACGCCCGGCCCAAGATCGCCGACTACCCCTTCACCACGCTGCACCCCAACCTGGGCGTCGTACGCGTGGGGCCGGAGCAAAGCTTCGTGGTGGCCGACGTGCCAGGCCTGATCGAGGGCGCCGCCGAGGGCGCGGGCCTGGGCCACCAGTTCCTGCGCCATCTGCAACGCACGCGCTTGCTGCTGCATCTGGTCGACATCGCGCCGTTTGACGATGGCGTCGACCCGGTGGCTCAAGCCAAGGCCATCGTGCTGGAGCTGAAAAAGTACGACAAGGCCCTGTACGACAAGCCCCGTTGGTTGGTCTTGAACAAGGTGGACATGCTGCCTGAGGGCGAGCGTGAAGCGCGCGTGCGCGATTTCATCAAGCGCTTCAAGTACAAGGGCCCGGTATTCGAGATCTCGGCGCTCACTCGCGAGGGCTGCGAAGAATTGATCAAGGCGGTTTACCAGCATGTGAAGGCGCAGCAGGTCGCCGAGCAGCCGCCGGTGGACGTGGATCCCCGTTTTGCCGGGGGTACGCCCGCATGACCGCTACCGATTCGCCCCTGAGCGTCGAAGGCGTACAACTGCTTCGTAACGCGCGGCGCATTGTCGTCAAGGTGGGTTCCAGCTTGGTGACCAACGAAGGTCGGGGCCTGGACGAAGTCGCGATCGGTCACTGGTGCCGCCAGCTTGGGGTGCTGGCCGGCCAGGGCCGTGAAGTGATCATGGTGTCCAGCGGCGCCATCGCTGAAGGCATGAAGCGCCTGGGGTGGGCTACCCGCCCCCACGAATTGCACGAGCTGCAGGCTGCCGCCGCCGTCGGCCAGATGGGCCTGGCGCAGATGTATGAGACCAAGCTGCGCGAAAACGGCCTGGGTTCGGCCCAGGTGCTACTCACGCACGCCGACCTGGCGGACCGCGAGCGTTACCTCAATGCCCGTAGCACCCTGCTCACGCTGCTGGGGCTGCGCGTGCTGCCCGTGATCAACGAGAACGACACCGTCGTGAACGACGAGATCAAGTTCGGTGACAACGACACCCTGGGTGCCTTGGTGGCCAACCTGGTCGAGGCCGACGTGCTGGTGATCCTCACCGACCAGAAGGGGCTCTATACCGCCGACCCGCGCAAGGACCCCGACGCCACCTTCGTGCGCGAGGCGCGCGCGGGCGATCCGGCGCTCGAGACCATGGCCGGCGGCTCGGGCTCGAGCATCGGCAAGGGCGGCATGATCACCAAGATCCTGGCGGCGCGGCGCGCCGCCGGTTCGGGCGCGTCCACCGTGATCGCCTGGGGCCGCGAGCCCGACGCGCTGCTGCGCCTGTTCGAGGGCGAGGCAATCGGCACCTTTCTGGTCGCACCCACCCAGAAAAGCCAGGCTCGCAAGCGTTGGATCGCTGACCACCTGCAACTGCGCGGCGCGGTGTTCGTCGATGAAGGCGCGGCCGGCCGACTGCGCGAGGACGGCAAGAGCCTGCTGCCGATCGGTATGGTGTCGGTCGAAGGCGAGTTCTCGCGCGGCGACGTGATCGCGGTACGCGATCCGTCAGGCGCGGAAGTCGCCCGTGGATTGGCCAATTACGCCAGCGCCGAGGCGCGCCTCCTATGCCGCAAATCCTCCAGCGACATCGAGAAACTCCTCGGGTACGTGGCCGAACCCGAGATGATCCACCGCACCAACCTCGTGCTCACGCGCTGAAGTTGCCCAGGCGCCTGCGCGATGCGTGGCGCAAGGTCTAGCCGGAAATCCGTGCGCTGGCCCGCAGGAGGCGCTGCAGGATGCGCTGGACCTGCTTGTCGTCGATGCGCACGCTGGGTCCGTAGATGACCAGTGAGCCGACCACCTCGCCTCCCGCCAGAAAAATGGGCGCAGCCATCGCCACCGCGCCGGCAATCAATTCCTCGCGGCTCACGGCGCACCCCGTAACACGCACGTGTTCGAGCTCCTGTAGGCAGGCCTGGCGCCGCTTGGGGGGCAGCGCCGACAGGCAAGGCGTCGGATCCTGCACGAACGCCAGGATGGCGCGTCCGCTCGCGCCCAGCGTGATCGGCTCGCGATGACCCAGGCCCCGGCGAAAGCTCAGGGGCTGGGGGCTGGGCAATTCCGCAACGCAAATGCGCTCGCGGCCACTGAGCATCATCAGAGCCACTGTTTCTCCGGTGTCTTCCCAGAGCTTTTCCATCACCGGGCGCGCCAGTTCGGTGATCTCGTGGCCAGAACTCCAGGCCTTGGACAGACGGGCGACTGCCGGTCCCAGGCTGAAACGCTGGGGGTCGCCACTGGAAACCACAAATCCCCGTTGCTCCAGGGTGCGCAGGAGCCGGTAGAGGGTGGGACGGCTCAAGTCGAGCCGCGGCAGGAGTTCGGCTACCCCCAGGCGGCTCTCTCCGGGCCGAAAGGCTTCGAGGATGTCCAGCGCCCTGTCGACGGCTCGCACGCTGCCCTGGTCGCTCGTCGACTGCCCCATTCGGTTTCCTTTATGTCCAACAGATGGACAATTTTCGCTTGATTTGACACAAATGAAGCCCCGAAAAAAAATCGCGTCCAGCCATACGACCACTGCACCCGAAGGAGCGCCGCCTTGAACAAGGACATGTCTGAAACCCTGACCCGCGTGGGCCCTGGCACGCCCATGGGTAACTTGATGCGTCGCTACTGGGTGCCCGCCCTGACGTCCAGCGAGATCGCACAGCCCGATGGCCCGCAGGTGCGGGTCCAGCTTCTGGGTGAAAAGCTGCTGGCCTTTCGCAACACCGACGGCCGCGCCTGCCTGATCGACGAGTTCTGTTCGCACCGTGGCGTGTCGCTGTATTTCGGTCGTAACGAGGAAAACGGCATCCGCTGCGCCTACCACGGTGTCAAATTCGATGGCGATGGTCAATGCGTCGAAGTGCCGTCGTCGCCGCAGGCGTGCAAGAACATGCATATCAAGGGCTATCCCTGCGTGGAGCGTGGCGGCATCGTGTGGGCCTACATGGGGCCAGCCGACAAGCAACCGGCGCCGCCCGAGTTGGAGTGGTGCATGCTGCCCGAGGACCATGTGTTCGTGTCCAAGCGCATCCAGGCCTGCAGCTACCTGCAGGCAATGGAGGGCGGCATCGACACCGCGCATGTTTCCTATGTGCACCGCTACGAGGTGGACAACGACCCGATGCATCAGGGCGTGAAGGCGCTCGACTACATCAAGGCCGACGGCAATGTCGTCTTTGAAATCGAGAAGAATTCCTTTGGTCTATCGCTGTTTGGCCGGCGCAATGGCGAGCCGGATAGCTACTACTGGCGGGTGACCCAATGGCTTTTTCCCTGGTTCACCCTGATCGCGCCGTTCGGCGACCACGCGCTGGGCGGACACGCCTGGGTCCCGATCGATGACCACCAGTGCTGGGCCTGGAGCATCAACTGGCAACCCAAACGACCGCTGAATGCGCACGAGGTCGAGGCGATGCGCGCGGGCAAGGGCATCCATGTGGAGTACGAGTCTGCAGGCAGTTTCATCCCCAAGGCGAATGCTTCCAACGACTACCTGATGGACCGTGTTGCGCAAAAGGAAAAGCGCGCCTACAGCGGCGTCTTCGGCTTCTCGGCGCAGGATTACTCGCTGCAGGAAAGTATGGGGCCGATCCAGAACCATGAGGCGGAAAAACTGCTGCCGACGGACCGGGCCATCGTCATGGCGCGGCGCATGCTGCATGATGCTGCGATGGGCCTGGCCCAGGGTATCGAGCCGCCAGCGCTGGATTCGCGCGAACAACGGGTGCGTCCCGCTGGCGTGCTGCTGCCCCGCGGCGACAGCCCGATCGAATGGGCCAGGACCCACCTGGCGGACGGACTGGATCGCCCCTTGTATTCACTCTGAACGCCGTACCCGCAAGAACGCAACGACCCGAATCCAAGGAGACAAGCCATGAAAAAACAAACGAGACGCCAGGTGCTGGCCCTGAGTCTGGCAGGCCTGGGCCTGCTCGCGCACGCGCAGGCGAGCGCGCAGGAGTGGGCGCCGACCCGACCCGTGCGCATCGTGGTGCCCATCATCGGCAGTACCAACGACGTGCTGGCGCGCCTGATCGCACCGAAGCTGCAGGAGGTGCTGGGTCAGCCTGTCGTGGTCGAGAACAAGCCCGGGGCGGGCGGCAATATTGGCGCGAACGAGGTGGTCAAGTCCGCGCCCGACGGTCACACCCTGCTCGTGGGCTACAACGGCCCGCTGGCGATCAACGTCGCACTGTTCGACAAGATGCCCTATGACCCGACCAAGGACCTGGCCCCGATTACCTTGGCGGTGAAGTCGCCCCAGTACCTGGTGGTGCACCCGGGCAGCGGCATCACGAGCCTGGCCGACTTCGTGGCCAAGGCCAAGGCGGCGCCCACCAAGTACTCCTATGGCTCGGTGGCCCTGGGCAGTGCCTCGCACCTGACCATGGAGATGCTCAAGGCCGCAGCCGGCTTTCAGATCACGCATGTGCCGTACCGGGGCGCTGGGCCGGCGATCACTGACCTGGTGGCGGGCACGATCCAGGCCGGTTTCTTCGTTCCTGGCAACGTGCAGCAATTCGCCAAGGAAGGTCGCCTGCGCTTGATTGCTTCGAGCGGGCCCAAGCGTTTCGCCAGCACGCCCGACGTTCCCACGGTCGCCGAAAGCTATAAGGATTTCGAGGCAACGTCCTGGATCGGATTCCTGGCCCCGGGCGGTACGCCTGCGCCCATCATCGACCGTTACCACCGCGAGATCGTGAAGATCCTGAACCAGCCCGACATCCGCAAGCGCTTGCTGGAAATGGAGTTCGACATCATCGCCAGCAGCCCGAGGCAGTTCTCCGACTGGATCCAGACGGAGATCGGGCGCTGGGGCGTGGTGGTCAAGAGCACCGGCACGAAGGCCGAGTGACGGCCAGCCATATGCGCCTGAACGGCCGCAAGGCCCTCATCACCGGCGCGGGCTCCGGTATCGGGGCCGCCACGGCACTGTGCTTTGCCCGTGAGGGTGCCTGCGTGATGATGGTGGACGCCAACGAGACCGCGCTGCAGGCCATGCGGGCGTCCATCGAATCCGCGTGCCCGCAGGCCAAGCTGCTGACACGGGTGGCCGATGTCTCGCAGGCCGCACCCGCGCTGGAGGCTGTCGCCATCGCGGTGGAGGCCTTCGGCGGGCTGGACCTCCTTGTCAACAACGCAGCGATGCGCAATTACACGCCAGCGGACCGCGTGACGGCGGACGAATGGCAAGCCATCGTCGGCGTGAACCTGGCGGGTATCACCCACTATTGCCAGGCGAGCCTGCCTTACCTGCGCGCCAGTGGCCGCGGCAGCATCGTCAACGTGTCGTCCTGCTATGCGGTCACGGGCCGCAAGGGCATGGCCCTGTATGACGCGACTAAGGCCGCCCAGTTGTCCCTGACCCGCACCTTGGCCTTCGAGGAGGCGCCGCACGGGGTGCGCGTGAATGCGGTCTGCCCCGGATCGACCCTGACTGAATTCCATGTGCAACGCGCCGAGCGTGTCGGCAAGTCGGTGCAGCAGCTGCGTGGTGAACGCAAGGACACCTCACTGCTCGGACGCTGGGCGGACCCGCAGGAGATCGCCTACCCGGTGCTTTGGCTGGCGAGCGACGAGGCGTCGTTCATCACTGGCACCACATTGATGGTGGACGCAGGCCTTCACATCATGTGAGGCGCGTCCACGGGCCCGCAGGCCGTTCAGCCGGCGCGTTGCCGGCTTGTCGCAGCGTGATTCAGGACAGCCTGGGGATCGGGGTCGAAGCTCGCTCCCGGCGGCAACTCGAAGTCCGCACCCGGCAGGGCGTGAGCGGAGGGCTCGAGCAGGTCTGCGTCGCGGGTGCGCACGCCACCCCTGAGGAACCGGTTGCGATGGTGGTCGTTGCGAGGCAGGAAACGTGACAGCTCGGTGAGCGCCATCTCGTACACCCCCCGCTTGAATTCGACCACCACGTCCAGCGGCACCCAATAGTCGTTCCACCGCCAGGCGTCGAACTCGGGGTGGTCGGTGGCGCGCAGGTTCAGGTTCCAGTCCTGCCCCGTGAGCTGCAGCAGGAACCAGATCTGCTTTTGGCCCTTGTAGTGGCCACGCGCATCCCGGCGGATGTAGCGGTCAGGCACCTCATAGCGCAACCAGTCACGGGTGCGGGCGATCACGCGCACATGCTCGGGCTGCAGGCCCACCTCTTCGTGCAACTCCCGGTACATCGCCTGCTCGGGACTTTCCCCGCGATCGATGCCCCCTTGCGGAAACTGCCAGCTGTGGGTGCGTATGCGCTTGCCCCAGAACACCTGGTTTTTCTGATTGAGCAGGATGATGCCGACGTTGGGCCTGAAGCCGTCACGGTCAAGCATAATCAAACCCCAATTCTTGAACTGAGTTCATTATGCACGGCACTGCTCGTGCGGCAAGTGACTCTTCCGTTCTCTTTCTCCCTCAACGCAGTCCGATGAAAGCCTCCCAGTTCCTGATCTCCACGCTCAAGGAAGCCCCTGCCGACGCCGAAGTGGCCAGCCATCGCCTCATGACCCGTGCCGGCATGATCAAGAAACTCGGGGCCGGGATTTACACCTATATGCCTATGGGCCTGCGGGTGATCCGCAAGGTCGAGGCCATCGTGCGCGAAGAGATGGACCGCGCTGGCGCCGTGGAATGCACCATGCCCGTCGTCCAGCCCGCGGAGTTGTGGCAAGAGACGGGGCGCTTTGCCAAGATGGGCCCTGAATTGCTTCGTATCAAGGACCGCCATGATCGCGACTTCGTGGTCCAGCCCACCAGCGAAGAAGTGGTCACCGATATCGCGCGCCAGGAACTTCGCAGCTACAAGCAACTGCCCAAGAACCTGTACCAGATCCAGACCAAGTTCCGCGACGAGCGGCGGCCGCGTTTCGGGCTGATGCGCGGGCGCGAGTTCACGATGAAGGACGCCTACTCGTTCGACCGCGACGTGGCCTCCGGCATCCGCAGCTACGAG
>JACCED010347901.1_pt1 | contig 14011 bp, 10 predicted proteins | sample 7455021 | NCBI WGS metagenome assembly JACCED01 (sample SAMN15323456, study PRJNA562643) | freshwater metagenome | isolation source: river surface water | place: USA:Blue River Watershed | collected 2017-08-19 | reverse complement strand
CTGACTGGTGAGACTCTGCTCGAGCGGTTCCACGACAAGGAGACTGGTGCGGCGTTCGTCGCTCGCCTCAAGGACAACGACCTGTTTGAACGGGTAGCCGCACGATGAAGGTTCAACTCTACATAGACCCAGCGAACATGCTGTCCAAGGTCCCGTATCTGGTGCCCAACAACACGCATTACGTCACGTATCAGGATTTCTTGGACGCACAGAATCAGCCTGATGCCCTTACCGCATACCTGTACGCCGCTGAGTTGGCCAAGGGAGAAATCAAACGCCTCAAGGCCGAGGTCGAGCGGCTGACCAAGGCCGTGATGCACTCCCCTGCGGCTCAACTCAAACTCAAGGAGTTGGAGGGCAAGACCACCTACGACGAAATCAACGGCAAGATTCCTCCCTGCATCGACAAGTACGAAGCCAAATGAAAGACAACATCAACCGCCTAGGCTTTGAAGCATGGGCCGACAACATCATCGTTAACGCCATCGAGAACATGCGTAGTGACTCTGCACCTACACTCGACATGGACGAGGGCGACGTGACCGTCGTTGTTCGCATGAACGAGGGCGTGGTTACGGCGACAGTCCGAGCCTACATCAAGGGTGAGGGCTGGCACTACCATGACCGCACCATCAAACTCAAATGAGCCAGAAGCGTAGGCCCGAAAGACTGAAGCCCAGCCTCAAACTGCTGACGCCCGACGAGAAAAAGGTCGTGGAAAAGACCATGGCCGAAATTCGTGAGATGTGGAAGTCGTTGTATGACAGAAACAAGTGGAAGCCGCAGGAGCCCCAGAAAAAAGTGCAAAAATAAGTTGCACGGGACTACAAAAGGTACACAACTATCTATCTCGTCCCTGCTACAACAGGGAATAACCGACAACAACCAACCAACACACGCATGAGCGAAATCAACATCAACGCCGTCAATGCTCGCATCGAGGACCTCGAAAAGGAAATCGCTGTCATCAAGGCCGAGAAGCAGAACCTCACCGACCCCACCATCAAGGGACTCGGCATCAAGTTCAGCGAACTCGACCTGAGCAAGGCCTCTGCTGTCATCCACCTCCACAACGCTGTCATCCAGCGTCTGGAAGAACTGACGGCCAAGGTCGAGGCTCTCGAAGCCAAGGCCAAGTAATCCATCGGGGGAGCAAGGCCCCCACCAATTTCCCGCACACACATGAAAGAAAGTCCCAAAAACATCACCAAGCCTGCTGAGGCCGACAAGCCTCACAACGGCTGGTCCAACTACGACACGTACTGGACCGCACACGTCATCGCCAATGACGACAATCTGTACAGGCTCTGCAAGGAACTGTACGAAGGCGGATACACCTCTTGGGGGTCCCTGTCCAACGCCATGAAGGTCTACGGCCACAAGTGGCAGTCCAACTACACTGGGCTGAACTACATCTCGTGGAAGAACCCGAAGGTCCGTGGCCCCGAACTCACCAAGCACCTCAAAGAACTTTTCCAACCCACCAAATGAAAACCGAAAAAGAAATCCAGCGAGCGGAAGAACGCCGCACCCGACCCAGACTCCTCTGGGTCAAGGTCCCGCCCGAAGTAGCCAAGCGTCTGTCCGACACCGCCGAGAAAATCGGCGTCAGCAGGGCCGACTACATGAGGCTCATCATCATCAACCACGTCAACAGCGACTCCAACTCCTTCACCATCACCCACACCAAATGAGCACAAACATCACGCCAGAATTCGCCAAGGCCTACGCCGAGGCCGTCAGCCGCACCCGTGACGTCGTAGCAGACGCCACCAATCCGTTCCACAAGAACGCCTACGCCACCCTCGGGGCCCACATTTCGGCCACCAAGGCAATCTTCGCCCAGTACGGACTCGCCATCGTGCAGTTCCCTGTGTCGAACAGCGTCAACCGTGGCGAAATCGGCGTCGAAACCATGGTCATCCATGAGTCGGGCGGCTACGTTTCCCGCACCATCCTCATGCCTGTCGCCGACGGTGTGAAGGGTCAGGACGTTGGCTCGCTTGTCTCGTACCTGAGGCGGTACGCCATCGCCTCCGTGGCAAATCTGGCCACTTCGGATGACGATGCAGAAGCCGACAGGGAAGTCCGCACCATCCCTGCTCCTAAACTCATTCAACTGCCCAAGGCCGAGGCCCCTAAACCCGTAGCCAAGGTCAAGCCTGAGCCCATGGACCAGAAGGTTGAGCCTGCCGACCCCAGCCTCGCCGACGCCCTCTCCATCGTCCTGCACTTTGGCAAGAACAAGGGCCAGACCCTTGCTCAACTGCCCAAGAACTCGCTCGACTGGTACATCAAGGAATGGCAACCGAAGTCCTACAACGGCAAGCCCATCCCTGACGTGGACCTGAGCCTGCGAGCCGCCCTCGACGCCATCCGTGACGCTCGTAACGGCCCCATCAAGCCCGACACCACCAGCGACGACGTTCCGTTCTAAGTAATCTTGGCCTTATCGTTCAACGGATAGGACAGGCGTTTCCTAAACGCTTAATCTAGGTTCGATTCCTAGTAGGGCCAAATTTTGCGAGGTAGTTTAACTAAAAACACGTAAGCCTGAGTCCAGCGGTCTGGTATAGAAATGCACGGGTTCGACTCCCAAGCCACTCAGACAACTTACGGATGCGAGGTATAAAGCCCTGCTCTCGCTCCCATTTTCCACCCAGCACACACACATACGTGAGCACACCAGAAGAAACCAAGGTCGAGCACTCCGCTCAGGCCATCACCAATCAGGAGCCGAAAAAGCACGGCTACTGGCCCAAGCAGAAGGGTCTGAAGCACCCCGAGCGTCGTGTTAAGCGTCCTCGGTACGCCAAGGAACTCAAGGGACTCGTCGGTCAGGTCAACGTGACCTGTGCCGTCTCCAAGTCCCTCGTCCAACTGCTTGAGGAGCAGTGCCTCCTCGACGGCGTCACCCGCTCGGACATCCTGCGAGCCGCCCTCATCCGTGAGGTCGCCTTCAGGAAGTTCTGCCGTGAGAACGGCTCGACGCCCCTGACGGCTTCGCACCTGACGCCTACCCTGACCCAGCAGGAGAAGAAGGCCAAGGCCGAGCAGGCCAAGCAGGCCAAGGCCGTCAAGGCGAAGCCTGCCAAGCCCGTCAAGCAGACGATGGTGGCCGTGCCCAAGGAGACGCTCGACCAAATCTCGTTCGTCTTCAAGGCCCTCAACGGCTAAGGTACGAGCCAGCAAAACAACAGGGACCTTCGGGTCCCTTTTTTGTGCCCGTATAAGGCGGACCGATAGACGGTCCTTTAAGGCTTAGCCACCCTACGACACATACATGAAGGCCACGACAGCCAACACGCCATTACTGTGAAGGCTCCTCCTTTGGACGCAAGCGGCATTTGACCTCTCGGTGGGTATGCAGGCCAGCGTACATGCCGTAAGCCATTCCTAGGACCACGCAGGCACCAAAGGCCCACTTGAACCACCATGCCTCGACCATGTCCCTGATTGCAAACGGGGTGGCCGCACAGACGGCGGACAACAAAAACATAACGACACCAGCCTTCAGCCCCTTGCCGATGAACGTATTGGCGACGATGAAGGCGGCACCAGCGAAACCGAAGACCATGGCCATGTACAGGAACTTGTCCTGCACCTGCTTCCACGCCTCCTCCTTCTTCAGGGCGGTGATGCTGTTCTTCAGGTCTTGGTTTTCCTTGTCCTTCTCGGCGATTACCTTGGCCATCTTGGTAGTCTCCTCGTCCACCTTCTTAGCCTTGGCCTGCTCAGCCTCAAGGGCCTTAACGTTGGTGATGGTCTTGTCGAACTTGTCCACCTGCTCAGCCGTCGGCTTCTTGATGCCTGACAGCCTAGTCTCGGTCAGGTCCAGCAAGGGCTTGCCCTTACCTTCGACGTTTTTCTTGGCCACGATGATGGCGGCGGCTCCTTCGCTTGCCTCGTGCTCTAGCCTGTCCACGTAGGCGTCCCTGTCCTTGCTTGCTGGCTCGGGAAGCGGTGCCGTCGGTTTCGGGGCTTGGGTGCAACCGCACAGCAGGAGTAGAAGCAGGTATCTCATTTGATGCGGATGATTCGGCGGCGAATGACCTCAAGAATTTCAGAAGTAAACGTTCCCACGACACTGTAGATGACGGCTTCATAGATTGGAGGAACCATGTCATGAACCACGAAATAAGCAATAATGCCGATGACCGCACCAGCGATGGTGCGTCTGGTCCAGACAACCCAACTATGAGACTCGTCGCTGACCAGCAACCTGACCAATGCACCCAACGCCCCGAGGGTGGCCATGAGCCACCCGCCGTCCTTGAGGTCCTCGACGGTCTTAGTTAGATTTGGGTCTGGGCTCATAGTCTCTGGTGTTCTTGGCACCGATGTAGAACCTGAACATTTCTGCGGCTTCCTTGGCCTTGACCTGATTGCTGTCCACACCAGCCACGGACATGAACGGTATGCCGTTGATGATGGCCTTCTTGGCTTCGGCGACGTGGTTGGCCGTCGGGAACTTAGGCCTGATGACCAGCATCGGACCAGTGAAGCCAGCCATCCTGTTGATGGCGGCGGCGATTTCCTCTGGGGTGGAGGTGACCCTCACGCCCATGGAGTGCATGGCCACCATGTGGTCTAGGTTCTCGGCGGCACCTTCCTCGACGGCAGGGCCAAAGACGCCGTGTACGGCCTGTTCCCTTTCCGAGTTCATGGTGTACGAGTCCTCGAACGGAGCCGCAGTCTGGGTGTCTCCGAAAGACGAGCCCACCCTGTGAGCAAGTCTGGAAGAACCATGCATGCCAGCACTGGCTTGCTGTTCCAGCATGCTGTTCTTGACGTCTCCGTGGGCAGAGTAGTTGGGTTGCAGGTTGTTCTTCAGCGTATTGAAGTGCGTGGACCCGCTCTTGTTGGTAGCCAGCATGAAGCCTTCCATGGCGTAGCCGCCCATCTTGCCGAACGTCTTCAGGAAGTTGGATACGATGGGCACGGCACCAAGGTACTTGGATGCCTGAGCCGCACGTTCCTGAGCCTCCGAGAAGTTCGTGATGCCTTCTGCGATTACTTTCTGCGTCTTCTTGTCGATGATGGCATACTTGCCGTCCACCATCCTGATGTCGGGCACGTCGAATGCGTCATGGGACACCTGATTGATGAGGGCGTCCTGCATGCCAGCATAGTACAGTTTGTTGTGCCACAGCGGTGCACCGTAGTTCGAGGCGTAGCCGTGCGTCCTGCCGACGGGCACAGCCATGAAGATGCCCTGAGGCTTCTCGAAGTGCGTGAAGATACGCTTCATGGTGTCTTCGCCGTCAGTGACGCCAGACTTGATTGCGGCAAGGACGCCATCCTTACCCTTGGTCTTGGCATACGTGATGTACGACTTCAGGCTCCTGTTGTTGGTGTCGTAGTTGATTGCAGTTCCGTTGACTTCAATGGAGTCAATTATTGCGGCAATACCGTTCCTTAGAGACGCAGGGTCACTGCTTGAAGTCACGGCAGGCATCTGCTGGATGACTTCCTCCGCCGAATCCAGCAGGTGGTTCTTGATGCTTTGCCTCTTTCCATTGTGCTCAACTTCTGCGTGGAGCGATTCGAACTGGATTTGACCAGACTGTAGCAGGTCAATGAATCCTCCATGGGTCTTCTGCTTCTTGGCTTCGTGCATGACGTAGCAATAGGCCATCATCTTGCGTCCGCCTGCGTTCTTATTGAGGACGCCGACGATGCCAGAGCCTAGGTTAAACAGGTAGTTGATGTTGTTGGTCGAAGAGTACCTGACCCTATGATGCCTTGCGTCCATGACGACCAATGCGTCTTTCCTAGACTGCAACGCCCTCATGGCGTACCAATTGGTCATGACGGGCCTGTAGGCGTTGTCTTCGCCGAGCGGAATAGTGTCAGGGTAGGTGAAGTCGCCTTCAGCCATCGGCCCGAGTTTCTGTTTGAGTTCGGCGAGCCTAGTCCTCATCACATCCATCATCGGGTCTGGCTTGTTGGATGCGTACACGCTGGTGATGATAGGTGCGTAAATCTCAAACAACTTGCCGAGAGCGGTCCTAGCCTCCGCAGGCTGTGCATACCTGTCGGTAAGACCGGGGTAGTCGTAGGTAGAATCCAAGTCAGAATCGGTATGCCTCAGGATTCGGAAGGTGCCGCTGTCTGCCAGTTTCCTTACGTCCTCGTGGGTGATTTTGTCAGGATTTCGGACAATCTTCCTCATCGCATTTGCCACGTCACTGCTTACTGCGTATCCACCTTCGGTATCTACTTGCTTGCTGATGTCGATGGCGTCGATGTAGGCGTTTACGTCCATTCCAGCGGCAGTCGCCGCCATGCGGATGTCGAAAATAACCTGCTCGGGTACGGTCAACTCAATGTAGAACTGTCCTCCGTTCTTAGACGATTTTTCAAAGACCTTCCTGAGCCTCTCCTTGGCCTGCTCCTTGGTGACTTTGAAGTTGGGGTCTTCGCTGAGATAGCGGGTGAAAGTATCAAGATAGTGAGTTGTCACTACCATGGCCTGCTTCCTCCTGAGGTACTCTGGGCTTTCGGTGTTAAGCCTGTCGAACTCGTGCTTCCTGACGTGGGAAGATTGCTTCTTGTTCGCATGGTCAACGATGTGGGTGCCCTCTTTGTAGTACAGCATCTCAAGGTTCTTGAGATTGCCGAGAGCACCACGCTTCCAATTCATGAAGGCTTCCTGCTGGCCTCCGAAATTCCTGCCATCTGGGTCAACGAAGTCGATTGTGGACCTTTCGACACGCCTCCTGTAGTCCATGACGATTTCCATGGCAATCTTGTCGAAGTTTACGCCGTGCCTGTTGTTCGAGCCTTCGGAGTAGTGCTGGTTGAGCCTGTCAAGGCTGGCCATGAACTCGCCGTTGAACTGGAGTCCGAACGTGGCAAGCATGATTAGCATGCCGTGGGAATTCTGGCGTGAACTGCCCATCAATTGGGACATCAAGATGGCTGGGTTGACTGCCGACAATCCAACGTACGTACTTCCGTCGAATCCGTACAGCCTGCTATAAACACCCATGGCAAGGTCGCCCGTCTTTTCTCCGTCGTACTCCATCAGCCTAGAAGAGAGCGTGTTGTGGATTTCGCCGTCGTAATCCACGCCCAACTCAACCTCTGGGATGTAGTCCAGAGAGATTCCGTACTTCTGCTTCATTTCTGGGCTGAGCGGGTGCTTGATGTCATGATTGAACCTGATGTAGGAATCCGACATTCCGCTGTTATCTCCCATCGCCTGCTTGGCGAACATGTACCTGAACAAGGGATTGGCGTTATCCCAATAGTCCTGTGCGATGAGGTTGTACATGGCGTTCCTGTGCTTCCTCTTGGTGCTGGTGCTGTAGTACTGGTAGGGGCTGCTCAGGTTCTGCATGGCAGATTCCTTGTCGGCGATGTCGTTTTCCAACTTCCTGACCTCTCCAAGCACGGACGTCAGTTCGACTTCCTCGAAGGTGCTTGCAAGCCTAGCCTCCTTCTTGGGTCCGAAGGTAGCACTCTGGTACGGGTCTGACTGCAGTTCCTCGATGCCGAGTGCGGCTATGGTAGGCCTGTCGGTGATGGACAGGGAACTTCCGACCTCAGAGATAGGTGCGTTAGGCCTGTGGTATGCAGTGACAATGACGTCGCTATGACGAGCATGGCCAAGTTGCATGGTGTAACTGGGCGTGTTCTTGTGGCCGCTGTTTCTGGCAGAAGCACGAGCCGCAGACTTAACGCTGTGAATGCGTTCTGCGGTATTGAGCATCCTGCCCAAGCGTTCTACCTCCTCTGGGGCGAGGCCTTCCTTCTTCATCTGCAACTTGAGGCCTTCGATGTATTCCTTGGACTTGTTCATCTCAAAGTCCGTGAACAGGGTATCCCACCTGTAGGTTCCGATACCGCTGGCGTAGCCCGAGTAGTCTGGCTTGCTGTCATGGTAGACGAGGCCGAATGCCCTAGCGTCGGCACTGTTACCCCTTCCTCCAAGGTTGGTCTTCTGGTTGTTTCCATCCAGCGACCAATGAGAAATCTGGCTAAGCGTCATGCCTTCGCCTCGGAAATCTGGGATTTCCAATTCCATTCCAGCAAGCCTAGACGCCGCTTCGAGTTTAGCCCTAGCGAATGCGTCGTTGAACATCATCCTGTAAACCTCAAGCACAGGCTCCGAGATTGCGTCAGTCTTCTTGTAAGACCTCTGGACGTCTTCTGCGTGAGCAGGCTTGGTGATTTGGTCGAATTCGACGACGCTCGATTCCCTGATGGCGTCAGAACCCCTGCTGTCTAGGAGTTCTGCGACGGCAGGCTTTTCGTAGAACTGCTCAAGTGCGGATGCGAGTGCGTCGTCATGCAACTTCCTGACTTGGGCGAGCATGGCCACGTAATGGCCTTTTTCGTCCTCAGGGGCGGCGGCAATCATCTCCTCGATTCCCTTGATGTGCTGTTCCCTGATGGCGTTGTACCTGAACGCAGAACTCTTGATGGCCTGAGTCGGGGAGTTGACGTTGGTGACGTAAGGGCTCTGTCCCCTTTCATGGCTGAGTCGGCCAGTGCTCGGGTACATGGACCAGATGAACTTGGCGATTTCCTCCCTAGTGATGTTGTCGTTCTTGCTTCCGTACAGGAACTCCGTGAGGCCAGTGACCCTCATCTCGGCCTTGGAGACTTGGTTCTCCATGAACATCTCGTACCACTGGTTGCCAGTGGCCACATCGACGGCCTTCTTGACCTTCTTCTGGCCTCCGCTTGAGGTCCTTTCGAGCATCGGGACCAGTGCGGTCCTGAGCACGGTGAGCACCTTCGGGGCGAACTGGATAGGGGAGCCTCCAAGGGCGAACTGAAGACGCTTCCTGACGTCATGCTCGTACACGCCGACGCCAGATACGGACAAGTTAATCCTGTCCACGCTAGGTGCGGCACCCGTGATGGCTTCGGTCTTTAGGAGCATGTCCCTTGCGGCGACTGCCTCGGCCTTGCTCTTGAACACGGCGTCGATAGCACCGACGGTGTACTCGCCGTTGGCAGAGTACATCATGACGTCTATGTTCTCGTCGGGAGCGGATTCCAAGAACTCCTTGCTTGGCTCGATGACCTTGATGAGGTCAGCCTTTCCGCCAGTGGGCTTGTGTCCGTACTTTTGGTCGATGGCGTCAATCCTAGTGGCACCGTTCCTGAACAGGGCGTTGGGAATTTCAGCCTCGATTCCGCCGAGGGAAACCTTGTCTGCGTATTCCTTGGCCTCTGATTCGGTCCTGAAGGCGACGACCTTACGCTTCTTGATGGGCACTCCGCTTTCGGAGATTCCTTCCACGACGTCGTGTCCGACCATGTAGCCAGACTTGTCGCTCTTCCTGACAATGGTGACGCTGTTCTTGTTCTTGCCGTCCCATGCGTACCTCTGAAGGTGCTCTTGGTCTGGCATCAGCAGTTGAATGACAGCCGACCTGTCTCCGTTCATGGCGATGGAACGCTCGACGTCTGGCATGTGGTATCCGCTTTCTGAGCCAGACATGCGTTCGTACAGCCTTCCGAGGTCTTCTGCGATGGTGGGAATCATCATCGCATACTGTTCGGAGGCCTTGTTGATGGTCGGCGAGAAGTCCGTAGTCTTGGTAGCGGCTTCGGCCCTAGCATAGCCTTTTGCCGAAGGAATGCTTGAGATGACGTTGCCAGCGACAGGATGGATGTCGTTGTACCTTCTGATGTAGGTAGACAGATGGGTCATCTCGCTCTGGGTGAGATAGCCGTCGAAATGATAACCTCCGTCGTAAGCCTTGTCCTTGGTTCCCCTGCTAAGGATTGTGTTGCCCTGATAGGAAACCGTATCGACACGACCCATTCTCCTGTGGTTGTGTGCGACCATCGTGAAGAACGTACGGCTGATGTCATCAGCGGTGAAGTTCTTAGGAAGAACCACGGTGACATAGCCCTGTTCTGGGCTGGAAGACATCATCATGTCGCCCATGGCCGCAAACATGCCGATGTGGGCTTGGTCATTGAGGTTCATCTGGCCAAAGTCCATGACCTGCCTTCCCTCCCTGATACGCCTGATGGCGTCGGCTACGGAGTCATGGGACTTACGGATAACCAGTTTTCCTTCCTTGGCGGCGAATTCGTTCAACGCACCGTTCAGGGTCCTTTCGGAAATGACTTTTGCGGCACGTTCGTATTGCAACCTGCTGGGCTCGCTGGAGAAGTCGATGACGGACGCATAGAGCCCATCAAGGCCGTCCATGGCCTTGGTATTAGTCATTACCTTCCTGATGATGGACAGGGGAGACTGGGGGATGAGCGTCTTGGTGGCATGGTCCCATCCGATGGAGCGACGATGCGAGAAGCCAAGAGGCGTGACGAAGTTTCCGCTGAAACAGGCGTCAAGATACGAGCCCATGTTGACGTCTGGGGAGATGTTCAGCATCACCCTTCCGTCTTCCAGCCTAGTCCACGAGAATCCTAGGCTGTTCCTTCCACGCTCAACCTGCCTGAGGGAGACAATGCCCTGACCAGTGAACGCAAGGGAGTTAAGGTCATGCGTGTAGAAAGACTCAGCCCTCTTGGTGGATGAGGTGATTCCAAGGAAGGCAGTGCTTACTTTCCTAGAGCCAGAGAACCTAGCAGGCTGTACGGAAAGTTCCTTGGTGCCCAACTGCTTTGCGATGTTCGCAAGCCTGTTCACAATCATGCTCCTTCTGGCGTTATTGCCAAAGACGTTCCTTCTGACGCCGATTGGCTTGGACCTTCCTCCAGAAGAGCCAGACGGCCCTAGGTCAACCTTGAGCACGTCGTTGTTTGCGGTAATCTGGAACCAAGCACCCTTGGTGCCAGTCACGCCCCCTTGCTTGTCGTAGTTGAGTTTGTCTTTTACCTGTTCGGCGTACCCGACGATGGCGTCGTGCATGCTGACTTTTTCTGAACTGACCATGGAGCCGACTGCCGACACGGTAGCGGAAAGATACCTCGGGTCTTGGTCCTTGAATGCAAGCCTAGTGCCATAAGACCTAGAGCCTGCGAATACGTGGTGGCTGGAAGGGTCGTATTCAAGTCCGACGGAATTGATGTCAGAGCCGTAATCGACCATCCTTCTGGCGTTGGAAACGGGACGTCCGTAGGTGTGGTACGAAAATCCTTCTGGGACTATTCCAGCATTTTTGGTGATTCCATGACCCAAGTAGTCGTGCATCTGCGGGGCCCTAGTCTCGATTCCACGTAGAGCGGCGATGCCGAAGATGATGCCCTGCCACATCTCAAGGTTCCTAGCGTTCCTGTTGAGTGCACCGTTGACGTAACTTACGGCATCCTTGTGGGTCCTTCTTCCATGGTCAGTACCGTATACGCCGCTGTCTCCGTAGTGCTGGTCGTATCCGATGGTGGCACCCAAGTCGTTCGCCTTATGAAGGGCATCCGCACGGGCAGGATTCCTTTCGGCAAGCACATGCGTTTCCAGCATGTTCATCCTGAGAATCGTACCGTCGATGGCGTTGTTAGAGGAGGCTTCGTAGACGACCCTGTCAAGGTATCCGCTGTCCTGCATGTCCACTTCCTTCATCCAATCCTCAAGGGCTTTTTTGAATTCAGCCGCCTGCTCGGGAATCCTAAGGTCGGCCTTTTCAGCCATGGCAACCAAGGCCTCATAACTGGTGTTCTTCAGGAGGTCCTTCTTCTGAACTAGCGTGGTGCCAGAGACGTCGGCGAATCCGATGCTGTCATGTGCAAGGATGTAGGGGGCAACCATTAGGCCCAAGAAGCCGACGTTAAGTTTGTTTTCGGAGTACATCCTAGGCTCTCCATCCAAGAGTGCGTTCTTGGAGAAGATGCCATTATTGTAGTCTTGGGTAATCTGGGCTCCTAGGTTGTTGGTGGCATAGGTAACTAGATTGGTTTCCTGACCCATTAGTTCAGCATAGGAGGCGAACGTGTTATGGCTGGCGTACATCTGTCCTCCGATGACCGACTGTGCCTCCATGGACATCAACTCTCCATCAAGTGCGGACGGGTTAAGACGCTCAAGGTAGCCCATCATGTGGGGGTTCTGCCTCCTAGGAAGCAGGACAGGAGCCTTGTTTACGTCGTACGTAGTGGCACCGATAAGTCCGCTGACCACGATTTCGGCGGAGTTGGCTATGGTGTTGATGTTCCTAGAGACGGCTTCTGGGATGACCGCCTGAGGATTGACGTTCGGGACGATTACGCTGGAAGGTGAATCTGGGTTGGCCAAAGAAAAGTCAACGTCTGCGAACGCCATGCCAAGTGCTTGGACAACGCTGGTTCCAGCGACATAGGAGTGGCTGGTTTCAGCAAACCTGTAGGGTATCATTAGGCCCGTATTGGAATTAGCGTCGTACCTCCTCATTACTTCACGGCTTCCATACGAGTCGCTGTACAACTTCTTGAAGGCGAGCATGCTGTTATGCTGAATCTTGGCCACGTCCATGATTTCGTCCGCCGACTTCCTCAGTTCCTCCTTACGCTGTTCAAGCGTTGCGATAAGTTCATGAATCACCATCTGAGGCGTAGTCTCAGAGTTGACTCGGTTCATGACGTACCTTTTCAGGTCGCTGGCCCACCAAGTGACGTTTTCAATGGCTTGGTAGATTTCAGTTCCTTCATTGACCATCTCAAGCACATGCTTGGCAGACTCGATGACGCCGTCATACCTGTCATGGGCCATCCTGAGAACTTCGCCTTGCTCGTGCGACCTAGTGACCATGCTGGCAAACTCATGTCCGCTCCAGTTGTTGTATACGTCCTTTAGTGAGTGGTGGAAGTACTCGACGTTGCCAGAAGCAAGGTTGGTGTACGGGTTTATTCCTCCGACGTCTGCGTGAGCGTCGCTGGCGGATTTTGACAACGCTGTGACGGTCTTCTCTTGGACGTGGGCAGGCGTAGCCAGTATTCCGCTTTCAAACCTAGCAAAATCAGGAATTACGGCAGGGTTTTCCATCAAGAACCCGCCATGTAGCATGTGAAGGCTCGCCATCGGGTAAGCCCTAGACGGGCTCCTAGAGTAGCCATCCATACCGACGTTTGCGATGCCACCAACCTCGGAGATGTAACTTCCGACGGAGTCTGTTTCTCCAGTGATTCGTTCAAGGCCCCTTTTCATGTTCGGGGGCATTTCAATGGCACTATCGAATCCTCCGACGAATCCATAAGAGCCAACAAGATTCATGGCGGAAGAACCTCGGTTCATCTCAGCCGTCGTGATGCCTAGGGCGGCAATCTGGTAGTCCTCCATGATTGCGAGGGCGAGCCTCCTCGCCTCGTTGGGCTTTCCAGCCTTGGCCCTGTTGTTGACGTACTCGGCAAGGTTGTTGATGGCCTCGTCAAGGAACGGCTGGATGATGACTGCCAGCCTGACGATGCTTGCGTTAAGTCTCTTGGCCTTCCTAGATGCGTCAGTCGGGTTTAGTTCGACGGAACGCTGTGCGAACTTGGACATCAGGCCCCTCTTCATCCTTTCCCTGAACTGGAACATGTCGGCGTCAGTCACGCCTGCCTTCTTGGCGAATTCCTCAAGTATCGGTACATTGAACTCGATTTCGCCTCCCTTAATCCTGAACTTGCCGTAATCGAACATCTTCTTTCCTCCGTAGTAAATCTCGGAGGTGTTGTTTCCGTCGGTGCGAAGAAGGTTGTTGATGGTGCTCTTTACGACGTCAGGGAAAATCCTGAGGACCTGCATCTTCCTTTCCTTGGGTAGGGAAGAAATTTTCTCGACGTCAGGAACGGCCTTTCCGATGCCCATGTTCCTCTCTGACGTGTTCATCATGAGTTCTGGGTCTACGTGATTGTACGCAAGGACGTTCAGAAGGTCGTTCTTGGTGAGCACCTTGTCCGATGGAAGGCCTTGGATTACCTCATCAAGCATGACCATCCTAGCACTGTCTGCGGTGTACCTAGGGTCGCCAGCAAGCAGGGCCTTGATGTCGCCGACCTTTACGGCAGGCGGGAATCCGTCTCCAGCGACGATGTCCATGACCGAGTTGCCTAGGCTGAGGACGTCTTCGGATTCAATCTTGAGGCCTGCAAGGTTGACGATGTCAGAGATGGTATAGGTTCCGTT
>JACCED011430205.1_pt1 | contig 14012 bp, 7 predicted proteins | sample 7455021 | NCBI WGS metagenome assembly JACCED01 (sample SAMN15323456, study PRJNA562643) | freshwater metagenome | isolation source: river surface water | place: USA:Blue River Watershed | collected 2017-08-19 | reverse complement strand
TTGAGTTTTGAAATCTTTTGGAAAATTTAAAGCGAATTGAGACATCGTTTTTTCGGCAGAAGAAATATCTCCAGCATCATATTGAGCATTAAATAATTTAACAAAGATTGTGGACGCCCTATCCGACGTTGAATCCATGGAGATATAACGAGAATAGACCGGTATATACGCCTTCTCAGCAGCCTTTTTACTTAGTGTATCCTGCCCCAATGAAGATAACATTCCCTCCATACTTTGAGAGAGAATTTTCTTTTCAGTATTATTTTTTGCGGCGTCAAAAGCTTCAATATAAAGACCAAGTGACTTTGAAAAATTCTTTGCCGCATAAGCAGTTTCAGCTTGAAAAAAAATCTTCTCTGCTCGCTGTCCGGGGGATAATACAGACGCCAGTTCAAAGTAAGCAATAGCTTCCCTGGCCTTTTGGTCTTTCACTTTAGGGACATTTTTATAAATATCAGCGGCCACTGCTTTTTGTAATTCTGCTGCTTTCTTATTTACTTGAAAGTGCAATTTATCAAACTGAGATTTTTCTAAAGGTGACTTCTGATGAAATGATACGAGCTCTCTAGACGCTGATAAATGTTCTGTATTCTTATTATATTTATCAAACAGTGCAAGTTCAGCGAGAAGGATTTCGATTTTTTTAGTACGATCTTTTTCAATCCCTTTTACCTTCTGTAAAAGATTTTCGGCCTGATCAAACCGTCCCTGTGCTGTAATGGTATTAGCGATTTTAATGAATTGATCAGTGTAGTTTAATCCCTGACGCTCGAAGAAGTTTATAGCATCATTTAGTCTGTTCGCATCAACATAAAATATACCAATATCTCTTTCAACCTGGGATCTCATATCAACATATTTTCCACCACTTTTCTTATGAACTTCATTCATAAGAAAAATGGCACGGTCAAAATTTTTCATTCGATAGTATGACCACGCCAGATTAAAGGCATCCTTCGTCCACCATTTGTCCGAAGTATTCAATGTTGATTCATAAAGTGGAATGGCGTCCGCATATTTTTTTTCATTAAAATAGAAATCAGCTAAGGCAAGTTTGGATTTACCCAAAATTTTTGGATCCTTTGATGAGCCCGATGCCATTTTGAAATATCTCATCGCCTCTGAATTATTACCAAGCTCTTTAAAATTGTAAGCGAGAATGTAATAGACATCTCCAATCGCAGAGTATTTTTTAAACTTTTTCACAACCTTAAGTGCAGCCTCATTCGCCGATTCAAAATACTTATTTGATTCACGGAAGTAATCATTCTTATTTACATTCACTCTTTGTTCAACGGGTATTGCTAGATACTGCTCATTTTCAACTTCTCGATAAAGTCGTGCCTTCTCTAGATTTAATTCTGAAACTCGAAGAAGGGTATCTGGATTTTTATAATTTTGTTGATGGGACAAGCGAGAAACTTCAGACAACTCCTCATCAACAATGGCGAGAATCTTTTTTCTCCTATCATCCAGAGTCAGCTTAGCCGCTAGCACGGTATTGGCGAATAATATAAAGAGGAGAAAAATCTTTAACATTCAGACCCCAGCGCAAAAACGTAATCTCCAAGCTCATCGGCCCAGAATTCACCGTTAAATGTCCAAAAATATTGCTTATCATTTCTTTCTATATATTTAACATCTCCACGTTTTTTCCCCTGATCAACATCAGTTTGATAGAGTCGCTCTTTCCTTTGAGCAAGAACTTCTAGCTTTATATAGCTCATACCTTGAAAAGCAGAGTAGAGTTCTGCATATTTTGAAAGAAGACCTGCTCGTACGTAAGCGCCAATCGTTGATCGATATTCATCTACAACTGTTTTTATATTTCTTTCTAACGTTGAGTAGTTTGATGATTGAGTATTTCTATTGAGCTTACTGTATTCATTCATCGCCATAAGAAGTGCACTTTTCATTTCAATAAATGCAGCATCCTTACGAATAGATTTCAGAATTTTATCCACAATAGGAAGAGGTGCTTGTCTATTTTCTTCGTGATCAGCAATAAGACTGTAAAAATATCGATAATCTTTTCCACGTCCAATCAAAAATGAACGTAGGTCACGGGATGGATTTAATAATTTTGAATAGAAGTCATCAACCGTTTTTTTAGCATCATCATAAAGGCACATCTTCATAAAAGTGAGAGCTTTTAAAACTTCAACCTCTGGCTTAAAAATGAAATCAAATACAGGCGCCTTATAAGAAACTAACTTACCAAGCGTTCGGTTATAGTTTTTCATATAATAACTAGTCCAAGCCTCTTCAAAAAGAATCTCAGGCCAAACAAAAGAATCTTTCGAAATATCAAGATAGCCAAGATCAGCTTTCTTATAATCTTCAGTTGCAAAATGCGCCCTTGCAATCCCTGCTATGCAAAAATCACGATTCGTCATTAGTTGATTTTTCAATGCTGATGACTGAACTCTATCCATTCGGCGTTCAGAAGCACGAATGCAGTCTTTAAAATGTGACTCCGCTTCTTGATGATTATTTAAAGATGAGTGAATCGTGGCCTTGAGATTAGCGACAAATGGATATGAAGAATGATCACCAGGAATACTATTTAATTCACTTAGAGCTTCCTGACTCAGTCCCTTCTTAAATAGTCTCTTCGCTAAAATGTAGCGAACATTTCCCGATCGCGATTTTTTCAAAACTTCCACGGGAAGTGATTCAAAAGGACGCACTCCTGTGTGATAAAGCATCGTATCTAAAACAGAGTCCATCTCACCGTCAAGCGATCGATCATTTTTAACAATAAACTCCTTCATCATCGGAAGAGTAGAAAAGTAATAACCTGATTTTACCAAATCGATAATAGTTCGCCGACTTCCACCGACTGAGGCAATTTCTCGTCCGTTACTCTGATCAACCTGATCTAAAGCAGCGTTTGCGAGAGGCATTGAAAGAGCTGTCAGAAATAATATTTTTGAGAACATCCTTGTTCCCCTTTTTTAAAATGCGTAGTTTAAGCCAAGGCCTACATCGTATGAATTAAACAATTTTTTTGCTTTCGATGTTTCAGTTGCTGCTTGAGTTTTTTTCGTTTTATCAGCACTGTATGTTTGACCTGTTAAATCCAAACGAAGACTCCAGTTTTCACTAATGTAAAATCGAAATCCGGTATTCCAAACAGCTCCGATATTAGTTTCAGATGTTAATTCATCTTGGTTCTGTGCAGTCGTATCAAATTTATTTCTGTTATCAAGAGTTGTAATATTTCCAACACCTAGCCCAAACATCCAATCGAAGTAAAAGATTTTATTAAAAGTATTAATTTTTGAGTAGAATGGCGACCACATGAGCATGGCACCCATGAAGGAATCAATTTGTCGGTAAAAGGGAACCGAACCCTGCTCTCTTACTCCACGAGCAGTGTCGTTTTCCTTATTTGAATTTTTACCATAAAGAAACTCAAGTCCCCAATCCTCTGTAAAAAAGTATCCAGCTCTTACAGTTCCACCATAGGCATCTAAAAAATTTTGACTTAGGTTGAATGCACCAGTCCCACCAATATAAACATTTCCATCTTTCCGAAATTTTCTATTCTGAAGAACGTAAATTTCTTTATCGTTATCGAGCCAGGAAAAGTTATAAAGAGAATTTTCATTGGCCATCACGAGACTACTCATGATGAGTGTTACTAAAACTAAAAAAATGTTTTTCATGTTCACTTCACTTGTTAGAACTTTAGTCTTTTTAAAATTCTAACATGCTCTAGAAGAGGTGCAAGTTCGCGGATTAACGAGGGCAAATGCTACCATAAGAACATTGACTGCAATGATCAAGATTTACTTTCCATGGTTCATTTTGAGATCGCCAAATTGGGTATAAGTCTTTACTGCAATCTTCAAAATTAACCTTCTCTTTGATGATTTTTTTCTGATCAACGAAACATAGGACCAATTCAATGTCCCTATCCCTCGGGACAATTTTTAATTCATAGAGAGCGTAGGCATAAACCGAAAGCTGAAGCCAGTAATGCTTAAGGCCCTCGACAGTTATCCTACCTGTTTTAAAATCCCAAACTTGAGCAATTTGATTTTCTTTCGGAAGGAGAAGAAGATCTGGGATTCCAGAAATCATAAAATCAAAAAACGGGAATTTAATCTGTTTTTCTGAAACCAAGTGATAATCATCACTTTTGGATTTTAACTCATTAAGTGCCCAAAGAATGGGTTCCTCATTTTCTGTTCCATGACTCTCCCTTGGAACCACAAAGTTTCTTTCAATTCCTTTCGAGATTTGTGCATGTATATAGGTTCCTCTTTCTGAAGATGATGTAACGAGATTTGCAACTTCGTCTTCCTCTTCTTCAATTCTTTCTACTGATTTAATTATTTCATCAGTTAACTTTAAAATATTTGAATAATAAAATTTCCTAGGGCAATCAATCAAAGCATTGAGCCTTGTAACACTTAATTCAGCTGAAAGCATTAACTCAGCTCTCCCCTCGCCCTTTGAAAAAATCCCGACGGAATCATGGAAGAAAAGTGGTAACTCTGGAATTCCCTCATTCATAAGTTCTTTCTCTGAATCAAATTGAGGTAATGGGAAAACATCAACTTTTTGAATATCCTTAGATTCATGTAACCAGGCCCTAAGACCTAGAATCCAACTGTTCTTAGGGATGCTAAAGGACTTTTCAGGGATATCAAAATCAACCCAGATGAGTTTTTTCTTCGCCCTTGTACAGGCGACATAAAAAAGTCTCTTGGCCTCTGAAAAATTTTTATATTTTGCCAGTTCGCTCTCAAAAAGATAAAGTGGTGACTTTTGCTTTTCACGTTTTGAAAGATCAAGATACCAATGAAGACTTCCCGGCAAATCTCCAAATAATCCTCCGTCATTTTGCTCTCTTCCATTCGTATAAATCCCAGCTAGATAAACGGAATCAAATTCTAGTCCTTTCGAGGAATGAGCGGACATGATTTGAACCATGTGAGAGTTTTGTCCTGATCTCAAATCGAGGCTTAATCGATCATTATTTCCTTTTTGAAGCTGAGTCATAATGGATTCAGGGTCCTGATGATAAAGCTCAGCAAATGTTTCAATAGTCTCGAGGTTTATGTCTGAATTTTCGTTTGAAATATTGAGTTTAAAGATAAATTTCTTAAAGGCTTCAACAAGACCCCAGTAGTGTCCATCGAGATCAAATTGCTCAAAGAGCGAAACAGAAAGCTCCTTATGGACTCCCAAAATTTTTAGATAATTATTGATAAGAAAAAGTGGAAACTGATCCTTCGTGAGAGGATTTGAATCAAATTTTCTTTTAAGAAGCGAGATAAAGATTCCAAGGAGAGGATCATCGACGAGGTCTATTTTAAATTGAGCGGTAAAGCCAATTTTTCTTTTCATAAGCTCGCGGATTAGTTCTCGACTGGGTCGCAGTTTACTGTAGAGAACGGTACAGACGTTTTGACTGGTCTCTCGTTCCTTTTTAATCGCCTCTGTAAGAACAATCGCCTCAAGGTGATTGATATCATCGTTTTGAAATTTTCCATCTTTTTCAAGATCTCTTGTTAGAACTGGAGAATAGATTTCAATTTTTCCGATCTCATCCTTAGCGATTTCATCAGGGATATTTTGGTCTTCCGCCTTAACTGAAAAAGGATCATGCCCCTCAAAGTTTTGGCCTAAAGGTAAAAGTGTTCTAAATAATGAATTGTTGAAATTTATAATCTCAGGGAGAGATCGATAATTATTAGCTAGACTTCTCACCTTGGGTATCAGTTCAGCACAATCCTGAAAAACAGAGAGTTCTCCACCTCTAAAACCATAGATCGCCTGTTTCGCATCTCCCACACAGAACAAATTATTAAAATTTGAACCAATTAAACTTCGAATGATTTGGAACTGAACAAAGGAGGTATCCTGAAATTCATCGACGATAAAATAATTAAATGTTTTTTGAATCCTTTCACGATCTGGTGCATTTTCTAAACCCAAAAAAACATGATACTCAATATCCCCAAAAGTCATTCCTTGGTTGGGATCAAGTCTTAAATCAATGAAACGGAATATGTCCAAACACAGATTCATCCATGGAAGAAACTTTGTTTCATAATGCTCAAGATAATCTTCTAAAACATCTTTCCAGTTATTGACCCAATCTCTTAGATTGGATAGACCTTCTTTTGCGGCTTCTGAAGCTGGTGTTTTTTTCTTTGCAGTTCTTTCTCCATCTAGTCTCTTTATAAGTGAAAAAAGGTTTTTATAAATATTAAACTTTTCCACACTTTCCACAATCGGAAGACCCGTTTCCTGAAAAGTGGCAATGACTTTCTCAAAGGCCGATCTCTCTTGCGGGGTATCTATTTCAAGGGACTGGACAGCAAGAAGAGATTCATCGAGTTTATTTAAGATAAAAGATTGAGTAAGGAGCTGATTAAGGGATTCTGGTGAAACTCCTTTAAAGTTAAATTTTTTCCATGAAAGGCGAAGGCCAGGGTCGCTAAAAACGTGAGTAAAAGAAGTAAGAAGCGCCCTCTTTTCACGTATCACAATATCTAAAACATCATGATTCACTTTATCTGAGTTGAGCTTAAACCACTCCTCAACAAGTTTTCTCACTTGATCAGTTCTTTCAAGATCAAAAATTATTTTAGCCTCAGTAGATAAATGAGGAAAATAACCCAAGGTGATTAATTTTCGACAAAACCCATCAATCGTTGTCACGGTTAAAATAGGCAGTAATTCATTTGAAGTAATCCAGTATTTTTGATCCTCATGGACAGACAGAGATTTTTCTTCAAACTTATCAGCAAGTCGAATACTCATCTCCCCAGCAGCTTTCTTGGTGAAAGTCATCATCACAACTTGTGAAAACTTTTGTCGTATAAATTCTTCAAATGAATGAGAAGGCCGTTTTTTAAATTCACTTATCCAGGAGCTGGTTAAATATAAAATATGCTCAACGAGTACAAAGGTTTTACCAGAGCCCGCTCCGGCCCTTAACAGAACTCCGCCTGTGTGTTCGATCGCAAGACGCTGCTCCGGATTTGCAGATTTACTCATCTTTAATCTCACTTTTTAAGCAAATCTTATTAATCTCACAGTACGTGCAAACTGAATTTTTTCGAGGTTTTGCCCCAAAAAGGATTTCGCTCTCAATCGACTCCTTTAGTAACTGACTCGACTCAATGTATTCTTGAAGTTTTTCATTGAATTCATCTTTAAATTTATGAGTCTTACATAATTTTGCAGATTTTATTTTTGAAACGAAATCCTCATCTGAAGTGAGAAGTCCTGATTTGGTAAAATCGTCTAAAACAACAAAGCCCATAACGACCTGCTTCTTCGTGAAATCTGCGATCACCGATTTTGCAGCATCAGCATAAACCCAAAGTTGAATAGACTTATAATCTACAATCTCCGTTGCTGAAGAGGCACTCATTTCCGTTGACTTAAAATCAAGAAGATAAAGATGATGATCACTGATGCCGATACAGTCTATTCGTCCCTTAATTGGCAGTGGTTCACTTTGTTCAAATGGGTACTCGAAGGTCCAAGAAATCGATTCTTCACTCACTGCTTCAATTCTTCTTATAAATTCAATTCCATTCCAAGCTCTGTGGTGAAAAGTTAAAAGCCTTTCTCTTAATACATCCACTGGTAGCTTTAGATTGTTTTGAGTCATATATTTATGAACAATCTTATTTGTGAGAATTGAAAAATCTTGATCTTGCCAGCCTTCTTTGAAAAAACTTTCAATAATTTCGTGAAGGATTGTTCCTGAGATCATGGGATCAAAATCTTTCTCTAAGCGTACATTGGGAAATATTTTATCGACATAGTTAAAATAAAACTTTCTAGGACAATCGATATAAGTCTGTAGCTTACTTGCGGAATAAGATCCTTGGAATTTTTTGTTAACTGAAGGCGCAAGGCTATCCTTAAGTTCTTTCAAAGGAGACGGTGTTCCTTTTTCTATTTTATCAATTTTGACTTTAGAAAACATTCTCTTCCAAATTAAACTATGTTTTTGAATGCCTTCATTCATAAGGACAACGGCTTCTGAGTGACTTAAAAGATCTCTAAACTCCCACTCCTTAAAAAGGAGCTCTAGTTCATTCCTTTTTACTGGCCCAATGGCCGAAAGTGCTTTCAAAATGGTCTCCGAATAATTCTGCGTAAGACTTTGTATCTCTTGAAAGCGCTCATCAATGCAAATAAGCACTTTTCTTTTTCTATCGATATCCTCCAAACTTGACATGTCTTTTAAGTCTATGGAGAGCCTTTGTTCAGAAACAGGAACGAAGGAAGTTCTCGGCTGATTAAGTTTAACGACTTCTCCTAAAATTTTTAGAACGAAGGAATCAACAACAAGAGGATCACTAAATTCTGAGATAAAACTCAAAGCTTCTAAATAGAGCTGATAGCTTTTGATCTTTTTAGGATTGAGCTGATGTTTAACTTGTTGTTGGCAATAATCCAATAATTCTAAATGTGTGCCTTGAAAGGACTTTAATTCCTCATTTATTTCCGATAATTCATTCTTCAGAATCTGATGTGGTATTTTAAATCTTACGAGATTTGATGGGATCAAATCTAGGTGAGATTGATCCAACTTATTGACTCCAAGTAAAACTTGCATTTCCGGTTCAAGAATATTTTTTAATTCAAGAGATAGTTCTCTGGAATTTGTTGGGATCCAGCTCACTTTAGGGGAAACTGCAATGATATTTAATTCAACTTCTTTTGCACTTGAATCGGAAATCCAACTTATCCAATCACTTTTTTTTATTTTTTCCTTTAATTCGAGAGGGAAAGGAATGATCACTTTATATCGAATCGAGAGGGCCTTAAGAAGATCAATTTGCTGACCGTTGAGATGCTGGAATCCCCAAAATATATAGGTCTGATTCAGTTCATCCTTTTCCTCTTCAATCCTTAATCTTTCGGCCACCATTTGATAGGCACCATGTTCATCTTGATACCCAAGATTCTCTAAAAGGGCCCAAAACATCTCTACAGCACGCCTTATAATCTCGGGTTGTTCATCTAAAACTGAACTTAGCGCCTCTTGATTAAGAGTAAAACTTCTAAGATCAGAGAAAAGATTATAGGCCTGGTTAAATTGTTCAAACTGAAGTTCAGGTAAAATTCTATTTTTTAGAATACCGAACATGAGTAGTAGCTCAGACTTTCTTTTTAATTGGGGCCTTTCTTCTTTATTCCACAGGGACTCAATGAGACTGGAAGTAAATTTAGCGATTGTTACAACATCAACACCTTGAACCCCAGTTAAACGAGTTCGTAGTCCATCCGCTTTGGAGGGACTTGGGGTCACCATTAACTTTTCGCCATCCAGGGACTCAATTTCCTTTAGAAATTGCTGTTTTTGAGAGAAATAAACAATCTGCATCATAATAAAACAATTCTACCTTTCTGCTTTTGAAAGATTAACAAAAAACACCTGATAGGTTATAAATATTGGATCTTGAACCCTAGGGGAGTTCTAAATGTTAACGACGAGCCGTCTCTACAGTTTTTTAGACCATAAAAATGGTTTTAATGTCCACTTTTTGGAAGGACAAAAAATCATTCATGACCTCGTACTCCTGCACCCCATGAAAGGTTCGGGTTTTGCTTACTTTCGTGATACATTTCTTGGGTTACTTCCCATTATTTTCTTTTTAAAGCCCCAGGAATCTCTTGGTATCTATATTGATTCTGAGGATCCCTACTTTAGGCTCAAAATTGAAACCAATAGCGCTGGCCACACAAGAACTCTCCTCTTACCTGAAGAATTTGATTTTTTTCCCCAAAAAATAACGGGTAAAGTCAGAGTCACAAAAATTTTCCAGAATCAATATCATCCCTACACGTCGATGATTGAGCTAAATTCAATTGAAACAAAAGAAGTTATTAATCGTATCTTTAATGAATCTTATCAGACAAATTCAGAGGTTATCGTAGGAGATCAAAGTGATCAATCCATCATGGTAACAAAGCTTCCTCCCACGAATGTTAACTCTAGTCTCGGTGAATCACTTTCACGACAAGATTTTATCATGAAACATTCTTCTTTTTTTAATGGCATTTTTGAAGCTGCTACAAGTGATATCGAACAAATTGTGAAATTATTTGAAGATAGAGGTTTTAGTTACATGACGTCGAGGCAGATAGACTTCTTTTGTCCATGCTCAAAAGATCGGATGCTTTTAAACCTCAAAGGTCTGTACGCCAATGATCTAGAACATCTTTTCGATGGTAAAGATCAGGTTGAAATTAAATGTGACTACTGCCGTAAGGAGTACGTCATTACAAAGCCTGAAATCCTCTCCAACTAGTTTATTTAAATGGATTGATTATCTTTAATTCTAGGCCCTGTTGTTTTGGGCCTGAAAGAATTCGATCGAAGACATCAGAGTCATCGTAGATGCCACAAAAATTTTCAGCTCTAGCACCAGAAGCAAGGACTAAGTTGGTCAATTTCGTTCTTTTTACATTCACGTTTTTATTTTCTTTTTCAAACTCAAAAAAAGCTTTTCCTTGATCGGGGATATCCACAAATCTTGAATCTCCCGTCGTTAAAAGGACGAGGTGATCATTTGAATTTGTTAATTTCATCGCCTCTCCGTAGGTCATTTCAATATCAGTTAATATTTCTTTTGCTCGTTTAAAGTCTTTCTTTTCTAGGGCCTCTAAATAAGAAAAATCTCTCACGATTACAAGATGCCTTGTGGATTTTTTTATGAGGGAAGAATAAATGGATTTAAAGTTATCAAGAATGGAAGAGAGACATATCGAATCACCGCAGCTGCGATCATAAAAAACGCTGTCTTTGGAGAAACTAATTTCTTCCGAGTAATGAAAAGTCTGTGCATTTTTTGATGGTTTCGAACGAACAAAAAAATGAATAGGACTTAAATAGGAAGACTCAGCCTGGGGGCAAGAATTGAACCATAGTAAACTTTGTCTTGGGTTCGCTCCATTCTCTAAAGTAACCGTTTCATATCCACTGTTTGAGATATAGTTCCAAATAGGTCTCAAACTTGTATCTTCACATGAGTTTTTGATATTTTTCTTTCCCGTCATTTGAGAGAGGAAAGTTGATTCTGAAGAATTTCTAAGCTGATAGAGATTATAGTTCCATGTTTGACCATAACAAATTGAATCTTCGAAAGACGTTTTTGCATCAGACGGCCTCAAAAAGCGAAGAGTTGCAATCTGTTCTTCTTCAAGGCCTGCAATTTGAAACCAAATGATTTTACTTGGAACAACTCCAAATTGGTGCTTTTTTAGATTTAAACTCGTAACTTGAGCACATCCCAATAAGGACAAGAGAAGAAACCACTTCATACCGAGTCTCCTGAATTTTCCTGATAATCTTCTACTAAAGAAGAAATGCCAAAACTTTGTTGGAAAATAAATAAATAAAAGAGTGTCGGAAATAAAAACAAAACCCCAAAAGTATAGACCCAAAAAATCTGTGAAGCCTTACAGCCAATAAAGAGGCCAAAAAATAAAACCATTTTAAATAAGATACGTTTTTGGTACCGGGCTTTTCCAACTGAAACAATCAGGAATAACACGCTGACACAAATAAACCCAACCGCTATTTTTTCTGCATAAAGATTAAAAAATGTGGCAGTCACGAGACCGGCAATCAATGGAATTCGTGACAAAATCCTCTGCCGAAACTGGGATACCTGGCCCACAATCGAAGTGACTTCCATTAATAAAGCGAGACTTCCAATGACAAATGGATAGGCACTAAAGCTCATAAAATGCCAAGGAGTCACGAAATGAAGATCGGTCAAAGATTGCATCACTAGATATGAGGCTACACATAAATGTACCAAATACATGCTAAACCGGGCCGGATGGTTAGGTAGTCCAAACTGAGCGATCGATTTGATGAAATGAATCACGGCAAACAAACTAAGACCAAGATGAAATGTCGTGAGAAAAGCACTACCCATGAAGCCTTCTAGCGAATAAAATAATAATCTGATTATAAACAATTTTAAGTAAATGTCTTACGATGTTTAAGTGTTTATTGATTCGGCGCAAAGTGAGGAGGCGAAATGGATAGTATGGAAGCTAGTCGACAGATCATGTGGATGATCCCGTTTTGGATGAAGGTCGTAATGTACCTCTCTTTAGCGGTTGCGACGTATTTTTTCTTTCAAGGTCTTATGGCAAAATACAAATTTATTACTGCCGGAAAAGATCCAAAACAACTTCTTCCACCAAAGTTAAACATAGAGAATTTTCTCGTTACGATTTTCTTCCAAGGAAAAGTTCCAAGAGATGGCTTTGTAAATGTTTATCACTCGATGATTTTTTGGGGCTTTTTAACTCTTTTCATCGCCACCGAGTTGGTTGCAATTCATGCAGATACTCCATTTAAAGTATTTAAAGGAACAACTTACAAGGTCGTCTCATTCCTCGCTGACGTCGGGGGAATTTTTGTTCTTTTAGGTATTGGTCTTGCCTACTACAGAAGATACGTGGTGAAGAAGAAATTTTTATCTGCAACGAATCCTAATCAAGAAAAATTCATGTATGGGATGCTCATTGCACTTGTTGTGATTGGTTACGTTCTTGAGGCGATCAGAATTTTTGTTACGAATATGCCAGAAGGTGAAAGATTTTGGTCTCCGGTTGGATATACATTTGCTGCCATGGTGGGAATCATTAGTCCTTCCCAAATTTTCTTAGCGAATACTTATAAGACGTTGTGGCTACTTCACATGGTCAACACCATGTTCTTTGTAGCGGCCTTAACTCATTCCAAATTTTTCCATATTCTCATACTACCACTTAATGCACTCTTAACTCCTGCTCGTAGAGGGGCCGTCCTCAATCCAATGGATTTTGCCAATGAAAGTGCTGAGACATTTGGTCTAGGTAAACTTTCTGAACTCACGATGAAGCAGCGTCTTGATACACTTGCTTGTGTTGAATGTGGACGTTGCACCCAAGTTTGCCCGGCCAACCAAGCTGACAAACCTCTCGATCCAAAACTCATCATCACAAAAATGCGCGATACCATGGGTTACCAAGTCGATGCGAAAGTTCATGAGATTAAAGATGTGGATCTCTGGGGAGAAAATCCTGTGTATGCTTCTAATGAATTGGATGCATGTACGACTTGTGGCGCCTGTATGGAAGAATGTCCGGCCAATATCGAACACGTTCAAGTCATTATGGATCTTAAGCGCTACAAAGCACTCACTCTTGGGGACCTTCCTCCTGCAGCAGCTGATGCCGTCAATAAAGTTAAAAAGAACGGAAATCCATGGGGAATTGCTCAAGAAGATCGTTTTAATTGGGCCCAAGGCATGGATGTTCCAGTCATTGAAGCAGGAAAAAAAGTTGATTACCTTTATTATGTTGGATGTGCTGGTTCCTACGATGGCTCTAATCAAAAAGTCGTTAAAGATACCATCAGCTTACTTAAAAAAGCCGGTGTTTCTTTTGCAGTGATGGGGAAAACTGAAAAATGTAACGGAGATCCTGTTCGCCGTTTTGGAGATGAGTACTCCTTCTATGAAATAGCCATCGAAAATATTGCGAATATGAGACAATACACTTTCGATAAAGTTGTGACTCATTGTCCACACTGCCTCCACACTATCGGAAAAGAATATGCCAAATTTGAAGATGGTAAATTTGAAACCGTCCACCATACAGAACTACTGTCTGAACTTTTGAGGTCTGGGAAACTCAAGGCCCTTAAAGATGTAGCAGGCGAGCTTACTTTTCATGATCCGTGCTATTTAGGTCGTCACCACGGAGAATATAATGCTCCAAGAGATATTTTAACCTCCATTCCGGGTGTGAAATTGATTGAAATGCATAAGAACAAAGACAAAGCACTTTGTTGCGGCATGGGTGGCGGTAATATGTGGTACGAACTTCCAGAAGGAAAACACTTAGCGGAAAATCGACTGGAGCAAATTGGTGAAACGAAAGCACCAAAACTTGCCACATCGTGCTCATATTGTATGATTAATTTCAACTCCTCTAAAGGACATGTTTCTACTACGGAGAAC
>JACCED010758533.1_pt1 | contig 14013 bp, 13 predicted proteins | sample 7455021 | NCBI WGS metagenome assembly JACCED01 (sample SAMN15323456, study PRJNA562643) | freshwater metagenome | isolation source: river surface water | place: USA:Blue River Watershed | collected 2017-08-19 | reverse complement strand
GGATCCTCAGCGACCATAACAGGTAGACCAGTTTCTTCTCGTAAGAGTCGGTCCAGGTCACGCAGCAGCGCACCGCCACCGGTCAGCACCAGGCCGCGCTCGGCAATATCGGCACCCAGCTCGGGCGGGGTCTGTTCCAGCGCCTGCTTGACCGCAGTGACGATCTGATTGGTCGGCTCGGACAACGCTTCCAGAATTTCATTCGACGTCACGGTGAACGTCCGCGGAATCCCTTCGGCCAGGTTGCGACCCTTGACTTCCATTTCCAGAACTTCAACGCCTGGGAAGGCCGTACCGATTTGCTTCTTGATGTTCTCAGCAGTCGTATCACCAATCAGCATGCCGTAGTTACGACGAATGTAATTGATGATCGCTTCATCAAACTTGTCGCCACCCACACGGACCGATGTGGAGTAAACCAGGCCGCCCAGAGAAATCACGCCAACCTCTGTGGTGCCACCACCGATATCCACGACCATCGAACCCGTCGCTTCGCTCACCGGCAAATCTGCGCCAATGGCGGCAGCCATCGGTTCTTCAATCAGATAGACCTGCGATGCGCCCGCACCCAGGGCTGATTCACGAATCGCACGGCGTTCGACCTGTGTCGAACCGCAGGGCACGCAAATAATAATGCGGGGGGCTGGCGAGAACATACGCACATCATGCACACGCTTGATAAATTGCTTGAGCATCTGCTCGGTGACCGTAAAGTCAGCAATCACGCCATCCTTCATCGGACGGATGGCATTAATGCTCCCCGGCGTACGGCCCAGCATCATCTTGGCCTCTTTGCCGACCGCTTCGATAGTTTTGCGGGCATTCGGGCCGCCGTCCGTACGAATCGCGACCACCGACGGCTCATCCAGCACGATCCCTTTGCCGCGCGCGTAGATCAATGTATTGGCCGTACCCAGATCAATCGCCAGGTCGTTGGAAAACATGCCGCGAAACAGTCCGAACATTGTGAAGCTCCAGAATTCAAGATGAGGTTGTGAGGCGCGCAAAACCCGAAAGTCGCGCTGCGCTGCAACGGAGATGTCGGCCAGCAGACAGGCCGCCGACTAAACCGCGTATAATACCGCAAATTCAAGGGGATATTCGACGGCACCCTGCCTTTTCGCCGTAATCAGCCCGCATTGCGGTTGCGCCACGCGCTTGCTTCGGTATTTAAGGTAGTTTTCGACGACATTTCCTGAATTTTCGCTGCCAGTTCAACCAATATCGCTTAATATTGCACCCGCATATCATGGCTTTTACCCCTGAAGACGTACAACGACTGGCCAAGCTGGCCCGGATCGAGCTCGATCCGACACAAGTCAACGACACGCTCGGTCACCTAGACAACATTTTTGGCATGATCGCCGAGCTACGCCAGGTCAATACGGACGGTGTCGCCCCCATGGCCCACGCCTGCGACGTGGGTCAACGCCTGCGTGACGACAAAGTCACGGACGGTAGCCTTGAACAGCGCGACCGCTGCCTCGCTCTGGCACCGGAATCGGAAGCCGGACTCTACCTTGTACCGAAGGTCATCGAATAATGTTCAAAGCCAGCCTCAAAGAGCTCGCGAGCGCGCTCGACGCTAAAAAAGTTTCGAGCCTGGAACTGACCGATCTGTTCCTCGACCGCATCGCGCAACACAACCCCACCATTAACGCCTTCGTCACCATTGACGAAGAGAAGTCTCGTGCTGCGGCCAAAGCCGCCGATGCTGCGCGCGCCGCAGGCAACACAGGCCCGCTCACCGGCGTGCCGATGGCGCACAAAGACATCTTCTGTCAGGACGGCTGGCGCACCACCTGCGGTTCGCGCATGCTGGAAAACTTCATTGCACCCTACAACGCCACGGTCGTTGAGCGTTGCAACCAGGCCGGATTGGTCTCGCTGGGCAAACTCAATATGGACGAGTTCGCCATGGGCTCGTCGAACGAAACTTCGTACTACGGCCCCGTCCGTAACCCGTGGGACACCGAGCGCGTACCCGGTGGTTCGTCAGGTGGTTCTGCGGCCGCGGTTGCTGCACGCCTCGCACCGGCCGTTACCGGCACAGACACCGGCGGCTCGATCCGCCAGCCGGCTGCACTGTGCGGCCTGACGGGTCTGAAGCCTTCCTACGGCACCGTCTCACGCTGGGGCATGATCGCCTTTGCCTCATCGCTCGATCAGGCGGGCCCGATGGCGCATTCGGCTGAAGACTGCGCACTGCTACTTAACACCTTTGCCGGTTTTGATGCAAAAGACTCGACCAGCCTCGAGCGCGGCAACGAAGACTACACACGCTCTCTGGAGCAACCGCTCAAAGGGTTGCGCATCGGTCTGCCCAAAGAGTTCTTCAACGCCGACGGTGACGCCGCCACCATGGCCGCTATCGATACCGCATTGGCCGAATACCGCAAACTGGGCGCCGAAACGGTAGAAGTCTCGCTCCCGTCCATCGGCCAATCGGTCGCCGCCTACTACGTGATCGCCCCAGCCGAAGCCAGCTCGAACCTCTCGCGCTTTGACGGTGTCCGTTATGGCTATCGCGCACCGGAATACAGCAACCTCGACGACATGTACGCCAAGTCCCGTGCGCAGGGTTTCGGCGACGAAGTAAAGCGCCGCATCCTCATCGGCACTTATGTGCTGTCGCATGGCTACTACGATGCCTACTATCTGCAGGCGCAGCGTATCCGCCGTCTAATCGCCAACGACTTCGACGACGCCTTCAAGCAGTGCGATCTCATTGCCAGCCCGACGACGCCGGGCGCTGCGTTCAAATTCGGCGAGAAGTCCGGCGACCCGGTGCAGATGTATTTGTCGGACATCTACACCATTGGGGTCAACTTGGCCGGCATCCCCGCACTGTCGCACCCCTGTGGCGAAATTAACGGCCTGCCGGTCGGCATGCAGCTGATCGGTCCGTACTTCAGCGAGCACCGCCTGCTCAATGCCACTCACCAGTATCAGCAAGTCACCGATTGGCACCGCCGAACACCGGCTGCCTTTGCGTAACCGGAAGCAGAGAGACACACATGACCTGGGAAGTCGTCATTGGCATGGAAACCCATGCCCAGCTCGCCACCAACTCCAAAATATTTTCGGGCGCGTCCATTGCCTTCGGTGCACAACCGAATGCGCAGACCAGCCTTGTCGATCTGGCCATGCCGGGCGTGCTGCCGGTGCTGAATCATGAAGCCGTCTCGTGCGCCATTCGTTTCGGCCTCGCCGTCGGCGCTCGCATCGATCAGCGTTCGATCTTTGCTCGTAAGAACTACTTCTATCCGGATCTGCCCAAAGGTTACCAGATCAGTCAGTTCGAGAATCCCATCGTCGATGGCGGCACCATCACGCTACAACTCGGCACCGGTGATAGCGCCACCACCAAAGTAGTGCAACTCACCCGCGCCCACATGGAAGAAGATGCCGGCAAATCGCTGCACGAAGATTTCCACGGCCGTACCGGGGTTGACCTGAACCGTGCTGGCACACCACTGCTTGAAATCGTGTCGGAACCAGACATGCGCTCCTCGGCCGAAGCTGTGGCTTACGCCCGCGCCTTGCACAGCCTCGTGCGGTGGATTGGCATCTGCGACGGCAACATGCAGGAAGGCTCCTTCCGTTGCGATGCCAACGTCTCGGTACGCAAGCCCGGCCAGCCCTTCGGTACACGCCGCGAAATCAAGAACCTCAACTCCTTCCGCTTCCTGCAACAGGCCATCGACTTTGAGGTGCAGTGGCAGATCAACGAACTGGAAGAAGGCCGTGCCATTCAACAAGCCACGGTGCTGTTCGATCCGGACACCGGTGAAACGCGCGCAATGCGCACCAAGGAAGACGCGATGGATTATCGCTACTTCCCCGATCCCGATCTGTTACCTGTCATCATCAGTGATGACTGGATCGAACGCGTGCGCGGCGAGATGCCGGAACTGCCGGAAGCCATGCGCCAGCGTTTTGAAGCGCTCGGCCTTTCCGCCTACGACGCGGCAGCGGTCACCGCCTCATTGGAAATTGCCCGTTATTTTGAAGGCACCCTCAAAGTTGCCGGTAATGCACAGGCCAAACAGGCCGCCAACTGGATCATGGGAGACCTATCCGCCCGACTGAACCGAGAAGGTCTCGACATCGACGCCGCACCGGTTTCGCCCGAACAGCTAGGTGGCCTCATCGCCCGCATTGCCGACCAGACCATCTCCAACGCCATCGGCAAAAAAGTGTTTGACGCGCTGTGGCAAGGTCAGGGCAAAAGCGCTGACGACATCATCGAAACACAAGGCCTTAAGCAGATCACCGATACCGGCGCCATTGAAGCGCTGGTTGATGAGGTCATTGCCGCCAACCCGGGCAATGTCGCCGAGTTCAAAGCCGGCAAAGAAAAGGCGCTTAACGCACTGGTCGGCCAAATCATGAAAGCCGCCAAAGGCAAGGCCAATCCGCAACAGGTCAACGATCTGTTGCGATCCAAACTCAGCTAATTAACAATGTAACGCAAAGAAAAAGCCCGCCGATTAGGCGGGCTTTTTTGCTGCTGAACTTAACGCGATTACTTGCGCTTGTTCACGGCATCCTTGAATGCCTTACCAGCCGAGAACTTAACAGTCTTGGCGGCAGCGATCTTGATGGTTTCGCCGGTTTGCGGGTTGCGACCGGTACGAGCAGCGCGCTTGCCGCTCGAGAACGAACCGAAGCCCACCAGGCTCACCGAGTCACCCTTGGTCACGGCCTTAACAACAGCAGCAACGGTAGCATCAAGGGCGGCTTGAGCAGCGGCCTTGCTCAGCTTGGCGTCTTTGGCGATTACTTCAATCAGTTCAGCTTTATTCATGTGGATGTCTCCCAAGGATTTACAGAAAAAATCGGTAGAACCAACGTCAGTCATTGATTCCGTAGTGGCATTATGCCCTGACTTTTCGCGGGTTTTACAAGTGCAAACATAAATTTTTTTGTTGTAAGACTTCCGAAAGGCTTGCTACGCGCGGGTTTCAGATTGGTGCATCGGCCCAATGCGACGTGCTTTGCAGAACAGACCTACTCGCCACGGCCAAAAAACTGCTTGTCGCCAACGCATTAGCTATCTTTCCAAGAATCAGTCTACGTGTGCACCCGCACCAAACCTGGGCCGCGACGTGATCTCCGGAAACTGCCGGACCAGATTCGCCCGGACCTGATTTCTCAGAATCCCTAGGGGAATGCCCCGAATCTCGGCCAGCATGGTGGCGATCTTCGGCAAGGCAGCGGGCTCGTTCCGTTGCCGCCTGAGCCAGCATGGCGACATGTCGGGTGCGTCAGTCTCAAGCACAAGACACTCGAGAGGCAAGTCTTTCGCCAGTCGGCGAATCCTGGTTGAGCCGTCATAAGTTAACGACCCGCCAAACCCAAGCAGCATGCCCATGCGGACCAGCTGATCGGCTTGTTCGGCACTGCCGTTGAAGGCATGCGCGATTCCCCCAACCAGCATTTCTCGGCGACCCTGTATGCGTTTGATGACCTGAATCACGTCTTCGACGGCATGGCGAACATGCAAGATGACCGGCAACCCGCATTCGATTGCCAGGGCCAGTTGATCTTCGAACCACGATCGCTGCACCTTGAAGTCCGGTGATCCTGCGAATCGGTCAAGCCCGATTTCTCCGATGGCGATAGGGCGATCACTTTGAACCCGGGCCGCCAGCGTTACCAGGTCGTCCTTGGCGGTTTCTTGGACATACAAGGGATGAATGCCATAGGCAGGGAGTATGACGGGCCAATCCGGATGCGCGACGGACTGACGGGAAAGCGCTTGTATATGGTCAATCCCGGTCACGGTCACCGATGGGTTGATCGTAGTGCTGACCCCTGCTTCAAATGCCCGTTTCAGGGCAGCATCGCGATCCGGATCAAACTCGGCTGCATCCCAATGCACATGGGTATCAATCCAGCCTGACAGTTGAGTGGGCATCAGAATCGATACAGAAACGGGAAGTCCGCCTCAGGGCGACGGCCGGAGATGATGTCGGCCAACGCCCGACCAGAACCGCATGACATCGTCCAGCCCAGGGTGCCATGGCCCACGTTCAGAAAGAGGTTTGACGGCCGAGCCCGGCCGATCAGAGGCAGGTTGGACGGGGTCGCAGGCCGCAGCCCGGTCCAGAACACGGGATCGCCTACCGTCCTGAGATGTGGAAAAATTTCGCGCGTCCGCGTAATCAGCGCAGCACAACGCACCGGATTCAAGCCCATGCCGTATCCATTCATTTCGGCTGTGCCCGCCACGCGTAAGCGGTTTCCAAGACGTGAAAACACGAGCTTACGGCCATCATCGGTCAGGCTAACCGTGGGCGCAAAACTCTCGCCCTCCGCTAAAGCAAGCGTAGCCGAGTAGCCTTTGGCCGGATAGATCGGCACCTGCATTCCGAGTGGATTCAGCAATGCATTACTGTAGCTACCGCAGGCAACCACATAGGCGTCGGCACGTATCTTTTCGCCGTTATATCTTTCGGCCGATTCAATTCTGCCGCCATCGCCGCGCAAACGAACGATCGGCATTCCATAGTCAAACCGGACGCCGATCTGGCACGCCATTTCGGCGAGTCGGCGCGTAAAGAGGTGTGCATCTCCAGATTCATCCGAAGGGGTGAAGTGCCCCCCGACAATCATCTGACGCGCATCTCCAAGCGCAGGCTCGATGTTGACGCATTCTGTGGCATCCACCTGGCGCCGGTCCAGACCAAAATCGCGCATTGCCTCAGCAGCCATCGCAGCCGCCTCATATTCCTTCGCGTTGGTATAGAAATGCAGGATACCGCGCGATAGTTGGTCGTATTCGATCCCGGTGCTGCCGCGTAGATCCTGCAGACATCGGCGACTGTAGCTGGCGAGACTGACGATTGCCCGCATATTGCTCCGGGTCCGATCAGCCCCACATTCACGGATGAATTTGAGGCCCCAGCGAAATAGTTCTGGGTCGAGCCGCCAACGAAAGAGCAAGGGCGCATCTTCCTTACCCATCCAACCAATTATTTTGCGGATTGCACCGGGATTGGCCCAGGGTTCGGCATGCGAAACGGATATCTGGCCGCCATTGGCAAAACTCGTCTCCTGCCCGGCGCCCGGCTGGCGATCGACGACGCTCACCTCATGCCCCGACTGGGCAAGGTACCAGGCGGTCGTTGTTCCGATAACGCCGGCCCCGATCACCAGTATCTTCATGCGGCCTTCTCTTCGGCGTCACGGATCCGGGCGATTCTCGATACCTCCGGAATATGCCGCACGTTGCGCATCACGGTCGCCAGATGCTTGCGATCCCGCACCTGCAGCGTGAAGAACAGAATGGTATAAAGGCCGCCCGCATCATCCATACTGATGTGGACAATATTGGAGTCGGCCTCTGCGATCGCCGAAGAGATCTTCGCAAGCACCCCGCGCTGATTACGGATCTCCACTCGGATCCGGACGTCAAACTGGCCGTTCACATCGGATGCCCATTCGACATCCACCCATTTCTGACTATCATGGCCAAGATGTCGCCGGATTCTGAGGCAATCGTGTGTATGCACCACCAAACCACGCTTCGAGTCCAGCAGGCCGACGATAGGGTCGCCCGGAATCGGCTGGCAACATGGGGACATATACACAGCCATCCCCTCGGCCCCATTGATCATGACCGGCGCGCTTTCGGCTGTTGGCAGAGTCTTGGCCGGATCCAGTCCGAGCAAGGCAACAGCCACATCAGTCGCTGGGCGTTCGCCCGTACCGATCTGACTGAGAATCTGGCCCTCGGCTTGCACACCCGACTGTGACAGCATCTGCCCCCAACCCGACTGGGGTACGTCCTGAAGCCGCTGGCCATAGCGAGCCAGCTCACTGGTCAACAATCGTTTACCGAGCGCTGCCGATGACTCATGATGGGCCGCACGAAGGAAGTGACGGATCTTGCTTCGGGTACGCCCTGATCTGACAAACTTCAACCATGCCGGATTAGGATTTGGGATCACTGCTGTAATAATTTCAATCTGGTCGCCATTCTGCAACTCAGTGCGCAAGGGCGCAAAATCCCGGTTGATACGAGCCGCCACACAGCGATTGCCGACGTCGGTATGCACGGCGTAAGCGAAGTCCACGGCGGTCGATCCGCGCGGCAAGGTGAATATCTTGCCCTTGGGTGAAAAAACGAATACCTCATCCGGAAACAGATCCACCTTGGCGTGCTCGTAGAATTCGGATGAATCACCGCTCATTGACTGCATTTCAACCAACGATTCCAACCACTTCGTCGTCTTGTCATGCAGATCATCGGAGAACTTACCCGATTCCTTATAAAGCCAGTGTGAAGCAACGCCTTCCTGCGCGAGCCGGTTCTGGTCACGCGTACGAATCTGTATCTCAATCGGCGTGCCATAGGGGCCGATCAGCGTGGTATGCAACGACTGATACCCATTAACCTTGGGGATCGCCAGATAGTCCTTGAACTTGCCGGGGAGCGGTTTATACAACGCATGCAGTGCGCCCAGCGCCAGATAACATTCGGCATCTGTGTCAACGATCACTCTGAATCCGTAGATATCGAGCACCTGCGAAAAGGACAAATGTTTTTCGATCATCTTGCGATAAATCGAGTACAGCGTTTTCTGCCGTCCAAACACCTCTGCCTTGACACCGGACTGTGCCAGCTTTTCGGAAAGACTGTTCAGAATTTTCTGAATCATCTCCCGACGATTGCCACGCACCGATTTCACCGTGCGCGCAAGCACCTCGTAACGATTCGGATAAATGCTCTTGAACGCCAGATCCTGTAGCTCCCGGAAGAGCATATTCAGCCCCAACCGGTTGGCAATCGGGGCATAGATCTCAAGCGTTTCCCGGGCAATACGACGGCGCTTGTCGGGCCGCATCGCGCCCAGCGTCTGCATATTATGAAGGCGGTCGGTGAGCTTGATCAAAATAACACGAATATCGCGCGCCATCGCCAGCAGCATCTTGCGGAAGTTTTCTGCCTGCGCTTCATGCTGGCTGGCAAACTCCAGCCGGTCTAGTTTCGACAACCCCTCAACCAGATCCGCCACGGGCTTGCCAAAACGCTTGGCCAGCTCATCCTTGGTGACACCGGTATCTTCAATCGTGTCGTGCAGAAGCGCCGCCATGATCGCCACCGCATCCATCTTCCACTCGGCGAGCCCACCGGCAACGGCAAGCGGATGGGTAATGTAGGCTTCGCCGGAAATCCGCTTCTGGCCGCGATGGCACTGCTCGCTAAAGACAAACGCATCTTCTACCCGTGCCAAGTCGGCCGCGGGCAGGTAATCAAGGCTATCTATAAATACCCGGTATGCCGGGTCGTCCGTTCCTAGAAACGGCGTGACTTCAGACGGGATTTCTGTATCGAGTGGGGCGCGGGCTTCCGTATTCATCGTGAGCCCCTGTCCCCATCCCCGTCCGGTGCATCAGAAGGACATCAGGCCTGCGGACGATTCAGCACTTCAACGCCCACCAGACCTTCGCCGATTTCGCGCAACGCGATCACAGTCGGCTTGTCGAGGTCGGCTTCGACCTGGGGTGTTGCACCGTTTGCCAACTGACGGGCACGATAGGTTGCTGCCAGGGTCATCTGGAAGCGATTCGGGATTCTTTGAAGACAATCTTCAACAGTAATACGGGCCATGATGAATTCCGTTCTTTATGAGCGATGGAGATACGAAGCGATCAATGCCGGCAATCGTTGCGTCTGGTTTTCCAGACGCACACGGGCAGCTGCAAATACGGCCAGCAGGCCGGCGAGCGCTTCATCCAGGTTTTCGTTGATTATAACGTAGGGGAATTCATCCAGATGCGTCAACTCATCCCGGGCATTGGCGACACGGCGGGCGATCACCTCGGCCGAATCCTGGCCGCGACCCTGTAATCGAGATTTCAACACATCAAACGAGGGGGGCACGATAAATACCCCCACGGCCTCAGGGTAAATCCTCCGCACCTGCTGCGCCCCCTGCCAATCGATTTCCAGAATCACATCCCGGTCCTCACTGAGCAGAGTCTCAATGCCGTGGCGACTGGTGCCGTAGAAGTTTCCGTGCACCTCGGCGGATTCCAGAAACGCGCCTGCGGCCTGCATCTGCTTGAAAACAGCAACAGATACAAAGTGATAGTGCACGCCGTCCTCCTCGCCAGGGCGGGGCGCCCGGGTGGTGGTCGAAATTGAAAGCGCCAGACGCGGGTCCTTTGCAAGCGCCAGACGGGTCAGGGTCGTTTTGCCGGCGCCTGATGGCGCAGCAATCACAAACAGGCTACCCGGTCCGATGCGATGTTCTCTGGAATTCTTGGTCATGGTGATATCAATCTTTTGTAGAACGGTTACTCGATATTCTGCACCTGTTCACGAATCTGTTCGATCAGGAGCTTTAACTCCATGGCAATAGCCGAAACCTCGCTACTGACCGATTTGGAGCCCAGCGTATTCGCCTCCCGGTTGAGCTCCTGCATCAGAAAATCAAGTCGTTTGCCTGCCGGCCCCGGGGCCATGACAACCCGATCCACCTCATCAAGATGGACTTTGAGTCGCCCGAGCTCTTCCGCGACATCTGTTCGCACCGCATACAGGGTTAACTCCTGGCGAATCCGTTCGTCTTCCGCACTCCCCATCACCTCGACCAGCTTAGCGCGCGCTTTATCGGCAAACGCCTGTTGCGCCAGCGGAATCAACGGTTCGGCCCGGGCAACGAGTGCCCGCATCGCTGTCGTGCGCGCCTGAACCAGCTCGGCTAGGCGGGCGCCTTCCCGGTCACGCACCTGCTTTAGCTGGTCCACCGCCTCGGACGCCATCTCCTGAAACTCGGACAACAATGCTGACCAGTCGAGTTCGGCCGCACGAACCACGCCGGGCCAACGCAAAACATCAGCCGTACTCAACCCTCGACTGTCACCAAAGAATCCCTGCACCTCCTGGGCCAGCTGCTGCAATCGCACTAGCCTATCCGGATCCAGCGTCTCGCTTGCGTCACCGGCCTTCAGCGCCCATCCCGCCCGGCATTCGACCTTACCGCGGGCCAATGCCTTGCCCAGCAACTCCCGCAGGGGCATTTCCAGCGCCCGAAGCTCATCAGGAAACCGGAAACTCAGATCAAGAAACCTTGAGTTCACGCTTTTGATTTCGAAGCTCAACGTACCACCGACAGCCGCCCCGGCAATGGGTCGGGTGATGTTGGCAAATCCGGTCATGCTGGCAATCATGGGGGGGTCCTGAACGAGGTGGGAGGCCGTACAATGCGACGAGTTTAAACGATAGGAGCCCCCATGCGCCCCAGTCAGCGTCAACCTGGTGAATTACGCCCGCTGTCGATCACCCGCGGTTATACCGTTCATGCCGAAGGCTCGGTTCTAATCCAGATCGGCCAGACCCGCGTGCTTTGTACCGCCAGTGTCGAAACCAACCTCCCCCCCTGGCTGCGCGGCAAGGGTCAGGGCTGGGTCACCGCCGAATACGGCATGCTGCCCCGTGCCACCCACACGCGCAGCGCGCGCGAGGCGGCAAAAGGCAAACAAACAGGGCGCACCCAGGAAATTCAACGCCTGATCGGGCGAAGCCTACGCGCAGTCACCGACCTGGTGGCTCTGGGCGAACGTCAGATCACACTGGACTGCGACGTACTACAGGCCGATGGCGGCACACGCTGCGCAGCCATTACGGGCGCCTGGATCGCCCTGCATGATGCCTGCGCCAAGCTGGTCGCCGCAGGTAATCTCCCGGTTAATCCAATTTGCGATCACGTTGCTGCCATTTCGGTTGGTATCGTCGATGGTCAGCCCGTACTGGATCTGGATTATGCCGAAGACTCGAACTGCGACACCGATATGAATGTCATCATGACCGGCAGCGGCGGCATCGTCGAAATCCAGGGCACGGCCGAGGGAACACCATTTACACGGGACGAACTCACCGCGCTGGTGGATCTGGCCGAAGGCGGCATCCGCGATCTGGTGGCAGCACAAAAACAGGCAACCAGGGCCTAATCATGCAACGCCTCGTCCTCGCCTCCAACAACGCCAAGAAGCTCAAGGAGCTGGGCGCATTGTTAACCCCCCTGGGGATCGAACTGATCCCACAAGGCGCGCTGGATATCCCCGAGGCAGAAGAGCCTTTTGGTACCTTCGTTGAAAATGCGCTGGCCAAAGCACGTCATGCCGCGCGATTGAGCGGGCTTCCCGCTCTAGCCGATGACTCTGGCCTGTGCGTACGCGCACTGGGCGGGGCGCCAGGCGTCCTGTCTGCGCGCTATGCCGGTGAACCCAAATCGGATGCGCGCAACAACGCGCATCTTCTGACGCAACTCTCCGGCCACGCCGACCGCGCCGCCCACTTTGTCAGCCTGCTGGTCCTGGTGCGCCACGCCGATGACCCGCAGCCCATCATCGCCGAGGGCAACTGGCATGGCGAGATTCTGAATGCACCGCGCGGCGATGAAGGTTTTGGCTATGACCCCTTATTCTGGGTGCCGGAAGCCGGTCTATCGGCCGCCGAAATGACGCCCGAGGCCAAGAATCATTGCTCGCACCGGGCCATGGCCATGCAGCAACTCCTGGCACGAGTTAACGAGCTCTGATGCCACAAACATCAATCTCGTGACACAGCCCATCACCTTTGTTCCCGGTCGCAAGACTGCGTCTAGCAGTACGCCCGCACTCACACCGGAATTTACCCAGGCAATCCCGCTGTCGCTCTACGTACACGTCCCCTGGTGTGTGCGTAAATGCCCATATTGCGATTTCAACTCGCATGCGGCGCCGGACACAATTCCTGAAAAGCGCTTTGTCGATGCGCTCCTTGAAGATCTGACGCTGGCCTTACCCGGCATCTGGGGGCGACGTGTTGAAACCATTTTCTTTGGTGGCGGCACGCCCAGCCTCCTGTCACCGGAGGCCCTTGATCGCCTGCTTACCGGCTTTCGCACGCTGCTTCCCCTATCTCCCGAAGCGGAAATCACACTGGAAGCCAACCCGGGTACCGTTGATATCGAGCGTTTCCGGGGATTTCGTGCAGCAGGGATTAATCGCCTATCGCTCGGCATCCAGAGCTTCGATGAGGCCGCCCTACAGGCGCTTGGCCGAATCCATAACCGGGCAGATGCCATTCGTGCTATTGAAGCCGCAGCGCAAACCTTCGATACCTACAATCTGGATCTGATGGTCGGCCTGCCCCATCAGCACGTTAACGCAGCGCTAACAGACATCGAGCAGGCGCTATCCTTTGCGCCACCGCATTTCTCCTGTTATCAACTGACGCTAGAACCCCACACGGCATTCGCCAATAACCCCCCCGCTGGGCTACCTGATGACGACACCTGTGCCGAGATCCAGGATCGGCTTGAGGAGCGCCTTGCCGAAGCCGGCTATGAACACTACGAAACGTCGGCGTTTGCCAAACCGGGACATCATTGCCGCCATAATCTCAATTACTGGACATTCGGAGACTATCTGGGCATTGGCCCCGGCGCACACGGAAAACTTACGAATCACGAGGGCGCTCGGCGCAGCATGCGGCATAAGCTGCCAAAAATTTATCTAGGATGCGCCGACACAGGCAGTTTTACCCAAACCGATGAGCCCATTACTGCCGATGCACTGATCGGCGAATTCATGATGAACGCGCTGCGTCTAAATGCCGGCTTTACAACCGATCTCTTTGAACGGCATACCGGGCTACCCTGGCTAGTTGTTAGCCGGGACATCGAATCTTCGATTCGTGATGGATTTCTTGAATGGGTTAGCCCCGGCAAACATATACGCCCAACCCTGCAAGGGCGACGGTTCCTGAATGTGTTGCTGCAGCGGCTTCTCTGACGATTTACGCCTTTCACCAGATATCAGCCTGAGCCATGACGCAGCTACGCACCGCCGAATTTAGCTTTTGAGTTCAAACCCCGTATTGTTCACGATACGCGGCCACCGCCGGCCGGTAGCTGGCCAGCTCCGTGTTGTCCTTGAGAAAATCGAGCAGATCGGCCAGGTTGGCGATCGCAATCACAGGAATGCCATAAGAGGCCGACACTTCCTGCACTG
>JACCED011509066.1_pt1 | contig 14014 bp, 11 predicted proteins | sample 7455021 | NCBI WGS metagenome assembly JACCED01 (sample SAMN15323456, study PRJNA562643) | freshwater metagenome | isolation source: river surface water | place: USA:Blue River Watershed | collected 2017-08-19 | reverse complement strand
TGGTGGGGGGGGAGAGGGGGGGGGGGGATCTACTTCTCCCATTGGGAGAAGCGGAAGCCTCATACGGCCACGATCTTCTCCATACCGCCCATATAAGGCCGCAGCACGTCTGGCACGGTCACACTACCATCGGCGTTTTGGTAATTCTCAAGCACGGCAATCAGTGCGCGACCAACAGCAACACCAGATCCATTCAGCGTGTGGACGAAACGATTGCCCTTGCCCTCGGTAGGGCGGAAACGGGCGTTCATGCGGCGCGCCTGAAACTCGCCGCAGACAGAGCAGGATGAAATCTCGCGGAAACGGTCTTGTCCCGGCAGCCAGACTTCGATGTCATAGGTCTTCTGAGATGCAAAGCCCATATCGCCCGTGCACAAAGTGACAACACGATAATGCAGGCCCAAGCGCTTCAGCACTTCTTCTGCGCAAGCGGTCATGCGCTCATGTTCTTCGAGCGATTTCTCTGGCGTGGTGATCGACACCAATTCCACCTTGGTGAATTGATGCTGGCGGATCATACCGCGCGTATCGCGCCCTGCTGCACCAGCTTCGGCGCGGAAACAGGGCGTCAGGGCGGTGACGCGAATGGGCAGCGCCTTCTCATCCAGAATGTCTTCGCGCACGAGATTGGTGAGCGGCACTTCAGCTGTGGGGATCAACCAGAAGTCTTCGCCCGCACGAAACTGATCATCCCGGAACTTCGGCAATTGCGCAGTGCCATACATTGCATCATCCCGCACCAGTACCGGCGGATTGATTTCGCGATAGCCATGTGTGTCGGTGTGCAGATCAAGCATGAATTGACCAAGCGCTCGTTCAAGACGTGCCAGCGCACCTTTCAGGATAACGAAACGCGCGCCTGACATTTTGGCGGCACTCTCAAAATCCATCAGGCCAAGCGCCTCACCGATTTCGAAATGTTCCTTCGGCTTGAAGTCGGCCGGGAATGAAGGCTTCGCGCCCACCACGCGCGCTTCCACATTATCATGTTCGTCAGCACCATCGGGCACTTCTGCCAGCGGCAGATTGGGCAATTGCATAAGCGCATCATCCAGCGCCTTGACGGCTGCGGTTTCTGCCGCCCCTGCCCCATCGCTTTCTGCCTTGAGTTCAGCCACGCGCGCCTTCAATTGTTCGGCAAGCGCAGTATCCTTCTTGGCCATGGCCTGACCGATTTCCTTAGACAGTCGGTTGCGCTCTTCCTGCGCGCGCTGCGTTTTGGCGATAACGTCGCGGCGCGCATCATCAAGGCGGAAAAGCTCCCCAACCGTCTCCTCAACCTTTTGACCGTCCCAACCCCGGCGCCTGAGCCCTGCCTTGAGGGCGTCGGCATTATCGCGAATCCAGCGGATGTCATGCATGAGAGCAACTTTCGGGCGGTTCAGTCTGCCGGCCGCGAGGCAACGCCCCCGCCGACTCGGCCACTGATGGTGTGAAAACTCAGGCCCGCCAATACCAGACCCGCCCCCACAAGCTCAATGGCGCTAAAGGTCTCCTTGAGAATGGCCCATGAAAAGACCATGCCGAAGACGGGCACCAGCATGGCATAGGGGGCAACAAGCGCAGCTGGATATTTGGACAAGAGCCGCCCCCAGACCACGAAGCCGAACAAGGTGGCCGCATAGGCCAGAAACAGGGCGCAGCCGATACCAAACCACATGGGCGCCATCACAGCGGCGAAACCGGCCTCCCCCTCAAAGACAAAGGAGAGCAACACCAGCGGTAAGGGGGCTGCCAAGCTCGACCAGACCATGAAAGGGATCATCTCGCCCCTATCGACCTTCTTGCCCAGCGTATTGCCGATGCCCCAGCTGAAGGCGGCGCATAGTGTCAGCAGGAATGGCAGAAACTCGGCTCCCTCCAGACGCTCGCTGCCGATCAGCGCAACACCGAAAAGCGCAATCAGCGCGCCAATGATCTGGCTGCGCACGGGCACTTCGCCCATGGCGACCCAAGCCAGAAAGATGGTGAAGAAGGCGTGCATCTGCACAACGAGCGAGGCAAGCCCCACAGGCATACCGTTGCGGATCGCGATAAAGAGGAGCCCAAATTGCACGACGCCAATGGCAAAACCATAAGCAATCACGACAGAGGTTGAAACGCCACGGGGTCGACGAATGAAGAAGACCGCCGGGATTGACGCAAAGAAGAAGCGCAACGCACTGAACATGAAGGGCGGCACTTCCATCACACCCCATTTGATCGTGATGAAGCTGAAGCCCCAGACGAGCGCGAGAACAAGGGCAATGATGATATCGCGCGCGGCCAAGTGAGGAGCCCTTAAACAAACAGCTTCGATCTAGCTAACAAGCTCCGGTGAGCCGGGCAAGCTCAGGATAGACGCCGCTTCCATAAAGTCGGCAGCAAAAGCTTGAATGCCTCCAAGAGCAAGAGCAGCGCCAAACCTGCGAGGCTGACCACCAGCAGATCATCGCCATGCAACGGTCCAAAACGGAAAATGTCACGCATCCATGACCAGCCAAGACTGGCTGCCAGCACCATTGCAACAAAACCAAGAACGAGAATGAGCGCAAGGCTCGGCTGCGCAAAGGCTGCCCGCAAGGACGGACTGAAAGAGCGGTTCACCAGCACTAGCGCCAAAACACCCAGAACAAGAGTGAAGAAGCAGATCGCACGCAATTCAGCCTCCGGCATATTGCGTGAGAGCGCCAACCAGAACACACTCACGACAATCACCAGCGCACCCAGTCCTTGCAGCAGGCCCCATAAAAGCAGGTCGGGAGAAAAGAGCGATGACTTGGGGTCGCGCGGGGGACGACGCATCACGTTTTTCTCTTCGCGCTCTGCCTCGAAGACAAGTGAGGAGACCGGATCAATCACCATTTCCAGAAAGGCGACATGTACGGGCGCGAGCAAGATTCGCAGGCCAAACACGAGCGGTAACAAGGCGAGGCCTACTATGGGAATGTGCGCCGCCAACATCAAGCAAACGGCCTTGCGCAAATTGTCATAGATGCGCCGGCCAAGTTTGATAGCGCTCACGATCGAGGTAAAGTCATCATTGAGGAGCACGATGCTTGCTGCCTCGCGCGCGACATCGGTGCCGCGGCCTCCCATGGCGATGCCGATATGGGCGGCCTTCAGCGATGGCGCATCATTCACGCCATCACCCGTCATGGCGACAATCTCGCCATTCGCTTTGAACGCCTCGACGATGCGCAGCTTTTGTTGTGGCATGATGCGGGCGAAGATGGAAACCCTGCGCACGCGCTCGCGCAACTCATCATCTGACAGCGCCTGAAGATCGCTGCCGCTCAACACGGACGTACCATCTATCCCCGCTTGCGCTGCGATTGCCTTGGCAGTCGCAGGGTAATCACCCGTGATCATGACAACCCGGATGCCGGCTGTGCGACATTCCGCGACGGCCTGCGGGACGCCCTCCCGCAAAGGATCAGCAAGGCCCGTCAGGCCAAGATAGGTGAAGGTAAAAGCGGATGGATGATCGGGCAAATCACCTTGCCATGTTGCACGCGCAACAGCCAGCACACGCAGGCCACGCTGTGCCATGGCATCAGCATCGCGGTGCATTTGCGCACGCATGGTGGTATCGAGCTTGCAAAGGGAGGCAATTGCCTCCGGCGCGCCTTTGGCAGCAACCGTGAATGCGTCCTCATCAAGATCCCAGACATGTGTGACGGCGAGCAATTCCGGACGTAGCCCGAATGCATGAACCAAAGCCTCAGCGGGCGGGCTCTCTGCATGAGCGGCATGAAAGGCGCGCTCCATCGGATCAACCGGATGATGCGCACTTGCCAACATGCCGAAACGTTTCAGATCCTCGAAAGAGGCATGACCGGCGCTGGCATCAAGCTCCATCACCTTGCCATCAGGTGAACGCAATTCAACAAGCGTCATGCGGTTTTGCGTCAGCGTGCCCGTCTTGTCAGTGCATAGCACGGTTGCCTGACCCAAAGTCTCGATAGCTGCAGCACGCCGCGTCATCACATGCGCGCGCGAAATGCGCCAGGCCCCGACGGCCATGAAGACGGTCAGAACGACCGGCAATTCTTCGGGCAACATGGTCATGCCGATCGCGATGCCTGCCAGCACTGCTTGCAACCATTCGCCCCGCGTCATGCCATAAAGAACCACCGTCAGCAGCGTGAATAAAATTCCTGCTACACCGAAGAAGCGGACCATGCGCTGCGTCTGTTGCTTGAGGCGTGGCGGTTCGCGCTCCACATCAAAAAGCGATGCGCCGATCTGGCCAATCCGGCTCTTGGCTCCGATGGCTGTCACTTCCGCAATCGCTGAGCCGCGTGTCAACAAGGTGCCGGAAAACAGGTGCCGCTCGTCATGATCGGCTGCATCAACCTGCTTCGCCACAGGCACCGATTCACCAGTCAGCAGGCTCTCATCGGCCATGACATCGCGCGCTTCGATGAGGCGCGCGTCAGCCGCCACCCGCTCCCCTTCATCAATCACAAGCACATCGCCGCGCACAACCTCATGGCCGTCGATCCGCTTGCGCTCACCGTCACGAATGACGAGAGCCTTGGGACTTGAAAGCGCGCGCAATGCCTCCAGCACACGCTCGGTCCTCGCCTCCTGCACAACGGTAATGACCACCGAAATCATCGCAAAGACGATGAGGATCAGCGCCTCTTTCAGATCCCCAAACAAGAGATAGAGAAAGCCGCCGACCAGCAAAAGAACCAGCATCGGCTCTTCAAACACCTCCCGCAGGATGCGCCAGACATTACGCTCCTTCTCGCGAGGAAGTTCATTCGCGCCTTCACTTAAAAAGCGCGCTTGTGCTTCTTGACTGGAGAGACCTTGCGGCTGCCTGCTCATGCCACTCCTGACGCGAAGGCGCGTCAGGTCGAGGATTGCGCCTTCTTCTCAATCAACATAACGGCGATGACAGCCCCTTCATAGAGGAGCAGCATGGGTGCAACAAGTGCAAGCATGCTGATCACATCAGGTGGCGTCAACACAGCCGCTACAATGGTGATGATGACAATTGCGTAACGGCGCTTTTCGCGCAGGAATTGCGAGTCGATGACGCCAATATGTCCAAGCAAGGTGAGAATGACCGGCAGTTGAAAGGCGATGCCAAAGGCAAAAACCAGTGTCATGACCAGTGAGAGATATTCACTCACCTTCGGCATGAGTTCAATCGTGGCCTGCCCGGTGACATTGATTTGCTGCATGTTGACCGAGAATTTGATCAACATCGGCATCACACCGAAATAAACCAGCATCACCCCCAAAGCGAAGAAACAGGGCGTTGCGATCAGGTAGGGCAGAAAGGCCGCCCGCTCATGCTTGTAGAGACCAGGCGCTACAAACATGTAAATCTGCGTTGCGATGATGGGGAATGCGACGAAGGCCGCGCCGAACATCGACAGTTTAAGATTGGTGAAAAACTGTTCGAGAAAATGCGTCGCGATCAACTTCGCCTTCTCAGGCCCCACAACAGATACGAAGGGCCCTACCAGCACATTGTAGATGTCATGCGCGAAATAAAAGCAGAAGAAGAAAGCCACGATAAAGGCGAGAATTGATTTGATGAGCCGCGAACGCAGCTCAATCAGATGTTCCATCAAAGGGGCTTTTGAAGCTTCAATATCTACGTCGGTCATGCTTGCCCACCAGCCTTTGCGGGCGTCTGCGGATCGGGAAGCGCAACGCTGTCATTCGCAGCTGTTGCCGTTTCGCTCATGGGCGGCAAGTCATTAGCTGTCACGGGCTCGACCGGCGCAGCCAATGCCTGCTCCACATCATTGCGCACCGTGTCCAATTGTCCGCGTACATCACCCAGCGGATCAATATTGCCTACGGGATCAGCGACGGTCTCGACCTTTTTGCGCAGCTCTTCCAGCTCGCTTTCGCGCATGGCCTCCATGAACTGGCCCTGAAACTCGCCCGCCATGCGACGCAGCTTGCCGACCGCCTGCCCAACTTGGCGCAGAACACCCGGAAGCTCCTTTGGGCCAATCACGACAAGCGCGACGACGCCAATGATAAGTAATTTGCCGCTGTCGATGTCGAACATCGGACCCGTTCAACCTGCGCCTTTGGCCGGGGCGCTGCTCCCGGCCTGCCGCAACAAAAGAAAAACTCAGCCGACCTTGCGCGTCTCGCCCGGCTGTTCGTTATGCGCTGTCGAAGCAGAGGCCGCAGGTGCCACCGGCGCCGCAGCTGACGGGGCGGGTGCCGGGGCCGGTGCATGATCCAGCGTTTTCGCCGGTTCGGCGGGGTTTGCGGCCTTTTCGTCCTCTTCACTCAAGCCCTTCTTGAAGGACTTGATGCCTTTGGCGAAATCACCCATCAGCTCGGAAATCTTGCCCTTGCCGCCAAACAGCAGCAGCACAACCGCGCCCACGATGATCCAGTGCCAAATGGAAAAGCTACCCATACCTACCTCCACAGGGGCATGAGCCCCGCGCGGTTCCAAAGTCCCCCCGAACCTATGCGCCCCGCATGGCAAAAACAAGAACACGGGGTGAAGGGAATGATCACGGAAGCGGGAAAAGAGGAGCTTTTCCGAAGAGGACCATTCCCCTCGCAACCGGCTCCGCCAACAGCTAGCCGGCCAAGCGCTGACCGCGAACCCTTCTCCCACTGGGAGAAGGTGCCCGCAGATAAAGGGTTGCAGCCTGTCAGGACGGAGAGCCGGCCCCCGCATTCGGTCAGGCAGACGCGGGTGCCCTGCCCTTAAACTTCGCTGTCCCGGCGAGGGTGGCGGTCCTCGTCGCCTTCGGCCTCGGGGGCCTCGTCGGCATCCGGGTCTTCCGCGTCGTCGTCGTCCTCTTCCTCGAAGGCGTCATGAAGCTCAGCGGTTTCGGCCTCGTCAAAAGCCTCCTCTTCGCCAGCCTCCAGGAACTCGGCCACGACCTCAGCGACAGCCTCGGCCTCTTCCGCTTCCTCAACGGCGGCATCCACGTCAGCGGCTGCGCCTTCTGCATGGGCTTCGAGCGGCTGCTCGTCGAAGAGATCAGCGGCACCGTCTTCCAGCGGATCTTCGTCCTCGGTAAGTTCGGCACCATCGCGAGGCTGGGGCACACCAAAGCCTTCCGGCAGGCGGCCGTCGAACATGCCAGCCGCCTTCAGCTCTTCGAGGCCAGGCAGATCGCCAATGGTCTCAAGCCCGAAATGCAGCAGGAAGTCATCCGTCGTGCCATAGGTCACAGGGCGGCCCGGCGCCTTGCGGCGACCGCGCAGACGTACCCAGCCCGTTTCCATCAGCACATCCAGCGTGCCTTTGGAGATGGCAACGCCACGCACATCCTCGATCTCGGCACGGGTTACGGGCTGATGATAGGCGATGATGGCGAGCGTCTCGATGGCTGCGCGGGAGAGCTTGCGCTGTTCCTGCGTCTCGCGTGACAGCAGCCAGCTCAAATCAGATGCTGTGCGGAAGGTCCATTTATGGTTCACCCGCACCAGATTGATGCCACGATCCGCATAGATCTCACGCAGCGCTTCCAGAGCCTCAATAGCCTTGATGCCATCGGGCATACGCTTGCCGATGTCGCTCTCCTCGACCGGGTCGGCGGAGGCAAAGATCAGGGCTTCGGCAATGCGGGTTGCCTCACGCAGAGCATCGGCGCGGGCATTATCCTCTTGCTCGTCCTCGGGGAACAATCTGGCGATCTCAGCCACGGTCTCTCCTGTACCTTAAACGCAAATCTTACGCGGCCTGTTCTTCAGGCGGCTCGGTTGTGGGTGCCGGGGGCTGCGGCTGCTCGACATGGCGGCGCACCCAGATGGGGGCGAAGGCCCGGTCCTGACGCAGATCAATCAGCCCCTCGCGGACCAGCTCCAGCGAGGCAGAGAAGGCGGAGGCCTTCACGGTTTTGCGCATCTCTGGCGCAACACAATATTCGAGCAGATAGTCGTCCATGACTGTCCACTCCATTGCCACGCCGGCCAGACGTTCCAGCGCCGCACGCGCCTCCGGGATCGACCAAACAACACGCTTGCGCAGCGAAATCTTGGACAAGGCCTGCTTCTGGCGCTGGCGTGCATAGGCCGAAATCAGGTCGTAAATATTGTCCTTCCACAGGGCGTGTTTGAGAACTTCGATCCCCTGCGGCGAGCCATTGAGGAAAACATCGCGTCCCAGACGCGGGCGATTGACGAGCTTTTCAGCAGCCGCGCGGATCGCCTCCAGCCGGCGCAGACGCGCAGCCAAGGCGGCCGCGAGATCGGCAGCGGCAGGCTCTTCGCCCTGCTGCTTCTGATCAGGCAGCAGCAGGCGCGACTTCAGATAAGCAAGCCAAGCCGCCATCACGAGATAGTCGGCGGCGAGTTCGAGACGGACCTTGCGGGCCTCTTCGATGAATTCGAGATATTGCTCGGCAAGCGCCAGAACCGAGATCTTGGCGAGGTCCACCTTCTGGCGACGGGCGAGTTCGAGCAGCAGATCGAGCGGACCTTCGAACCCGTCCACATCGACGAGGAAGGACGGCTCGGCATCCGCCTTGTCGATCTCAGTCTCGAAGGGAAGTTCTGAAGCCACGAATCACTCTCCGCACGCGGGCACACTCACGCCGCGCGGCCGGAGAGTGTCGCCTCTATGACGCCGCAGCAAGCATCAAGTGGATCTTGCGACGGGCATCCACAAGATCTAGCGGCTCGGGCTCCTTTTCAAGCAGAGCCAAAGCCCTCTGCGCCCGTTCCAGCGATTTTCCTGTGAGCCAGGGTGAGGCTTCAGCCACAGGCACGCCCTCTGCGAGATCCCCATTGCAATGAAGGGCGAGATCGACGCCTGCCGTAAAAACCGCTTTCGCGCGGTCAGCAAAAGACCCGGCCAGCGCCTTCATGGACAGATCATCGCTCATCAGAAGTCCGCCGAAGCCTATGTAATTCCTTATGATTTCCTGCACGACGATAGGCGAGACCGTGCCGGGTCGCTCATCATCTATGGCCTCATAGACGACATGGGCGGTCATGCCTAGCGGCGCATCGGCCAAGGCTTTAAATGGAGCAAAATCAATTGCTTGAAGATCTTCCTTCAGAGCTTGGACACGCGGCAATTCGAGGTGACTGTCTGCTTTGGCTCGTCCATGGCCGGGGATGTGTTTGACCACCGGCAGCACGCCACCCGCCAACATGCCCTCACAGACTGCGCGACCGAAGGCGGCAACGGTTTGTGGGTCGGAGCCATAAGCGCGATCGCCCACGATAGCATGGGAGCCGGGAGCCGGCACATCGAGCACAGGCAAGCAATCGACCGTGATGCCGACCTGCGCCAGATCAGCCGCCATAATTCGGGCATTCAGCCTTGCTGCCGCGATCCGGTCGGACAAAGGCAGAGGCAATTCATTGAAGCGCGCGGCGGCTGGATAGGCTGGCCAATGCGGTGGCCCCATACGCTGCACGCGACCACCTTCCTGATCAATCAGGACCGGCGCATTTTCGCGCCCTACAATGTCGCGGAAGCTTGCGGTCAGGCGGCGCAGCTGATCGGCGTTGTCAACATTGCGCTTGAAGAGGATCAGCCCCCATGGACGGTGCTCGCCCATGAAGGCCCGTTCTTGCGCATCAAGCTCGAACCCTTTGCAGCCGCAAATAAAAGCCTTGGCGTCCTGACCCATGCTCAGTTCGCAGCCACGAAACAGTCGCCACCCTGCCCCTTGATGCGTTGGCACATGGAGGAGGCCTCTTCACGGCTCATGCCACCGACGCGAACGCGCCAAACAGTTCGGCTGCCTGCTTCGCCCTTCACGAAAGTCGGGACGCGGCCGCCAAGCACATCGCCAAAGCGGCGCTGGGTGGCAGCGATCTTCTCACGCGCTTCCTGTTCGCTGGCAGCCGCCGAGAACTGAACCGCAAAGCCGCCCGCAGCTGCCGCCGCAGGAGCCGGTGCGGGCGCAGGCTGCGCAGATGCCAACTGGCGGGGCAGATCAGAGCTGGTCGATGAGCCAGAGCCGGGCACTGGCAGCGGGGTGGAAGACGCGCGTTCCGTCGATTTCTGCCCAGCTGCGGGGGCCGCGGCGGGCGTGGGCGCCGGAGCCGCAGCAGCACTGCGCTGGTTTGGCGCCGGTACAGGAGCCGCTGCCGGAGTTGATCCGGTTGGGGTGGACGACACCTGGCGCGAAGCCCCTGCCGCCGGGGCAAGCGAGGTAGGCGCTGGAGCCGGTGCCGGCGTCGTCACTGCCGTGACGATGGTGCCATCCGGGCGCACAGAGACCGTCTTGACCTTGATAGGCTCAGGGAAAATGCCTGCCGGGCGGGCTGCATTGGCAGCAGCAGGGCTGGAACCGGAGGAGGCAGTCGCAGGCGGCTGGGCAGCTGCGGCGCGAACTTGTGACAAATCAACGGGTTGTTCCTCATTGTTCACAACCCGGCTTGACGTGAGCCGCTCACTCGCTCCGCGCTCCAGAACCGAAGCGTTGCGAGCGGGCTCGCTGTTATTGGCCGGAGCTACAGGCTCTGGCGTGACTTTCATGGGACCAGAGGCGGCCTTGATGGTTGGCACATCGGTTTTGCTGGCCGTGCCGCCGCCACGCGTTGCAAAGGTGGCTCCGATGCCGCCCACAACCACAAGGGCAGCCGCGCCCATCAGCAGAAACTTCTTCGAAGACCGGCGGGGCGGAGCCTCCTCTGGCGTCTCCCAAGCCTGCTCCTCGGCAGGCCATGAACTGGCCGAGTAAGGTGCGCCAGCCTGACCATGCGGCGCGTGCTGCGGATAGGGCGGTAATTCCTGTCCGCCATAACCCCCACCACGAAGATCAGGATGAAGGTCGCCATTCTGGTCGAGGCTGTTCCAGCCACCGCCCAGAGGCGTGGCGCGAGGCAAGCTTGGTTCCTGCCGCCCGAAAGGTGCGTTACGCGGGCCATCAACGATGCGAGCCAGTTCAGCGAGCGGATCATTCACTGGTGCACTGAGACCAGCCTGCGGCATTGCCGCCTGAGGCGGATAGGAAGGCTGCGGATAAGCGGGCTGCTGGTATTGGCCCTGCACCGGCTGACCATAGGGATCAGGCGCACCAAAGGATGGGCCAGCGGGGAAAGCTGGCTCCCCACCGCGCAGGCGGCGCTCGAACTCGTCAAGATCGACGGGCTGACGGGGCTTGTTGACCGGATCACTCATGAGACACCTCGCACAGCGCGGGCGCTCCGACGATCAGCCAAGCCCTGAATGGGTCAGCGCATTTCGTCGGGCGCGCTCACGCCCAAAATCTTCAGCCCCGAGGCGAGGACAGATGTTAATGAAAACACCAACGCCAATCGGGCCACTGACAAATCTCGTCTTTCTTCATTAACAAAGCGCAAATGTGGCTGATCTTTGCCGCGGTTCCAGTGCGAATGAAAGGCGCTGGCCAAATCATGCAGGTAGAATGCGATGCGGTGCGGCTCATGGGCAAGTGCAGCCGCTTCGACCTGACGCGGATATTGCGCGATGAGCTGAATGAGACCCCATTCCCCCTCATCTGTGAGCTGTGACAAGTCGGCCTTGGCCAGCGCGGCACTTGAGAGATCGAGTCCGGGAAATGCTGCAAATGCCTGTTTGAAAATGCTTTTTGTACGAGCATGGGCATATTGAACATAAAAGACTGGATTGTCTTTTGACTGCTCAATCACTTTTGCCAGATCGAAGTCGAGCGGCGCGTCATTCTTGCGGAAGATCATCATGAAACGCACGGCATCGACGCCGACCTCGTCCACAACTTCGCGCAGCGTCACAAAGTCGCCAGCGCGCTTTGACATCTTCACCGGCTCGCCATTGCGCATCAATTTGACGAGCTGACACAATTTCACATCGAGATTCGCATCTGCATTCAGCGCCTTCACGGCTGCCTGCATCCGCTTCACATAACCGCCATGATCAGCGCCCCAGACATCAATCATGTTCAGGAAGCCACGGTCGATCTTTGATTTGTGATAGGCGATGTCGGAGGCGAAATAGGTGTAGGAGCCATCCGACTTCTTCAACGGACGGTCCACATCATCGCCGAAATCGGTCGAGCGGAAGAGTGTCTGTTCGCGATCTTCCCAATCGTCTGGCAGCTGACCCTTGGGCGGCGGCAAGCGACCGACATAAACGATGCCGCGCTTTTCGAGATCATCAATGACCGCCCCGACCTGATCCCCCTGCCCTCGCGTCAGGGACCGTTCGGAGAAGAAGACTTCATGGCGAATATTCAGCGCGGCCAGATCCTCCCGGATCATATCCATCATGGCGTCGATCGCCGCGACCCGCACCGTCTCCAGCCATTCCGATTCAGCTTTGTCGAGTAAGGTCTTGCCATATTTGGCAACAAGCGCCTTGCCGACCGGCTTGAGATAATCGCCGGGATAAAGGCCCTCAGGGATCTCGCCAATGTCTTCGCCCAGCGCCTCGCGATAGCGCAGATGAGCGGAGCGGGCGAGCACATCGACCTGTGCGCCAGCGTCGTTGATGTAATATTCGCGGGTGACTTTATGGCCTGCAAAATCAAGCAGCCCTGCCAATGCATCTCCAAAGACCGCCCCGCGGCCATGGCCGACATGCATCGGGCCCGTCGGATTGGCCGAGACATATTCGACATTGACTGATTGCGGCTTGGCGGGTTTGCCCCGACCAAATTCGCTGCCCTGCGTCACCGCTGCCAGAACGATGCGGGCAAAGACCTCAGGCTTCAGGCGGATATTGATAAAGCCCGGCCCCGCCACTTCCGCCTGTGCCACATCCGGGTCTTGGCCGAGCGCAAAGGCAATCTCGGTGGCGAGCTGGCGCGGATTGGGAAACGAGGCCTTCGCCTCCTTCGCATAGACCATGGCCGCATTGGTCGCGAGATCGCCATGTGAGGCATCGCGCGGCGGCTCAACCACGAAGCGCCCCAGATCCAGATCCGAAGGCAAGCGCCCATCCTTGATGATGCCAGAAAGAATGGCAGCAACACGGGTCTGGAATTCGGAGAAGAGGTTCATGGGATTGGTCCACTGCAAACGCTGCGCAGGCGGTAGCGGATTTGGTCGGCGGGGTCAAAGTCTCAGTCGCGCCCCCTTCTCCCAATGGGAGAAGGTGCCCGCAGCGCGGGCGGATGAGGGGTTACTGCCTCTCAGGAAAAAGACCCGATCCCCTCATCAGTCAGCTCCGCTGACAGCTTCTCCCCATGGGAGAAGCGGGAGCCTCTTCTGGACGGCGTCTGGCCTTAGCCGCAACCTCCCGCGCCCTCCCCCGTTGCCTCCCATCACAGGGAGTTGGTCATGAGTGGTGACAGCGCAGGCTTTGCAATTTTTCTCTGGATCATCGGCGCACCAGCTGTGTTTCTGGTCGGCGCGAGTGTTTGGCAGCACGGCAAGGAATCGCGGTGGTGGTAGGGTGTTCCTTCTCCCAAGGGGAGGGGGTGCCCGCTGATGAGGGGCTACCGCCTCTCAGGACAAAGACCCGATCCCGCTGGCAGCTTCTCCCGATGGGAGAAGCGGGACCGAGCCCATCACCGCAGCGTGGGCGCGCTTCCGAACAGTCTTTCATGCTCGGCCAGCGCGTAACGATCTGTCATCCCTGCAATGTAATCGCAGACAAGGCGACCCACGCGGTTTGGATCGTTCAACTGTGCAGCGGTCACGGCCCATTCGCCGGGCATTTTTTGCGGATCGGCCAAAAAGGCTTCCGCCAATCGGCGCACCACCTCGGCGGCCTCAACGCGCACTTTCATCACCCGCGGATGGCGATACATATGCGGGTAAAGATAGGCCTTGATCGCTGCATCCGCCTTTTGCATCTCGCTTGAGAAAGTCACCATCGGTCGCGAAGCACCGCGCACATCAGCCGCACTTTGCGGTGCCGCCTCTTTCAACCGGCGCATGCTCTCGGCAATCACATCCTCCACGAAACGGGTGATCACGCGGCGGATCAGCTCATTGACGAAACGGTTGCGCTCAAGACCGGGATGACGCGCCTCAATTTCGCGCACGAGATCTCCGACAAAGGGGACCTCTTTTAAATCGGAAATGCTGAACAGATCCGCCCGCAGGCCATCATCTATGTCATGCGCATTATAGGCAACGTCATCTGCAATCGCAGCGGCTTGCGCTTCCGCGCTGGCGAAGC
>JACCED011765491.1_pt1 | contig 14016 bp, 15 predicted proteins | sample 7455021 | NCBI WGS metagenome assembly JACCED01 (sample SAMN15323456, study PRJNA562643) | freshwater metagenome | isolation source: river surface water | place: USA:Blue River Watershed | collected 2017-08-19 | reverse complement strand
TCTTGGCCTCGGGGCAGATCTTCTCGATGGCCGCCATGGCTGCCTGCACCGCCAGGGGCAGCATTTCGGGGGTGAGGTTGTTCCAGCCGCCCGGAAACAGGTTGGTGTCCACCGGGGCCAGCTTGAAACCGGCGTTGCGGATGTCCACCGAGCTGTAGAACGGGGGGGTGTGCTCCATCCACTCGAGCCGGAACCAGCGCTCGATGGCGGGCATGGACTCGAGAACGCGTTGTTCGAGCTCGTCGATGGGCCCGGTCAGGGCGGTGATGAGGTGGGGGACCATGCAGCCCTCGGGCAGGGTGGTAGTAACGGGAACACAGCCCGTGATTGTAGGAGGGGCTGCCGGGCCCGTCGGACGGACTCAGGAGGGCTGGGCCAGGGGGAGGTTCAGCAGCAGGTTCTGGGGTTTGAGCCGCAGGACCTTGCCTTCGTCCATGGCCATGGCCAGGTAGACCGGCCGACCCGCCACTTCGGGGCGCATCGCGGCGGGCTCCTGGAAGCTCAGGCTAAAGAGGCACAGCATCCGGGCCATGTGCTCGGGCTCGACCTCCTGGCCCTGGTAGAGCGCGTTGAGCACCGCACTGGCCTGGGCGTCCAGGCCCACATGCCAGAGCCACTGTTCGTCGTCGATCTCGCGCTCGATCTGCACGGTCACGGCCACCCCCAGCAGGTGGGCCACCCAGCGCTCGATCACGCGGCACAGGGCCTCCAGGCCCGGCTGGCCGTGGTGCAGGGGCAGGACCAGGTCGTGGGCCTCGCTGCGAGTCCAATAGCTCTCGGCGCTGTCCGCGTGCAGCACATCGAGCTCGGCCTCGCGCAGGGGCACGCCGCCCTGGCGCAGCAGCTCGCCGATGGCGCCAAACGAGCCGGCCACCGCCAGGCGGCCGATCGCCTCCTCGTCACCGGCCATGACCTGGCCGTCGTCCTGCACCGCGATCCGCTGGGGACGAAACAGCATCTCGGCAGCGCGGACCTCGAAGGCGGTGGCGGTGTCGCCCAGGGCCTGACGCAGCAGGACCTGGGTGAGCTGGTGCACCAGCACCGGCGGCACGTCCACCTGACCCCGGAAGATCTCCAGGTAGCTGGCCTCCAGCGTGGGCCGGGCCAGCAGGCGCTGGCGAAACCGCAGCCAGACGGTGTAGTTGGCGCGAGCGTCCTCGTCCTGGAGGGCGGCCACCTGGGCCGGCGCCACCTCGCCACGCGGGCTGGCCAGCAAACCGGCATGCAGGGCGCGCTCTGCGTCACAGGACTCGGGCACCGGCGCGAGCTCGGGCCGGGCCAGCAGGTGGCGCAGGAAATCGTCGGTCACCCCCAGGTGGCCGGACGGGGTCCGGTCCAGCAGGCGCCAGCCGCAGGAAGGCCAGTAATCGCGCATCAGCCCCGCACGTCGCCCTCGCCCAGCACCACCCACTTCAGGGAGGTCAGGCCCTCGATGCCCACCGGGCCCCGGGCGTGGAACTTGTCGGTGCTGATGCCGATCTCGGCGCCCAGCCCGTACTCGAAACCATCTGCGAAGCGTGTGCTCGCATTCACCATGACGCTGGCCGAATCGACCTCGCGCAGGAAACGCTGGGCGTGCATGTGGTCACGGGTGAGGATGGCGTCGGTGTGATGGCTGCCGTACTGGTTGATGTGGGCGATGGCTTCATCAAGCCCGTCGACCACCTTCACGCTGATGATGGGGGCCAGGTATTCCTCGTACCAGTCCTGCTCGGTGGCGTCCACCACCTTCGCGCCCGGAACAGCCTGCAGCAGGGCCTTGGCCGCCGGGTCGCAGCGCATCTCCACCCCCTTGGCCGCGAAGACGGCGCCGATCCGGGGAAGGAACTCGCCCGCCACCGCGCGCGCCACCAGCAGGCCCTCGCTGGCGTTGCAGGGGCTGTACTTCTGGGTCTTGGCGTTGTCGGTGACCTTGACGGCCATGTCCAGATCGCAGGGGTCGTCGATGTAGGTGTGGCAGTTGCCGTCCAGGTGCTTGATGACGGGCACCTTGGCCTCTCGGCTGATGCGCTCGATCAGGCCCTTGCCGCCACGCGGAATGACCACGTCCACGAACTCGGGCATGGCGATCAGGTGGCCCACCGCCTCGCGGTCGGTGGTGGGCACCAGTTGCACCGCCTCGGCGGGCAGGCCGGCGTCGCGCAGGGCCTGCTGCACCAGGCGGGCCAGGGCCTTGTTGGACTCGATGGCCTCGGAGCCGCCGCGCAGGATGCAGGCATTGCCGCTCTTGATGGACAGGCTGGCCGCTTCGATGGTGACGTTGGGCCGGCTCTCGAAAATCATGCCGAACACGCCGATGGGCACGCGCATCTGGCCCACGCGGATGCCGCTGGGCTGCTGCTTCATGCCGGTGATGTCACCGATCACGTCGGGCATGGCGGCCAGTTGCTCGCAGCCCTGGGCCACGGTGTCGATCACCTGGGGCGTGAGGCGCAGTCGGTCGACCATGGGTGCGGCCAGGCCTGCGGCGGTGGCGCGCGCCAGGTCTTTCGCGTTGTCGGCGGCCAGGGGGTCGACGTTCTCGCGCAGCAGCGCGGCCAGGCGGCGCAGGGCGCGGGACTTGGTGGCGGCGTCGGCGCGGGCCATGGCGGCGCTGGCCTGGCGGGCCTGGCGGCCCAGGGTGTGCAGGGTGTCAGCGACGGTGCCGGCCCCGGCAGGCACGGCGGCATCTCGGGCGTTCATGCCGGAATTTTCGCACGCGGGGCGGCAGCGGCCGGGGGCGCGGCGCAGGCCAGGCACAGGGCCTGGGCCAGGCGGTGCAGAGCCTGCCAGCCCGAGGCGGGCCAATCAGGCGACTTCAGACCCTTGGCGAGGCCGTCCACCACATGGGCGTCATGCAGCAAGGCGTCCAGCACGGAGGCCGACAGGCGCGGCAGCACCCGCTCGAACAGGCGCTCCTTCTGGCCCCAGACCCGCTGCTCGCGCAGCGCCATCGGCAGGGGCCGGCCCGCATCGAGCGCCTCGCGCACCCGCCGCAGGGCGCGGATGTCCTCGGACAGGGTGTAGTGCACCAGCACCTCGGCCACACCCTCGGCCTGCAGGCCATCGAGCATGCGCTGCACGCGGGCGGCCTGCCCGGCCAGCACCGCGTCCGAGAGCTTGAACACGTCGTACCGCGCCACATCGAGCACCGCGGCCTCGACCTGCTCGAAGCTCAGCTCGCCGGCGGGATAGAGCAACGCCAGCTTCTGCAGCTCCTGGTGGGCCGCCAGCAGGTTGCCCTCGACGCGGTCGGCGAAGAACTGCAGGGTGCGCTGGCCTGCCTCGCCGGCCGGAACCCGCTGGTCCTGGCGCGCCAGGCGGGCCGCGATCCACTGCGGCAGCTGGGCGCGCTCGACGGGATCGACCTTGATGGTGACGCCGAAACTGTCCAGGGCGCCAAACCACGCGCCCTGCGTCGTCATGCGGTCCAGCCGGGGCAGCATGACCAGCGTGAGCGTGCTGTCGTTGCCCTGGGCTTGCTCGGCCATCTGCTGCAGCGCGGCGCTGCCGTCCTTGCCGGGCTTGCCCGACGGAATGCGGATCTCGACGATCTGCTTGTCGGCAAAGAGACTGAGCGATCCGCCCGCGGCCAGCACCGGGCTCCAGTCGAAATGGGCGCCCGCGACGGTGTGTACGCTGCGCTCGGTATACCCCTGCTGCCGCGCGGCGGCGCGGATGGCATCGGCCGCTTCCTGGATCAGCAGCGGCTCGTCGCCATGCAGGGTGTAGAGCGAGCGCAGGCCCTTCTGGAGGTGGGCCGGAAGCTGGGCGGGGGCCAACAGCATGGACGTCAGCCGACCTTGACCACGGCCAGGCGGCGCATCAGCTGTTGCACCAGGTCGGACTGCATGTCCCGGTACAGGAGGGCCTCTTCGTTTTCCTTGGCCAGGGCCTGCGATTCGTTGTAGCTGATGTCGCGTTGCTGCATCAGCTCGGTCTCCGGGATGATGTCCGTGCCGTCGGGGGTGATCAGACGCACCCGCAGCACGATGCGCAGCTGCAGCTCGCGCACCTGGCCACCCGCGCTGCGGCCGGCGATCACGCGCTGGCGTTGCTCGCCCTGGAGGTCGAGCACGACATCGGCCTTGTCGCGCGGCTGGCGCTCGTCCAGCACCTGCACGCCCGCGCTCTCCAACGCCAGCCGCAGTTCCTGGGCAACCGGGCCGGCACCGATCAGGGCCAGGGTGCGAAAGCGAAAGGTGTAGGACCCGCGCAAGCGAAAGCCGCAACCGGCCAGGACACCCAGTGAGGCCAGGGCCGCAAGGCGGGGCAGTAGATGGCGGCGGCGCATGGTGGACTCCACGTCAAATGACCACGTTGACCAGGCGTCCTGGCACCACGATCACCTTCTTGGCGGGCGCGCCCTCGGCGAACTTGGTGAAGGCCTCGCTGGCCAGGGCCAGCGCCTCGATCTGCTCGCGGCCGGCGCCGGCGGGCACGCGGACCGCGCCGCGCAGCTTGCCATTGACCTGCAGCACGAGTTCGATCTCGTCCTGCACCAGGGCGGCCTCGTCGGCGTACGGCCAGGGCGCGTCGATCAAGTCGCCGTGCAAGGCGGCATAACCCAGGGCCTGCCACAGGCCGTGCGTGAGGTGGGGCGTGGCCGGGTACAGCACCCGCAGCAGGATGCCCAGGCCCTCGGCCAGCGCCGCGTCGGCGCCCGGTTCGCCGGTGGCCTTGAAGTCCTCCAGCGCATTGAGCATCTTCATCGCGCCGGACACCACGGTGTTGTATTGCATGCGCACGTAGTCGTAATCGACCTGGCGCAGCACGGTGTGAATCTCCAGGCGCAGGGCCTTGACCGCCTTGCCGAAATCGCCAGCCTGGGCCACCGCCTTGCTGCGGGCAGCCACGGCCTCGGTGCCGCCCAGCTTGAGGCCGAAGTTCCAGACGCGACGCAGGAAGCGGTAGCTGCCTTCAAGTGCGGCGTCGTTCCACTCCAGGGTGGCCTCGGGCGGCGCGGTGAACATGGTGTACAGGCGCGCGGTGTCGGCGCCGTACTTCTCGATCAGGGCCTGCGGGTCGACGCCGTTGTTCTTGGACTTGGACATCGTGGTCCAGCCCTCGTAGGTCACGGGCAGGCCATCGGCCTTGGAGGTGGCGGAGATCACCTTGCTGTGTTCGTCACGCACGATGTCCAGGTCGTGCGCCCAGAAATACTGCTTGCCAGTGGTGGTGCGCGAGAAGGCCTCATTGAGCACCATGCCCTGCGTGAGCAGCTTGGTGAAGGGCTCGTCCACCTTCACGAGGCCCAGGTCCCGCATCACCTTGGTCCAGAAGCGCGCATAGAGCAGGTGCAGGATGGCGTGCTCGATACCGCCGATGTACTGGTCCATCGGCATCCAGTACTGCGTGCCCGCGCCGACCATGGCCTGGTCGTTGGTGGGGTCGCAATAGCGCATGAAGTACCAGGAGCTGTCCACGAAGGTGTCCATCGTGTCGGTCTCGCGGCGCGCCGGCTGGCCACACACCGGGCAGGTGCAGGCCAGGAAGTCTTCGCGCTTATTGAGCGGGTTGCCGCTGCCATCGGGCACGCAGTCCTGCGGCAGCACCACCGGCAGATCCTTCTCGGGCACCGGCACGGCGCCGTGCTCGGGGCAGTGAATGATCGGGATCGGCGTGCCCCAGTAACGCTGGCGGCTGATGCCCCAGTCACGCAGGCGCCAGGTGGTTTTTTTCTCGCCCAGGCCTTTTTGTTCCAGGGCGTGGGCCACCACATTGACCGCCTCGGCATGGCTGAAGCCGCTGTAGATGTCGGAGTTGATGGTGACGCCGCGGACCTTGTCGGCATACCAGTCCTGCCAGCGCTCGTAGTCGTACTCGAACTCCTCGCCGTCGATCTCGACGACCTGCAGGATCGGCAGGTCGTACTTGTGAGCGAAGGCGAAATCGCGCTCGTCGTGGCCGGGAACGCCCATGACCGCGCCATCGCCATACCCCATGAGGACGTAGTTGCCGACCCACACGTCCACCGGCTCGCCCGTGAGCGGGTGCGTGACCGTGAGACCGGTGGGCATGCCCTCCTTGTCCTTGAGCGCCAGTTCGGCCTCGGTGGTGCCGCCCTGCTTGCACGATTCGATGAAGGCGGCGAGCTTCGGATTGCCGGCGGCCGCATGCGTGGCCAGCGGATGCTCAGGGGCCACCGCGCAGAAGGTGACGCCCATGATGGTGTCGGCGCGGGTGGTGAAGACGTACATCTTCCCGTCGCCGATCAACTGCCCGTCGGTGCCGCGAATATCGTGAGTGAAGGCAAAACGCACCCCCTCGCTCTTGCCGATCCAGTTTTCCTGCATCAGCTTCACGCGCTCGGGCCAACCGGGCAACTGGTGCTGCACGTGATCGAGCAGCTCCTGGGCGTAGTCGGTGATCTTCAGGTAGTAGCCGGGGATCTCGCGCTTTTCCACGACCGCGCCGGTGCGCCAGCCCTTGCCGTCGATCACCTGCTCGTTGGCCAGCACGGTCTGGTCCACCGGATCCCAGTTCACGACCTGGGTCTTGCGGTAGGCGATGCCCTTTTCCAGCATCTTCAGGAACAGCCACTGGTTCCACTTGTAGTAGCTGGGGTCGCAGGTGGCGACCTCACGCGACCAGTCGATGGCCAGCCCCATCGCCTGCATCTGCTTTTTCATGTAGGCGATGTTGTCGTAGGTCCACTGCGCGGGCGGAACGCCGTTCTTCAACGCTGCGTTCTCGGCGGGCAGCCCGAAGGCGTCCCAGCCCATGGGCATCAGGACGTTGTAGCCGTTCATGCGCAGGTAGCGCGTGAGCATGTCGTTGATGGTGTAGTTGCGCACATGCCCCATATGCAGCTTGCCGCTGGGATAGGGCAGCATGGAACAGGCGTAGAACTTCTTTTTCCCTGCGTCCTCGATCACGCGATAGGCGTCGCGCGCGGTCCAGTGCGACTGCGCGTCTTGTTCGACGGCGAGATGGTTGTACTTGTCTTGCATGATGTGCCAAATTGTAGGGGGCACCCCATGCCCGCCGGGGCCGCTACGACACGCCGGCGCCCGGACTCAGGGCGCCTTCGGATCGGCGACGAAGCCGATGCGGGTCAGGCCCGCCTGCTGCGCGGCACCGATGGCCTCGACCACCCGTCCGTAGGGGACGCTACGGTCGGCCCGCAGGTGGACCTCGGTCTCGGGATTGGCGCGGGCAGCAGCGGCCAGGCGCTGCGCCAGTTGCTCGGGAGTGATGGCCTGGTCGTTCAGGAACAGGCCGCCGCGCGGGTCCAGGCTCACGGACACCGCCGCGGCCGCGCCTGCGGGCTGGGCCGCCCGGCTGGCGGGCAGGTCCAGCCGGATGGCACTGGCCAGGAGCGGCGCAGTGACGATCAGGATCACCACCAACACCAGCATCACATCGACCAGGGGCGTGACGTTGATGTCGGCGAAGGGGCGCGACGCGGTCGCCGGGCGGTCAAGGCGGCCGAACGCCATCTAGCCCCCGCGTTGACCCGCCGCGACTTGCACGTCGGCCATCAGATCGCGCAGGTCCTGCGCGAAACCCTCGAGGTCGGCCTCGAGGCGGCCGATGCGCCGGCCCAGGACGTTGTAGCCCAGGACGGCGGGTATGGCCACGGCCAGCCCTGCGGCGGTCATGACCAGGGCTTCTCCGACCGGGCCCGCCACCTGCTCGATACCGACCTGGCCCGAAGCCGCGATACCGGTGAGCGCGTGATAGATGCCCCAGACCGTGCCGAGGAGGCCGACAAAAGGCGCGGTGGCGCCGACGGTGGCCAGCAGCACCTGACCAAACTGCAGGCGGTCGGTGACCTGGTGCAGGGCATCGCGCAGATTGCGCGTGAGTTGCTGGGCGCGGTCACCCGCCGCAGCCAGCACGCCGGCGGGTGCGGGTCGGGTGGCATCCAGCAGGGGCAGCACCAGGGCCTCGCGGTCCAGGGCCACCAGCAGGTCACGGGCGCTGTCCACGGAACCCGCCTGCCAGAAGGCCGCCGTGCCGCGCGCGATGTCGGCGGCGGCGCGCCGGAGCAACCAGGCCTTCCAGAGGATGACCACCCAGCTGCACACGGACATCAGCAGCAGCAGCAGGGCCACGCCCCGCGTGATCGCATCGCCCTGCTGCAGTAGCTCGGTCATGGGTGCGGCCTGGTGCGACGCGGTCAGGCCTGGCGCAGGCCCAGCACGTCGAACATGTCGTACAGGCCGTTCTTCTTACCGGCCAGGAAGCGCACCGCCCGCAGGCTGCCCTGCGCATAAGTGGCGCGGCTGGCGGACTTGTGGGTGATCTCGATGCGCTCGCCGGTGCCGGCGAACAGCACGGTGTGATCGCCCACGATGTCGCCGCCGCGGATGGTGGAAAAACCGATGGTGGACGGGTCGCGCTCGCCCGTGACGCCCTCGCGGGCGTAGACAGCACAGGTCTTGAGGTCACGGCCGATCGCCTCGGCGATGACCTCCCCCATCTTGAGGGCGGTGCCCGAGGGCGCGTCGACCTTGTGGCGGTGGTGGGCTTCGATGATCTCGATGTCGTAGCCGGTGGCCAGGGCCTGGGCGGCCATCTGCAGGAGCTTGAGGGTGACGTTCACGCCCACGGACATGTTGGGCGCCATGACGATGGCGATGTCTTGCGCGGCGTCGGCGATGGCCTGCTTTTGCGCGTCGGAGAAGCCGGTGGTGCCGATGATGAGATTGACACCGCGCGCACGGCAGGCCGCCAGGTGGGCCATCGTGCCCTCGGGGCGGGTGAAATCGATCAGGACCTGGGCGGGGGCCAGACCGGCCGCCAGGTCGGCGGTGACCGGCACGCCGCTGGCATGACCCAGGAAGGCGCAGGCGTCGTTGCCGATGGCGGGGCTGTTGGATACGTCGAGGGCACCGGCCAACTGGCAGTCATCGCTGGCGCGGATGGCCTCGATCAGCATGTGGCCCATGCGGCCGGAGGCGCCGGCAACCGCGACGCGGTGGGAAGACGAGGTGGAGGAAGACATGGGGGTCAGCGCGCCGGCGGCTCCAGGGGCGGGTAGGCGGTGGCCGGCGGCACTGCGGCGGGTGCCGGGGCAGATGCGGCGGGCACGGCGTAGCGCTTTAACTGGGCCTCGGTGGCTTCGAGCACGGGCACGGGCTTGCCCTTGCGGGAGACGTCCAGCGAGGCGACGAATTCGGCTTCGGTGGGCATGGTGTCGCCCTCGAAGCGCGCCAGGGCTTCGCCGGTGAAGTGCACGGTCAGGCGGTAGGCCTGCGGCTCGATGCCCTGACGACGCAGGGTAAAGACGTAGTCCCAGCGGTCCGCATGGAAGACGCTGGTGAGGAGGGGCGTGCCCAGAATCTCGCGCACCTGCTGGCGCGACTGGCCGGGGCGCAGCAGGGCGACCTGCTCGCGAGAGACGAAATTGCCCTGCACCACCTGGGCCCGATAGGGCTGGACAACGCCTGCGAGGCGCTGGGTGGCGCGGTCCACGGTACCGCACCCCGCCAGCGCGGCGCAGGCCGCCAGGCCCAGGACGAGGCGACGCAAAACCTGGCGCTGGGAAAAGGCGGAGACGGGCATCAGGAGACCGTGGCGTTTATGATCGTTTGATTGTAGCGGTCACCCCTGAGACGGCGACCCGCGTCCCATCATGGCGAACATCGAAGAACTCAAGAGCACAGGCCTGAAGGCCACGATGCCGCGACTAAAGATCCTGGACGTATTCCAGAAGGGGTCGCAGCGGCACATGACGGCCGAAGACGTGTTCCGCGTGCTCCTGGAGGAGCGCTCGGACATCGGTCTGGCCACGGTCTATCGGGTGCTCACGCAGTTCGAGCAGGCGGGCATCCTGCTTCGCAGCCACTTCGAGAGCGGCAAGGCCGTCTACGAACTCAATGAGGGGCAACACCACGACCATCTGGTCTGCCTGGATTGCGGGCGGGTCGAGGAGTTCTACGACCCCGAGATCGAGAAGCGCCAGCATGACGTGGCGCGGGCCAAGGGCTTCGACATTGCCGACCACGCCCTGAGTCTGTACGCGCACTGCACGAAGAAAGCCTGTCCCAACCGGGACTGAAGCGTCAGCTGCCTTCGTCTTCCATCGCGCGGCGATGCCGCTCGACGAACTCCTGATAGGTGTCGACCCCGCGCAGCTGCAAGATGGTGTTGCGCACCGCCGCCTCGACCAGCACGGCGATGTTGCGGCCGGCGACCACCTGGATCACGGCTTTTCGGATCGGGACTCCCAGCACGTCCTGCGTGAGGGGCTCGTAGGGCAGTCGCTCGTAATCGCGCTCCAGGGTCTCGCGGCGCACCAGGTGCACGATGAGCTTCAGGCGCATCTTGCGTCGTACCGCGGTCTCGCCAAAGATGGCACGGATGTCCAGCAGGCCGATGCCGCGCACTTCCAGGAGGTTCTGCAGCAGCTCGGGGCAGCGGCCCTCGATGGTGGTCTGGTTGATGCGATAGAGATCGACTGCGTCGTCGGCCACCAGGCCGTTGCCGCGAGAAATCAGCTCCAGACCCAGCTCGCTTTTGCCCAGACCCGACTCGCCCGTGATCAGCACACCCAGACCCAGGATGTCCATGAACACGCCGTGCATGGAGGTGCGCTCGGCGAAGTGCTTGGACAGGTAGGCACGCAGCACGTCGATCACGAAGGCCGACGATTCGCGGGTGGCGAACATGGGGATCTGGGCCCGCTCGCACATGGCTACCAGGGCCTCGGGCGCGACCTGGCCGTCGGCCAGCACCAGCACCGGGGGCTCCAGGGTGACGATGCGCGAGATGCGCCGGGCGCAGTCGTCGGCGGTGGCGTTGGTGAGGTAGGCGATCTCGCGCTCGCCCAGGATCTGCACCCGGTAGGGGTGGATGTAATTGAGATAGCCGACCAGGTCGGCACCCGAGCGGGCGGCCCGGACCGCGACCTCGTCGAAGCGGCGCTCCGAAGCGCCAAGGCCGGCCACCCATTCCCACTTGAGCTGCCCGCGGTGGTCCTCGAAGAGGACGTCGGCACTGACAACGGTGGGTTTCACGGGGCGAGCGCCGGGACGATCAGGCCGGCTGGGCGGACTGCCAGCCCGCGATCAGCGCGTGCAGTTCCTGCGCGCTGGGGCTGGATTTCATTTTTTCACGCAGAGACGCGTCGCTGAGCAGCTCGGCGATCTCGGAGAGGATTTCCAGGTGCTTCTGGGTGGCCGCTTCGGGCACCAGCAGAAAGATCAGGAGTCCCACGGGCTGCTCGTCGGGGGCATCGAAGCCGATGGGCTGGGCCAGCTGAAACAAGGCCGCCATAGGCGCCTTCAAGCCCTTGATGCGTCCGTGGGGAATGGCCACGCCATGACCCAGACCGGTGGAGCCCAGGCGCTCACGCGCGAACAGGCTGTCGGTGATCAAGGCCCGCGAGAGGCCGTGCAGGTTTTCGAAAAGCAGTCCAGCTTCTTCGAAAGCCCGCTTCTTGCTGGTGGCGTCAACGCTCACGAGCACCTGGGCGGCAGGCAGGATGGACGCAAGGCGGTTCATGGTTGGGGAGTGGATTATGCACCCCGTCATGCACTCCGCCCCGCCCATGCACCGGCTTGCGGGCGAGACGCCCGCAGGGGCGCCTACATCAGGCGCTTGGGGGTCTCGTGCGAGTGGTCCTGCAGCCGGGTCTTGTGCCGGCCGACCTGGCGATCGAGCTTGTCCACCAGGTCGTCCAGGGCCGCATACAGGTCGGCGTGGGAGCTCTCGGCGAAGAGGTCGTTGCCCTTCACGTGGATCATGCACTCGGCCCGCTGTCGTCGCTCCTTTTCCTTCTGCTTCTCAACGGTCAGCAGCACCCGGATGTCCACAACCTGGTCGAAATGCCGGGTGATCCGGTCCAGTTTGGTGGCGACGTAGTCGCGCAAGGCGGGGGTGACTTCCAGGTGGTGGCCGCTGATGGTCAGGTTCATGAGAACGTCTCCTGTGGGGCGCCGGGGGAATGCTGGCCGTCTGAGAACGACCAGCGAGGATCACACGTCAACTTCACTATGCGCGGGCCTCGGGGGAAATGCAACGGGTTTCGCGCCGCACGGCTCGCGGACCGCCGGCCCCGCGGCAACGAAGCGGAACAAAGACCTACTGGCTGCACGCGCAGCGGTCTATTGATGCAGCCGCCCGCCCTGCGCCGCAGACCCTCGCCCGGTCGGGACAGGCCCGCGGCCTGCGCTGGGATGCAGGTGCGCCCCAGGGCGGCGGTCGAGATTGGCGTGCTCGGCACGCTCCACCTGGGGTTTGTCATGCGTCCGCTCGGGCAAGCGGCGAGGGGAGGAAGGAGACAAGGACATGGCGTCGAGCAGAAAGAAAAGGCGGTCAGCTCCCCGCGACCGACCGGGCAGGCAGGGGCCGGGGGCCGTCCGGCGCTGCGGGGCGCGGCAAAGGACGGCTCAGGAAGGGCCAGGTCGGGGCCCCGCGCCGGCGGCGGGGCAGGGCGGGTTCGGCGTACGGGCCGGCGGCGGGCGGGCGCCAGCCCGCTGGGTTGGCGCTGGCATGGGTCGCGAGGTGAATCATGGAGCGGGCTCCTGGAGGTCCTGCCGTGGGCAGCAAAGATCGGATCACTCTAGGGACAGCGCCCTGCGAGACCTGTCGGACGGCTCGGCCCAGGCCTGTAGTCCGACATCTGCCGCCTGGCCGGACGCCTGCGTTGCCCTACCATTGGCAAAGCTCGAGCGGCGTGGGACCTGAAGCGTCCGATCGTTCGCCCTGTCCGACCTGACCATGACCGCCACAACGTCCATGTCCCCGCATGCTCCGCCGGTCTCGTCCCGGCCAGCCCCCGCCCTGATGCTGATGGGGGGCGGCGCGCGCACCGCTTACCAGGTCGGCGTGCTGCGCGGCCTGGCGGCGCTGATGCGCCTGCAGCGGCCCGGCGGCCAGGCGCCCTTCCCTTTCCGGGTGCTGGTGGGCACGTCCGCCGGCGCGCTGAATACCGCCTTTCTGGCGAGCCAGGCCACGGCGGGCCTGGACGCGATCGAGAAGCTGGGCGCGTTCTGGACCGGGCTGCGCAGCGAGGCGGTGTTCCGCCTGGACCTGCCCCTGTGGGTGCGCTTCTCGCGCCTGCTGGCAGCCACCCGCCTGTGGGGCCAAGCCCGACGCCAGGGGGCGCTGCTGGACACCATGCCTCTGGTCAGCACGCTGCACCGGGCCATTTCGCTGGAGGGGGTCGAACGCTCGCTGCAAGAGGGGGCGATCGACGCGGTGGCCGTGACCGCCTCCAGCTACAGCACAGGCGTGCACTGGACCTTCTGCCAGACCGCCGCGGGCTCGCCGCGCACGCCCTGGACCCGCAGCGGCCGGCGCGCCGAGTTTCAGCCGCTGACGATCGAGCACCTGATGGCCTCAAGCGCGCTGCCTTTCCTGTTTCCCGCCACCCCGTTGTGGGTGGACGGCCGGCGCGAGTATTTCGGTGACGGCTCGATGCGCCAGGTGTCCCCCCTGTCGCCAGCGGTGCATCTCGGGGCCAGCCATGTGCTCGTGATCGGCGTGGGTCAGCCCCAACGAGCCGGGCTGTCAGACCTGCTCGCGGCGGGCGAGCCGCACATGGGCGCGATCGCGGGCCACGCGCTGGCCAGTGTGTTTCATGACACCGTCCAGGCCGATGTCGAACACGCGCAGCGCGTGACACGCACCCTGCGCCAGGTACCGCGCGAGGTGGGCGCGATGCTGCCGTACCGACCGATCGAGGTGTTGCTGATGCAACCGAGCCAGTCGCTGGATGCCCTGGCGCAGGCGCACCTGGGGGCGCTGTCGCTGCCCGTGCGCCGCGCCCTGGGCGGGCTGGACGCCCTGCACACCGCAGGCTCGCTGGCCAGCTACCTGCTGTTCGAGCCGGCCTTCGTGCACGCGCTCATGGCGCTGGGCGAGCAGGACGCCTATGCGCGCAAGGCGCAACTGCTGTCGTTTTTCGAGAACAGCGCGTTGGCCTACGCGAGCTGATGCCTCAGCCGTGTCACGCGAGCGCGGCATAATCCACCTCATCGAAACACCGGAGGCCTTTGCCTTGGAAACCTACCCGAGTCGGTAGCTTTCGACGCCCCGTGACCGCGGCGTTGAAAGCAGCCCCTGCCCCAACGCCCCACCCCC
>JACCED010047408.1_pt1 | contig 14019 bp, 17 predicted proteins | sample 7455021 | NCBI WGS metagenome assembly JACCED01 (sample SAMN15323456, study PRJNA562643) | freshwater metagenome | isolation source: river surface water | place: USA:Blue River Watershed | collected 2017-08-19 | reverse complement strand
GCCAAAAATGTGATCAAGAAGGCGCAAGAAGGCAGCAATTAATGCTTCTTGTTCTTTGTCAGGCATAAAAAAACGCGCTTTTGGCGCGTTTTTTTATGGTTTGTTTTGGCGGAGCAGGCGTCCGCCAAATAACTGAACACTACTGCACATATCCGAACACAAATCCTCTCCAGATCCCATGATTCATGAGGTTTGTAGCCGACAACCCTTTCCGAATACTTCACAAACTGTGCAGGCATGTGCAACAATAAAGGGGAAAAGCAAGGGGAATGAATGAAGCGTAATGCACTCAAGGCCAATCAGATCCTGAGCCTGCCTGCTGGCAGCTATGTGGACGGCGCTGGTCTGCGCCTGAAGGTCTCAAAGGCTGGTGCCCGCAGCTGGGTGATGCGCTACACCTTTAACGGCATAGCTCGGGAAGCTGGCCTCGGTAGAGCCCTGACGGTCCCACTTGCCACCGCAAGGGCAAGGCGGGACGATATGCTGGCCTTGATCCAGCAGGGCAAGGACCCATTGCAGGAGAAGCGGGAATCAGAAGGGCTTCCCACCTTTGACAAGGCAGCCGCGGAGTTCATCGAGGCCAAGCGCCCAACGTGGAAGAACGCCAAGCACGGGGACCAGTGGGTCAACACGCTGGCAACTCATGCCAGCCCGGTTATTGGCAAGCTGCAGATTGACCAGATCACCCCGGCCCATGTGGTTCGGGTGCTGGCCCCAATCTGGCAGACCAAGCACGAGACCGCGACTCGCATCCTCTCTCGTATCCATCAAGTCCTTGGCGCTGCCCGCTACCGCGCAGGTCTAACGGGCATGAACCCGGCGGAGTGGAAAGGGCACTTGGAGAATGACATTGCCCTAAGCCACCGTCCAAAGGTCAAGCACTTTGCCAGCCTGCTACACGGTCAGACCGGTAAGGTCCTGCAGGCGCTCATGGCGTCGGCAAGGGTTTCAGACCTCGCGCTGGCCTTCACTATTCTCACTGCCGCTCGCACCGGCTCAGTCATTGGCGCCAAGTGGGAGGAAATTGACGAAGCCAAGGCGGTCTGGCACATCCCGGGCGATCGCATGAAGATGGGCATTGCCTTTGACGTCCCGCTCTCAGATGCGGCCATGCAGGTTCTGGCTACCGTCAGAGGTCTGCATCCGTTCTGGGTATTCCCATCGCCCAACAAGCCCAGCCAACACGTCTCGAATGCAGCTATGGGGGTGGCGCTGCGGCGATTTGTCGCTCAATCCGTGGCCGTCCCACATGGTTTTCGAGCTACCTTCCGCACATGGTGCGGAGACATGGGTGTCGACTTCGAGGTCTCCGAGGAGTGCCTTGCCCACAGTAAGGGCAGTAACGTGGTCAAGGCCTACCACCGCACCAGCATGATCGAGCGGCGCCGGGCAGTGATGGAGCAGTGGAGTCACTACCTAACCACAGATCAAAAGGACGCCAAGGTGATGCAATTCAAAAAATCTGGATGAACTTGCACTCAAAAAAAGTCAATGCGCATATAATCACGCCATTACACAAGCAATGTCTGTCGGTTGACTCCTAACCGATCACGCCTGAAGGCCGCAAGCACAGCGGCCTTTTTTGTTGCCGCTGCCCCATACGAGCACCGGAGAACAGACGTGGAAAACCTCCCGACCTTCTACAACACCAGCGAAATTCTGCGGCTCATGCGCTGCAGCCGATCGACGCTCTACAACCAACTTCGGACAAATCCGGACTTTCCTCGTCCGGGCAAGTTCGGGCGGAATCTGCTGTGGCCCGTGGCCAGTTTCAATGCCTGGCTGTCTAAGCGCTACGGGGTGGCCGTATGAGCTACGCCGAGGACATCGCCAAGTTGGCAGAGGAGTTCGGCCCACACTGGACAGGCAACGACACGCGGGCCATCCGCCGTGGCGCCTCACCCTTGGTGATCGTCAAGATCGGCCGCCGGTCTTACGTTCGCACGAACGAGCTGCGGCACTTGGCAGGACTGCCAGCATCGGCCGCCAGCGAAGGAGGTGCGGCATGATGGGTACCCCGCAAAAAGAAAGGGCCGCACCAGGGGAGGTTGCGGCCCAATCAAACGCACTCGCTAAGGGAAAAGCGCAAGCCGATATTACTCCCGTGAACGCTGGAGGGCAAGTACACATCCAGCAATGGATGCACAGCCCTGTCGTGACCTTCATGGGCCAACGGGACTCACACGGCAGCGAGGAGATCCCCCACAAGCTGGGGCATGATTACGCCACGATCACGCTGGGCGAGGTGTTCCAAATGGAGCCCGGCAGCCAAGAAAAGGGTGCAGGTCCGGCCATGATCCCGTCCAGCTACTTTGGCTGGAATGCTCGGACGCATGATGTGCAAAGGCAGCGTGGCAGCTTTGTGGCGCTGTCGGGTGACATTGACAAGGGCAACCCGTCGCTTGAGGCTGTTCAGTCAGCGGTGCGCGATTTCGTGGGCGCGGATGTGGCATCGCTGGTTTATTCGTCCAGCAGCGCAAGCACCGAGGTCAAGAAGTGGCGCGTCCTGATTCCGCTTGAAAACCCCGCCGGGTTTGAGCAGTGGGAGAACCTGCAGACGGTTTTCTTCACCTTCATGGAAGAGCGTGGGCTGGTCATGGACTGGGCGCTGGCGCGGGCTGCGCAGCCTGTCTATCTGCCCAACGTGCCGCCTAGTAAACGCGGGGCCGACGGGGAGCCTCTGTTCCATGAGAGGGCTACCGTCGTGGGTCGAGGTCTGATGGCGACAGATGCTGTAGTTGCCGCTCTCCTTGACGACCTGCGCCAGCAGATTCAGGCACAGGAGTCAGCAGCAGCGGAGGCTCGGGAGGCTGCAAGGATAAGGACGCGCAATCGTCAGGAGTCTGGCGCAACATCCGTGATCGAGGCATTCAACGGCGCGCGCAGCATTGAGCAGATGCTCGAAGCCAACGGCTACAGCCGGGGGCCGCGCGAGAACTGGCGAAGCCCTTATCAGTCGAGCAAGACCTTTGCCACCAAGAACTTCGGCGACCGCTGGGTCAGCATGTCTGAGTCAGATGCCCATGCTGGGCTGGGGCTTCTTACCTCCAAGGGCTTTAGGTCCGGCGATGCGTTCGATCTGTTCTGCCACTTTGAGCATGCTGGCGACCAGACCAAAGCCGTCAAGGCTGCGGCACAACTGCTGGGCATGGACCGCAGCGGCAAGGACCGCAAGATGGCCAGAGCTGCCGTTGTCGACATTGAGGCTTCCAAACGGGCTCAGGAGCTGCGCAGGCAGGCTGGGCAGGGGTTGCCCTCGGCGCAAGAGCCGCAGGCCGCCAGCGTGCCGTCTGGCAGCGCAGACCTCGCGGGCTTTCGCATCTTAGCGATGCCAGACGGGATCAAGGTCACCGAGTTCGTGGTTGATGGGTTCCTGCCCAATGGGGTGACGGTTATCTCGGGCGAGCCAGGGGCTGGCAAGACCACGAACCTTGTGCCTTTGGCGGCCAGCGTGGCCCACCTTGCTCCTCAGGATTGGGGGTTCCGCCCCAAGCGGCGCAGAACAGTGGTTTGGCTATCCGAGCACACAGAGCAGGTATTTGACGCGATCGAGGCCACTCTGCGCGAAACAGGGGCAGCCCCACGGCAGGAGTGGGAGCAGCTGCTCAAGGTGGTTCCCACCAAGCGATCAACCCCAGAGGAGTTGGCCAGTCTGATCGCAGAGGTGAACATCCGATTTTCATGGCAGAACGAGCGCGGCGCGGTGGTTCATCCCCTGATCGTCTGGGACACGGCGGCGGCGACCATCGACGTGACCGATGAGAATGACAACTCGACCATCTCCAAGGCCATCGCCCTGGCCAAGCAGGCCCTTGAGGGTGGAGCGCTTTGGGTCATTCACCACACGCCAAAGGCCAGCAAAGGCTCTACGGATGTGAAAACCATGTCAGCCCGGGGGGGCAGTGCCTTTGAGGGAGACGCCAACTGCACGGCCTATCTGTTTGCCTCAGACGATGGCCGCCGGGTGCTAGGGCTGGGCAAGGTTCGTTTTTCCCCTGAGTTCTCCGAGATCCACTTTAGCACCGCCCGGCACACCGAGACCATCGTCGACGAGTTCGACGGGCAGGAGCTGGAAAAGACGGTCACCGCAGGCATCCCCAGCAAGGGCAGCAGGGAAGGCCGCCAGCAAGAGAAGAAGGACAGCTACAAGCAGGGGCAGATGGATGCCATCCTGCAGGCGGCCACTGAGGCTGCAAACAAAGGGAAAGTTTGCAGCGGCAATCAACTGATCCGGTTGGTTCGCGAATCAAGCGGGATGTCGATCGGTAATGACCAGCGAAAAGAACTGTTTGACCGGATGAAGGGCAACGGCATGCTGAGAGCGGTGGACATCCCCGACGAAGTTCGCCGCCAACTAAAACTGAAGGGGGAGAGGGTCCCCGTATTGTTGCCTGCCAACGTAGACCCAGAAACGGTTTTCAGGATGGCTATGCAGCCTTCGATTGTTCCGGATTCAAGTCGGAGCAGTGAGTCAGCGCTTGTGAAGACAAAGGGGATGGCGCAATGAGTCGCACTTCAATTGAGACTGTACCGGACCCTATAGGTAAGGATCAGTCGGAACAGTTGATTTCGGCTTGGAGGCCGAAAATCAAGCACCTGCATTCCACTTGTTCCGGAGAAATAACGGAACAGTCCGGAACTGTAGGAACAGTCAGGGCGGCAAACCTGCAGAACTCGACGCTAGAACACGACCAAGCCGTGGGGATGAGGGTGGCTGGGCCTCGCTACTGGTGTCATTCCAAGCCCGAAGGAACCCACGCAGGGGGTGTGGCATGAGCTCCAAGACCCAACAGAGCGAACTTGCCATTGATGCACTGCGCTGGCTGCGAGCGGTCCTACGCGATGACGTGGTGCCTCTCGTGACAGTAACGGCACGGGCCAAGCTGGAGGGGGTAGACATTCAGGATCTCTGGCGTGTGATCCGAGACAGTGCTATTCAACTCGACGGCGCCGCAGGAGTGCGCTACCTGAAGCTGCCCCGCACGGTCTGGGACATCCCAAAACCAGCGCCTGCGCATGAGATCGACCAAGCGCAGGCACAGCCCCCTGCGCAGGCCGTAAACGCCGCCATGGCCCGCCTGATGATTTCTGGCGATGACCGCATCGTCTGCGCAGCCTGTAACCACTGCAGTGGCCCACGTTGTCCAGGCGGCAGCCCTGTCCCCGAGTTGGTGCCAAACAGGTGCCAGCACTTCACACACACTACATAGGATTAGGCCAATGAGAGCACCCACATTCACCGCCAAAATCCCTGCCGGCATTCAGGCAGAGATCAGATCCATACAAAACGAATTCGGCGTTCCAAGTGAGCGCCAAACTGTCGCAGCCTGCATCGCCACAGTCGCACAACTGATGCGCGACGGCAGCCTGCAGCGTCTTGTCGCCTACCAGGTCTCTGATGGGGACCAGGCCCAAACCGTCAAGGCAACTGTCAGTGCCCTTTGATGTTGAAAAAAAAGAACTTCCAAAATGCAACGCCGTATGCGTCTTTAAATTGGTAACACTGCCTCGACCAGGCAGAGCTAACTTACTTTTACATACAAGACCAGGTGAAATCAACTCCAGGGTATGTGGTGTTGTTAGAGCAAACGCGTGAATAAAAAAGGTAGCTATTGTCTTTCGAGGGGGGCACAAGCGCCATCCAAATTGATCCGCCGTTTGAATAGAGTAACCCTGTAAGCGATGTGCTTGCGATTCGACAGCTCGAATTGGTGGCGGCAGTGACTGTACCTATTGAATAGCCCTCGTTCGTCGGGTTTATGTTGCCATTGATCTGACAGCCTGAGGTATCGCTGGCTGAGAATGCACCAGTTGACTGGATAGCCAGCGTAAAGGAGCTTCCTACATCCCAGGTTCGCGCAATAGGCGTGAAGTTGAGGTTGGATGAATTGACAAAAGTGGTGCTGTACGTGGTCGATCCATTGAGACTCGAAAAGCGAAACGTCCCGCCAAAGGATGAGTCCTTCAGTGCTGTGCCTTCCATTGAAATCTGCAATAAGCCATCTCTTGAGCTGAAGTATTTTCCTGAAGTGCTTTGGTTTGAGTTGCCAGATTCGGAGAGCGTAAGAAGCCCAAAACCTTGTATCGAAAAGGCATCGGAGTTGAAAATCCACGCTTCACCCGTAGGCCTGACAACAATGAGTGGGAAGTCTGGTGGATTTGTGTCAGTTCGGCCGCTCCAGATCCCCACGCTGTTTATTGGGGACCCAGACGTGCTTCCGGATCCACTACTGCCTCCACCGCCACATGCAGCAAGCCCTATTGACATGGCTAGGACGAATACACGGTTTGCGGATTTCACTGTGGCCATCACTTTCTGTTGGTGATAAAAATATCCTGATTTGGGATATTCTAAAACAGGATTCACGATCGGCGCATGCTATTACGCAAAGATCGTCAGCAACTTCTGCTTAAGTTACTCCGTGAAGCACGCTTGTCTGCGGGTTTGCGCCAAGCAGATGTGGCCGCCGCGCTTGGCAAGCCACAGTCCTATGTCGCCAAAATTGAGCGTGGTGAGCGGAACGTAGACTTCATTGAGGTGCTGGATATCAGTCGATTGGTCGGACTTGATCCAGTAAAGCTTGTGGAGAGACTCAGTTAGGCATTCACTGCCTTTGTGCGGCAGCAGATCGTCCTATTCAAGGGACACTTGGTAAGTCATGGAGTGTCTTGACAAGATAGATCAACCCCTTTTCTGAAAAATGATGTTAAGCGGCGGTTCAAGTCACCAAAGTCTTTGAGATTTTTGCGCTCTTTAGGCTCGTATTCTTCCGCGTACTTCGACAGTTGGGTATTAATCAGTTCTCCAAGGCGTTGCATCCCTCTTCTATCTATGCACGCAAAAAACTTTTGTTGCACCCCTGAGGGGTTGCTGTCGTTTCTCCAGCGGCTGAAAATTGCTAGCGTATAGCCTGTTTTCTGATCCCAGAAGGTGGGTTCAATTTCGACAAAGTAGCTGAAGTCGCCATTGTTAAAAATGGTGGTGATTTCACTCATATTTCACTCCAAGGCCCCGGGTGTTTCGGCATCACCAGAACTCGCGGGGGCAGGCGGCGCGAGGGCGACGCTTTAGCAGTTATTTGTGAGTCGCCACTGCAAGTGGTCATAAATCGGCGACGTGTGCAGCCCGCACACAGGGTGATCTTGTAGTGCGACAAGTAAATTACGTCACGCGAAGGTGGGAGGGATCGCGCCATTCGCTTTGCAAATCCTCGGATTGCACGATTTCCTCAGGTTCCGGCGTTTCCTGCAGGGGGCGCAGCCAGCCGTCGCAGTGCGCGCGCGGGGCGTTGTCGTGGGTCAGCCTGATTTCGCCTGTGCCAGGTGTGCCGACTAGAACGGGAGAGGGTTGGTTAGAGAGGGGTTGCACCAGCCAGTAGCAACCAAAGGACTCCGGAAACTCGGTGTATTCCTTGAGCACCCTGACGATCTGTCCAATGTTTGCCCGGCAGGCGGGTTCGTCCTGAACGATGACGGCCAGGTCACCGGGTTGGCAACGCAGACCTCGATAGATGTCCACCATGAATAAACTCCTACGCCTCGCATACAGATCGGGTAACGCCCATGTCGCACGCGAGGCCAGGAGTGCTGGGGACGTTTAGCGGTTTTTGCGCCCCCGCAAGTTCCTAAATCGGGCGATCAGCCTTTGCTGACATTTTTCAGTTTATCACTTCGATAGGCCACCGCCAACCCCTCCCAATCCGTCGTATACCCCTGCGTCTTACGCTCCTGCTTCATCACCCACGTCCGCCGTTTGCCTGCCTTGCCCGCGCTGGCCAGGTGCAGGGTGCCGCTGCAGTGTTTCTGGTTGATGCTGTCCAGGCGATCTGTTGTTTGTCGGGCGGGATGTCTTCGATGCTCAGGCTGGCGATGCCGCTCAGTTCGCGCACGGTTTTGGCTAGGACGATGTTCCAGCGGCGCTGTATCGCCAGCGGGTCAGCCTTGACCAGCTCGAGGGCAGTGTGGATGCCGACGTCGTGTAGCTTGCCGATGAGAGCGGCAAGGGCTGGAGGTAGGGCAGGGCGGCGGTATCAATGGCAGCTCAATACTGTTTATTTGTACAAAATAGATACAGCCATCAGGTCGATTGCACTTCCCCTAATGCTCTCCGCTTAAGCCCCTTTGTTGACGTGATTAATGCCTTATGGCTTCTCTTGACTAACGTCGGATTTGCAGCTGGGCCCGTCCTACGCTACCTCATGCCTCACTCACACGATAGGTTGCATTGCATTCGTTGCGACAGCAAAGGAAGGGACCGGTCAGCGACCGCAGAGCGACCTTTAGCAGACATGCCAGTGAGAACGGACTTTCGCCCCTTCTACCTCCCCATCTGGTCGTCGCTTCTAACGAGTAATACCACCTATACTAAACACTCGAACAGCAGAGCATGTGGGGGAAATCTTTTGCACTTGTCGAATGCACAGCTCGTTGCGTATTCACGTCTCTTCTCAACTGGCGTCCTAAGGGAGTTCGCTAGCTTGGGACGGTCTCCCCTTTTCAGTCGATTGGCAAGGGAAGCTGGACTGCATCAAAGGCGCAACCACCTGCCCACGATTGCGAGCGCCTTCGACGCGGCATTTGATTTTCTCAAGACGGTGAATCGGCGGGATGAATACATATACAAGGCTGCTTTGACGCAGCGAGTGCTGCTCGGACGGCATTCACTTAGGACTGCCTCGATGCTCTCAGAGTTTCGGGTCGGTTCCTGCAAAGCAGATCTTGTGATTCTCAATGGCACTGCCACGGTCTATGAGATCAAATCGGAACGTGACTCTCTCTCTAGGCTGAGCAATCAGCTAGAGATGTACCGCAAGGTATTTGCCAAGGTCTACGTGATCGCAGCCGAGCGATTTGTAGAAGACATTCTTCGTGAGTCCGATTCACATGTCGGTGTTCTCAAATTGTCCTCACGCCTCCAAGTCCAGACCGTTCGAGAAGCGATATGCGGTGCAGACGGAATTTGTGGCGCCACGCTACTTGACTCGTTGAGGATCGCTGAGGCAATCGATGTGCTCAAACGACTTGGACAACCAGTTCCGGTTGCGCCAAACACGTTGCTACGAGCAGAGCTGCGCAAGATCTTTGTCCAACTCGACCCATCTGTGTTGCACGGAGTCGCCGTTCAAGTCCTCAAGGCACATCGTAGCCTTGCGGGACTTCAAGACTTAGTAACCGCACTTCCTTCATCCCTCACTGCTGCCGCACTAACCACTCCGCTAGCCGCAGTAGAACGTGAAAGGCTCGCAGCGGCCATTGACTCGCCCTTCGAAAACGCACTTGCCTGGTCTTGACATGTACTTCCCCTACTTTCGAGGAAAGCAGTTTGAACTCATTTCTGTTCGCGAGAACGCGGAGAGGTTCGTGGAAGCGGGCTTTGTTCCAGTCATCGAGCCGGTCAAGGAGAGCTTTGGAGGTCTTGAGAAATCGCTGAAAGCGGTGTGCGACGTCGGTGGAAGTGCGATTATTGTCGTCAATCCCTTTCATGGCGATCACTCCGAGAGCGGAGAGGGCATCTCGAACCTGCTGAAGGCGTATCTTCCGAAGAGGGAGATCGCTGCAGGTTTGCTCCTTACCGCAGAAATGAATCTGGATGAAGTCGTCACTTGTTTAAAGGCTCATGAGGACCATCACTTAACTCTGCTACATGCAGGCTTTACACAAGGTAAGGCGCTGGCCGAAGCAGTTGCTGGCTCTAACGTGGTTCGGCACCTTTTTTTGGGAAGCGAAGACCCCCTGTATCGGCGTCATTTCAAGGGACTGCCGAGAGTCCTGGTTCGTGATGGGTTTAAACGCCGAAAGCGGAATCTCGACTATCCGCCCGTGGAGTTTTTTTCCGTTCTCCACGCCTCGTTTGAAGAGGAGAGTATGGACGGGTTTGGCGACTACCTTACCGTCGGCGACGAGTTCCAAGAGTCTGGAGGTCCAGCCTATTCCATCGCAATTCATCTGACATATATCGATCCCGAAGATGAGGATCGGATGTTCGTATATCACTTCAAATCGTTGAGATCGGATACACCAGCCGATCCGGCCGGCAAGTTTGCGGAAGCGCTTTCCGCTCTCATTGAAACCATCAATCGGGACGATTCAAAAGTGCTTGAGACAGAGGCTGTGCTGGAGTTCAGATCTCTTCATGCACGAGGACATTTCCCGGGTTTGGGCTACGTCAAGAAACTTTCCATGCAGCATCACATCGAGACGCTCGCCGCTTACTTCAAGAAGTAGTAACGACGATGAAATGCTGCGCTCATTGCTTTGGTGACCGCACCCTGCAGAGGATCATTGCGGATCTCGCGTCTTATGAAGGCACATGCTCGTTCTGCGAGACGATCAACGTCATGTTGGTTAGCCCAAAGATGCTGGCAAATAGCTTTGCGCCGCTTCTTTCGGTGTACGAGCGAGTTTCCCAAGGGCCACTGTTGGTGGAACGCTTGGCTACGGACTGGCTGCTTTTCGATCATCCTCGCCTCGATTTGCAACGCAAAAAGGGGCTTCTTGCCGAAATCCTTGATGACGGCGAGGTCGTGCGCCATCCGTTCGCGTTCGCACAGTCCTACGTTCGCGACGGGCTTGACTCACGGTGGGAGCGATTGCGCGACGAGTTGATGTTCAGTAACCGCTACTTCCCTCAGGCGGGAATTGATGAGCGGAGGCTTGAGGATTTGCTCTCGCTATTAGAAGCGATCGATGTACCGATGACTTGGTATCGCGCACGCATACAACAGGGAGAGCAGATGTATGAGCTCGCTGAGATGGGGGCGCCACCGCGGGGTCAGCCGTCTCATGGACGAGCGAACCCTGCCGGAATTCCGTACTTGTACCTCGGCTCCACCGAACAGACCGCCGTCGCTGAGATTCGTCCTCATACTGGTGAAGTTGCCACAGTCGCTGAGTTCGCGATTGAAGATGGCCTGCGGTTGCTCGATTTGCGAAATCCCAGAAAACTTATTTCCCCGTTTGCTCTTGGCGACGAGGACTCAATCGCCGGCCTGTATGCGGATATTCCGTTCATAGAGCGGCTTGGGCTTGAGCTAACTCGCCCGGTTCTCCCTTCGAGAGCCGCAATTGACTATGTTCCGAGTCAATATCTTTGCGAATTCATCAAAAAGATCGGGTACGACGGGGTCATTTACCGCAGTTCTGTTAGCGATGGCATGAACGTTGCGCTATTTTCACCATCTCGAGCGGCGGCGATTTCGGTGAGACCGAGAACAGTCGCGCGCGTTAGCGTCGAAGTTCAGTAGGAGCTAGGGGAATGCCAGTACTTTTCTACTTTAGCAGCCACTAAGTTCAATTCCCTAACACCGATTGAACGACAGGTTCGAGGGCAAAGCTGATACCAGTAGAAGCGTCGATTTTTTGCGTAGAGGAGATCATGCTTAAATTTCAGCTCACAGCTACTGGTGTCAATCTTGAATACGAAGGGGACCAGGGGAGCCATAAGGAATGGGTCTGGGAGGATTTGAAGACTAACCGCGTGACGAGGTTGTCCCGGGTATTTTCGTTCGAGTTTACTGATCTGCTAAATCATCCCGCACAAAATCAAGATTTCGAGAACTATGTTTATCAGTTTCGACTCGGCACATTCGAAGATAGCTATGTAAAGATTCCCGCAAGGGTCCTCAATATCAATAACGATTTACTAATTAGTCGAGATGTAACGCTCAAGCGGTCGATCTTTGCTGCTGAGCGCAACGTTTCGATTTTCGGTCGGCTCTCTGAGCTACTAGATCACTCTGATCCCATCGTGATTGGAGGATTGCGTCCCGACGCAATCCCCTGGAAAGTATTTGAAGAGTTGCTCAAGAAATTCCCGAACACCTATGAACTCGATCGCTATGCCGATGCACGCGTTCACACGATTCTTCATCAGCACTTGGACGGCATGAAGGATGCGCGGGGGCGCTATGAGAGTTATCTAAATAAGAAGACGTCTCTCACCAGCATCACGAAACTCGACTTGAGCGCTCTGAAGAGGCTCGAGATTGAAAAATACGTCTTGATCCGAGATCTGGTAGACGATGCCTTGAAGACTAAGAAAAATTGGTCAGAGAGCGATTGGCAGCAGCTGATGCTGTCCTTCTTGCTTCTATTGTTCCCGAAGTACATTAAGGTGCTTGAGAATGTAACTATCCACGACTACTACAGCGACCCCACCAAGAAGACCGACCGTCACATTGACATCGCGTTGGTTGATGCCAATGGCAATCTCGACATTATTGAGGTCAAGAAGCCTTTCGATGACAAGATCCTTCGCAAGAGCCTTTACCGAGGCAACAGCACCCCTACCTCCGAGCTCAGTGGGAGCATCATGCAGGCAGAGAAGTATCTTTTCCACTTGTCGAAATGGGGCGTCAAAGGTGAAAACACACTTAATGCAAAGTATTCCAATGAGCTGCCGACGGGAATGAAAATCCGGATATCCAACCCGAAGGCGATCATCATCGTCGGACGCGATCAGATTGGTGGTGCCAACATGACTTGTAGTCAACTGCTGGACTTCGAGGTAATCAAGCGCAAATACGCGAACATGATGGACATAATTACATACGATGACCTGCTGCGCCGGCTCAACAACACCATTGCTGCCCTTGGTAGTTGACGGCTTAGGCTTGACCTAGACCGTCATTTTATCGTCTCGCTCCATCTCAGCCTGTGAGAAATCCATAGCCATGTCGTAGGACTGAGTGTTCAACATCACTGGAGTACGCATTTTGGTAATTTACATATTTAGAGTGATAACTTTCAGTATGTTCGGCGAGTTGTATATGCTAAACAAATGACCATGACCGAGCCATACAAATTTGATGCCGAAGCCGTCGCAGAGAAAACCATTGATCTGCTCGGTGGACGGGACAAAGCGTTCGCACTCATTCACGCGGAGTTCGAAGAGATACGCACTCGATGGAATCAGGATGTGGTTGTCATCGGCCGTATTCTTCGATCGCATCTGTATGTAGAGCACTACTTGACAGAGTTTCTCGAAAAGGCAAATCCTCATCTTGGCTCTATAGCCGATGCTCGCCTGACCTTTGCGCAGAAGGTTAACCTGATAAACCCTGACCGGCGTTTAGCGCAAGTCTTACCTGGCATCAAACGTTTGAACTTGATACGGAACCGGCTTGCACATAGTCTCGACGCCCACGTAACCGAGGAGGATGCCAATGTCTTCCTGTCCGATGGTGTATTCAAACTGATGCGGATCGAAGGGGCGAAACCTGGAACGCCATCTAGCGACCCGTTGGATGTCCTAGAGGCGTTTGCACAGCACGTCAGTTCGGCACTTCAGCACGAATTCAGTGTCTTAGGCAATGCCCTCTCCAAGGCACATGACATCGTTCATTTGAAAAAAGCTTAAGAAGGAGTATGCCCCATGATCGAGTTTGCAGGTTTGGGCGCACATCCATAGATTCACGCGGCATGTTGAATACCTACGCGCCTCAATTAGGCTCGAGCGATTGATGAACCAGTGGACCCTATAAAAAGGCTTTCCGACGTTAGCATCAGAAAGCACAACAAATTAGAAGGGGCATAAAAAGGGGAAAGGCCCGGCATGGGTGCTGGGTGTTCCAGTATTCATGCGGGCCTTGATCTTATTTCTGGCGGAGCAGGCGGGATTCGAACCCGCGGTGGGCTATTAACCCACACACGCTTTCCAGGCGTGCGACTTAAACCACTCATCCACCGCTCCGAAGCCAATAATTGTAGCAGTGGGCGAGTACACTTCGCGCCTGTTGTTTTGTTCTGCCCCTTTTCTGCGCGGAGTGTTGCATGAAATTTCGCTTTCCCATTGTCATCATTGACGAAGACTTTCGCTCCGAAAACACCTCGGGTTTGGGCATTCGCGCATTGGCCGAGGCCATCGAGGGTGAGGGCTATGAAGTCATGGGTGCCACGAGCTATGGTGACTTGAGCCAATTCGCACAACAACAATCGCGTGCCAGTGCGTTTATTTTGTCGATCGACGACGAAGAGTTCACCCCCGGCCCGGACCGTGATCCTGCGGTGTTGACTTTGCGT
>JACCED011626495.1_pt1 | contig 14027 bp, 12 predicted proteins | sample 7455021 | NCBI WGS metagenome assembly JACCED01 (sample SAMN15323456, study PRJNA562643) | freshwater metagenome | isolation source: river surface water | place: USA:Blue River Watershed | collected 2017-08-19 | reverse complement strand
TCATGCCGATCAACAGGCCCACCAAGCCGGGCTGAAGTAAGGCGACCCCCGTCTCCCCCAAAAACGCTGGCGCGTCAGACCGCAAGCGCTTTCTCGATCAACTGGTGCATTGCCGGAAATTCCGGAATGCCGACATAGCGCTTGAGGATCTCACCGTTTTTGTTGATGAGAAAGGTAGTCGGCGTCAGCTTCACATCACCAAATGAGCGTGCCACCGCGCCATCGGCATCCAGCGCAACCTTGAAAGGCAGCTCTCGCGTCTCAGCGTAGTTCAAGACATAGTTGGGTGGGTCATAGCTCATCGCCACGGCGACGAATTCAAAGCCACGATCGTGGTATTTCTTGTAGGTCTCCACCATCTCCGGCATTTCCTGAACGCAGGTGCTGCAGCTGGTGGCCCAGAAATTCACCATAACGACTTTGCCGCGCAACGAAGCAGTCGTGATCTGCTCACCCTGCAAAGTCTTGAAGGTTGCTGCAGGCGCCATCTCTTTTTTAAGCAGTGACAACGCGAAGAACAAGACGATGCCCAGTACAGCCAGTATGGCCATAGTCTGAATGATGGTGAGGCCACCGGCGCGGCGCGGAAAATGACGAGACATGGGGCTTTCCAAAGTTAAAAATCAATCAGCCGCCATTATAGGGCAGTGCCGCAAGCCACCTGAATGAAAAAGGGGTGGGCGCCTTGCGCCACACCCCTCGGATGATGCAAATTCATGATCAGATACCGCTTTACTTCTCCGGAGCCTCCTTGGCTGCCGGTGCATTGGCCTCAGCTTTGGGTTGTGCTTTGGGCTCCGGGTTTGCCGCAGGTGTCGGTGCAGACTTGGGCTCTGCTGCAGCCGGCTTTTCATTGCCATCTGCCTGTTTCGGGATGAATTTCTTTGCCTCATCCTCATCAATGTATTCAAACATCAAGACGACCTTGCTGATTTTGCCGCCGGCATTGCGAGCCACTTCTCCAGCCAGCTTCGCTTCGCGCTCGGTTACCCGGCCCATCAGATAGACCACGCTGCGGTCAGTCTGTACTTTGAAAGCGCTGACATACAAGTCAGCCGTGTCGATGATCGCTGCCTTCACTCTGCCAGTGATCAGAGCATCGTTGGAACGCACACCGACGCTGGAGACAGGCGCAATAACAAGCTCATTCTCTATCGATTTAATGCCAGAAATTGTTTCAACCTGTTTTTGTACTTCAGCCTTCATTTTTTCATCGGCGACCTCACCTGTCAGCAGCACCACGCGGTTATAGCTGGTGACGGCGACCCGGCCTTTGTCACCGGTGATCTTGCTGGCACGTCCCGCGGCCTTGAGCTCGATGGCGGTATCGTCAGTTTGCGCACCCAGCGTGCGCCTGTCTGTTGCCACGATTGCGCCCGCGACCGTTCCACCCACCATCAGGGGTACACAAGCCTGCAAGCTGAGCAGCAGTGTGGCGCCGAGGCTAAGGGTGAACAAACCGCGGTACACGCGCGCTTGAAAAACTGATCTCATTCCGCATCTCCTCCAAAAAGTGCGACATCAATGCCATCGCAAAGACAATGAATAATTAATAAATGAATTTCCTGAATCCGGGTCATGCGATCATCCGGCACGCACACACGCACATCGGCATCACTCAGCAATCCGGCAATTGCGCCACCACCTTTGCCGGTCAGTGCCACGATTCGCATTTCTCGTTCCTGTGCGGTTTCGATGGCAGCAAGGACGTTCGCTGAATTGCCTGAAGTCGAGATCGCCAACAGCACGTCACCGGCCTGTCCATAAGCCTGCACCTGTTTGGAAAAAATCTCGGCAAAACTGTAGTCATTGCCAATCGCAGTCAATATGGCGGGGTCGGTTGATAGCGCCAGCGCTGGCAGCGGCAGGCGCTCACGCTCGAACCGACCTACCAGGCCGGCAGCAAAATGCTGCGCATGAGCTGCAGAACCGCCATTACCACAAGCCAGAATGCGATTGCCGTTCGAAAGAGCCGAAAACATCAACTCGACGGCTTCTGCAATAGGATGCGCAAGCTCGGCAGCTGACTGGATTTTCAGTTCGGCACTTTCGTTGAAATGCCCAATAATGCGTTGCTTATTCATTGTGACACAGATTATAAGAGTAAGTGAGACCGCAAGCTTGGATAGAAATACGCTGAATAAATCCATGTTTTATGGCGAGCCAGCGCAGCTGCACAATGCAGAGCTCAGCAAAATCAAGGGCTTGGCGCTGTTGACCGTGCTGCAAAAGTTCTCGGGTTTATTGAGCCAGCGCTTCCATAGCTTTCGGGAGTACCCCTCGGTCGCTCAGGAACCCGACAGGCGTATGTTTTTCATCCAGCGTAAATCATCGCCGTCGATAGCGACGAGATCGAAGCGGCAGACAGGCGGCTTTCGAAATCTGAGCAGGTAGAAAGTTGCGCTGCGCCACAAGCGTTGCTGCTTTACGGGACCAACACTGGCGGCAGCGCCACCAAAGCGTCGATCTTTGCGTGAGCGTACTTCGATAAAGACCAGCATGTGTGCATCTCGCATGATCAGATCAATCTCACCCACGCGACAGCGGAAATTTTTTTCAATCAGCGTCAGTCCCTGCTTTAGAAGAAAAGTCAGTGCTCGCGCTTCGGCATCTCGGCCAAGTGAGACTGAAGTAGGCTGTCGAGAATCAGGCGCAGCAGGCATTGCAATCAGCTTCATGACACACACTTTTGTACAATAGATCAGATCGGACCCGGCCTACCTTCAAGATTTCATTCATTTTCCAGACCCCATCCTCCATGGACTCATTGGCCAACGCTGCTTTCATTGCAAGAATCACCGCACTCGCCGGAGAACTCGAACAACAAAGTTTTCCGGATGGCGCATTATATGTAGTGGCTACACCCATTGGGAATATGGGCGATATCAGTTTGCGTGCACTAAAAGTGCTGTCGCTCTGTTCTGCAATCGCCTGCGAAGATACGCGCAAGACAGGGCAATTGCTTGCTCGTCTGGATATAGATAAGCCCCTGTTGTCCGCACATCAGCACAATGAAAGGGAAGTGGCGGATAAAATCATCAGCCGCTTGCAAGCAGGAGAGCGCATCGCTCTGGTCTCCGATGCCGGTACACCGGCGATTTCCGACCCCGGTGCGCGTATCGTCGATGCGGTAATCACGGCCGGTTTGCGCGTCATACCGATTGCCGGCGTTTCGGCTGCGGTTACTGCATTGTCCGTCTCCGGCCTGATCGCTGATCAATTCCACTTTGTCGGTTTTCTGCCGGCGCGCGACAAGCAACGCGAAGCAGTCCTGCGTTCCCTGCAACCCTCCGAGGCAACGCTGGTATTTTACGAAGCCCCACACCGCATTGCGGATACCATTGCAGCAATGGCCCGCGTTTTCGAACCCGGCCGCCAGGTGGTCATTGGACGTGAGTTGTCCAAGGTTTTCGAACAAGTACACCGTTGCCCTGTTTCGGAGGCTGCGCAGTGGCTGGCCTCCGATCCCAATCACCAGCGCGGTGAATTTGTGGTCTTGATCGAAGCGGCTACCGCGGTGAATAACGATGGGCTTGATGAAGCTGTACGCGTACTCGACATTCTGCTTGAAGCGTGTAGCGTCAGCCAGGCGGCAGCGCTGGCCTCGCGCATTACCGGCGTGAAGAAAAATCAGCTCTACGACATCGCGCTGACCAGAACGCCTCGATCTTCCTGATCTATTTCTGCACGATCGTCGTCTGCAGCTGTGCCGAGGACTTCAAGGCTTGCGCGGCGCGGTCGGCCAGGTCACGCGTGTTGAACGGGCCACTGTGCAGGCGGTACAGTCCCTGGCTTTGCACGACCTCCGGGCGAGGCAAATCCTGCGGCCATGTGGATAGCAAACGCTCGCGCAGGGATACCGCATTGGGCAGCTGCGAAAAGGCACCGAACTGCAGGAAAAATCCGCCTGCCTCCGCTGCGACGGAAGATGAGGCCGGGGCATTCACCGGACGAGCAATCGTTTCGTTCTCATCAGCAACAGCAGGCTTGGATACAGGTCCGGCCTCTTGGCGGCGCGAGGCCTGAAGGCGCTTGATGTCGTCCGGCAGCAGTCGCTCGACTTCCAGCTCTGAACTGCCATTCTGCACATAACCGAGCTTCAACGCGGCGGTATAGGATAAATCGATGATGCGTGAAGAATGAAATGGACCACGATCATTAATTCGAACAATGATTTGTTTTCCATTGCGCAGATTGGTGACCCGCGCGTACGAAGGTATTGGCAGCGTTGGATGTGCTGCCGTCATCTTGTACATGTCGTAGATTTCACCTGATGCAGTACGCTGCCCGTGAAATTTTTTCCCGTACCAGCTGCCTATGCCGCGCTGTACAAACGGACGATTGTCAGTGATAGGCACATAGGTTTGATCGAATATCGTATAAGGTCGGCTTGGTCCCTTGGCGTAGGGCTCGATGCGGGGCTCGGCATCGGGCGTATTCAACAAGCCCTCAGGAATGCGTTCATCTGGCCCGTCATCCTGGTAGTAGCCGCCGGGTTTTTTAGCGGGCGCTCTCGACGGCGCTTGCGCAACCGGCGGGCTTGCATTGGTCGTCTTTTCGCTTGATTGTTCTGATGCACTCTTTGCAGCTGGCCGCTTGCGGACGACCGGGGCACCGCGATCCGGATCGCTTGATTCCGACAGGTCGATCGTGGCGCAGCCGCCAAGCAGCATGGTTGCGCAGAGCATGAGTCGCATGCTGCACCCGTACGAGCACGAAAAACGGATCAAGCGCGGATGGCCTTGCACGTTCAAATCAGGTCTGAACCAGTTTACGATGCCGTTGAATACTCATGAGCGTACCCACACCCAGGCTGAGAGTAACGAAAGCGGTGCCACCGTAGCTCACGAAGGGAAGTGGCACACCAACCACTGGCAAGATGCCGCTGACCATGCCCATATTCACAAAGACATAGGTAAATATCGACAAAGTCAGCGCACCCGCCAGCAGACGAGCGAACAGGGTCGGCGCGTTCGCTGCAATGATCAGTCCGCGACCAATCAACATCAGATACAGCACCAGCAGGACGCCATTGCCCAACAATCCGAATTCTTCGGAGAACACTGCAAAAATAAAATCGGTTGTGCGTTCAGGAATGAATTCCAGATGGGACTGTGTGCCATTGAGCCATCCTTTACCAATCAATCCGCCAGAGCCGATCGCAATAGTGGACTGAATAATGTGAAACCCTTTACCCAGCGGATCCGAAGTGGGATCCAGCAGCGTCATGATGCGGTTACGCTGGTAATCATGCATGAGCGTCCACATTAGCGGCAGACTGGCAAGGCCGGCGATGATGAGACCAATAATCAAGCGCCAGGACAAACCTGCGAGGAAGATCACGAAAAATCCTGCCGAGGTCACCAGCAAGGAAGTGCCCAGATCAGGCTGGCGCAGAATCAGCCCGACCGGGATCGCGAGAAGAATGCCGGCAAAAAGAAAGTCGCGCCAGCGAATCATGCCTTCGCGTTTCTGAAAGTACCAGGCCAGCATCAGGGGCAATGCCAGCTTCATGATTTCGGAGGGCTGAATGATGAAGCCGATATTGATCCAGCGCCGTGCCCCATTCTTGATCAATCCGAACAGCGCGACGGCGACCAGCAAGGCGACACCTACCAGATAGATAGGCACCGCAAGGCGCATGAGTGTCTGCGGCGGCACCATCGCAGCAACCCACATCACCGCGATGCCCACAGCGATGTTGCGCACGTGTCCCTCGAAACGACCGGGAAAATCCATCCCCGCCGAGAACACGGCCAGACATCCCAGAAAAAGAATGAGACTGAGGATGATAGTCAGCGAACGATCGAAAATGAAAAAGCGACGCCGGACCTGATTGATCACCTGAAAACGGCTGTTATCCACGAATGAGATCAATTGGCTCTCCCGGGCGAGGTCGTGGTAACTGGCGCAGCAGGTGCCGTTGAAGGCTTGGGTGCTTGGGTCACTTCAGCCGGCGCTGCATCTTTGGTCTTTTGCTTTGGCGGAGGCTCATCCGGCCGCTTGCCGGTCAAATAGTAATCCATCGCCATACGCGCAATCGGCGCCGCGGCGGCGGCACCAAAACCCGCATTTTCCACAATCACCGCCAACGCAATCTTGGGCTTGTCTGCGGGTGCAAAAGCGATATAGAGCGAGTGATCGCGCAGTCTTTCTGCGATCTTGCTGGCATCGTATTTCACGTTCTTGCTCATGGCTGCCGCTTGTGCGGTTCCTGTTTTACCACCTGAGCTGTAAGGCGCATTGGCAAAAGATCGCGCCGACGTTCCTTCTTTGGTCACGCCTATCATCGCCTGCTTGATGACCTCGATGTTTTCCGGCTTGAGCTTGATACGGTAGCTCTCTTTGGGAACGGTCAGTTTTCTGGCTTTGGTTGTGCCGTTCTCGACCATTTTGACCAGGTGCGGTTTCATGACCACGCCGTTATTGCTCAGATTGGCAACCGCATGCGCGAGCTGCAGCGGGGTAAAGGAGTTATAGCCCTGCCCAATACCCACGGAAATCGTTTCACCCGCATACCATTTCTGCATCTCGGGCCGTTTGTACGCGGTACGCTTCCAATCCTGCGATGGCAACACGCCGCGACGCTCGTTTTCCAGGTCAATGCCGGTGAGCTGGCCAAAACCGAAAGGCTTCATGAAGTCATGAATCGCATCAATGCCCAGATCATTGGCAAGCACGTAGTAATACGTATTGCAGGACTGCACAATAGACTTGTACATGTCAACGCGACCGTGTCCACCTTCCTTGTCATCGCGGAAGCGATTGTTACCGAACATGAAGTAGCCCGGATCAAAAATCGCGAATTCCGGCGTGCGCTTGCCCAATTCGAGCGAGGCTAGCGCCATGTAAGGTTTGAAGGTAGAGCCCGGTGGATAACTCCCGATCAGCGCGCGGTTGAGCAGCGGCTTGTCGAGCGAGGTATTGAGCTCTTCCCAGCTTTTGGCATCAATACCCTCGACGAACAGATTGGGATCATAGGTCGGCATGGAGACGTAGGCGAGAATATCGCCCGTCTCGGGTTCAATCGCTACCAGCGCGCCACGGCGATCGCCAAAGGCTTTCTCTACAATTTTCTGCAGCTCGATATCGACCGACAGAATCAGATTATTGCCGGGCGTGGGCGCTGTACGCGACAGCGTGCGATTCGCGCGCCCGCCAGCCGACACTTCGATTTCGTCATAACCAGTAATACCGTGCAGATGTTTCTCGTAACTTTTTTCTATACCCTCTTTACCGATGTATTCGGTGCCCCGATAATTGGCCGCATCTTCACTGGCCTCGAGACGCTCAGCTTCTTTCTTGTTCACGCGACCGATGTAACCGATCATGTGCGAAGCCGTTTGGCCCAAAGGGTACTGACGAAACAAACGCGCCTGGATGTCGACTCCGGGGAAGCGGTAACGCTGGGCTGCAAACCGGGCGACCTCTTCATCGGTCAGGCGAGTGCGAATCGGAAGGCTCTCGAAGGTCTTGGATTCTTCCATCAGCCGTCGAAAGCGCTTTCGATCCTTGGACTGAATATCCACCAACTGCGCAAGCTCGTCGATCACGGTATCGAGATGCCGATCAATCTTGGCAGGCGTAATTTCCAGCGTATACGCAGAATAGTTACGGGCCAAAACAACACCGTTGCGATCAACAATCAGACCTCGGTTGGGGACCGCAGGAACGACTGAAATACGGTTACTTTCCGCACGCTCTGCGTATTCACTGTGCCGCACCGCCTGCAGCCATAAAAAGCGCAGCATCAGCAGGCCAAAGCAGATGAAGACCACCAGACCAGCTACTGACAGACGCAATCTGAATAGCTGCAGCTCGCGTTCAGTGTCTTTAATTTCAGTCATGGGGTCTGGCTGAATTCAACAGGTCGAACAGGAATGGACGAAAGAAACGGGCAAGTCATCAGATCGGTCGCGTTTCATCACGGTCGACGGCGCGCCGCTGCGGCGCAAGCAGCAACCAGCAGACTATGGGCCAGACCAAGGTGGCCACAATGCTTTGGGCAAAATACAACCAGCCGGGCAAATTACCAGTGACAGCCAGCTGAATCAGCATCTGCACGACCTGCATCACCACCAGCAGCGGCAGCACATGCAAGGCCTGGACCGAGGGTCGGAACCATAACACTCGGCGATGGATGGTGATTGCAAAATAAGAGAGCAGCGTATAAGCCAGCGCATTTTCGCCCAGTAGCGATGCGCTGTGCACGTCCATCACCAGACCCATCAGGAACGCAATGCCGATGCCCACTTTGCGCGGCTGGTAAATGCTCCAGAACACCAGAGTCAATGCAACGAAATCGGGTACCCAACCCCAACTGCCCCAGGGGAAAAGATTCATGAAGAACGCCGCTATCAAGCTGAATCCAATGAATGCAGGATTGACCGGCAAAAGAATATGGTCGCGATCGATCATGGCGCCGTCTCCGTCGTATCTTTGCGCAGGCGCTTGCCGCGTAGTTCGGGTTGCTGTGAATTCTCTGCAGCAGCTGGGGGGGGCTGGTTGTTTTCCGCAAGCAGAATCAGAACTTGTCGATGCCGGGAGACGCCTGCGCTCGGCTGACACAAGATGCGCGCAAAAGCGTCCGACGTCTGGGTGTCAACGCTGACCACCGTCGCAACTGAGAGGCCGGAGGGATAAACGCCATCAATGCCCGACGTGGAAAGCACATCGCCTTTGCGAATATCGGCGTTGGACGCCATGAAACGCAATTCGAGCACGCCGGACTGACCGCGACCATACGCAACACTGCGCACACCGCTGCGCAATACCTGGACGGGTATTGCGTGGTCTTTGTCAGTCAATAACGTCACTTCGGAGGTGAAAGGAAACACGCGCGTCACCTGACCAATCACGCCCAGATCATCGATGACGGGCTGCCCTGGCCGGATGCCATGCGACTGTCCACGGTCAAGAATGATTTTGCGTGAAAAAGGATCGCGCGCGTCGTAGAGAATCTCGCTCATCAGCGTTTTGATCTGGAGGCGGTCCGAAGCGTCAAGCAACTTGCGCAAATGCGTGTTCTCCGCCAACAGCTGCGCGTTCTGCTGCAATTGCTGTGCATTCAAAACCTGCTGCTCGCGCATGCGTGCATTTTCAGTTTGCAGACGTGCCAGTGATGCAAAGTAGTCGGTCACGGCGAAAAACGCGTCTCGAGGCAGCATGGCGACGATTTGCAGCGGATACAAGGCAGTGCCTATGGCCTGGCGCATCACGCCAAGCGTGCGGAATCGCGAATCGGCCATCAGCAAAGCGACCGCAATCAACGCAAAGAACAGCATCTTCGCGCGTGCCGAAGCACCTTGCTTGAAGAGTGGCGGCGGACTGTATTCCATCAAGGTGAGACTTTGTTACCGTTGGAATGGAAAACCTGCAAGTGCAGCGCAGTTACTGCCACTCGCAAAGACCAAGTCGCGCATCGCGGTGACGACTGTCCGCAAAATGTTGGCGGGCAGCGGTCACACATGCGCATCGAATTATTCGTAGGAGAACAGAGAACCCAGCTTGTCCATGCGCTCGAGCGCCATCCCTGAGCCGCGCACCACGCAGGTCAGCGGATCATCGGCCACGAGCACAGGCAGACCAGTCTCTTCCATCAGCAGACGATCGAGATCACGCAACAGTGCGCCGCCGCCTGTGAGCATCATGCCCTTCTCGGCGATGTCGGCACCCAACTCGGGCGGTGTCTGCTCAAGCGCATTTTTTACCGCCGAGACGATGTTATTGAGCGGATCAGTCAGCGCTTCAAGTACCTCGTTACTTGAAATGGTAAATGAGCGCGGGATACCCTCGGAGAGGTTGCGGCCCTTGACTTCCATTTCGCGTACCTCGGTGCCCGGGAAAGCCGAACCGATCTGCTTCTTGATGGTCTCTGCCGTTTGTTCGCCGATCAGCATGCCGTAGTTACGACGAATGTAGTTGACGATGGCCTCATCGAATTTGTCACCACCGACGCGTACCGAACCTTTGTAGACCATGCCACCGAGCGAAATGATGCCGACCTCGGTAGTACCGCCACCAATGTCAACCACCATGGAGCCGGTCGCTTCAGAGACGGGGAGGCCTGCGCCAATGGCAGCGGCCATCGGCTCTTCAATCAAGAACACCTGCGAGGCGCCAGCACCGAGCGCCGACTCGCGGATCGCGCGGCGTTCGACCTGCGTCGAACCGCAGGGTACGCAAATGATGATGCGGGGTGAGGGTTTGAACAGCTTGGTGTCATGCACCATGCGAATGAACTGCTTGAGCATTTGCTCAGTGACCGTGAAGTCGGCAATCACGCCGTCCTTCATCGGACGAATGGCTTCGATATTGCCGGGCACCTTGCCCAGCATCTGCTTTGCTTCCTTACCGACGGCCTGAATGTTTTTCTTGGCATTCGGCCCGCCCTGCTGGCGAATCGCCACAACGGATGGCTCATCGAGCACGATACCCAGACCACGGACATAAATCAGGGTGTTGGCGGTGCCAAGGTCAATCGCCAGATCGTTCGAAAAATAACTACGAAGGAATGCAAACATGAAATCTTGTCCTCAAGCGCCAGAACGGGACACGTCCGGGCGAAAAAATTGCGGAAATGAGCCGAGTTTGTGCGCCGCACTATGCGCGGTCGCTGCAGCCATTAACCTGACATTCTACCTTATAATCCTCGCTGAATTGGCTGACAGAAACGCGAAAAATTCGCCGTTCTGCCGCTTTCTCCGGCGAAAACGCATACCTTGCATTGTTTGCCATTTTTAAAATCGTTGACCCTGACGCGCCGCCCGGCGAACCCCCATGTCCTTGTCCCTCACCGATATTGCGCGCCTGTCCAAACTGGCGCAACTCGATCTCGACGACCAGCAATCCGCCGATGCGCTCGACAAACTGAACAGTATTTTCGCGCTGGTCGAGCAAATGAAATCCATTGACACCACGGGCGTCGAACCGCTGTCTCATCCGATTGCCGCCTGGCAGAACGACCTCGCCCTGCGCCTGCGCGATGATGAAGTCAGCGAGAGCAATCAGCGCGATGCCTGTCAAAAGCCGGCTCCCCTGACGCAGGATGGGCTGTATCTGGTCCCGAAGGTCATCGAATAAGACGGCTGTTCATCCCTTTTTAATGCCGCCTCTCCGAACACAGCGCACCATAGACTCATGCCTACTCAGACACTTAAAGCACTGTCCACGCAGCTCAAAAGCGGCTCGATCTCGGCAACCGAACTCGCCAGCGACTATTTATCTCGTATTGCCGCCAGCGATCTGAATGCCTTTATCAGCGTCGATCCTGAGCTGACACTGGCGCAAGCAAAGGCAGCAGACGCGAGTATCGCCAGCGGCACTGCCACCGCACTGACCGGGCTGCCGATTGCACACAAGGATATTTTCGTGACCGAGGGCTGGACCTCGACCGCCGGTTCGAGGATGCTTTCTCAATACAGCAGCCCATTTGATGCCACTGTGGTGAAACAGTTCCGTGCAGCAGGCATGGTTAACCTCGGCAAATTGAATTGTGATGAATTCGCCATGGGTTCATCGAATGAAAATTCCTTTTTCGGCCCCGTCAAGAATCCCTGGGACAAAACCGCCGTACCTGGCGGATCCTCGGGCGGCTCGGCTGCAGCGGTCGCGGGTGGCCTGACACCTGCCGCCACCGGTACTGATACCGGCGGCTCCATCCGTCAACCCGCAGCACTCTGTGGCATCACCGGTATCAAACCGACCTATGGCCGCGTGTCGCGCTACGGGATGATTGCCTTTGCTTCCTCGTTGGATCAGGGTGGCCCGATGGCCTGGACCGCTGAAGATTGCGGCTTGCTGCTCAATGCAATGAGTGGCTTTGATCCGCGAGACTCGACCTCGATCGAGCGCGAATCCGAAGATTTCACGCGCGATTTGGGTCAGAGCCTAAAAGGCCTCAGGATCGGCGTGCCAAAAGAATATTTCGGCGAAGGACTCGCCAGCGATGTCGAGCAGGCGATACGCAATGCGCTGAAAGAGTACGAGAAACTGGGCGCAACACTGGTCGAGATCTCGCTGCCCAAGACGTCGCTCTCCATTCCGGTGTACTACGTGATTGCACCGGCCGAAGCTTCGTCGAACCTGTCACGATTCGACGGTGTGCGCTATGGCCATCGTGCAAAAGAGTATACGGATCTCGGCGACATGTACCGCAAGACCCGCTCCGAAGGCTTCGGTGATGAAGTCAAGCGCCGCATTCTCGTCGGTGCCTACGTACTCTCGCATGGCTATTACGATGCTTACTATCTGCAGGCACAAAAGATTCGCCGTCTGATTGCACAGGATTTTCAGCAGGCGTTCACGCAGTGTGATGTGATCATGGGGCCAGTCGCGCCCACAGTTGCCTGGGATCTTGGATCCAAAGTCAACGATCCCGTTGCCAACTATCTCGCCGATATTTACACCTTGTCCACCAGTCTTGCTGGTTTGCCGGGCATGTCGATTCCGGTAGGTTTCGGACAAGGTGCCAAAAATGCGCATCGCCCGGTCGGACTGCAATTGATCGGCAATTATTTTTGCGAAGCGAAACTGCTCAATATTGCGCATCAATTTCAACTGGCGACAGACTGGCATCAGCGCCGGCCAGCACAGAACACTTAACTCGTACAGAACACACAGAACACGCAAAACGCTCAGCAGCCAAAGGACACATCATGCAATGGGAAGTGGTGATCGGGCTTGAAACCCACACGCAGCTCACGACAGCCTCCAAGATTTTCAGTGGCGCACCAATCGCCTTTGGTGCAGCGCCCAACACGCAAGCCTGCCCAGTCGATCTGGCCCTGCCCGGCGTGCTGCCAGTATTGAATCGCGGCGCGGTCGAGCGTGCGATTCAGTTCGGTCTTGCGATCGGCGCGACCATTGCGCCGCGATCGGTGTTTGCTCGTAAAAATTATTTTTATCCTGACCTGCCCAAGGGCTATCAAATCAGTCAGTTTGAGATTCCCGTGGTTCAGGGCGGCAGTCTGTCCTTTGTTGTGGAAAAAGACGGCAAAGCGGAAATGAAAACCGTGAACCTGACCCGTGCACATCTGGAGGAAGACGCAGGCAAATCCCTGCACGAGGATTATCACGGCATGACCGGCATTGACCTTAACCGCGCCGGTACGCCCCTGCTGGAAATCGTCACCGAACCCGAGATGCGCAGCGCAGCCGAAGCGGTCGCTTATGCCAAGGCATTGCACTCGCTCGTGATGTGGCTCGGCATCTGCGACGGCAATATGCAGGAAGGCTCATTTCGCTGTGACGCCAACGTATCGGTGCGTCCGGTGGGACAGAAAGAATTTGGTACGCGCTGCGAAATCAAGAATCTGAATTCTTTCCGCTTTCTGGAAGAAGCGATCAATTACGAAGTACGTCGTCAGATCGAGCTGATCGAAGACGGCGGCACCGTTGTTCAGGAAACGCGTCTATACGACCCGGACAAAAAAGAAACACGCTCCATGCGCAGCAAGGAAGATGCGATGGATTATCGCTACTTCCCCGATCCCGATCTGCCACCACTGATGATTGCCCAGGAATGGATAGATCGCGTAAAAGCCTCGTTGCCCGAGCTGCCCGGCGCCATGCGCGAACGCTTTGTGAAAGACTTTGGCTTGCCCGAGTATGACGCGATGGTACTCACGCAATCAAAAGCGATGGCTGCTTATTTTGAAGCGATCGTTACCGTCGCTGGCAAAGAGCAGGCCAAGCCCGCGGCCAACTGGATGATGGGTGATGTAGCCTCGACGCTGAATCGCGAGGGTATCGACATCAGCGAATCGCCGGTCAGTGCAGCGCAGTTAGCGGTGCTATTGAAGCGCATTGCCGATGGCACGATCTCGAACAAGATCGCCAAGGAAGTGTTTGCTGCGATGTGGGAAGCGAAGTCGTCGTCAGCAACACTGGCTGATGAGATCATCGAATCCAAAGGATTGAAACAAATCTCCGACACTGGCGCGCTGGAAAAGATCGTCGATGACGTTCTGGCCGCAAACGCCAAATCAGTCGAAGAATACAGAGCGGGCAAAGAAAAGGCGTTCAAT
>JACCED012021013.1_pt1 | contig 14030 bp, 12 predicted proteins | sample 7455021 | NCBI WGS metagenome assembly JACCED01 (sample SAMN15323456, study PRJNA562643) | freshwater metagenome | isolation source: river surface water | place: USA:Blue River Watershed | collected 2017-08-19 | reverse complement strand
TAAAATGAAAACTTTGATTATCTTAAGCTTGTTGTTACCGGTCTTTGCTTCAGCGAATACTTTCTTATGTGTGAGCGAAAATCCTCGCGGCGCCATCGCCCTTAAGCTTGATCCGAAAGGCAAATCGATCGGCCGCCAATCAAACCCATATACCAAAGACTGGAATCAGCTTCTGGAAGCAGACTCAGATTTCTGGGACAAACTGAATGTTGGTTTCGTTGAACAGAAAGGTGCAGATCACTTCACGTTCAATGCTTCAGTCTATGGCCTGGTTAACCATCCGCAGGTGATCGCGCTCACAAAATCTGAGCTCGAAGGCAACAAGATGAAATTTTTCATCGGTGATCAACGCTGGATGGATATGAACTGCAAGAAAGTGAAGGAGCTCAAATGAAAAAGTATCTTATTCTCATGGTTGCGCTTCTCTATTCATTTGCCTCACAGGCCAATGAAGTAAGAACGATTCGTGGACAGAAAGTAGTAATGTTCACAACTCACACGGCGACCATGGTTGAGCTCACGTTCGCTAACGGCACACTGTCAAAGATGGAACAAGCAGAGAAGCTCAAAAAGATTTTCCGAGATGAGACGAAATATTGCACCGTTGTTGCGAAGACATTCAAGCCTTCATTAGAGGCAAAATGTAAGAAGCTTCTCTACGGAAATTACTTTGCTGAGGATCTCGTCTCGCAAGGTTTTGAGACATCAGAACAAGAAGGAACACAAGTCACGCTCTCCAAATATTTCACTCTCCTCATGCTTTACTAAATCCCCAATCCGCTACTTCCCCCCACCATGAAAAAGAAAGGCCCGGAACGAATCCGGGCCTTCTTTCATTCGGTGAATGGAATGAGAACTAAATTAGACTTTGAAGCCTTTGAGTTTATCAGCAAGAGTACTTGGCTGAGCAACTTCCGGCTTATAGCTGGACTTGTACTCGCCAGAAGCTACCGCTTTCATAGAAAGGGCGATCTTCTTAGCACCTTTGTCGATAGAGATAACGATCGCCTTAACTTTGTCACCTTTAGCAACTTTGTCAGACGGCTTCTCTACGCGCTCTTCAGAGATTTCAGAGATGTGAACGAGGCCTTCGATACCTGTTTCAAGTTCAACGAATACGCCGAACTCAGTGATACGAACTGCTTCACCTTCAACAACTGAACCAACTGGCATACGCTCTTCGATCTTCTTCCAAGGATCTTCCTCAAGCTGCTTAAGGCCGAGGCAGAACTTTTGGTTTTCAGCATCTACTGTAACAACAGCGGCTTTAACTTTCTGGCCGACTTTGAACTCTTCAGATGGGTTGATGTTCTTCTTCGTCCATGAAAGGTCAGAGACGTGGATAAGAGCATCGACTTCTTCGCCGAGGTCAACGAACAGACCGAAATCAACAACAGCTTTAACAGTACCTTCTACAACTTTACCAACTGGGTACTTGTTAACGATATCATCCCATGGGTTCGGCATAAGCTGCTTGAGACCAAGAGAGATTCGCTTGTTTTCAACATCTACTTCAAGAACAACAGCTTCAACTTTATCGCCTACGTTATATGTCTTGTTAGCAGACTTTTTGTTTGTCCAGCTCATCTCAGAAACGTGGATGAGACCTTCGATGCCGTCAGAAAGCTCAACGAAGATACCGTAGTCTTTAACAGACACGATTTCACCGGCAACCTTCGAACCAGGCATATACTTGTCTTTAGCCGATTCCCAAGGGTTAGCTTGAACTTGCTTAAGACCAAGAGAGACGCGCTCTTTAGAAGCATCGTACTTCAGGATCTTAACATCGACTTCGTCACCTACGTTGAGGAGGTTAGAAGGATGCTTCACGCGGCCCCAAGACATATCTGTGATGTGAAGGAGACCATCAACACCACCGAGGTCAATGAACGCACCGTAGTCCGTGATGTTCTTCACGATACCTTTAACGATCATGCCTTCCTGAATCTGAGTGAGTGTTTCATCTCTCATCTTACCGCGCTCTTCAGCGAGGATTGCACGACGTGAAAGAACGATGTTTCCACGCTTCTTGTTGAACTTGATAACCTTGAATTCCATTGTTTTACCAATGTACTTATCAAGGTTCTTAACCGGACGGATATCGATCTGCGAACCAGGAAGGAACGCTTTAACACCGATATCAACAGAAAGACCGCCTTTAACTTTAGCGATAACTGTACCTTCAACAGGTTCACCTTTTTCGCAAGCTTCAGAGATCTTATCCCAGGCCTTGAGGATTTCAGCTTTGTCTTTAGAGAGAACGAGGTTCCCCATAGTAGACTCAAGCTTCTCCAAGTAAACCTGGATTTCGTCACCGACTTTCACTTTCATGGTTCCGTCGTAGTTACGGAATTCACGAGCGAGTACAAGACCTTCTTGCTTGTAGCCGATGTCGACAGTGACGAATTCATCGTTCATAGCAACTACGCGGCCCATGAAAACTTCGCCTTCAGCGAAATTTTTTGCTCCTGCAGAGTTGATAAGATCTCCGAATTCAGTTTTAGCTTTTTGTTCTGGAACGTCTCCCATTTCGAAGTCGAACCCTTTGATCCAAGCTGGGATTTCAAAGTTAGGTTTAGAGGCAGTTTGTTTGGTGGCCATAATATAGCCCCCCTTTTTAGACATTAATTCTCCTACTGGAGAGCGGAAAATATAAATGATCTTTAGGGATTACGCGAGCTTTTTCTGCTTTTGGCTGTAACGAAGACGCTGAGTGTAAAGTTTTTCATAGTGAGCGTATAGTTCCTCAGCATATCGCTCAAAGTGATGCTGTTCTTGAAGCTCGAGCTCAACGCCTTGGAGCTCTTCTAAGTAACTGGAATAATTGGTGAGAATTTTAACCAATTTATCTTTGAGCTCTCTGCCATCTTCAGGGTGATAGGTTTCCCCAAATTTCCCCTGCTTAATAAGCTGCTGACGAGTCGAGGTTCTTGGAAGAAGAACGGGTGGGTGAGTCACAAGAGCATAGAGGTCCTGGTCAGAAAAAAGCTCTCTTTGTGGAAGACCAACAAAAATATCACAGTCTTGAAAACTACTAGAGGCCAGTGGTCTCGTCTCAAAACTTACCAGCATCTCAAGGTGCCTTTCTGGAATCATCCTTTTTAGTTCATCGTAAATGTCATGGTTGTACCAGGAAATATCCGTCATCAAAGTGAAGATAAGGCGCTTATCAAAATTTTGAGTTTTTAATTGGTGAACAAGAGAAGGAATGCTATCGAAAAATAGTTTAATATTTGAAAGACTTCTCTCTGTTCGAGAAATAAAAATAACAATTTTTTTCTTTTCCTCAAGATGAATAGAACGAGTGATTTTTGCAGGAAAATCGATTCCTGCTCCTGTTACATAGATTCTTCTTTGATTAACAGGGAAAATCTCAGCAGCGAGCTCTTTTATGTTGGGAGAGAAAGTAAAGATTGAGTCTGTTCGAGAGATAAACCATTTATCCAAAAAATTATTTTTTTTCCAAGGGATCGACTCATTAAATGTAAAAACCATGGGAATTTGAAGCATTCCTTTTAAAATCATTCCTACAGGAAGAAGAGTCTCGTAATTATATGAATGAATGATATCAATCTGCTGCTTTTGAAGGATATGCTGCAATTGAAAGTAAAAATTAAGTCTCGATCTCCATGACCTCAGATGACTTGAAAAATGCAACCTCGGAATATCTTCTCGCTCTGCCTCCCTGTCGACCAGAGTCTTTTCAAAGCAGAGAAGGAACGCTGTTCCTCCTATATTTCTAAAATAGCTCGCATCAGCGATACATCGTCTTTCGAGTGTGCCCCAATTTTCTGAAAGGCAAACGTAGAGGACAGTGAGATCTGAAAGCCGGATTTTTTCTCTCATTACTTATTAACGATGTCTGCAGTCACAGATCCAATTTTAATTTTTGCTTGGGCCTTAAGAAACGTTCTTTGTTGATCGTCACTAAACCAGAAATAAAGATCGCCACTCTTTAAGGTTTCACCTGTGTACTTCGTGGTTGCATGGACTCTAATGGCCTTTCTTTTTCCTTTCTCAGTTTCAATCGTTTCTCGCCCCTCGACCTGTGACTTCAAAATAAGGATTTTCCCTTTATTAACGAGAGGTATTTCATAAACATCACCGTTTTTTAGAGGTAAACCTTGATAGAAGAAAACAACCGAGAATGGGTCCGTGCTGAAATAAGGCATGGGTTTTTCAACTTTTTTATTTTTCTCTTTTTCCCCAGATCTTTTTTGTCGGTAGAACCAAAATGTCTTGAGCTGATCTCGATCATGAAGCTGGAGATCATCAATATCCTGTTTCGACTCTCTTTGAATGAGGCTGTAGCGATTAGATAAGAAGCTATCAGTTGTTACATAGGTATCAACAGTATCATCGAGTTCATAGATCTTACTGTAAAAAGGAGCAGACTTGAATCTCGCATGGAAATGCCAAACTTCTTTTTCATTAACAACTTTTTTACCCTTATTAATAAGAACGATTTTACCGACAGTCATTCCAAGATAATGAATATCTAAATAAACAGTCTGACCAATGTGATGATTTGACTGATAAACATCCCAAACTTTTTTTGCTCTGGAATTTATTTCAACTAATTCCTGAGGATAATCTTTGGGAAGTGACGTCGTTTTTTCTAATGGAGTTTCTGTGGTTTTTTTCTTTTCATTTTTTTTAGACGAGGTCTTCACTGCTGGTTTAATGGCAACCGATTTTTCAGAGGCAACGTTGTTTTCTTTTTTTTCTTCAACTGTTTGAACTTCAAATTTTTCAAGGAGTTTGACATCAGTTGGTGTTGATGCTGCTCCCGAAGCATTTATTTCTTCAGATGGTTTATTTAATTCTTTTACAAAATCTTTTTGCTTCCAGCTGGCACAACTTGTGAGTGCCACTAGAGCGAAAACCAAATGTTTCACTCATTCTTCCTTAGTAAATGCTTAAGATTATTGTAATTTATTGATTGGTAGAATCAAGTCGGAGAACTTTGCTTAATCCATTCACGAGATCTTGTTCCCCACTAATAAAGTCAACTTTGACTTTGGTGAAGAGAATTCTACTATCTAAAGAAACTCGCTTCATTTTAACCATATCTTTTTCTGAACAAAGAATAATAGCTGAAAGCTGAGACGCCTTAATAAGTAGCTCATTAACATCTTCCGGAGTGAAAAAGTAGTGGTCTAGAAAACTCACCTTCTCTAATATCTCAACGCCAAAACTCTCTAGGTAACTATAAAAAGACTCAGGAGAAGCAATCGCTGTTACTGCAATAGCTTTTAATCCTTTAAGCTCATGGATGGAAAAAATATATTTGTCATAAACATCATAAACTCCTAGTGGCTGATAACGAGTCAAAGCAATCGGAGGTCGATGATGAAAATGCTCAGTGAGAGTCGCAATCAGTTTATCTTTTTTCTCTTTCGTAACCATATCGGCCCTAGAAATCACAATAGCGTCCGCATCTTTTAGGGCCGACATCCCCTCTCGTAAATACCCCAGAGGTGCCACTTTGTAGAGATTAAGGGGCATCGTAGCGTCAAAAAGCACAATGTTATATGAACGATAGATCTGCAGATGCTGAAAACCGTCATCAAGTAAAACGACATCTGGTTTAACTTCTGAGAAATATTTCAATAAATTTTCTGACCTATTTTTCCCAACAATAACGGCACCCTTTTTCATTTTATTTGAAATCATTAAGGGCTCATCACCATAATCAAAAGGATTGAGACGAAACTTTTGTCCGGATTTTAGTAAACCAGAAGAGTGTTCAAGTTGTCCTTTATAGCCTCTGGTTAAAACGACAGGAGTCAGTCCTTTTTCTATCAGCCAATCAGCGAGCCAAACAATCGTTGGTGTTTTTCCTGTTCCACCAAAGGACAAGTTTCCTACAGATATCACTGGAACTTTAAACGTCTTCTTTTTTAAAACTCCGTACTCATAGAATGATCTTCGAACACGATAAACCCATTCCCATACAAAACTTAGTGGGGTGAAGGCTGCCCCTTTAAGAATCGACTTTATTAAGACTTTATTCTTTGCTCGTGAATCACTCATGAATGACCTGTGCCATATAGTGAGGAACGGAAAAGTCCTCTCCGGAGAGAAGTTTTTTTGTGTCACTCAACTTTATCTTTAATTCATTATAAAGCTTTTCATTTTTTGTCCAAGCCCTAATTACATTCGCGAGAGTAGCGGGATCAACCTTGGTTTGAACAAACTCTGGAAACACCATTTGATTGTGGATGATATTAGTAAGAGAAATAGGTCCTTGATATTTAATAAAATTATTAAAAATAAATTCATTTAAAAGACTGGCGCGATAACAAACGATTGTAGGAAGCTCAAAAAGACCGGTACTTAATGTGACCGTGCCACTTGCGGCGAGAGCAAAGTGTGCTTGAAGCATTGCCTCTGTAAGTGCATCCGATTCATACCAAACGTCGACATCGTTTCGAAATAAATCATAAAAATCTTGATTAAGATGACCTACTTTCACAAGATGAACTTCAATCTTCATCGTTTGCTTCAAGATTTTGATCGTTTTTATAAACTCAGGGAGAAGACTATAAACTTCAAATTTTCTAGATCCCGGCAGAAGAAGAATTTTCAATGTTTCTCCCAATGAATGAAAAGACTTCGCTGAAAGATCTTTTAATTGATCTCTATACGTTATCATTAGGGGATGAGGGATCGATCTGATTTGTTTGACCCCTCTTTTTGAAAACCAATCTTTTTCAAAAGGTAAGATTGTAAAAAGAGTATGAACATTTTTTGCAAGAGAAGCGGCCCTGTTCGGTTTCCAAACCCATGCCTGTGGGGCAACATAATAGAGGACTTTAACTCCTCTATTCTTTAACCTTTCAGCAAGCCTCATGTTGAAATCCTGAAAATCAATCAAGATCGCCGTTTGAGTTCCTCGCTTAATAACTTCATTTTCAATTTTTTTTAATGCCTTCAGGTAGAATGGTATTTTCCCAATGACCTCTGAAAATCCCATGCTAGAAAAATCCTTCAAATGATAAAAAAGTTCCATTCCATAGGACTTTAAATCATCTCCCCCAACACCATAAAACGATGTTTCTGGACAGAGCTTAACGAGCTCTGGAAAAAAAGTGAGTGCATGCTCTTCACCAGATTTTTCACCGGCAATGATGAGACAACTATTCAACAGATTTTACCATGACTAATTTATTGGCCTCTAATGAGTTCAAAGTAGAATCCACAAGATGGACAGCATTGAGTCCATCCTGAAGACATACAATCGGAGATCTTTTTTCTAGGATAGATTGATAAAAATGCTTATGCTCAAGAAGAAGATGATCACGTTTTTGATAAGTATCTTCTTTGACAAAAGTGCCGTCATCAAACTGTGAGTTTGTCGCAACAAAAATTTTGTTTGCAAAGAGATCAACAGAGATCATTCCATTTTTAGAAATAACTTCGAGATCCCTTACTTCACGAGTAGCATTTCTTCCAACGGTGATGAGGGCCTCACACTCATTTTCCAGTGTAACTCTTATGCTCGCATGATCCCATTTACTCGTTCTAATTTTATAACCCGTGGAAGAAATAGATTTTGGTTTCTGACTAAATAAATGAAGAAGTAAATCGAGATCATGAATAGCAAGATCTTGAACAACATCGACATCTGTTGCTCTGCCCTTAAAGGGGGCGACTCGATTGATGCGAATGGTGTAAGGAGTAGGAAGATTTAAAAATGTATCTCTTAACCTCTCCCAAGCTTCATGAAATCTTTCTGAGTGTCCGACTTGAATAACGACATTTTTTGAAGCAGCAATCTCTTTCAATTTTTGTGCCTCAAGATCATTAGAACAAACAGGTTTTTCGCAGAAAACGTGTTTATTATTTTGTAATAAATAACTGACAAGCTCAAAGTGCGTTGAGGTGGGTGTGACAATAAAAGCAGCATCAATTTCATTTATAACATCTTTAATGTCGCTTACGACTTTCACCTTAGGGTGATTGGTCTTGGCCGCTTCTTGACCAGATGGGAACTTTTCAACGATTGCAACGAACTCGGCTACATCTGAATGAGCTTCCACTTTTTGGCAATGCCACTTACCAAGATGTCCATAACCTAAAACAGCAACTCTGACCTTATTCATTCTTAGCCTGCCATGAATGGAGCGATACCAATTTCCGATTTTGTAATAAAAGCAGCTATATCTTGGATCACAACGTTATTCTTATATTCAACCATAAGTTCAGGATGAGAAACAAATGCTCTTGGAGCAAGAGCAGAAGCTTCCATCGTTCTGTAAAACTCAACAACCTCAGAAACGACTTCTTTTGAGTGACCTTGGCGTTTTAGACCTATGATATTGATTCCCTTAAGACGAACTCTGTTACCATAGGCGGTACAGAAATTTGGAACATCTCGATCGATAGCAGAGCCCCCACCAATATAGGCACCCTTTCCAAGTGTTACAAACTGAGAAATACCAGTGTTACCACCAATAATAACTCTATCACCGATATTTACATGTCCGGCCAAGTTTACAGAGTTAGCAAACGTTAAGTTGTTACCTAATGTACAATCATGAGCAATGTGACAATAGGCCATGAAAAGAGAATTGGATCCAACGATCGTTTTTTTATCTTGCTTTAGAGTCCCACGGTGAATAGAAACAAATTCTCGAAAAGTGTTGTTATCACCAATGATCGTTTCTGTAGGCTCACCTTTATAGGAGTTGTCTTGTGGTGGAGCACCGATTGAACCAAATTGAAAAAATTTATTTCCTTTACCAATTTTAGTATGCCCCTCAACAACGACATTTGATTGAAAAACACAATCATCACCTATTTCAACATTTGGACCAATCACGCAAAAAGGTCCAATCTGAACATTGTTACCGATTTTTGCCTCAGGGTGAATAAAAGACATTGGGTGAGCTTGATAATTTAAAGACATAATTTCTCTCTTATTTATAACTAATTTTTAATGAGGCCATCACACTTGTTTGTGAAATTAATTCGCCATTTGAATAAATCTCACAATCATACATTTGAATCGGTCCTCGGACTTTTGTTAATACTGAATGGATTTCTAAATCCATTGGTGGAATGACAGGTTTTCTAAATTTAGCAGTTTCAACTCCTAGAAGCTGAACATCAAGTTTTGACTCTTCAATTGGTTTTGAAAGACAATGGATGGCCATAAATGAAGCCGCCTGGGCCATCATTTCGACTTGAACGACTCCAGGTAGAATTGGATGCCCAGGAAAATGTCCTTCAAGAACTTTGACAGAATTATCAACCTTGAAAGTACAAACACTTTTTGCACCAATCATTTCTTGAGTTGTAAAAGGTCCAGGCCTATCTTTGAGCGTGTCCGGCAAGGTTATTTCCTTGACTGCATCGATAAATAGGAAAGGATCACGGTGAGGTAAAAAATCCATCACTTGTTTTTTATTAAGTAACATCATTACTCCTTAGAATTTTCTTTCAAAGACATCATTCGAAGATAAGCAATCCCTCGACTCCACTCTTTAAGATCCTTGGCCGGATGACCTCCAAGCTTGGATCCCGCTGGCCAAACGGCACCTTCACTCACCTTTGCTCCACCGGCGAGTTGAGATCCAGCACCAATATGACAATCTGGACCGATCGCTGCTCGTCCTCCAAGGACAACGTAATCCTCAAGAACGACACTACCGGCAATGCCTGCTTGACCACAAATCACGCACCCTCTACCAGTTTTTACATTGTGAGCAATCTGAACAAGATTATCGATTCTTGTTCCAGGGCCAATTATCGTGGGAGAAAACGTACCCATATCAACCGATGTATTAGATCCAATCTCAACATCATCATGGATAGTAACGCCACCCATGTGCCAAATTTTTACATGCTGACCCTGATGAAAAGTATAACCAAATCCATCCGAACCAATCACAACACCAGAATGGATGCGACAATTTTTACCAATCTTCGAATAGGGATAGATCGTTACATTCGGATAAATTTTGGTGTTATCCCCGATTTCACTATGAGGAAGAATCACACATCCGGGCATGATTTCAACTTTGGCACCAATTTTTACATGTTCACCAATAAATACATTTTGCGCAATATACGCACTTGGATCAATTTCCGTGGTACCCATCTGGCGGCCATCAACTTGAGTATTCAATCCGGCCATCTTTTTATCGTAAAAAGGCTTTGAGAGTGACGTAAGTGAGTTCGCAACATTTGAAGTCACGGCCACCCAGGGTAATTTAAGTAGTTCTGATTTAATATCAGAGCTCATCAAATTAAAAAATTTCTCATCAATCACAGCACCAATTTTTAAATTGATTGCTTGAGAAATATTGGCCTCAAATTTTTTAAGAAATTTGGCATTTTTAAGAAACACCATGGATTGATTTGTCAGACCATCTAATGCAGAAATGGCCAGAATTTCTTCTGGCCACTCACTATTCTTAACGATCTTTAAAGACGAATCAAATTTAACTAAATCTTGGAGCTTCACTTGTCCTCCAGCTAATCCTACTTCCCAGGATGCTTTTTATCGTAAGCCTTGATGACTTCATCAGAAAGATCCTTCTTAGACTCAGCATAAACAATTGGAGCTGCAGAAAGTTCGAACGTCATCGTTACAGCACTTGCCTTAGAAACTTCATCAATAATAGGACGAAGCTTTTCCAAGATTGGCTTTTTCATGTCTTGCTCCATTTTCTGAATTTCACGTTGGAACTCCATCGTTTTGTTTTGAAGCTTCATCATCATATCTTGGATCTCACGCTCTTTCGTAGCACGAGCTGCTTCCGCTAAAACCATCGATTGCTTTTTATAATTTTCCTGAGCTTTTTTAATAGCATCCTCGTCTTTTTTCAAAACAGCTTTTTTATCATTAAAAGACTTCTCAAGAGTTTTCTGAACGTTCTTTCCTTCTTTAATTGAAGTAATGATTTTTTGAATATCAACTAATCCAATTAAGACTGATGAGAATGAAGAGAAGCTGTAGGTAAGTAGCATTAAGCTTAAAATAAGTTTCATAGATTTCTCCTTGAGGCGAAAAGATATCATTGTTTAAAATAATTGTCCTATATCAAAATTGAACTGATTAGATTCCTCAGTCTTCCTTGGATTAATCGGGAATCCGAACTCAAATCTAAGAACTCCAATAGGAGAAAACCATCTAAAACCGAACCCATAATCACTTCTTAATCCATAGTTATTATTTTCACCAATTCGTGTTTCAAAGACGTTCCCCGTATCATAGAAGAGCACCCATTTAAGTCCCGCTTCTTTTATGAGTGGATGCTCAAACTCCAAAGTACCAAGGAGGGTGAAAAGACCACCGAAGTTAAAATCCTCCAAACGATTGGTTTGGGTATTTCTTGCTTTTCTAATGGGACCAATATCTTCGAGATTAAATCCTCTCATATTACGAGCTCCACCCATCGAAAATCTCTCAACTCGTGGGATCTCCCGATCAGTAGTCTTAAAGAGCTGGCCAATATTTAATCGAGACCTCAAGACAAGATCACCAATGATAGGCCGATAGTATCTCCCCTCAACCTCACCCTTCATCCAACGCATCGTACCGCCAAGTCCCGTATATTCAAGGGAACTCGAGGCATAATAACCGTTACTAGGTTCAAAGATGTTATTTCGCTTGTCTCGAATGATGGAGGCTTGAACTGAAGAAGCCGAACCATTTTCAACGGCAGGATTAATTCCCTCATTGATAACATTACTAACCTTATTGTCCTCATAGCGATAAGTGAGAAACAACCGAGTATATTCAAATATAGGGTGACCGACACGTACATCTCCCCCATGCTTACGATAGGCGAAAGAGCGAATAAAATAAGATAAGGTTTGATAATAATCCGCCCCGGCCGTCCACTTCGTGTCGAAGAGATACGGCTCAGTAAAACCTACATTATAAATCTGCTGACGATTTGAATAAGAAAGGTTGGCATTAATATTCTGGCCCAAACCACGGAAGTTATTTTGCGCTACTGAAGCCTGAATGAATCCTTGAGTTGCAGTTGAATACCCAGCTCCCAAAGAAATTTGCCCTGTTGGACGCTCTTTAATCGAGATCTCAACATCGAGAATATTATCTGTGCCTTTTCTCGTAATGGTATTAAAGACCACACTCTCTTGCTGGAAAAAACCAAGGCGATTCACATTATCTTTAGAGATTCTAAGTTTGGATCCAGAATACATATCACCTTCGTGAATTCGTAATTCACGTCGGATGACTTTATCTCTTGTTTTGGTATTACCCTTCATCGTGATCTTACCAAAATAAGCAATTACACCTTTCTCAAAAGAAAAGATGACATCAACTTTATTTTCTCCTGGGACCACTTCAAGCGTTCTTAGCACGTTGGCAAAAGCGTAACCTTTATCCTGATACATTTCAGTCAAGGTTTGGATATCAAGTCTTAGGTTTTCTTCATTATAAATATCTCCAGATTTAAGCTTGAGCTTCTCCATCATTTCACTTTCAGTAAAAAGAAGCTCGCCATTAAACGAAATATCATTCACCGTGAACTGAGGACCCTCTTGGAGTCTAACGGTAATAAAAATCCATTTTTTATCCTCAGATGCGGTGACCTCAGGATTTTGAATATTAACTTGTAGATATCCACGCGTTTTGTAGAAGTACTTCAATCGTTCTACATCCGTTTGGAAATTAATTTCTTTAAAATTTCCCGAGCCCGACAAAAAAGAAAAATAAGATTCTTCACGAGTTTGCATGAAATTCTTAAGTTCCTCGTCTTTTAAATTCTTATTGCCTAGGAATGTGATCTTTTTAACTCGAACCTTGTCCCATTCTTTGATCTTAAACTTTACGTCAACTGATCCATTTTTATTGTCGGTTAATTTATATGAGGCAAGGGCCAAGAAATACCCTTTTTCCTCATAGTGTTTTTGTAAGAGTAATATGTCATTTTTAAGAGTAGAAATATCGAGGATGTTGAATTCTTTCGTTTTGATTTGTTCTTTCAAATCGTCATCGTTGATTTCATCATTACCAGAAAAACTTATTTTACTGATGATTGGTTTCTCTTTAAGCTTGAAGAGAAGAATATTTTTATCACCGGATATTTTATGATAGGCTTCTACCTCTTCGAAGTATTTCATGTCATAAATACGAGATAAATCTTTTCGAAGAAGATAGTTATCTAGCATCATTTCTTCTCTAGTGCCTAATTTCTCTAAGATGGCCTCAGATTCAACTTTTCTATTTCCTGTAAATTCAATCGAATCAACACGAAACATCTCTTTGATAGGACCAATTATTTCCTGTGCAAAAACAGAATGAATCTGAAATGAAATAGTCAGAAAAAAAATGATGATTAGCTGAATAAGTTTCAACCCTAAAATCCTTAACGCAAGTAGCTATCTAATTAATTTTATTTGCAGTGGAAAATACTAGCCAATTATCTGACCATCTTCAATGACTATTTTGCGAGGAAAAAAAGAAGCCACTTTATCGTCATGCGTTACTACCAGCAAGGTGGCCCCAAACTCTGCGGCAAGAGACTTTAAAAGAGAGGCAACCTTTTCTGAGTTTTTTGAATCTAGATTTCCTGTGGGCTCATCACAAAGAAGAATTTTAGGTCTTAAGGAAAGAGCACGAATAATGTTAATACGTTGCTGCTCACCGCCAGAAATTTCAAAGGGAAATTTAGTTAAGCAATGACTAACCCCTAGAGTTTGGGCAAGTTCATCAATATCTTTTTCTACCCTTTTCGTATCATGGCCTCCAATTCGTGCGGGAAGTAAAATATTGTCTCGACATGTCATAGAGGGAAGCAAAAAGTGAAATTGAAAAACAAAACCCACATATTGATTTCGAAACTGAGCGAGTTCTTCATCATCCATGGAGGTTAAATTTTTTCCTTCAACTAAAACTTTTCCTGATGTTGGGTGATCTAATCCACCCAATAAATAAAGAAGAGTCGATTTTCCTGATCCAGAGGCCCCTCTTATCGCAACAAGCTCCTTAGATTCGATATTAAGATTTAAACCACGAAGTACTTTGGTTTTACCGAAAGATTTCT
>JACCED010847590.1_pt1 | contig 14035 bp, 7 predicted proteins | sample 7455021 | NCBI WGS metagenome assembly JACCED01 (sample SAMN15323456, study PRJNA562643) | freshwater metagenome | isolation source: river surface water | place: USA:Blue River Watershed | collected 2017-08-19 | reverse complement strand
GGCCTCGACGACCTCTTGATCGGTGCCCCCGACGCTGTTTCATCCACCACACCCACCACCCACGAAGGCCGTGCCTACGTCGTGTTTGGCAACACCAGCTACACCTCAGGTCATGTGCCCATCGAGTTGTCTGCCATTGCCGCCGGTGTGGGGGGCTTTGCTATCAACTCTCAATCCGCCAGTGCGTCGGCGCAAGGCCTGGGCTGGTCAGTGTCTGGTGTGGGTGACCTCAACGGCGATGGCCTAGCCGACGTCCTGGTGGGTGCGCGCTATGCAACTTCACCCGGTTTTAGCATCAACGGCGTGGACTGGGTGGTTTATGGCAAAACCAGCACCACCCAGGTGAATCTGAGTGCGGTGAACGCGGGTAGCGGGGGCTTTGCCCTATATGGACAGTTCAGCGCCGGCCGATCAGGCTACGCCTTATCGGGCGCTGGTGACGTCAATGGCGACGGCTACACCGACCTGTTGCTGACCGCCTATCAAAACAACCGTGCCTACGTGATGTTTGGCGGTTCCAGCAACACCAGCTTCAACATGGCGGCTTTGTCTGCGCCGGGCAAGGGGTTTTACATCGATGGTGACGCTGGCACCGCCACCGGCTGGGCGGTCAGCGCAGCAGGCGACGTCAACGGTGACGGCCTGGCCGATTTGCTGGTGGGAGCGCCCACCGCCAGTCCGGGTGGAAGAACCTCTGCCGGCCAGGCCTATGTGGTGTTTGGCAAAACTGACAACAATACGGTGAGCCTGTCTAGCCTGACGGCTGGCACCAGCAGCGCAGGTTTTGTTTTCAACGGGCAAGGTGTTTCTGACTTTGCCGGTTACTCGGTTTCTGGATTGGGCGACGTCAACGGCGACGGCCTGGCCGACGTGATTGTGGGTGCGCCAAAGGTCACCTCCCTGGGCACCAACAGTGTGGGTAATGGCGTGGGCCGCACCTATGTGGTGTTTGGCAAAACCGACAGCTCGGCGGTCAACCTGTCGGCGCTGTCGTCAGGCACCAACAGCCTTGGATTTCTTATCAACGGTCAAAATTCAGGCGGCAATTTCGGCCTGTCGGTGGCCGATGCGGGCGACTTCAACGGCGACGGCCTGGCCGACATGATCGTGGGCGAGCCCATGGCCGTGGTCATGGGCGTCGTCAATGTGGGCAAGACCTACTTGATTTACGGCAAAACCAGCGGCACCGTGGTGAACGTCTCCAACTTTGCGCAAAGCGACGGTTTTGTCATCACCGGCACCAGCAACGGTCTGAGTGGCTACGATGTGAGCAATGCCGGTGACATCAACGGCGACGGCTTCAACGACTTGCTGATCGCTGCCCAAAATGGCACCCCCTCGAGTACACGCGGCTCAGCCGGTAAAACCTATGTCATTTTTGGTGGCATTGCCGGGGCGGCCACCAAAGCCATCGACTTCATGGGCACCGTTGGCGATGACGCACTCAACGCGGCAGGTACCAGCAGCAACCTCAACGAGCAGTTCATCGGCGGGGCCGGCAACGACACGTTGGTGGGCGGCGGCGGGGCCGATGTCATGTACGGCGGCATTGGCAACGACACCTTTGTGCTCAATACCGACAACTTGGCCCAGTTGGCCAGCGCAACCGGCAACAACGCTCAGGACATTGCCCGCGTCAGCGGCGGCCATGGCATAGACACCCTCCAAATCAGTGCCACTGGCCTGACGTTGGATGTTGGCAGTTTAAGAAACGGTGCCGTCAGCGGCATCGAACGTCTGGACCTCAACAGCGCCAGCAACGTGCTGAAGATGAACCTGGCCGACGTCATGAGCCTGGCGGGAAGCGACATCAATGGCACAACCCCCGTGCTTGACGACTCCAACAACATCTTCAACACCACCAACGGCTGGACCGCCACCAGCTCCGGCGGCGCTACCGGCTGGGGGGCGATCAACCGCGCCCAGCAACTGCTGGTGGACGGCGACGCCAGCAACGTGCTGCGCCTTTCCGGCACTTGGGACATTTTGGGCACGGTGCAAAACACCTCAGGCACCGTGTACAAGGTCGTGGCCAACAGCCTCAACAACGTGCAGGTGCTGGTCAACAGCAATGTGCAGCTGTGTCTCGCGCCACGCTTGGACATGACGGCCAACGAACTGCCTGGCGGCCTTAACTACACCGAAGCCACCAGCAACGGCGACACCCCCTTGAAGATCAGCCTGGCCAGCACCGGCGCTTTGGTGGGCAACACCCTGCAAGTCAACTGGAACGGCCAGCTGGTCAACTACAACCTGACCTCCACCGACATCAGCAACGGCTTTGCCAGTGTGCCGGTACCCACCAGCACGCTGACAGCTGCCACCCCGGTGGGCACGGCGACAGCGGTGTCCACCACGGTCACTCTACTGGACGGCGCGAATGCATTGACACAATCCGGTGTTCAATCCATTGCAACCAATTTCATCATCCCAACAGCGCCGACCATCAACGCGACAGCTTGGGCTGCCACCGGTGCGGGTAACACCAGCACGTTGTCAGGTATTCCAGAGGCGTATTACGACAAGCAAACTGCTACTTATGCTGCGGGCACAGTCGTTGATCAGCACCTTTATTACAGTGAAGCGGTGGCCAGTGCCAACAGCGGCACGGTCATGCGGGTGCAGTTGCCGACCACCGGTACCAATCCGCCCTTAGCCGGTGACACGTTGGCGGTGACATGGGGCACGCAAACCCTGACCGCCTACACACTGCTTGCCGCTGACATCACCGCCAAATACGTGGATGTCGTGGTGCCTTTCACCGCCATCAACAGCCAGCCATTTGGCACGGTTGCGGTCACCGCTGCAGTCACCGGCGCAACCAGTGGCAACAGCTCGCCAGCCGCTACGGTCAACGTGATGTGGGCTTATGACTTGCCGTTGGCTGACTTGACGGCCTTGAACGGCGGTTTTGTCATCAATGGCGCCATAGGCACTGAAAAAATCGGCTACAGCAGTCTGCCAACAGGCGCTGTGAATGTCGGCGACGTGAACGGCGACGGCTACGACGACGTGATGATTTCGGAACAGGGAACTAAGCGCTATGTCGTGTATGGGCGTCCAGGCCTTGCGACGCTGGAGTTGTCCTCCATGAGCGTGGCGGGCAATACCAATGGCTTCATCCTAACGGGCGGTGATCCCACCAGTACCCGTGCTGGGGACATCAACGGCGACGGCCTGAGCGACATCGTAGTTCAAGTTGGAAACTCGGCTTATGTGGTCTACGGCTACACCGCCAGCATCGGACAGGTAGCCTTGACAGCTCTGGCCGCAAGCGCCGGCTTCAAGATTACCTACGGCGACAAAACAACTAACAACAGCTCTCTGGCTAGCCCCAGTGTGGTGGGAGACGTCAATGGCGATGGCTTTGACGATATCTTGTTCAATTTTGCTGACGCCTCAGGCAGTGGCAACTTCTTGCTCTACGGCGGCTCTGGACTGAGCAACCTGACCTTGCCTGCAGGGGTTTCCGGTACCGCCAGCAATGGCTTCTTCATCACGCCGGCGAACACCTCCACCCTCTCGGGTGGACAGGTTGCCACCATGAGCGGCGACTTCAACGGCGATGGTTACAGTGACTTTGCATTGTTTGGCTATTCCAGCGCCACAGCCTTGACCAGCTATGTCTATTTCGGCGGCCCCAACCTGACAGGCGTCAACGCAACATCGCTCAATACGGCAGGCAATGGCCGTGGTTTTGCCATCAGCGGGTTGACTGGCGGTAACACCGCTTTCTTTGGCACCAATGCCGGGGACATCAACGGCGACGGCATGGAAGACATCATCTTCAACGATGGGTCCGCCCGCGCGTTTGTCCTCTTCGGCAAGACCAATACCAGCCCGGTCAACGTGAGTACGTTGGCCGCGGGCAGCGGCGGCTTCATCATCAACGCCGGTAATTCGACGGTCACCAGCGCGGGGTATTTGTACGACGTTGATGCGATCGGCGACTTCAACGGTGATGGCTTGGCCGATATGGTGGTTGCTGACCATACGCTGGCAATCAACGGCGCGACAACAGGAGGTGCGTATGTGGTTTTTGGTCGCACAGCCACCTCGGCGCTGACCTTGAACAACCTGGCCGCCTCCGAGGGCTTCCGTATCGACGGGGCTGGCGCGGGAGGCGCAGCCGGTTACACCTCGACAGCTGCGGGTGATGTGAATGGTGATGGCTTTGCCGACGTATTGATCATGTCGTATACCGAAACTCCATCCGGCGGCTCACGAACGCAAGCCGGTGTGGGTCGAATCGTATTCGGTGGTGTAAGCCGAATCAATGATATGGTTTTTGAAACCATCAACGGCGACGCCATTGGAACCACGGGCGCAGACATACTCGCCGGTTCAAGCGGCAACAACCAGCTGGTAGCCGGCGATGGCAATGACACCTTGAGCGGCAGCGGTGGCGCCGATGTTCTCTATGGCGGCCGCGGTGACGACACCATCATGATCAACGCCGACAACGTGGCCAAGATGAGCCTGAGCGGTACAGCGCAGGCGATTGCCCGGGTGGACGGTGGCAGCGGAATCGATACCTTGAAGCTCGACGGTACGGGCATTTTTCTGGACCTCAGTTTGGTGAGCGGGCCGGTCATAAATGACATCGAAAAAATCGACTTGACAGGGACTGGCAACAACACCTTGAAACTGAGTTTGGCCGACATGTTGCAGAGCTTTGACAATTCCAACGTGTTTAACAGCAGCAACACCACCAGCGGCTTGTCAGCCACGGTCACCAAAAATCAGTTGCTGGTAGATGGGGATACCGGGGACAAGGTCGTTCTGAGTGATTTGGTTAACTGGACTGCATCGGGAACTAACGTAGTGTCTAACGGGCACACCTATGTGGTTTATAACCACAATGCTAGTGCACATCAGTTGCTGATCGACAACCAATTACTGGTCTCGGCAACTTGAAAGCAAAGTTCCAATGGCTGAATGTTGGCAGCGGCCCAGCTGGTTCGGGTTTGCGGCCTCAGGGCATGGCTTCGCCAGACTGGCTCGAACGACGGCTGGATGCAGACCCTAACGTGCTCCCAGATGTTCTGGCGCCAGCGAATGACTTATCGATGGTAGCAAATGCGTCCATGGATGCCGTGTTTTCATCGCATTGCATAGAGCACCTCTATCTGGATCAAGCTGTTCCAGCGTTGAATGAATGGAGACGAGTTCTTCGGTCTGATGGGTTTTTGTTGCTGGTATGTCCAGACCTTCAGGCTGCAGCAGAGATGATCGCTCAGGACAGACTGATGGACGTTGCCTACGCTGGGATTAGACCGTATGACATCGTTTTCAGCCATCAAGGATTGGTGGCACAGGGCAGAGCAGCGGGACACAGTTTCATGGAGCACAAAAGTGGTTACACGCTGAGCTTGCTGCGAGCGTTGGTCAATGAAGCAGGGTTCGCTGTTCACGCGGCAACCCGCATGCGTCACCGCTTTGAATTATGGCTGATTGCTTGCGTGCAGCCACGATCTGAGGATGAGATGCGGACCATGGCGCAAAGGCACTTTATATGTTGACGTTTGTAACCGCTACGCGACACAGCCGTGCCGATTTTGAGGCTCGCAGTCCATTGGCCTGGTCGCTCAAGAGGGTGGGGGAGTTGACCCCCTTGCGCTTGCTAATGGTTGGCAACAATTCTCGCCCGCTAGCTGAAATTTACAACTCTGCAATCCATGACAGTGAGGGGGATGAAATTTTAGTTTTTGTCCACGACGATGTGTTCATTGACGACTGGATGCTGGGCGCTCGATTACAAGAAGCATTGCTGCGTTTTGATGTGGTGGGTGTGGCCGGAAATCGCCGTCGACAACCTGGGCAGGAGACCTGGTATATGAAGCCAGGGCAGTTGATCGATGGACAACGATGCATCACAGAACGGGACAGCGATTGGCTCAGTGGTGCCGTCCGCCATGGAGTGAATGGAGATCAAGGGGTGTCTGTGTATGGGGCTGCACCTGCATCTGTTGCTTTGCTTGATGGGATGTTTTTAGCCGCTAGAGGGAAAACACTGAAAGAAAGGGGTGTGTCCTTCGATCCTGTGTTTCCTTTTCATTTTTACGACCTTGACTTTTGCCGTGTTTCACTCCGAGCCGGATTGACTTTAGGTACTTGGCCATTGGCAATGACCCACGAAAGCTGTGGTGAATCTGTGAGATCAAATGATTGGGCGAGGGCGTGCGATGCCTATTTCCGAAAATGGAATGAATTGGAGCAGGTCGAAGTGGCCAATGGATCGTCATGAACAATTCACCGACGACCTCAGATTTTGCACAAAGCGACGGGATTCTTTGGCTAAAACAAGGGGTGTCTTTCCGCGCTGAAGGCCAACATCTGGCTGCATTGGATGTCTATCAAAAGGCATCATCTATTCCGGGTGCGCCTGCAGAGGTTTTTTTTAATCTCGGCAACGTGCTATTGGATTTGGGGCGATGGGAAGAGTCCGCTGCTGCAATGAAGCGGGCGCTGGAGCTTCAACCCCAAATGACATCAGCCCTGATGCAATTGGCGCGTTGCAAGGTTAGGTTGGAGCGTCTGGCTGAAGCAGATACGCACTTTTCCGAGTTAGTCCAAATCGATCCCAATCATTTCAGCGCTTGGCTGGAGTATGGAAATTTGCTCAGACAACTCGGTGAAACTGAGAAGATGTTAGGCGCTTACCAGCGCGCAGCCAGTTGTACACCTCAGAGGTGGGAAGGGCTACTGGCTCTGGCGCGAAGTCTGGAAGAGGTCAGCCATTTTGATTTGGCAGCTATCAATTATCAACGAGCTGTTTCTTTAGCGGGTGCGGCTGAATCATCAACGTCACCTACAACAAATCCACAGAAAAAACTCCCGCAGCAGGGGCAATTGCGCATAGTCCATTGGCGCATGGCCAAATACCGATTGGAACGTGGGGATGTCGCCCGAGCCATGGAGGCGATGCGACAGGCATTGATGGCGGCGCGGATAGAACATTTGCGGACGCCTATTGATGAGAACGAGATCGCCGAGATGCAAATGGACCTGGCCGATATTCACATGCGCTTGGGTATGACCTCGGAGGCTCACCGCGCATTTGAACGAGCCAGTGCTGCAACCAGTGAGGCCACCCTCGTGCGCCTGGCGGAATTGTCCTTTCGATATAACTTGTGGCAAGAAGCACAAAACGTTCTGAAGCGCAATGTGGAGTTACATCCCGCCAGTGCCATGGCGCATTGGAATCTGGCTCACTCGTATGCCGAGTCTTGGCAAATGGAGGATGCACTCGAGTCATTGGCCAAGGCTGAAGCGATTGAGCCGCAAGCTGGCGCTTTGTCCATGCGGGCCAGTGTGGCAGGTCGCACTGGGGATGTGGAGACAGCATTGCGGCTGTACCAATCGTTGGCTGAAGCGGAGGGGCCTTTATCAAAAATGCGCTCCAGCGCGGCCATGAGTGCACTTTACAGTGACCAACTGACCCCACAGGCTGTGACAGATTTGCATCGCTCGCTGTTTGCTTCATTAGGGGAGGGGGGGCGAAGCGCAGAGAGTTTCACGAATACGCGAGACCCTCTCAAGCGATTGCGAGTGGGGATGGTGTCAGCGGATTTTCACCACCAGCATCCTGTCAACATATTCATGCAGCCTGTTCTGGCTCGTCTGGACCCCGCGCTGTTTGAGGTGACGGTATATTTCACGGGTGTGTCGTATGACGACCAGACTCAGCGGGCACGCTCTCGGGCCGCACAGTGGGTGGAATGCACGCGATGGACCGACATACAACTGGCGCGCCGCATCGAGGCCGATGGCATCGACATTTTGTTGGACCTGGCTGGTCACACCAGCTTGAATCGCATGGCGCTGTTTGCTCAGCGGGCGGCACCGGTCCAGGTGTCGTTCCTTGGCTACCCAGCATCGACGGGTGTGCCCAATATGGATTGGATTTTGGCTGATCCGGTGGTGGCACCCGCGGGAAGTGATGCGTTGTATTCGGAGCGTGTGTATCGGCTGCCTAACTCCGTGTTTTGTTTTGCCCCCGAGGTAAATTACCCCTACCCGATCTACACGCAAGTGCATGCCGAACGCACACTGACCTTAGGCTCATTCAACAACGTGCCCAAGATCACGCAGCACACGGTGGCTTTGTGGTCCCGAGTCCTCAATGAGATACCCGGTTCGCAATTGCTGCTCAAGGCGCCGAGTTTCAAAGACGAGGGGGCTATTCGCGCATTCAAGTCACGCTTTTCCGCGCAGGGCATTGCTGAGGACCGGTTGATTTTTCGTGGCCCTGTGGGATTGAGCGACATGATGGCGGAGTACGCTGACGTGGATATTGCGCTGGACCCCGTGCCTTACAACGGGGGCACCACCACACTTCAGGCCATGTGGATGGGCGTTCCGGTCGTGGTCAAAGCGGGAGGTAATTTTGTCTCACGCATGGGCGCGAGCTTCATGACCGCTGCTGGTCTTTCCAATTGGGTTGCGTCCGATGACGATGACTACGTGGCAATTGCAAAACGCATGGCATCCAACAGGAGCGAGCTGTTGAATCTCAAGCAGGGATTGAGGGCTCGACTGTTATCCCGTCCGGCATGGGGTATCGATCAGTACGTTCGTGATTTTGAGGCGGCTTTGCGCAGCATGTGGACAGACATGTGTCAGGGGGATGGCCGATCCCGCTCGACCACACACGACAAGATCCTATGACTCAACATCACTCAACTGAGGAAAAAGCGCATCCTGGCTCTGGTGGCCAGACACAGCCGCCGGATCCCTTGGTTCACTGTCTGTCATTGGCCTCGCATTTGCTGGGACGTCCTGCGCACGTGGCGGCATTGCGTGCAGGCTTTGCCGTCGATCACAACGGATTTGTGCCGGCTGAATCCATGCCAGACATGGCCCGTCAACAGGGTTTACTGGCAGCTTGGTCCAGGACGAACCCCAGCGCCGTTCCCAGTTACGCCTTACCTGTCATTGTGCCATTGCAGGATGGACGAGCCTGTGTGTTGCGCGCCATCGAACAAGGGCAAGCACAAGTGCTCTTCCCAGAGTCAGGACAGCAAGAGTTGGTGATGTCGTTGGATGAGCTGAATGCCATGTCCAAAGGCGAAGTGTTGGTTGTACGCAAGCCAGTGGACAGGGCAGAGCAAACCCTGACACCCATGCAAGGCGCGGCTTTTGAGTGGTTTTGGGGCACTTTGTGGAGATTCCGACACTTCTATATCGAATCCATGTTAGCCACGGTGGTTGCCAACATCCTGGCTTTGGCCAGTGTGTTCTTCACCATGAATGTCTACGACAGGGTGGTTCCCACCCAAGCCTATGCATCACTGTGGACCTTGGCGATTGGAACCCTGTTGGCCGCCCTGCTGGAATTCGTGATGCGTTGGCTGAAAGCACGCTTGGTCGATTTGGGGGGGAAGCGAGCCGATCTGGCGATCAATGCCACGCTGCTGCGCGAAATCATGTCGATTCGACTTGAGCATCGGCCCCAGTCGATTGGTATTTTTGCAAGTTCGATGAAGGACTTTGAAGCCTTGCGAGACTTCTTTTCATCGGCTTCGCTGGTTGTGCTGGCTGACTTGCCATTTGTGCTGCTGTTTGTGGCGCTGGTGGCAGTAGTGGGAGGGCCGCTGGCATGGGTGCCGGCATTGGCCATTCCCCTGGTATTGGCCGTGGCGTGGATTGCCCAAAAGCCATTGACCGGGGCCATGCGCGAGAACATGAAAGAGTCTGGCGACAAGCAAAGTGTCTTGGTGGAGTCTGTTTTGAACTTGGAGATGCTCAAAGCACATAACGCTGAGGGATATCTGCAACGGCGTTGGGAACAGTCGAATTTGGCGGGAGCAGATTCCTACCGAAAGATCCGCTCAGTCTCTAACCTGATCACCGGATTCATCGGGTTATTGTCCCAATGGACCACTGTGATCATGGTGGTGTGGGGCGTTTATCTGATCCATGCCAACCAACTCACGCTGGGTGGACTGATCGCCTGCGTGATTCTCACGGGAAGAGCGATATCTCCCTTGGGCAGTGTGCTGGGCCTGGCTTCCCGCTACCAACAAGCCAAAACGGCTTTGGAAGCGCTGGATGGACTGATCAAGCGTCCCCGTGACCGTGATCCTGGCAAGCGTTATGTAGTTCCAGAGCATGTAAACGGTCGCATTCAAGCGATAGACCTCGAATTCGCCTACCCCGGTGAAGCCAAATTGCAAGTGATTCGCCGTCTCAACTTGATGGTCGAGGCGGGGACGCGGATGGCATTGCTGGGTCGAGTAGGAAGCGGGAAAAGTACCCTGATTCGCTTGATGTCGGGGTTGTATTTGCCCTTGGGTGGGAGTGTTCGACTGGATGACGTTGATGTACGACAAATCGATTCCAACGAAATGCGCATGAGTGTCGGTTACGTGCCTCAAGAGCCTCAGTTGTTCATGGGAACTCTCAGAGAAAACCTGATCTTGTCGGACAGTTGGATCACGGACACCAAGATCGTGCAAGTTTTGCAAGCACTCGACATCTACAACATGGTGGCAGCTCACCCCAAGGGGCTTGATATGTCCTTGACCGAAGCGGGAGGAGGGCTGTCAGGAGGTCAACGCCAATTGGTGAGTTTGGCCCGGCTGATGCTTCGAGACCCGAGCCTTGTCTTCATGGATGAACCCACCGCGCACATGGACCAGAACACCGAGGCTCGCGTCATCGCTGTTCTGGGGGAATGGTTAGAAGGTCGAACATTGGTCCTGGCCACGCACCGCCCGCAGCTATTGGAGTGGGCAGATCAAATAGCTGTCATTGATTCAGGGCAATGTCTGGCAGTAGGACCCAAGGCCGAGATGATTAACAAATTGAGCAAAGGGATTACCCGACCTGTGGCTCAAGGAGGTATTGCATGAGTCGTAAGGAATTCGGCGTCACGACCGTTGACGAAGAAGAGCGCCGAGCCAGTCGATGGCTGTTGATCGCCACGGTGATGACATTGACACTGGGTTTGCTGTGGGCCGCGTACTTTCAACTTGACGAAGTGACTAGAGGGCAGGGAAAAGTGATTCCTGTCAGTCGCGAGCAGATTGTTCAGAGCCTGGATACAGGCGTTGTGACCGCCATTCTGGTTCGAGAGGGTAGCGTGGTCAAACGCAACGATGTTTTGATCCGACTGGATGACGCGCGTTCTGGCCCTGTGTTTCGTGAAGCCAAAGAGAAAAAACTCGCCTTGCAGGCGCAAGCTGTTCGACTCCGGGCAGAAGCCTATGGGTATCCCATGGAATTTGACAGCGAAATTCCCAAAGCATTGGTTGCACGCGAACGTCAAGCCTATGCCGCCCGCAGGCAGTCGATGCAAGAGGCCATGGCAAGTCAGCAAAAAGCGTTGGAGGCCATGAACCGCGAGATCATGATGACAGAGCCGCTGACTGAAAAAGGGGTGATCTCAGAGGTTGAATTATTAAGGTTAAAGCGCCAGCATGCTGACTTGATGGGGCAAATGGCAGAACGGAAAAACCGTTACACGACAGACGCTGCCAATGAGCTGGTGCGGGTGGACTCTGAGCTGTCTCAGACCCGGGAAAACGCCTCAGCCCGTGAAGATGCCCTGTTACGCACAGTGATTAGAGCGCCTATGGATGGGGTGGTGAAAAATGTTCAGGTCACAACCATTGGTGGGGTGATCCAGGCTGGCATGCCGATTCTCGAAATTGTTCCCACCCAAGACCAGATGCTGGTGGAGGCATATGTCAAGCCAGCCGAGGTGGCATTTTTGAAGCAGGGGCAGACAGCCATCGTCAAACTCACGGCCTATGACTACAACCGCTTTGGTGGTTTGACGGGTGTGTTGGAGCACATCAGCCCCGATACCTTACGCGACGAAAAACAAAAACGACCAGGCGTTCCACTTGAACTGGAAGAAGGCTATTACCGGTTGCTGGTTCGGGTGACGGAAGTTCCCCAAGAACGCCATGGCGTTCGCATCGAGTCACTACCGGGCATGACGGCCATGGTGGAAATCAAGACCGGCCAGAAATCGGTACTGGAATACATCTTCCGACCGTTGCAGAGCGTGAGTCAAGCGTTGCGTGAGCGCTAAGGAGTTCATTGATGAAGTTGATCAATAAGACCTGGATTGTGGTGGCATCTTTTTGTGTCGCCGGTGTCGCTTGTGCTCAGAGTGCAGTCACTTTGACCGATTCGTCGACCGGATTGACGTTGGTGCAAGCGATGAGGCTGGCATTGCAACGTTACCCGGCCGTGCATGCGACACGCTTTCAACTGGCATCTGCTGGTTCGGACGTCACGAAGGCAGAAGGGGCACGCTGGCCTGTGTTGTCTGTAGGGGCTGCTGCCATGCAGTCAGGCGTCAATTCGACCTATGCCCAATCGTTGACCCCGCAATTGACCTATTCCGCTTATGCGGGGGGAGGCGTTGAGGCAGGCGTCGAGCGAGCCCAGCATTTGAAGAGTGCAGCGGCTCGTAAATTGGACTCTACGCAGGATGATGTGGCTTACCAAGCGGGAGAGGCCTATTTGCAATGGGCCAGGGCGTTTGACCAACTGGCATTAGCGCGTAAAAACTTGCAATCTGTTAAGCAAATCAAGAACGATGTGGAAACCATCGTTGAGGTGGACAAAGGGCGAATGGTCGACCTGAACCAGGCCCAAGTCCGTGTCAAAGCAGCGGCACTGATTGTGTCGCAGCGAGAGGCTGAGGTTGCACAGGCTAAAGCTCACTTGTCTCGTTATGTGGATATGGTGCCGAAATCAGCCGGTGGTCTTGATGGGCTACAAGCCAAGTCGCCCCCTAGCTTGGAGTTGGCATTAGCCGCTTTGGAAGAGCAGCATCCAGTTTTGGAGCAAATGAGAGCCCAAGTCAGGGCTGCCCAGTCGGCGATCACGATTGCTCAAGCGCAGATTCGCCCCAAGGTGGATCTGAGTGTGGCAAGGCAGATCAATCCGTATACCTTGACCACCTTCACCACCAGCCAGGTCAATCTCAATATGCCAGTTTTTAATGGCGGGATCGGGCAGGCAGGTGTTCAAGGTGCTGTCGAGCAACTCCAGGCCGCGCAAAGCTCATTGGATGAGCAAGTGCTGGTCTCGCAGGAGAAGGTCAGTTCTGCTTGGTCTGAATGGCGCATGGCCCAGGATAGATCCAGTTTGAGTGCGGATCAGGCTGAGGCGGGGCTGCAATTGGTCGACAACTACAGGCTCCAATTCAAGTTGGCCAGACGCTCATTGTTGGACCTTCTGAATGTTCAGAACGAAACCTATGGCTATCAGGCCGCCGCCATTCAGGCCGGATTTGACGTTCGTCTTGCGCAGTTGAAGTTAACTTCTGCCATGGGGCGGTTGGTACGCGTGATCCAGGAGCTGCCATGACTCACAACGAGTTGATTCTCTTGGCTGATGCTCATTTCTCTTGTTTATCCGTTGAGCCGGATCCGTCTGGGGAAGGGCTGCGGTTGATTGCTGAGATGGGTACAGACGTAACAAAAGAGTTGCATAGCTTTATTCAGGATTTCTTATCTAGGCATGCAGAGACCCCCTATCCGGTTACTAAGGAGAAGATAATTACCCTTCAAAAGAGGCACATCTGTGTCGTGGAAGACGACAATCAACTTCTTGAGGAATATGTCGACTTCTTACAACAAGCGGGATTTAAGGCGAGTGGGTATCTAGACGGTTTGTCAGCACTGGCGGCCATCGAAAATAATGCTTTCGATATAGTTTTGACGGATGTGCAAATGCCTATCATGGACGGCTTGGAATTGTTGTTAGCTATCCAAGCGCGTGCTTTAAAGTTGCCTGTGATACTGATGTCCGGGAATGCAGACTATGCCAAGGACCATTGGTACTTGAAGTTAGGAGCTGTGGAGTTCTTCAGAAAGCCGTTTTCTTTGTACGCTCTGCGGGATAAGATTTTGGATCTAGCTTAATAATTTGTTGGTACTTTTGTTGGTATCTTTTAAAATCAAATCCGTAAAACCATATTTCACGGGCTTTGCTATCGTTTTTCGATTCCCTCCGGGCGCCAACGGCCGCTTGCGGAGAAAGACTACCCAGTCTGATGGGTACAGTGTTG
>JACCED010390041.1_pt1 | contig 14037 bp, 23 predicted proteins | sample 7455021 | NCBI WGS metagenome assembly JACCED01 (sample SAMN15323456, study PRJNA562643) | freshwater metagenome | isolation source: river surface water | place: USA:Blue River Watershed | collected 2017-08-19 | reverse complement strand
TTCTTCGGAATGTCTCCAAAGCAATACCGTAAGAGCCTTGTGGCACTTACCAAGGTTGTTGAAACACAAATGTGTGCCAACGACTGGGATAACATTAACTTCTCACACGTACCTTCTGTGGCTGCTCGCAACTACAAGAAGGCATTCAACCGTCACACACCTGCATTTGCAGAGTATGTGGCCAAGTTGGTCAAGGGTGATACAACCGTAAAGGTTAACGCAGATGCGATCTACCCACACGATGTGTTGAAGGGTATTGCACACGCCTATAAGGCTTTTGATAAGACCGAAAAGGATCATATCAAGGCACAGTGGGACGCTCTACCAAACTACGTTGGAGATGCTAGCATCCTTCCAATCGTTGACGTAAGCGGGTCTATGACTTGCTCAGTCGGTGGCGCCGGTGCAACTCGTTGCATCGACGTTGCAGTTGGTCTTGGCCTGTACTTGGCAGACAAGAACAAGGGTGTGTTCAAGGACACATTCTTGACTTTCTCTACCAAGCCACAGCTTGTTACTCTAAAGGGTGACATCCTGCAAAAGCTAGACCAAATGGTTAAGAGCAACTGGGATATGAGTACTGATCTGCACGCCGCTATGGACAAGATCCTATCGGTTGCAGTTAAGGGGAATGTCCCAGCTAGCGATATGCCAAAGATGTTGCTCATTTTGAGCGATATGCAGTTTAACCAATGCGCTCGTTTCGACGACAGCGCAATGCAAATGATCGAACGCAAGTTCGCAGATGCAGGTTACACTGTTCCACAAGTCGTGTTCTGGAACCTAAACAGTTCTGGTAACGTGCCTGTAAAGGCCGATAAGAGTGGTGCGGCACTGGTTAGTGGATTTAGTCCAAGCATCATGAAGGCTCTGCTTTCCGCTGATCTTGACCAGTTCACTCCAGAAGGTATTATGCTAAAGACTGTAATGGTCCCACGCTACGACCTTAGCTAAAAAGTATTAACTTTTAAATAGCACCTTCGGGTGCTATTTTTTTAGGTTGACTTAACCAATCTTTGATATTATACTGTAAGTACAGTAAATAGAAAGGTGGTACAAAATGGCAAGAGTCACTCTAGATAAAGCCCTGTTCAAAGTAGTGTTTACCGAATATGAACGTGGGTGGGGTCAAAAGCACTGGAACACAGAGTATTATGACAATGAAGCAGAAGCTCGTAAACGTGCTATAGACTACAATCTAGAAAACAATAACAAGGATTATGTGCCTGATTGGTATGTGAGAGCAGACTATGAAGGTCCAGTAAGATAAAGGAAAAGATGTATAAAGTAGTATATAAAGATGTAGAAGTAGAATTTGCCACTCTTGATTTGGCGATGGATTATGCTAAGACGCTAAACCAATTTGTCACAATCAAGGGAGGCACTTTTGAGATTGTAGGTATGTTTGGTGTTGACTCTATTAAAAACGGAGTCTGCCCAGATGGCGTTAAATACGATTGGAACAAGGCAAGTCGTATTGGACGAGTTAAAAAGGAGAGAACTTATGAAACGAACGATTGAAATTAGAGCCGCAGAGGGCGGCGAGGATAGCAAGTTATTTGTAAAAGATTTGGCACAAGCCTATATTAAGTTTGCACAAAGCAAGGGTTGAACTACCCGCCTGATAAATGAGTATCTTGGCGAGTTGCATATTCTTGTCGAGGGTACTGACTTATCCGGCTTAGAAAACGAGTGTGGGGGCCACAGGATCCAAAGAGTTCCACCGACGGAACGTAAGGGTCGTGTCCACACAAGCACCGTGACTGTTGCTGTCATAGACTGCATTGATTCAAGTAGAGAATCCACTATATCAGAAAACGACTTAAAAATCGAATGGTATAGCGGCACTGGTGCCGGCGGCCAACATCGTAATAAACACCAAAATAGTTGTCGTATTACACACATACCAACTGGTTTGGTCGCCACTGCTCAAACACGCAGTCGCCAAAATAGTTATAATTTAGCTATCCAAAACATTCAACAAGAGCTTGACGCAGATACCAAAAGGCAGTATAATAACACTATAGCAAGAACAAGAAAGAATCAAGTTGGAAGCGGTATGCGAGGGGATAAAATCCGAACTTATCGCTTTCAAGATGATCGTGTTCAAGACCACATAACCGGAAAGACTGCGAGTACTAAAAAGGTACTACAAGGAAATTTTGAACTGCTTTGGAACTAAAATGGAATACATTGTCAAATCTCGTAGCAAGCGAACTAAGGCATTTATTGACAGCGTTCTTCCTAGTATGATTCGCCAATTAGGCCTTGAACGTAGTCGCAAGTTTCTTTTGATAGATATTTGTAAGCTCGACGGCGACAATGGTATTACTACCCCATTTCACGGGTTAGACACTTATGTGATTGCATTGCGACCAGCTAAATGGCAAGAAATGGGCGTTACCCTAGCACACGAAATGGTACACGTCAAGCAACTGGCCAACGGCACGCTTCGAGCAGAAGGTGGTCATAAATGGTGGAGAGGTAAAAAGTACAGCAAGCGTACCAAGTATTTGGATATGCCCTGGGAACTAGATGCCTTTGCACAACAAGAAATTATTTTTCGTAGAGCGTTAGAGGAATAAATGATTACAAATCAAATTTGGTTTGCAGGTAATGAATGTATTGGCATTGTACAGATTGTTCAAGCCCATCAAGTAGAAGAATACCGACAAACTGGCCAAGCTGACTTCAAATACTACATTGGCGTAGGTTGGGGTCAAAATGAAAAGACCGATGCAAGTTACATTGCAGAACACGGCGTACCTTTTGACAAAGTTGCTGGCGATGCCTTGTTTAGAGTGTTGTAATGCGAACATTTGAAAGTATGCCTGGTATTAATCTGCCCTGCGGTGGTCGTGCCTATTTTGATGAATCAAGTGGTATTAGCTACAGGTGCGAGTGCGGCGCAGTTGTTGGTTCAATCGGACAACCACAATGGTGTAAAGACGAAGCAACAAAATGGGATAACTGGAAAGCTCTTGGTGGGAAAGGCTGGGAGTACTTTCCTGAAGTAAAGGAGACTTAAATGCCGTGGATTCAAAACGTATCATTAGCAGATATCCCTAAAGGGCATCACGTCCGTGTGGGCGAGAATAGTATGCTGATTCAAATTGTGGACCCTGCTATGGAGTTTCCTACTCCTAAGCACCAGTTCAAGGAAGTTCATCAGTTCGAGTTCCTAGACCTTGAAGTCGGAGACAAGTGGGGTGAGGAGTTTAAGGTGACTGACGAGCAGGCAGAACAACTTGTGGCTCTTTTACAACACGCTTTGGATAAGCGTATGGATGTAGTTGTTCATTGTGTAGCAGGAGTATGTCGATCGGGTGCGGTCTGTGAGGTTGGTGTAATGATGGGCTTTCAGGATACTGAAGTCTTTCGCAGTCCCAACCTAATGGTCAAGCACAAGATGATGCGAGTCTTGGGTTGGACCTACGACGAAAACGAACCGCACACTATTAACGGTGTGCCGTTCGAATACGATGAACTAGGCAACAAAAAGATTTGGGTACCTCCTGAAAAAGAAGATACCTACGATTAATGTTGTAAAAATACAACACTCGCCCTGTTAATCTTTGGTTGACAGGGCATTCTTTTGGCAGTATAATATAGATATAGTAAGGAGCAAGTATGACTACTTGGGTAACCAGTGATTTGCATTTTGGACACGCGAACATTATGAAGTTCTGTCCACAGAGCAGAGCACGATATAAGAACGATGTAGACTTCATGAACGAAGAAATGATTCGTGAATGGAACGCTACAATTGGCGCAGACGATACAGTTTACATTTTAGGTGACGTTGCTTTCTTGCCAGCTGACAAGGCTGTTAAGATTATGCGTCGATTGAATGGAACAAAGATTTTAGTAGAAGGAAACCACGATCGCAAGTTGTTGAACGACCCTGTGTTTCGTAGTTGTTTTGCAGAGGTACATTCGTACTTGTGCATCACCTACGAAAAGACTCGTGTTGTTATGTTTCACTACCCTATTGCAGAATGGGACCAAATGCACAGGGGTGCTGTTCACTTACACGGTCACTTACACGGTGGCGAGAGTGGAATGGAAAAGTACCGTTGCCGTGATATGGGTATGGACGCAACAGGCTTTATCGCTGTTCCTATGGAAGTGGCAATTAGAGATGCGATGACTGGTGCTATTAAAGGACATCACGTTTAAGGAGTAAATTATGGAAATGGTTGACAGAGCAAGAATATTCGCCACAGCGGCACACGCGGCTGTTGGCCAACTCCGTAAGTGGACTAACGAGCCCTACATTGTGCATCCTGCAGAGGTAGCCGCAATCGTTGCTAGTCGCCCTCACGATCCTGAGATGGTTGCGGCTGCTTGGCTCCACGATGTTGTTGAAGATACTAGAGTTACAGTAACAGACATTCATCGTGAGTTTGGACCAGTTGTTGCCAGTTACGTGCATTGGTTGACAAACCCTAGCAAGAAGGAAGATGGCAACAGAGCTACTCGCAAGGCAATAGACCGAGAGTTTCTTCGTAATGCTCCTGCTGAAGTAAAGACGGTTAAGTTAGCAGATTTAATCTCAAACTGCTCCAGCGTTATGCAACACAACGAAGAATTCGCCAAGGTTTACCTTGAAGAAAAGCGGTTAATGTTAGAAGTATTACGAGAAGGCGACCCTGTGTTGTTTGCTCGTGCAGAAAGTTTTGTAGGTGAATAAAATGAAAAATCGTTATGGTAATGAGTATCATTATAAACAGCTTGATGGGAACACCTACACTATTGTAGGAGAACTCAGCTACTGGAGATACGGAGGCAAGGAAGGGCAAACCGAAATGGACTTTTCTGACCTTGGCTTCGTTGATCCTAGTGGTGGTCCTTTTATCTCAGTAGGTGGAACAATCGAAGGTCGTAAAATCAGCCGTATCCGTGCTGAAGGTGAACAACTGTTTTTTGAGGTTGAATAATGTTTAAGGATGAATTGAAGAAGTATGTTGCTGAAAGTGGACTTGTGAATATGAAGTCTGCCGGCGACGGTATCTTCGTTCTCAAGTACAAGAAGAAGGTGTTCTACGACAACTTGTGGAACGAGTACATCGCTGAATGTCGCGGGTCCATTGTGGACAAGGATTTCAACCTAGTGTCGTATCCATTCACAAAGATCTATAACTATGGTATCGAAAAGGAAGCACCAGTGCTAGCCAACGATACTCCAGTTACAGCATTCCGTAAGGTTAACGGCTTTATGGTTGCGTGTACCTGGCACAACGGCGATGTCTTAGTTTCTACCACAGGTAGCACAGACAGCGACTATGTTGCTATGGCCAAGGAAATGATGTTGACTCATATGTGCTGGGCTGATTGGCAACTAGCATTTGCTAATGACGATATGCGTGGCTTAACTGTTATGTTCGAGTGCGTTCACCCAGGTGACCCACACATCATACCAGAAAAGGCCGGAATGTATGTTTTAGGCTATCGTGAAAACTCGTGGAACAGCAAGGTTGGACACAGCCCTACAGTTTTGGAAATTATGAGCAAGGAGTTTAACTGCTTCATGCCAGAAGTTTACTATACTACTGTAGGCAACTTAGTTGAACAAACAAAGAACGTTCGACACGAAGGTTTTGTATTCTATACTGAAGATGGTGTGAGTGCTAAGATCAAGTCGCCATACTACTTGACTTCAAAGTGGGTTGCTCGCAATCCACGTACAGACAAGTTAGTAGACTTGAACAAGGACATCAAGCACAACCTTGATGAAGAATACTATCCACTGGTTGACGCCATCCGTGCTAATATAGTACAATACACAGCAATGGACGAGCAAGCTCGCCTAGCTTGGGTAAGGGAACAATTAGCGTGACATACCGTCGATACTATTGGAAAGAGATAAAGAGGTGTCTAAGAGCCCTCTTTATCTACTCTAAAGGATTCGTCCTTAATAGGAGAGTGTAATGAAAGACGAAAGTCATTTATCTGTAGCAGAACAGAGTTTAGTATTTCGCCTACGTAAACGTGCTGAAATACGTAGACAAATTCCCGGACGTAAAAGCGTCGAAGAAGGTAAGGCGGATCGTATAGCAGACTTGCTAGAGGAAGCCGCTGATGAAATTGAAAGGTTACAAAAATGCCAAAGTGTTATCAATTAATTGGAGTACCGGGTGCAGGTAAGAGCACCTGGGTTAATTCTCAAAATTGGGCTAATGATTGTGCTTATATTTCTACGGATAAATTTGTAGAAGCACACGCTCGGTCCGTTGGTAAGACTTACTCTGAAGTCTTTGATGAATTTATGCCTCACGCTGTAAAGCTAATGGCTGATGAAGTAGTTGTTGCTCGAGAAGCTGGCAAGGATATTATCTGGGATCAAACTTCAACATCAGTTAAAAGTCGTATTCGTAAGTTTAATATGTTGCCAGATTACGAGCACATTGCTGTAGTATTTAAGACTCCGGATGACGTTGAACTTGCTCGCAGACTGGCAAGTCGTCCTGGTAAGAACATTCCAGATCATGTTATTCGTAGTATGATCAAGCATTTTGAAATGCCCTCTGCAGAAGAAGGTTTTAAAGAAATTTGGTACGCAGATTAAAAAAGGCCTTCGGGCCTTTTTTCTTTTAAATACATTATAAACGTATTTAAAAACAATCTATGAATCATGTTATATTTTGGTCTGGAATCTGGAGTTCTGTACATAACGATCTTACAAGACCAATCGCATCGTATCAATTAAGTCACTGGCTAAGAAAGCATAGAATAAACTGTCAAGTTATTGAATTTGTACAGTTTATGAAAGTCAGAGATCTAATTGATCTAACAGAGTTAGCTATTACCAATAACACTTTTTGCATTGCAATAAGCACTACCTTCTGGCCGTTTGATGGGTCAGTTCCGGAACATATCGATTCTGCAATTTCTTATATTAAATTAAAATATCCCAAGGTAGAGATTATTGGGGGCGGTCCAAGAGCTTCAAGATATAAAAACATTTTTAACAGGGTATTTCTTGGAGAATCAGAAAACGATTTTTTAAAATACTGCCAAGAAAAGAAACTGAATCTATCATTGCCAAACAGTAGATTTGATATTGTAAATCTAGATCATAAGTTTATAGAGCAAGACGTAATATTAGAAAACGAAACTCTTCCCTTAGAGCTAGGTAGAGGTTGTATATTTAAATGTAAATTTTGTTCATATCCTAACATAGGAAAAAAGAAGTATACCTATCAAAGAAATCATAATTTGGTTCTAGATGAAATAAAATGGAACTATGAAAATTTTGGAACTACTAATTATATGTTCCTAGATGACACAGTCAATGAAGATCCAGAAAAAGTTAATTTCCTATCTCAAATAAAAAACCTTGCAGGGTTTGATATTACTTGGAACGGTTATCTAAGAGCCGATCTAATTTGGAGTCACAAAAATCACAACCAGCTTTACGACAGTGGCCTTAGAAATGTCTACTTCGGTATTGAAAGTCTACACCCAAAAACTGCTACAATAATAGGTAAAGGATGGAACGGATCGCAAGCCAAAGATTGGCTACCTATATTATATAACGATCTATGGTCAAAAGAAGTAACCATAGAAGGTAGCTTTATTGTCGGACTACCTTATGAGCCCAAAGAATCATTATTTGCCAGTGCGGCTTGGGTCAATGAATTTAATGCTGGCAGGCTTTTCTTTTTACCTTTTAATTTAAAACACAATCACGAGACCGACGCACCAACTAGCGAGTTTACTAGAAACTATCAAGACTACGGTTATACAATAGACGATAACGATATGTGGCGGCACGATTCTGGCATAACACAAGCAGAATCTGTTGATCTAGCAGAAGAATTAAATAACATTGTAAGACCCAATTGGAGAGTATCTGGTTGGAGATCTGCTTCGTTTTATAATCTAGGATTCAAACACAGTCAGGTTAAAGATATAAAAATAGCAGATGGAAATCAAATACTGTTAGATAGGGTAGTTGGGTTTATGGAAACATATATTAAAAAATATAAGTCTATTGTAGGAAGACAGTGAAGCCATATTTGCAATTAAATTGGGGCATTGAGAATCCATTGATTAAGGAATGGACTGTTCCAACTTCTCCGGATCCTAATAATTGCTATATGTGGAATTATCCATTGCAGTTTGTTGTAAATCCTAGCACCAACTTATTATTAAAAAAGACATTTAACAAAATTTCAAATAGGCATCCCGAAGTTTTTAAAAAATTAGAAAATCAAAAAGACCTAATTATTTTTGATACTTTTAGTATTTTTTATACCCCTGCTAATTCAGTTAGAAATATACACATAGACGGCGACGGCGGCGATGAAAAAAATGACTGGGGTATTAACTTTGTTCTTGATCAAAGTTTAGATGACTTAATGAGTTGGTATAGGTCTAAATCATCTGATAAAAAAGATAATGTTTCCTATACAGTAGCAGGAACCCCTTATTTTGGATATCATCCTAGTGATGTCGAACTCATTGATAGTTGTAGCTTAAAAGGTTATACACTAGTTAATGTGGGAATACCTCACGGTATTGTTAATAATGGCCCAGGTCCTCGCTATGCTATTAGTCTCAGAAGTAGGACATTAGGGAAATTATTCTCCTATGAACAAATGTATAATTTTTTAAAAGATTTAGAGGAAATATAAAATGCTGTATGATCAATTGATGAATTTGTTTAGACAAAGAAGAACTGTGCGCTATGCTAGTACTACAGATATAAGTAACGATCACATAGATAAAATTTTAGAAGCCGCTAAATTAGCACCTAGCTTTGATAAATTATATCCTTACAAAATATATGCGCTAACTAATTCACAAGAAGGAAAAGCAAAAAAAGAATCTCTATTAGAATATTTTAGATGTGGTGCTGACAGACCTTTTACTACTTGGAGGGGGAAAGAAATGCTTCAACCTGTGCTAAGTGGTCTAGTTCTAGCATACACTTGGAAATGGTCAACTTCTAGAACTCCCGATCCTTTAGAAAACTCTAAGTATGGTTACGGCATACAGGATGCAACAATTAGCGCAACAATGGCTATGATGGCAGCAGAAAGTTTAGGATTAAAAACATCGTTCTTAATATCACCTAAAATGAGAGACGATGCTAGGAAAGTTCTCACCGACGACGATAAAGAAAATCTACTGATACTAGTAACTGTATCTAATGAGAATTTAGATAAAAGCTCGTCGCCTTTTAATCTTCTTCAGATGATCAAATACAAAGGCCAAACTGCTCGAATTCTTTTAAAGAAACACAGATCAATAGTAGCTCAGCCTGGAATTACACTGATTTAAACTTCGGTAATTAGCTTGGGTTCAACAATGATATTGTTGTCAAGATTATAATTTTTAACCTTGTTCATATAGGCTACACAGGTAGGATCATTTAAATACTCATCGTAGGCTTCTTGATCACGCCATACATAAGTTGCAGTTAGAGTCATCATGTCTTCGCTTTGACGCATATCAATAGACGTAAGTTTTCCTGTTTCTTTATATGTTGATTTCATATATTCAAAATAAACCGAGTCCATTAATACCTGATGGAACGGAACTTCAACGCTAGGACGTCTAAATTGTCTAATTACCTGGATTCCCATAACTATATCTCCTGTCTAGTATTTATTCAAATACCAAACTGTGATACCAAGCAACTGAGTCAGGATGAAATAGCTGACGCATATCTGCTTGATTTGGCCTAATATTGCCCTGGCATTGCTTGATCCAACAGTCTAAAAATGTAGCTATTTTTCTTTCGTCCCAGTAAAAAATCCTTTCTGAACTGTCAAATCTGTAAAAATCGTACTCTAAAAAATACTGCATTCCTAAAGTACGAGTCGATGCTATCTGTAAATTTTCAAGATAGTTAGCAAAGATTATTACAGGACAATTAACATCAGTTTTTAATTTTTCTAGCACAAGCTCTTTTAACTTAGGATCAGTGGGGTACTCTCCATCATCTGAAACTACGATAGAATCTGACCAATAAGGATAGATCTGCTCCATGAACATCTTTGCAGATTTACCCGATTTAAAAACTGTAATTGAATTAATTTGTATGCTTTCCGAGTCCCAATTGTACTGCATTATAAATTCCCCTTATACTTTCAAATTTTTTATCTTCAGCTAGAACAGCAACACCAGTTTTGGGCCATAGCCAAGGCCATTCGACCATGTAGTCTTTGGCTAGTTGATAACTTAATATTCTACTTCTGCCGCCCTGAGCTAGTTTGTATTTTCCTGGTATTCGCCAAACATAGTCAAACACGTAACTGTCAGCGAACGGGTGGGCAAACTTAGTATCTGGAAATTGATTGTAATTGTAAACTCTATGACTGCCTTTATAGAAATACTGCATTAGTTCTATCTTGTTTACTAGATCATCAGTTTCTATACGATTCCAAGTTGTTACAAACCATTGTTTAGCATCATTGTATGCAGATTGCACAGGTGGCAATTTTAGAACTGCACTATAATTAGAATCATAACCGGCATAGTTAAAACGTGTACTATCTGAATTTAAAAATAACTGTGCTATTTGTTCTACATCTGCATTAGGATTTTGTATAATAAACTTTAAAAGAATTTTTCCAAAACGCGAGCCAAATATTTGATCCCCCACTTCACCTGTGAATACTACTCTATTTTTAAATCCTAGATCTTTGACTGCCTTATATTTTAGTAATGCGTGTGGCTCTGTCCAAAATGCCGAGTAGGTTCTATGAAAAGCTGATACAAAACTAGGATCATTAGCAGATAAATTTTGTTTTATTTGTTCGTTGAATCCTGCCCAATCTCCAACATTATACCAATCAACTTCAATGCCGTAGTGGTCAGCAATCTGTTGAATAAACGGAGCTTCAGAATTATGTTCTTTGTTTCCCTTAAGAGAAATATACTTACAGTCTTTTTCTATACCTAACTTTCTAAAGTAAGCTAGAATAGTATTACTGTCAGTACCGCTACTTAGTAGGAGACCAAACGGACTCTTAGTATGATCAACAATGTAATTTTCAACCAGTTGAGATAGTTCTTCTAAATTATAATCCCCTGTGGGTTGACTATAGATATTCCTGTATTCGATTATTTTTTTAGAGCCGTCGGGTTTAACTTCTAAGTAACTAGCAGGAGGCACACGTTTAATTTCATTAATTGTGGTTTCTTCCCCTACTGATCCTCCCCAAAACAATTTTATTTGAATTGCTATTTTAGCATTTTTTGTTGTAGGAAGTCCCTGTTCTTTTCTAGTTTCTTGAACACGCAAAAAAATATTACCGCAAATTTCATTACTATAAAATAAATTGTAGTTAGGTAAATGATCTACAGCGGCCACAGTTCTATTTTGGTCTTTGAAAAAGAAGGCAAAATTTCCTCTAATGTTACTAGGAAAACCGCCAGATCTTAGTATATCAATTATAGCTGTGTCTGATATAGAAGGCTTCCCTACTCTATAGAAAGAAAATTCACCGGTGATTGTTTCGTCCCATTTGGGATAATTGTTTAAGAATTGCATTTACTTAAATCCATTTCAATCCAAGTTTCTTTTTTCAGTGCTTCATAATCTAATATACCGTCTAAAAATATTACTCCGCGTCTATGTTCAACAGCTTCAGCACCGTGCTTAATCGAAACTTCATTGATAGCAAACAGATTGCTGCCAGTGTTATATACATATTGATTGTTGTCGATTTCTATTAAAGGTTTTCCATTGTTACCTTGAATTTCTGTCAAGGGAAATTTTAAAGTTAAATGTCTATTGTAAGTCCAATGATTGTCGTTTTCATTGATTAATATATCTTGTGCAGGGCCGGGTGCAAACCCTTCAGTGCCGTATTGATTCTTTACTACCTTGTCTGTGTGCAAAGGTATTGCAGACCCTTGTTTTTGAACAAGTATTAACACTCTGTTGAATTTTTTATATAAATGAGAAATGCTGTCAACATACTTTTTAAGAATAGGAGTTATAGGAGTATCAATCCATTCCCATTCTAATGTGTGATCTAGTCGGCAAGCCCAATTAAGCCAATTTGAATTAAGTCCCGGAGTATGACTGACCTTTTCTATACTTGATTCGGTTAATCTAGTGATTTGAACTCTACCAAAGTAATCTGTTTGATCGTAATTGTTTTTGTCTTGGTCCCATACTTGTACTTGCCCACTCCAGCTGTTAGAATTAGCATAAGCATAATCTATAATTGCTTGCTGGTCTTCAGGAGTAATTTGGTAGGGTAGCTTAAAAATAATTGGATGTTCTTTGTCTGCTAGGTTCATAATTGTCCTCGGAAATATTTATAGCCTATAAGTGCAAAGATAATTACTTATGAAGGACGGGTATATGAAAGAGACTAATACATTTTGGACTAAGTTGATCAAGCCAATTCGTGATGATCGAATAAATTCTATCATTGAAAATTTAGAAGTTTATCAAACTTCAACCTGGGATAGAGATTTTACATTTGCAGAAAGATTACTACCTAAACAGAAGTTATTTTACACATTTACTAACTGGATTAGAAATTATGTAACAGGATTAGAAAGTTTCCAGGAACGATATGTGTGTAATGGTAATACAGATTCGATCAATCATATATTCATGGAACGCAAGTTTAATCGAGTTTTTACATTAGACAATGAATATAGCTATTATGGATATCTATGTCACACTTTAGGTATTACTAAAATAGTGTTTAACGAAGACGAATTAGGTAAAATTACAACAAATGATTTAGTTTGTATTACCTATCCAAATTCTTACAACGGAAAAGAAGAAAATCGATCTGCAATTATTAAAAAATTACAAGAACGAAACATTCCAATATACATAGATGTAGCATATTGCGGACTTACAACACCTTTTCATCTAGACTTGGTTGCTAATGAAAATACATATTTCTCCTTTACCTTTAGCAAGACTATGTCTATAGGATTTAATCGTATAGGTCTAATGTTTACTGGACGAAGTATTCCTGGATTGGAAATTATGAACAAGATAGGATATATTAATCTAAGTGGTGTACATTTGGCTAATGCACTAATGGAAGCCTTGCCCTGTGATTATATGTACAAAACCTATAGCAGTCAATATGAAAATATTTGTAAAGAGATGAACCTAACTCCTACAGACTGCATACTCTACGGACACGATGCGCAAGGGCAAAAGTATTGTATATCCGAACTATATAAAAAATGAAACCAATCTGTCATCTGAACATAGATATACCCGTTATACAAGAAAATTTTGTTTTTCCTAGTATAGAGGGAATAGACCCCGGTGCTTGGAAGTACTTTGAAAAAATACAAGTGAGCTCTATTTTGTCTAAAGAAATAATGGATTTCTTTAACACTGTTGGCCTGTTTCCATTTCCGGGATGTTTATTATTTTATGCACCACCGGGTGCTAAATTAAATTTACACAAAGACGGAGGAGGTACTAACGCTTGGGCAATGAATTGGTCTTTAACTGAAAATAAGTCTGGCATGATATGGTTCAACGAACTCAACCAAGGAACGGCTAGCATTGTACATTCAAGAACTACTCCGACACGTTTTACCAGCTACAGGGATGAAGATCTAGAAGAATTTTATAGGGAAGAAATAGGATATCCTAGTTTAGTTAAGATAGGAATCCCACACGGTGGATTTAACAATTCAGATAAGGGAGCTTGGTTACTTAGTGTGCGATTTCAAAATATGTTTCCGTTTGAGTATATTTGCTCAGAGCTTAAGAAATTTTCTAACAACTAAATTCTTGAAAAACATCTTCACCTATAGCTAATACATTTTGCTGGCATTCGGGGTTATGATAGTCGTTGCATACCCACACAGGCTCGTCCCAAACAGCATTATTAAGACCTCTATCTGTCAAATACTTGCCTAAATGTAACAGTGTGCTGGTATATCCTAACTTTCGAGTTATGATTGCAGTTCGAAAATCTGGTAGAGATTTACAAAAATCTACTTGTTGTAAAATCATATCGACCCAATATGCCTCTATGTTTTTAGTAAATGTTTCTTTAGGCTCCGGCTTAAACACACGATTAATAA
>JACCED011664664.1_pt1 | contig 14040 bp, 8 predicted proteins | sample 7455021 | NCBI WGS metagenome assembly JACCED01 (sample SAMN15323456, study PRJNA562643) | freshwater metagenome | isolation source: river surface water | place: USA:Blue River Watershed | collected 2017-08-19 | reverse complement strand
TTTCTTTTTTATTACTTCTACTTCATCATCTTCGACACCCTCTTCATCTTCATTATCTTCGCTTTCTTCCTTATCATCGTCTTCTTCATCAATTTCGTCGCTTTCATCTTCTGTTTCACTTTCATTTTGTTGTTCATTTTCTATCTCCTTTTGTATTTCTTCTATTTTTACTTCTACTTTACTATCCTCTTCTTCCGCCGCTTCAATTTCCTCTTCGTCTTTTTCATCTTCTTCCTCTTGTTCCTCTTCTGTTTCCTCATCTTCTTCTTGTTCCTCGTCTTCTTCCTCGTCTTCTTCCGCTTCTTCTTCTTCGCTTTCCTCTTGTTCTTGTTTTTTAATAGGGACACAATAATTCAGGATGTTTTCATAAGGGATAATACTTCGAATAGTTGTTTTTATTATTTTTCTTATATTTTTTTCTATTAAATTTAAATGATATTGTTTTTCAGAAGGTTTTAAGTTTTTTGTTGAAAATAGATAAACGTTTTTCCATGAGAAAATACCGATATTTATGAGACATAAATGAATAAAATCCTTAGTTTCAATGATTTCTTTTTTGAGTTTATATTTGTTTTCAGTTATTATTTTTATGTTTAATAAAAGAATGTTTTTTAATAAGTTTTCTAAATAATTGCATTTGGTTTGTTTTGTTATTTTCGCATATTCCTCGTCTATTTGATTGTTATTCCATTTTTTTATATTAACGAGTTCTTGCTGAAATTCTTTTATGTTCATATTACATACCTTCTCATAAATATAATAAATTCTTTTTAATAATGGAACTGTAAGAAGGTCTATTAAATGTTCCGTATATTCCTTTTTTGTATCTAATAAATGTTGCATCTTTATTTCCCTTATTTAAATAACTAAATCTTAAATTTATATATATTTATTTATTATAAACTTCTAATACTCTTGCAGAAGGGTCAATAAAACCATTTTTAATTTCACTTGTAAATTTAGGCATCCAATAATGTTTAAGTATTTTTAATCTTTCTTTACCAAAATAAGAAATAAACATGCGTTTATAATAACTTGCCTCGCGGGTAGGTGTATCTGGTTCTAATTCCTCGTTTTTCATTTGTTCTTCGATTATAGAAAACCATGATTTCTTTTTACTTGAAATACCATCGCTAAATGCTTCTTTTGTTCTGTATAAACATTCAGGTTCCAAATAACCTTCAAATGCCTTTCTTAACAAATACTTCTCACAATTCTTATATGAAGGCATTCTCATGTAAGCTGGTATTTTCCAACATGAATATACGAAATCCTTATCTAAAAACGGAACTCTTGCTTCTAATCCAAATCTGGCTAAACATCTATCTAATCTCCTACAATCATATAAATGAATTTCTTTTGTTAATTCCTTACAAGCATCATCAAATTCCTTTGCATTAGGTGCATAATAATTGAACATATAACCTCCTAAAACCTCATCAGAACCATCGCCATTTATAATTACTTTTATATTTGTATTTTCTCTTACATATTTACTTATCAAATATTGACCACAAGAAGCTCTAATTGTAGTAATATCATAAGTGCATGTTGTATAAATAACATCAGTGATTATTTTTAATGCTTCTTCTTCTGTTATTTTTATTTCGGTATGAATGGAACCAATATTATCAGCAACTTTTTTTGCATATGGCAAATCAGTTGAATGTTCAAAACCTATTGAAAATGTTCTTATCTTCTTTGGGTATAATAACTTAGATGCAATTGCACATACCAAACTTGAATCTAAACCCCCTGATAAATAAAAACCAATTTCTATATTTTCATCTGTAAGCAATCTTCTTGCAACTGCTTTTGTTAATGTCTCTCTTATTTCTTTTAAGTATTCCCGTTCCTCTTCCCGTTCCTCTTCTCGTTCCTTCTCCCGTTTCTTCTTATCTTCGCTTTCATGTTCTTTATTTTCATTAGTAATAAAAGAATAATTATTATTGATATAATCATAAGTGCAAATGGAACCACAAGGGAATTCATTTACGTCTGTATATTCCAATGGAATTCCTTTTAATTCTGAACTTATAAAAATATCATTATTTTGAAAGGAGTAATATAAGGGTCTTACGCCAAATTCATCACGTGAAATAATAACCTTACTAATGTTATTATTATCATCGAGTTCAATAATAACAAAAGCAAATTCAGCTCTAAAATCGTTAAAAACAACTGATGTAAAATCTTCAAAAGAAAGTGTTTTATATAAATGTAAGATGGTTAGACAATCTGCATCATTTTTAATGTCAAGATTATATTTCTGAATTAAATCCTTATAATTATAAATCTCTCCATTACAAATTAAAATAAGGTTTTTATCAAAATAAGGTTGAGAAGCATTTAAGTTATTTTCCATGATTGCTAAACGATGAAAACCGATATAAGCATCACTGATATGAAAATATGTGGAGTTGTCGGGTCCTCGATGTTGAATTTTTTTAAAGTATTCGTAATAATCTTTTTTTTGTTTTGAAATAAAAGTCCAAATACCACACATTTAAAATAATATGATAACTAATATTCTTTTATTTTTATATAAATAGAATTATGACAACAAAACATAAATATTATTATTTTATTGAAGACCTTGATATAACCAACGATAAAATACCTGATGGCGTTTTAATAAGACAATTATATATCAAAAATGGCAATTATTATTATACTAAGAACATGTATGTATCTGAAAAGAAATTAACAGAAATAGTAAATGATATTATTAGTTCAGATAAGAAAACAGATAAAAAAGAATTAATTGTTTCTCAATCGCAATTAAATCAAATTAAAAATAAAAAAATAAAAATAGAAGAATTACCACGAGTTATTATAAATAAGAAATCCTATTTTACTCATTTGTTACATCACAAAAACCTTAATTTAACAAAACTACTTAAAGACCTCAATAAACTCTTTGTTTAATTCCTTGTATAATAAACATCTATAATACCTTTTCTTGTATTTGTAATATTTATTTTTATAATAGATTTTTTATATTCGTAAGAAATCTCATTTCTTTTTTGTAATTCTTCAAAAACTTTTTTTGAAATTAAATTTGCTGTTTTCTTATTGAATTTTTCATCTTCATATGGTTGATTTAATTATATTTAAAAAATTTATGATTTTTTTCTTTTCTAATCTTAATTGCTTATTGCTAAATCGGTATGTATTTCAGTTTTAGTTAAAGGCATATTTATTTTTAATTTCTAATATTAGATAATAGAAATAAATATGATGACAAGTAAAAGAAAAAACGTTTATTATCTTATAGAACCTATTGATATTGACGGAGATAATAATCATGATGGGATTTTAATAAGCAAATACAAATTAGACAAAAATTTTAATAAGATTTTTATTAAAAATAAATTTATAACCTTTAAGGATTTTAATCAACATATGAAAAAGTTTAAATCACATATAAATAAAAAAGAAAAAGGAGGTGCCGCCAAAAGTAATGAACCTGAAAAAGAAATTGTTTATGTAAGAACTTTAAATGACAAGGAATATAACAACTTTATGAATAATAATTATCCTCCTCCACATCAGTATCCTCCTCATGCTTATCAGCAACCGTATCCTCAGCAACCACCTCCGTATGGTTATCCATATCAGCAACCTCCACCTGTTGCGATTCATCCTCCACAAAATGATAACGGAGGTTTCTTAGGAAATGTTGGTTCAGGTCTTGGCTTAGGTTTAGGCGTTGGTTTTGGTGCAAGTGCAGGCGAAGCTCTTTTTGATGGTATTGGAGAAATGTTTTAAAATTAAATTCTTTTATTTTTATAAGAAGTTCTAATTGAAAATAAGTTATCCTTATATGAATTTCTTATAAATTCCATTAGAAATTCTAATTAAAAATAAGTTATCCTTATATGAATTTCTAATGGAATTTATAAGAAGTTCTAATAGAAAATAAGTTATCCCTTATATGAATTTCTAATGGAATTTATAAGAAGTTCTAATTAAAAATAAGTTATCCTTATATGAATTTCATATGAAATTTGAAATAAAAAATGATTTTTAAATTTATATAAATCATAAAAAATATAAGATTAATAATGGAACTTCAAGATACTTTCTGTTGGGATATTCTTGATACTTATTTTATTAAAGGAAAATCCCCTGAAATTATCAGTCCTCTTGTAAAACATCAAATTGACAGTTATAATAAATTCCTCAATACAACACTTCCTCAAATCATTGCTGGTTTTAATCCCATTAAAATTAACACCACTAATAAAAACAACGATACCGACAGTAATATTCAACGTATTTATATTAATGTCCTTCAACCTTCCTTAACAAAACCCACTTATCAACTTCCTGATGGAACTCAAACCATTATGACGCCTCATATTGCTCGTATGAATAACCTTACATATTCAAGTTCTTTATATGTGAAAGTTCATATCATTATTGAAATTATTAATGAAGAAGGCATCCTTACCAAAATTGATAAATACGTCAATAATGTTTATATCGGTAAAATTCCTATCATGGTTCGTTCTAATTCGTGTGTCTTATATCAAATTCCTGCTATTGGTGATAATTATAACAACGAATGTAGATATGACTTTGGTGGTTATTTTATTGTCAATGGTAATGAAAAAGTCCTGATTATGCAAGACCGTATTAATGAAAATGATACTCTTGTTTTCACTCCTAATAATAATAACGATGGTATCTATGCTGAAATTAGGTCTATGAGTGATTCAAGTTATTTGCCTCCTAAAACAACAAGCTTAAATATGATTGGTAAGTTAAATCATATGGGCAGAAGTATTCGCCTTAATACCTCATTTATTCGTTGTGAAATTCCCGTTTTCGTCATGTTTAGAGCATTGGGAATTTTAAGTGATAATGAGATTATTAAACATATCGTTTATGATATCGATAATAAAGATAATCAAAGAATTATTGTTCAACTTATGGCCTGTTGTGAAGATGCCTCTGAAATTCACACACAAGAACAAGCAGAAGAGTTTATAATTAAAAATATGATTGGTATCAATAAAAATACTCAAAATTCAACTAAGATTATTAGAGATACCATCATTAATGATTTCTTACCTCACGTTGGTAAGAATTATAGACGCAAAGCTTTATACCTCGGTTATATGATACATAAAATGATTAGAATTTATTTGGAGTATGATGATTACGACAATCGTGACTCTTATATGAATAAAAGAATTGATACCCCAGGAGTTCTTATGTCAAACTTATTTCGTCAATGTTACGGAAAAATGACAAAAGAAATTAAGGCTCTTATTGAACGTGAATTAAACTTATGGAGAGTTAATCATTCTTGTACTACTACTGATATCATCAGTGATAGTAACATTCACAGGTTCTTTAAACATTCATTACTTGAATCATGGCTGAAATATTCACTTTCTACTGGTAACTGGGGAATTAAAAGCATTGGTAGTTTTCAGAATATTCGTCAAGGCGTTTCCCAGGTTTTAAATCGTATGTCCTATGCCAGCACCCTTTCTCATCTTAGACGTATAAGCACCGCTATGGAAAAAAATGGGAAGTTAGTTCAACCTCGCAAATTAGATAACTCCCAGATTAATATGATTTGTCCAGCAGAAACCCCAGAAGGAGCATCCGTTGGTTTAGTTAAAAATATCGCTCTGAGCACAAATATTTCTATTGCTATGAATTCAACTCATATCCGTAATATTCTCGTTGAATTAGGAACAAATATTTATGATGATAGTTATAGTTATGTTATTGATACAAATGAAAAATGGCATCAAGAAACTGAAATCGTAAAACAACAAAGAGATAAAGCCAGCGATTTTCTCAGAGAAATGGGCAATCGTTCAAACGTATTTGTTCAAATTAATGGTGATATTATTGGATATCATACAAATCCAATTGAATTGTATAAAACCCTCAAACATTATAAAAGGTGTGGTATCATTTATCCTATGACTTCTATTGTATGGAATATTCTTAAAAGGGCTATTATTATCAGTACCGAAGCAGGTCGTATGTATCGTCCTTTACTTATCGTTGATTATGATGAAACCACAGGTCAATCAGAACTAAGAATTGTTAAAATCTTAAAGGAAAAAAATATTACATGGAATGAATACATCAAAGATAAGAAATTTGATTATCTTATTACTCCTAATAATAATAGCGATGAAGAAGGAATTATAGAATACCTCGATTGTAATGAAATTAATCATGCTATGATTGCTATGAATTATCAAGAGTTGTATAAGACACCAAAAGGAAATTCTATGCCCATCCATTACACAAATTGCGAAATTCACCCGAGTTTGATGAATGGAATTCTTGGCGTTAATATCCCATTTAGTGACCATAACCAATCCCCTCGTAATTGCTATCAATGTCTTAATGTTTATGAAAAAGTCATGTTAAGTAATGGTGATTGCAAATTCATCAAAGATATTAAAATTGGAGATGAAGTTGTATGTTTTAATCCAAATACTTTAAATTCTTCTATCTCTAAGGTTGTTCATCATTATAACCGTTATACAGATAAAATTGTTTATAATATTAAAATTATTACTGGAAGAACCATCACGGCTACTTATGACCATAAATTTATGACTAATCAAGGCTGGAAACAGGTTAAAGACCTTGATACCACATCCAAATTAGGAGTTATTATGAAACCTGATTATGCTAATAACAATAATATTACAAATACTATTATTAATATCACAGAAGATATTGATATAAACAGCATTTCCTATTTAAAAGAACTTAAATTATATCCTTTATATAACAATGATTATTATATGCCAGTTATTGCTCGTTTAGTCGGGTATTATTTAAATAACAAATTCGCATTTAAAACTGAATTTGACAAATCCCAGTTTAATAATGATGTTATTACAATCGGATTTAAAGATGGATATTTAAATACTCATTTTCAGTTATTCATCAATTATATTTGCAATCATAGTAATATCGAACATTGGCTGAATTATTCAAGTTCTCTTGTTAAAAGAGAATTCCTCGCTGGTTATTATTCAGGTATCCCGAATAACAATAATAATACTAACTTAAATGGCGTCATTGAAAAAATCTTGAATTTATTTGAAATCCCTTCTGATTGGCAATTGAATGATAAAAATAAATCAAACTTTTATATTCAGGTAGGTATTCGTTATAATATCGAACTCTTAAAATCTCTTGCTGTTATTTATGAATATTCTCAATATAAGTTAGAAGAATACAGAAGCGATATTCCACTTCCTAATTATAATTCCATTGAAAAATTCAAACAAATCCTTGAATTTAAAGGAAATATGATTTTCATCCCTTTCATATGCAAATTCATTAATACTAATAATCATATCAGCGATTTGACTATCGAAAACTCCGATTTTCATAGTTTCATTGGCGGTAATGGTTTTGCTGTAAGCAACTGTGCTATGGGAAAACAAGCCTTAGGTATTTATATGAGTAACTTTAATAGTCGCTTTGATACCATGGGTAATATTATTAACTACCCGCAAAAACCAATCGTTGCTACTCGTCTATCTAAATATACCTTCAATAATGAACTTCCTTCTGGTGTGAATGCCATTGTTGCTATTATGACCCATACAGGATTTAATCAAGAAGATAGCGTTATGATTAATAAATCTGCATTAGACCGTGGGTTATTTACAAGTACTTATTATAAGGTATTTAGAGACCAATGTACGAAGAACCATAGTTCAGGTGAAGAAGAATTATTTGTAAATCCTAAGAATTTATGCGCAACAAAACCATATTCATATGATAAAATCGCAGAAGATGGATTTATTCCTAAGAATTCATATGTCGATAATGGCGATGTTATTGTAGGAAAAGTAATGCCTCGAAAATTAAACGGTAAAATTACTTATCAAGATAATAGCGTTTATATGAAATCTAATGATGATGGTCATATTGATATGAATTATACTGGAACTAATAGTGATGGTTATAAATTCTGTAAAATTAGAATTCGTAAAAATAGAAAACCAGAAGTAGGCGATAAGGTTGCATGTTATTCTCCTGACCATCAATATTTAACAGATAAAGGCTGGGTTAATGTAAGTGAATTAACATTAGAACATAAGGTTGCATCAATGATAGACGGGTGTTTAGTTTATCAAAAACCAATCAAATTGCATGAATACGATTACGAAGGTAAGATGTATCATTTACAAACAAATCATATGGATTTATTAGTTACTCCTAATCATCGTATGTATCATAGAGCAAATTTTACAGGGTCTAAATTTCAAATTAAAAAAGCAGAAGAAATTCATCATAAGAAATATAAAATGAAGAAAAATGTAGATGAATGGAACCCTGATTATTCGGGAGATATCCCTGAATGTCTCATTCTTAATGAAGATAAAACTAAAATTACTCATTTCAAATTTAATGGATTTATTAATGGTAATAATAAAGAAATTGAAGATTATATATTAGATATTGATAGTTGGATTACTATCTACGGTATTTATATCGCAGAAGGTTCAGTTGCTGATTATAATGTATTAATTTCTGCATATAAACCAAGAGTTCAAGAAGCCCTTGATGAAGTTGCGAAAAATGCTGGTGTTATAATTTCTAAAAATTTAAGTAAAGGAGAAAGAGTTGCTTGGAGTATTAGACATACACAAATTGCTAAATTTTTAGGAAAAGGTGTTTGTGCTATTACAAAATTTCTACATGAATGGGTATGGTATTTTAATAGAGAACAATGTCAAAAACTGGTGCATTCTATGTGTTTAGGCGATGGAGGTCAAATGGAAAATGGAACTTGGAGATATTATACATCTTCAACTCAATTAGCTGATGATTTCCAAAGATTATGTCTTCATGCTGGTTATTCTTGCAATAAACTACTTAAAACTGTTAAAGGAACAAGAAATCTAAGTTTAGAAAAATTAAATAAATCCAAAAATCCTAAATGCGATAAAGAATCATATTCGAATGCTGATTATTGGGTATTAACTATTATTACTTGTCAAAATGAACCTATTGTTAATAAAAATATGGTAAGTGAGACACATCCTAAATTTGCCGATTATGTATATCAAGATGAATGGGAAGAATATAAAGGCAAGGTATATTGTTGTACCATGCCCGACGAAAAAGGAATTATATATGTTAGAAGAAATGGCAAACCAGTTTGGTGTAATAACAGCAGAAGTGCACAGAAAGGTAGTATTGGAATGATTTATGACCATAAGGATATGCCATTCACGAAAGACGGTATTGTTCCTGATATTATTATTAATCCTCATGCAATTCCTTCGAGAATGACCATGGCGCAATTAATGGAATGTATTATGGGTAAGGTTTGTTGTTGTATTGGTGCATATGGTGATTCAACTCCTTTCACTGATTGTTCAGTAGAACATATCGCAAATAATCTTGAAAAAACAGGCATGGAAAGATATGGAAATGAAATCATGTATAACGGAAGAACGGGCGAACAAATAAAAACAGAAATCTTTATCGGGCCCACTTACTACCAGCGTCTTAAACATATGGTTGCTGATAAAATCCATTCAAGAGGTAGTAATGGTCCCATTGTGATGCTTACTCGTCAATGTTCAGAAGGCAGAGCAAGAGGTGGAGGTTTGAGATTAGGAGAAATGGAACGCGATTGTTTTATTGGCCATGGTTCCGCATTGTTCCTTAAAGAAAAGATGTTGGATTGTGCGGATAATTATCGCGTGTTTATTTGCAAGGACTGTGGAATGATAGCTAACGTCAATCCAGATAAAAATATTTATAAATGTAATCATTGTAAAAATGCCTCTGATATCGTACAAATTAGAATTCCATATTCATTTAAGTTATTGACACAAGAATTACAAACGATGAATGTAATTATGAGATATATTTGCAACTAATTTCAACTTTCAAGTTTAAATAAACTTCCTACTTTTGTTTTTTCATAATAACTATCTAAGTTATCTTCCTCATTTTCAAATTTTTCTTTTATAGAAGTTTGATTTAAGAAATTGATTAAATCTTTATTGTTTCCTCCCGCAGAAGCGGTTATTTGGTCAAGTTTCGTTAAATTTAATCTTAGTTTTTCAAATGTAGCATCATTTAAATTAGGGTCAGCTTTTATTCTTAGTTCTGCTTTTGTTTTTAATTCATATAAGTCATAATATTTGTTAAAGATTATTAGTAAAGTTCGAGTAGATAAACTCTTTTCTCCTAAGATTTCATTTTCAAAATCAGGAAACTTTGGTGAATGTATAACTTCCGTAAATAAATAAATATTACTTTGAAGATATATATAACAATAACGAAGAGGTGTTATCATCTTTTCTGGTGGCATTTTTCCATATTTAAGTTTATAAATATCCGTTAATTTTAATATCACGTTATTACGTGCGATATCTCCTTCCATTTCTCCAACTGCTTGATTATCTTGGGTTTTTATATTTCTTTCATATTCATGTGAGTTATATAACTCCTCCATTAATTGAGGTTTGCTTAAATACGCCTTTGATTTTAATTCTACTAATGTTGGTGTTCTTAATAAGATTTCTTTATATATCATTATTATTTCATAATCGTTTAATTGTATTTTTTGATTTGGATTTTCAGGAACAAAAGAAATAGGAATGATATCTTCAATGGTATTTTGATTATAACTGCCTCTTAATGCTTCTGCTTCTTCACGTGTTAAAAAAGTTTCTTTAAAATAAATATTACTATTTATAATTAAAATGGCAAATAATAATATGATAGGAATTATTATTATTAAATATTTCATTTCTACTTTTTAATAATAATTAAAATATATTCTTATTTATCAATAAGATGTTTAGACCTATAACACCATATGTTTCTTCTTCAAGAGTTAGAAGTGATATTCCTTTTTATAAAAAAAAATATCAACATTTTTTAATTAACAGTTGGAAACAAGAATATCCAACAACAGATATTGAAACTTATTGTAGTAATATTAATAAATATTTTGATTATAGATTGATTGGTGAATTATTAATTAATTATGTTAAATTTTTTATCATTCATACTCCTGAAACATCTGATATAAGTTTTTCAAATATTATTAATAATAATTTCTTTAAATATGGTTTTACAGAATTTTTAATAAAAATTCATAATTGTTATAAAGATATAGATTATATAATACAATTTGATAACATCTTAAATTTTTATAATTGTATTCATACCTATGGTAGTACATTGGATTTCTTGAAAGATACTGGTCTAACTCATCTTAGATTATATAAAGGTTTAACAATTAAAGATAAAAAATCTTTGAAAGATTTATTAGATTTATATGGGTGGTTAGATGATGAAAAAAAAGAAACTATTGATGTAAGTAAAATTGGAATAGGTCAAGAAATAAATATATATAATTTTTCGAGTTCATCTTTATTTAAAGATGTTTCTATTGGGTTTTTAAGTAGAACTGCTAAACAAACGGAACAAATTATATTTGAATTTAATATTCCTAAAACGGATTTTCATAAATTTAAACATTTATATTATGGTGCAACTTTTACATATAATCCTTCTCATGTATCTTTTACAGAAGCATTAGGAACTAATCCTGATTATGATATATCACATGACCCCTATTATGAATTTGAATTATTGATAAATATAGGAACTAAATTTAAAATTAGTTATGTTGATACTACTAATGCTGATTATATACTAATATCATTAGATTATATAAGTCAAACTGATGAATATGTTGATGGTATTAAAAGGAATATAAAGGATGAATATGAAAGAAGAAAATTTGATATTACTACTTATACTGATAGAATAATAACAAATATAGAAAAAAATTATTTTAATTTTAATAATTTTATAGGTAACCTGGATTGTTCTAAACGTGGTGGCAAAATGAGTTCTGTTTCTCTTATTAATCCTCATATCAGTTCTACTACTTCTTTGGTTTCTCCTTCTAAAACAAAGGCTTCTGTTGTTAATCCTCATATCAGTTCTACTACTTCTTTGGTTTCTCCTTCTAAACAACAAACTTATAATTATAATTATAAAATTGATGAAGAAATTATTGGTAAAATTAAAGAGTTACCAAAACAAGAAGAACAAGAAGAAGAATTATTTGAAGTTCTTTTAAAGAAACTACAAAGAAATAATAATATGATAAAAACAAATGATATAAGTGAATTTAATTTTTATTTAAATATATATTTATATTTCGAAAATAAATTAGTCAGTAGTAGTAAAGGAGGTCAAAAAAAAGATAAGCGAATATTAAAGAAATATAAACGAAATAAAAATGAATGATACTGATTATATTAATTTTAATAAACATTTGTTACAATTAAATCCTTCTTTTCGTTTTATTTATGGATATAAAGATAAATATACGCTTAGTCATATTGAAAATACTCTTGATGATATTTATATTCAAAATCTTAAAGAAATTATTGACAAATATAAAAATAAAAAACATATCGAATTAAAATTACAATTATCCTTAATGGAATTTTATTTAAACAATAACCTCAATCTCCTTTTATTTTCTTCTTTTTATAATTTCATTATTCATTTTGAATATATGAATGAATATCTTTATCCTCCGAATGACGATTATAAAAATTCCAGAATAAATGACTTTGATATGATTATTAATACCATCATGAAAAAAGCTAAATTAGGAATTTCTATGAATATTACTTATCCTAAAATTATTATTAAGAAATTCTTACAACAAATCAAACCTTTATATAAATATCAGTCCTTATATAAGTTCATTCATAATAATTATTATCCTTATTGCAGAACTGATATTGGTTTATGTTATATTAAAAATGGGAAGGATATATATTCGTTTATTATAAAGGAATATATAGGGTTTTTAGACTTAACACCAGAACAAATACATAACATTGGTTTAAATTCAATTAAAGATATTGATATCAGTAAGAATAATAACAATAACAATAATGACTTTTATAAATCAAGAGAAGAAATGTTCAAGGATTGTCTTATTTTTGCAAAAAAAACTAAACAAATAATTTCTTCTTATTTTCATAAATTCTCTCATTCTTCTATTGTTATCAAACCTGTTCCAGAAGAACTTGAATTAAATTCTTCTATTGCTTATTTCGATGACAATAATAATCATAATCATATTTATATAAATCTTAGTTATTTCAATGAAATCAATAAAAATGAATTATATTTGATTATTGTTCATGAATGTGCCCATTTTTATTATAATTCTTATATTAAATTCTTTAAAGTTCCCAAATATAAAATTTATGGTTATTCAAATGTAGCTTTAATAGAAGGTTTTGCATATTACTTTGAAAGTTTAATAGAAAATTACGATGATAATAATACAAGTTCTTTATTGAGAAAACTAAGGACTATTGTTGATACTGGTATTAATTACTATGGTTGGACATATAAACAAGCTCTTGATTATTTAAATTCTTATATACCTCATAAAAAAAGAGATAATCAAAATGAAATTGATAGATATATATGTCATCCTGGTCAATCATTATCATATTTCATTGGAAAAATGCATATTCTTAAATTAAAGGATTTTTATTTAAAGAAAAATAAAAATAAAACCATAAAAGATTTTCATCATGAATTATTAATGGAAGGTTCTGCTTCTTTTGTAACCTTAAATAAAAAATTTAATTATGATTATGATTACAACTACAATACATCATACAACTAATAACTATACATAAAAACAAACCATACATTGTTATAAATGTTGATAATAACGTCAAGTTATATTCATTTAATGTAGGTGAATAAAAATAAATAATATTAGATGCATATAAAACCAGATATAAAAGAAATATTATAAATAACTTATTACTATACTCCATTTGTGTTTATTTTTATTATAAATAAAAAATCAATTTTTAATAAAAAAATGAATTTATTTTTATTTACAAATATTTAAATTATGGAAAATTTTACTATTGAAAAGTATTTAGAATTAATTGAAACAAAAATTAAAAATATATTATTAAGAAAAGAAAATGAAATTATAACATATGATTT
>JACCED010808638.1_pt1 | contig 14041 bp, 14 predicted proteins | sample 7455021 | NCBI WGS metagenome assembly JACCED01 (sample SAMN15323456, study PRJNA562643) | freshwater metagenome | isolation source: river surface water | place: USA:Blue River Watershed | collected 2017-08-19 | reverse complement strand
GCCCTTCATCGTGTTTGAAGACGCCGACATCGACAGCGCCGTCGAAGGCGCGTTCGCCAGCAAGTACCGCAATGCGGGCCAGACCTGCGTGTGCTCCAACCGCATCTATGTGCAAGAAGCCGTTTACGAAGCCTTCGCCACCAAGTTTGCTGCCAAGGTCAAAACCGCCAAGGTGGGCAACGGCTTTGAAGACGGCGTGAACCAGGGGCCCTTGATCGAGCCCGCGGCACTGGACAAGGTCGAGCGCCACGTGCAAGACGCGATCGCCAAAGGTGGCCGCGTGCTCACCGGCGGCAAGCGCCTGGGTGGTCAGTTCTTCGAACCCACGGTGATCGCTGACGCCACAGCCGACATGGTCTGCGCCAAAGAAGAGACCTTCGGCCCCTTTGCGCCCATCTTCAAGTTCAAGACCGAGCAAGAAGCCATTGATGCGGCCAACAACACCGAGTTCGGCCTGGCCAGCTACTTCTACAGCCGCGACGTGGGTCGCATTTTCCGCGTGGCCGAAGCGCTGGAGTACGGCATGGTGGGCATCAACGTGGGCATCCTGGCCACCGAACACGTGCCTTTCGGCGGCGTCAAGCAATCTGGCCTGGGCCGCGAAGGCTCACACCACGGCATGGACGACTATGTGGAGATCAAGTACCTCTGCGTGGGCGATGTGCTCAAGTGAAGCAGACTTGAGGATCTGCCAGGGCACCGCCACCCATCAGGGTGGTGTGCCCTCTTGCCCCAGCCAATGGCGAAAAGGCACGTTGAACTCGAAGTCTTGCAGCAAAGCCTGGTGAACCCAGGCCACCGAATCTGCCCAAGCAGGTTCTGCGCGTGCACTCCATTCCACAAAAGGGGCCAGATAGGGTTTTTCGGCCCACAGCGCAGGACTGGCGACCAGTCGGTACGCTGGCGATGTGGTCCAAACATTGCCCGGCCACCAACTCAGTCCCATGCACAACACGGTCAATGCCAAAAGCAGCCATGACCTGCAAAACTTCAACCACCGGTCTTGCCCTGCCACGATCACCAGCCAAGTGAACAGACCTGCAAACAGTTGACACAAATTAAGCAAGCCAAACAACAAGGAAGCGCCCAGCACCACGGGTGTCATGACCGTCTTGCGGTAAGCCGCCACCCTTTGCGCTTGGGTGATTTCTGGCGCAAACAAGTTGCTGACCAATTGTGAGGCACCCGAATCCGAATCCAGATCCTCCGGGTACAGCCCCGACACAGAAGAGGCCCACAAGGCACTCATCACAGGCCGTATCTCAGGAGGGGCCGGACTGGTCAACAAGGTTTCACCACGCAGCGAAATGCGCCCGTTGAGGGCTTCCTGCGTGCTCAGCTGGGACTTCCAGCTCATCATCAGGTCTTGCGCGTCCGCACGCGCCACGATGGTGTCCACCAAAGCCTTTTGCGCATGCCACATGCTGAACAAACCCAGCGTACAGCAAAGCAAAAACAGCCCAAGCCTGGAACGCACCCAGTTGTCGAGCCATCGCATCAACAACAGGGCCAAACCCAAACCAGAAACGACACGCCCCCAAATTTCAATGTCGTTCAATTGAACCGTGCTGGCGCTCCTTTGCAAGTCACCCGCCAATTCAAGCAGCCTGTGGTTAAAGGAAAGCTCCAACACCGTGTAACAGGCCAGCAAAAGCAGAAACCAAGGCTGCAAATTCAAGGCTTGGCTTTTGAGGTTGGAGCGGTGCATGGATCGATTTTAGCTTTGAGTCCTTTTGTAGCAGCGCTGAACGCTGAGCCAAAGCGATTAGAATTTCTGTATGCGGGTGTCGTTCAATGGTAGGACTCTTGCTTCCCAAGCAAATAACGTGGGTTCGATTCCCATCACCCGCTCCAAGTACCCAACAAAAAGGCCCCTCACGGGGCCTTTTTTCATGGGCTGTGGGCGGTTCAAAAAACCAGTTTCACGCCCGTCTTGCTTTGCAGGAATTCGGGGGTCACGCCCGGGGCCAGTTCGACCACTTTGAGGCCTGCATCGGTCACATCCATCACGGCCAGGTCGGTGATGATACGGTCGACCACCCCTTTGCCGGTCAGCGGCAAGGTGCACTCGGGCAAGATCTTCATGTCTTCGGTGCCGTCTTTCTTTTTGGCCACGTGCTCCATCAAGATGATCACACGTTTGACACCCGCGACCAGGTCCATCGCGCCCCCCATGCCCTTGACCATCTTGCCAGGGATCATCCAGTTGGCCAGATCGCCCTTGTCGGTCACCTGCATCGCACCCAGAATCGACAAGTTGATCTTGCCGCCCCGGATCATGGCAAACGATTGCTCGCTGCCAAAAATCGACGAACCTTTGATGGTCGTGACGGTTTGCTTACCGGCATTGATCAGATCGGCATCCACTTCGTCATCGTTCGGGAAAGGACCAATGCCCAACATGCCGTTCTCGCTTTGCAGCCAGACTTCCTTGTCGGCAGGCACAAAATTGGCCACCAGCGTGGGAATGCCGATGCCCAGGTTCACATAAAAACCGTCTTCCAGTTCATGGGCCGCACGCGCGGCCATTTGGTCTTGACTCCAGCTCATATCAAACTCCAGCTTTTTCAGTGATGGTGCGCTTTTCAATGCGCTTTTCGGGGGTCTTGTTCAGCACGATGCGGTGCACGTAAATGCCAGGCAGGTGGACGCTGTCGGGGTGCATCTCGCCCGTCTCCACGATCTCCTCGACCTCGACCACACAAATCTTGCCCGCCATGGCCACGGCCGGGTTGAAGTTGCGCGAGGTGTATCGAAACTGCAGGTTGCCGGACTTGTCGGCGCGGTGCGCCTTGACCAGTGACACATCGGGCACCAAAGAGCGCTCCATCACATAGGTTTCGCCATCAAAATCACGCAACTCTTTGCCATCGGCAACCATGGTGCCCACGCCCGTTTTGGTGAAAAAGGCCGGGATGCCAGCACCACCCGCACGCAGCTTCTCGGCCAACGTGCCCTGGGGTGTGAAGTCCAGCGCCAACTCACCGGCCAGGTACTGGCGCTCAAACTCCTTGTTTTCGCCCACATAGGAGGCGATCATTTTCTTGATCTGGCGAGTCTGCAACAACAAACCCAAACCAAAGTCGTCCACGCCCGCATTGTTGGAAATCGCCGTCAGGTTTTGCACGCCACTGTCGCGCAAGGCTGCAATCAAGGCCTCGGGAATGCCACACAGGCCAAAACCGCCCACGCCAATGAGCTGTCCATCAGCCACGATGTCCTTCAAAGCCTCGGCAGCGGAAGGAAAAATCTTGTTCACACGCGTCTCCAGAAAAGATTGAAGTTGCTACGATACTACGTAATGGCCTACGTAGTTTTTCGTAATGGTGCGCCCTGATGCCAGAACCTGTCCACGACATCGATTACCGACTTGCCTTTGACCTGGCGCCGGTTGGCATGGTGCTTTCACGCAACCGGTCCATGGTGGATTGCAATCAACGGTTGTGCGAAATGTTTGGCGCCACCCGGGAACAACTGATTGGGCAAAGTTTTCAGCTTTTGTACCCCAGTGCAGACGAATACGAGCGCACGGGCCAGCGCATTGCACCGATCCTGAACGCCAACGGAGTGTATGCAGACGACCGGGTGATGAAACGGGTGGATGGTCGATTCAAAGGGGAGACATTCTGGTGCCATGTCACCGGACGAGCCCTGAACCGGCAAGCCCCGCACGAGGCCGGCATCTGGACGTTCGAAGACCTGTCAGCGCGAAAACCTGTGAAAGCCGAACTCACGGCCCGCGAGCGCGAGGTGGCCGCCCATCTGACGGAGGGCTTGAGCAGCAAGGCGATCGGCAAAGCGCTGAGCATCAGCCACCGAACCGTGGAGATTCATCGTGTCAACTTGATGCGCAAATACCAAGCATCCGGTACGGCTGACCTGATTCAAAAACTCGTGCGGGGTTAGCACAAGCCCAAAAAAAATCCCGCCTGACGCGGGATGGAGACCATACAAGACATTTGGAGGCGCGACCCAGAGTCGAACTGGGCTCGACGGATTTGCAATCCGTTGCATAACCGCTTTGCTATCGCGCCAAAAAAAGGAGTAGAAACTTCCTTTTTGAAAAAATCCACCAAAAAAGTGGAGCGGGAAACGAGGCTCGAACTCGCGACCTCAACCTTGGCAAGGTTGCGCTCTACCAACTGAGCTATTCCCGCAAAGAAGCATGAAATTATACATTGAAAAGCAAGCTGATCGCCCCGTTAAAGGCTTCAAATCACTTCTCAAAAAAACCAAACTCGATCGAAGAAAAGGAGCTTGGCTGAAGGTATTTGGGGTGGCTGATGGGGCTCGAACCCACGACAACAGGAATCACAATCCTGGACTCTACCAACTGAGCTACAGCCACCGTAAGGCGTGAATTATAGCCTGAAGAAATCGACCAATTGGCCCACTCAGAAGAATTATGAAGCCGCAGAGGTCTTGGGCTTGGGCGCCAAAATTTGCACCTTGAACTGCGCCTTCAAATGCGCCATGTAGGCTGCCGATTCTGCACCCGACAACAACCGTTGAAACTGATCGCGGGTTTGCGCTTTTTGCTGCGGGCTCGACTCCTCGCGGGGCACCACCTTGTTCACCCTCACCAAGGCATAGCCCATGGCGCCCAAGTCCACCCCCACCAAGGATGGCATGGACGACGGATCGGTGCGCAATGCGGCATCCACAAGCTTTTGGGCTTGTCCTTGGTTTTGATCTCGGGACACGATCAAGGCGGGACCTACCTGGGCCAAATCAGGCTTTTTCTGCCATTCGGCCAAACGCGCTTGCCCTTCGGCTTTGGCCAGTGCCACAGCCTGATCAACCATGAACTCTGAGCGAACTGCATCCTTGACTTCTTCAAAAGGGCGGGCCGCAGCTGGCTTGTACTGGGTCAGCCGAGCCGACACGAGGGTGTTGTTGCCCAGCTCTATGGCAGCCGTGTTGCGACGCTTGCTGATGGACTCCTCTGAAAACAAGGCTTCCAACACTTTGGGGTTTGCCAAAACACCGGCAGTGCTTGCAGTAGGGGTACGGCTGACGCCCTTGACTTGTTGAACCTGCAAGCGAAGTTTCTCGGCGATGGGTTTGAAAGTGTCGGATTGTTCATAAACACTGTTGCTGAATGTCTCTGCAAACTCAGCGAACTGGCGCTTGGCTTGCTGTTGCCTCAAATCGGCTTCCAATTGGGGGCGCATGGCTTCAAGGCTTGGCGTCACGGGCGCCTTGATGTCAGTGAGTTGAATGATGTGAAATCCAAATTCAGACTCGACGACACCACTGATTTCGCCCTTTTTGAGCACAAACGCAGCGTCCTCAAACACCTTGACCATGGCGCCTTTGGCGAAAAAGTCCAGGTCTCCCCCGTTCCTTGCAGAGCCTGGATCTTCGGAATTCTTGCGTGCCAAATCTGCAAAGCTCTTGGGCTCTTTGCGCACGCTGGCCAATAAACCCTCGGCCTTGGTTCGCGCTTTGTCTCTTTCAGCCGCAGGCGCGTCTTTGGGCGCATTGATCAAAATATGGCTGGCACGGCGCTGCTCTTGACCTGACAAGCGCTGGATGTTTTGCTCGTAGTAGCTCTTAACGTCTGCCTCGGGCAATTGAATGGTCTTGGCCAATGCAGCGGCATCCAACACCAAGAACTCCACATCGGCAGACTCTGCGGACCTGAATCGCTCCGAGTGGGTTTTGTAAAACTGCTCCAAATCGGCATCACGGGGTTGAACTTTGGCAACAAAGTTGGCCGGAGAAAACCGCTGAATCTGGATCTCGCGGCGTTGCAAAAATGCCTGCAAAGCCAAATCACTTTGCTGTTGTGAAGCCATGGCCGAAGCCTGAAGCGCAGACAGGACCTGCTGGCCGGACAAATCACGCCTGACCTGCGCCTCCAACATTTCAGGCGTCATCCCTTGGCTGGCGGCCAACTGGCGGTACCTGTCCATGTCCAGTTTGCCATCGGGACCACGCAAACTGGCGATGGAGGGGTCTTGTTTGAGGTAATTCGCAAGGCGTTGGTCACTGGTCACCAACAATTGCTTCTCTGAGGCCATGGCCACCAAACGTTCATTGACCATCCGCTCCAGGCTGGCGTAACGTGCCTGGTCTGAACCCAGCATCTTGGGATCAAGGTTGGGCATGGACGCACGCAGCCGGTCAACTTCTTGCTGGTGCTGGGCATCCCACTGCTGTTGGGTGATTTCAATGTCCCCGACTTTGGCCACCACGGCGCCACGATCGGCCCGGTTGTTGTAGCCCTCCACACCAAACAAAACAAACGAGGGGATGATCAATACGACCAGCACGCCCATCAAAATCCTGGATTTGTTACGAATGGCGTCAAACATTTTTGAAGTCTCGGTTGTTCAATAAAAAAGGCGAACCACGGGTTCGCCTTTGTTCATGAGGTGGTGGGTGCTGACGGTCTCGAACCGCCGACCTACTCCGTGTAAAGGAGCCGCTCTACCAACTGAGCTAAGCACCCCCTCAATGTCTATCAGTTCAAAGCGTCCTTGAGGCCTTTGCCTGGACGGAACTTTGGCACATTGGCTTTCTTGATTTTAATGGCAGCGCCGGTGCGAGGATTGCGACCCGTACGGGCGGCACGCTTACCCACTGCGAAAGTACCAAAACCCACCAAGGAAACGGTACCGCCCTTTTTCAAGGTGGTGCGCACGGCACCGATGGTGGCTTCCAAAGCGCGACCAGCGGCAGCTTTGGACAGATCGGCGTGCTTGGCAATGTGTTCAATCAATTCAGTTTTGTTCACAAAAAACCTCTGGGTGTTGATGCCGTGACAAACGGCGTAGGGTCAAATGACATATCAACAGGCTGAGCATGTTGATGCAAAGGGTTAGGGCAAGCAATGCCCTGAACAATTAAATCCATACCTTGTGGGTATGTCAATCGGTGTCAGGCATTGCCCATCGAGCGGTGGATTCTAGCCTTGAAAACCCAGCAAGTGCGCGGCTTAACAAGATTTTTTGACGAACAAGCGCAGCGCACCTCGCTTTCAAATCACAAAGCCTCTGAAATGGCTTTACCGACATCAGAAGTACTTGCTTTACCGCCCAAATCTGGTGTACGCGGCGCATCAGGACCTGCTGCCAGTACTTTTTCAATGGCCGACAGTACCGCATCATGCGCTGCCTTGTGGCCTAAAAACTCCAGCATCATGGCGCCGCACCAAATTTGGCCAATCGGGTTCGCAATTCCCTTGCCCGCAATGTCCGGGGCCGAGCCGTGTACCGGTTCAAACAAGGATGGAAATTTGCGGTCGGGGTTCAGGTTGGCGCTGGGGGCGATGCCGATGGTGCCGGTACAGGCTGGCCCCAAATCGCTCAGGATGTCACCAAACAAATTGCTGGCCACCACCACGTCAAAAAAGTCGGGGCGCTGTACAAAGTGCGCCGTCAGGATGTCAATGTGGAATTTGTCCACGTTGATGGCCGGATATCCCTTGGCCATTTCGGCCACACGCTCGTCCCAATACGGCATGGTGATGGCGATGCCATTGGATTTGGTGGCGCTGGTCAAGTGCTTTTTGGGGCGCGACTGCGCCAACTCAAAGGCAAACTTGAGCACACGGTCCACGCCCACGCGGCTCATGATGGTCTCCTGCATCACGATCTCGCGCTCGGTGCCGGGGAACATGCGCCCGCCAACCGCCGAGTACTCGCCTTCGGTGTTTTCTCGCACGATGTACATGTCAATCTCACCGGGTTGGCGTGCGCTGCCATCACGGCGCACCACCGGAGCGATGATGCCAGGCATCAAACGCGCTGGACGCAGGTTGATGTACTGGTCAAACTCGCGCCGAAACAACAGCAAAGATCCCCACAAAGACACGTGGTCAGCGATTTTTTCTGGCCAGCCCACCGCACCGAAATAGAGCGCGTCATGACCACCAATCTGGTCTTTCCAGTTGTCCGGCAGCATCTGCCCATGCTTTTCAAAATAGTCCCAGCTGGAAAAATCAAAATGGTCAAATTGCAAGTCGATGCCGAACTTGCGGGCCGCGGCGTCCATCACGCGCAGGCCCTCGGGCATCACCTCTTTGCCAATGCCATCTCCTGGAATCACGGCAATGCGGTGTCGAGTCATGGGGTGTCCTTTGTCAAATCAATGAAAGTGGCGGCAACGCCTTGGCGCAGCCCGTCAAAGCGGCGAGCATACAAGCTCTGGGTTCTCAAGAGGTTCACCGAGGTGACGCCCTCACCACCAAGCTCACACCCAAGGCCGTCAGCGCCGTGCCCACCAGGGTCGCGGCCGTGATGGTTTCACCAAACAGCAACCAGGCCATGATGGCGGTGGTGGGCGGCACCATGTACATCAGGCTGGTCACAGAGGCTGCGGCCCCACGCTGGATCAGCACATACAAAAGGGAACTGCCGCCCAGCGTCAGCCCCAGCACCGACCAAGCCATGGCCCCGACCAGCTCGGCATTCCAGCGCATGGCCTCGGGTTCGGCCAGCGCCAGCGGCAAAGTCACCACAAACGCGGCCATCAACTGCACCGTGTTGGCCGAACGCACATCACAAGGCTGCACAAAGCGCTTTTGGTAGAGGGTGCCCACCGTGATGCTCAGCAGGGCCCCGATGGCCAGCGCCATGTTCGCTGGGGTCACATGGTCCAGGGGTGAGCCCAAAGTGAGCTTGCGCCACACCACCATCAGCAGGCCCACAAAGCCCAAACACAAACCCAACCACTGCCTTGGGGTAACACCGGGCTGGTCCGATCCGCGCAAACTGTACGACAGCCAAATCGCCGTGAGCACCGGCTGGAACCCCACGATGAGAGAGGACAGCCCCGAACCCATGCCCGCCTTGACAGCAGCCCACACGCCGCCCAGATATGCGGCATGCATCAGGATGCCCGAGACCGACAAATGCAGCCATTGCACGCGGCTCTTGGGCCATTGCACGCGCGCCACCCAGATCCAGGGCAAGAAACACGCGATGGACAAAAAGTAACGCAGCACAAGGAAGCTGAACGGCGGAGAGTGCGGCATGCCATAGCGGGCCACGATGAAGCCGGTGCTCCAAATCAGCACGAACACCACCGGCGTGGCCTGTAGCCACGCCATGCGTTGCTGCGCATCGTTCATTTGACCCGAGCCCGAATCTCAGGCAAGGCCTTGCGCATGTAGTACACCATCGACCAGATGGTCAAAATGGCTGCGATCAGAATCAAGACCGCACCCCAATCGCGGGTATCGATCACACCCAACAGCATGCCGTCGTAAAGCAAGAAAGGAATTGCCACCATCTGCACCGTGGTTTTGAGCTTGCCCACCATGTGCACCGCCACACTCTTGCCCGCGCCGATTTGCGCCATCCACTCACGCAAGGAAGAAATGGCGATTTCACGGCCAATGATGACCAGGGCGATCAACACATGCACCCGGTTCATGTGCACCAAAATCAGCAAAGCTGCACACACCAGAAACTTGTCGGCCACCGGATCCAAAAAAGCCCCGAAGGCCGAGGTCTGGTTGAGCTTGCGGGCCAAAAAGCCGTCCAGCCAGTCGGTCCAGGCAAACAGGACAAACATGACCGTGGCGATCAGGTTTTGCGTTTCGACCTTCAGGCTGTCCAGGTAATACACGCCAATGATCAAAGGAATCGCGACGATGCGCGTCCAGGTCATGATGGTGGGAATCGTGAAAAACATGGGCTTGATTGTGGCACGCCCAGACGAGGGCGCGATGACAACATCTCCAGCTTCAGCGCAAGGCGTTGTAAATGGTTTCAGCCAATTCGTGCGAGATGCCTTCCACCCCGGCCAGGTCCTCAACGCTGGCCGCCTCGACGCCCCGCACCCCCCCAAAACGCTGCAGCAGCCGCGCCCGTTTGCGCGGCCCAATGCCCGGAATCTCCTCGATCTTGCTGCCGCCCATGCGTACTTTGGCGCGTGCGGCACGCATGCCGGTGATGGCAAAACGGTGCGCCTCGTCTCGAATTTGGGCCACCAACATCAGCGCTGCCGAGTCCTTGCCCAGCTAAACCTTGTCGCGGCCATCGGCAAACACCAGCTCTTCCAATCCCACCTTGCGGCCTTCGCCTTTTTCCACGCCGACGATGCGCGACAGGTCCAGCCCCAGGTCGGTAAAAACTTCCCGGGCCATGCTCACCTGGCCTTTGCCCCCGTCGATCAGCACCAGATCGGGCAGCCGGGCCGTGCCCTCGCCAGAGCGCAGGGCTTCGGCCAATTTGCCATAACGGCGCAACAGCACCTGGCGCATGGCCGCATAATCGTCCCCCGGCGTGATGCCCTCGATGTTGTAGCGGCGGTAGTCGCCGCTTTGCATCTTGTGCTGACGGAAAACCACACACGAAGCCTGTGTGTTCTCGCCTGCCGTGTGCGAGATATCAAAACACTCGATGTGCAGCTGGTCCAGATCGTCGGGGGCCAGATCCAGCGCCTCGGCCAGCGCCCGGGTGCGGGCCTGCTGCGAACCCTCTTCGGCCAGCAGGCGGGCCAATTGCAGCTCGGCATTTTTCTCGGCCATCTCCAGCCACACGCGGCGGTGTTCGCGCGGCTGTGTCACGGTGCTGATCTTGACACCCGACTGCGCCGACAAGGCTGAGATCAAGGCCTTGTCCACAGGGGCACTCAAAATCAGCAGTGGCGGCACAGGCACGCCAATGTAGTGCTGCGCCAAAAAGGCTTCGAGCACCTGCACCTCGACCGGGCGCTGCTCTTTACCCTCACCTTCGCCCTCACCTTCGGCCTCCTCCAGCCCCAACAGGTCTTGGGCGTCCTGGACATGCACCGGAAAATAAGGACGGTCTCCCAAATGCCGCCCGCCGCGCACCATGGCCAGGTTCACACAGGCGCGCCCCCCTTGCACCCGTGCCACCAGGATGTCGGCGTCGGTGTCCACCGCCGTGTCGACCGACTGTTGGTGCAAGACCCGTGACAAGGCCGTCATTTGGTTGCGCACCTCGGCCGCCTGCTCAAACTCGAGCCGATCGGCGTGCGCCATCATGCGCTGCTCCATCTCACGCATCAGCGCCTGGGTCTCGCCGCTCAAAAACTGCTCGGCATGCTGCACGTCGGCCTTGTAGTCCTCGGGACTGATCAGGTTCACGCAGGGGCCCGAACAGCGTTTGATCTGAAACAGCAGGCAAGGCCGGGTGCGGTTGGCAAACACCGTGTCCTCGCAGGTGCGCAGTTTGAACACCTTTTGGATCAGCTGAATCGACTCCTTGACCGCCCAGGCGCTGGGAAAGGGGCCAAAGTAACGGTGCTTCTTTTCTACACCACCTCGGTAATACGACACCCGCGGGTAGTGCTGTGCCTCAGGTGTGCTGACCACGGCGGGCAGCGGACTGCGGCCATTGCCCGTGAGCTTGAGGTAGGGGTAGCTTTTGTCGTCCCTGAACAGGATGTTGAAGCGCGGACTCAGGGTTTTGATGAGGTTGTTTTCGAGCAGCAATGCCTCGGCCTCGGAGCGCACCACCGTGGTCTCCATGCGGGCGATTTTGCTGACCATGTGGCCAATGCGTGTGCCGCCGTGGTCCTTCTGGAAATAGCTCGACACCCGCTTTTTGAGCTGCTTGGCCTTGCCCACGTACAGCACGTTGCCCTGCGCATCAAAATAGCGGTAAACCCCCGGCAAAGCCGGGAGCGCTGCCACCTGGGCCAACAAGGATTCGTCGTGTGCCGCTGTCATGGCGCGTATTGTGACGGCGAAACACTTTGCCGCGACAATCTCCCCCCATGCACTCGCGTCACTCCGGGAAAATTTGGGACATTTTTTGCACCGTCATCGACAACCATGGTGACCTCGGCGTGTGCTGGCGCCTGTCGCGCCAGCTGCTGGCCCAGGGCCAATCGATGCGGTTGTGGGTAGACGACGCCTCGGCCCTCGCCTGGATGGCCCCCGAAGCCCAAGCTTTACCCCACTTGCAAGTGCTGCCCTGGGCTGCCGCCAGCCAACACGAAGTGCTGCAAACGCTCGCACCCGCCGACGTGTGGGTCGAAGCCTTTGGCTGCAGCTTGCCCGAAGCCTTTGTGGCCCATGGTGTCGCAACTCGCCCACTACAACCGGCGTGGATCAACCTGGAATATTTGAGCGCCGAAGACTGGGTACCCCGCATGCACAACATGCCTTCGCCCGTGATGAGCGGCCCCGCCAAAGGCTGGACCAAGCGCTTTTTCTACCCCGGCTTCACGGCAGATACGGGTGGCCTGCTGCGCGAAACCGATTTGCAAGAACGGCAAGACCGCTTTGATCGCGCTGCCTGGCGCCAGCAACACGCCCCCAACTTGGCCCCCAACGCCCTGCTGATCAGCCTGTTTTGCTACGAACCTGCGGCCCTGCCCCAAGTGCTGCAACAACTGGTGGGCACGCCCCACCACCTGATGGTCACCCCCGGCCGCCCACTGGCAGCAGTGCAACAAGCGCTATCGGGCATGGCCGTGCACCCCCGCTGGAGCGCCCTACCCTACACCCACCAAGACGGCTTTGACGAGATGCTGTGGGCCTGCGACCTCAACCTGGTGCGCGGCGAAGACTCGCTGGTGCGCGCCCTGTGGGCGGGCCAAGCCTTCATCTGGCACATCTACCCGCAAGACGACAACGCGCACCATGCCAAGCTGGAGGCGTTTTTGGAGTGGATGCAGGCCCCGCAGAGTCTGAGGCAGGCGCATCGGCTTTGGAATGGGATGGCAGCGGGTGAATGGCCTGCACTCAGGGCAGCCGCACTGGAAGACTGGGCAGCATCTGCGCAAACTGCAAGGCAAGTGCTGCTTCAACAAACTGACTTGGTCAGCCAACTGCGATCCATCGTCATGTAACCACATGCGCAGCACCGTGACGGTGTTTCGCTCGGCCAGCACCTCGAGGAGCCAGCGATGCTGAATGCCCACTTTCCGTGACCGCCTCTGCGGCAATAATCTCAACCCATGACCCTCATTGAAACCCTCTTCCCCCTCGGCTGGCAGCATTACCTACTGGGCGGTCTCACGATTGGCGCTGGCGTGGCGCTGCTTTACTTGTTCAACGGCTGGGTTGGCGGCATGAGCTCTGTTTTCTCCAGCAGCTGGTCCTTGGTCTCCAAACGGGCGTTTTTTCAGCAGGCGCGCTTTGTCAACACGCGCCAATGGCGGCTCGTTTACGCCTTGGGCGTGGTGCTGGGGGCTCTGGTTTGGCGCTTTGCGCTGGCAGGTGGTGAGGCCCAACACACCAGCGTGCCGGTGTGGCAACTGCTGGTCGGCGGCTTTTTGGTCGGCTATGGGGCCCGTTTGGGCAACGGTTGCACCTCGGGCCACGGCATTTGCGGGCTGGGCGCTATGCAACTGCCATCGCTCGGCGCGGTGCTCACTTTCATGGCCACCGCCTTCGTGACCGCCAACCTCATGGCCATCACCACGAAAGGCCTGGCATGAACCCGCACACCCTCACTCTCCCCAAAGCGCTGGTCACCTTGTTGGCCGGGGCGCTCTTCGGCTTTGGCCTGTCGCTGGCCACCATGGTGCAGCCCGAAGTCGTCATCGGCTTTTTGCAGTTCAAAGACTGGGGCCTGATGCTGGTCATGGGTGGTGCTGCTGGCCTGGCCATGCTGGCTTACAAGGGCTTTCCGCGTTGGTTCAACAGGCCCTTGCTTGGGGGCCAGTTCCTCACCCAGCCTGCCAGCTGGAACCGCCAGACGGTGATCGGCGCGGCCATTTTTGGCGTGGGCTGGGGCTTGTCGGGCGTGTGCCCCGGCCCGGCCATTGCAGCTTTGGGCACAGGCAACACCGACATCTTGTGGGCTTTGGGCGGCATTGCGCTGGGCGCTTTGGCCCATGGCCTGACGGCGCGTGGCTGAGCGCCTGCCTGCGTCATCAGCCCAAAAGCAGGCCTCACAGGTTAGAATAATGGGCTTGGCTACAAGCCACCCCCTTTCATTTCAGACTCAATTCCTATGAAAACCGCTCAAGAAATCCGCGTTGGCAACGTCATCATGCACGGCAAAGACCCCATGGTCGTCCTGCGCACCGAATACCAGCGTGGCGGTCGTGGCTCGTCCACCGTGCGCATGAAGCTCAAAAGCCTGATCGCCAACTTCGGCACCGAAGT
>JACCED011296851.1_pt1 | contig 14043 bp, 14 predicted proteins | sample 7455021 | NCBI WGS metagenome assembly JACCED01 (sample SAMN15323456, study PRJNA562643) | freshwater metagenome | isolation source: river surface water | place: USA:Blue River Watershed | collected 2017-08-19 | reverse complement strand
TGCCGGTTTGTTCGGTCTAGGTGTGATCGGAGCTCGATCAGTCTTCGCGGAAAGCTACCCAAACCGACCGGTCACCATCGTTGTGCCGTACGGCCCAGGAGGGGTTTCCGACGTGCTCGCCCGTGGGCTCGCGGCGCAGTTGAGCCAGCACTTCAAACAGAGCTTCATCGTTGAAAACCGGCCTGGGGCTGCTGGCGCCATCGGCACCAGTCTGGTCGCCCGCGCGAAACCTGACGGCTACACGTTACTACTCGGCAACAACGGGTCGCTCGCCATCGCACCGCTGTTGCGCAAGACTAACTCGTTCGATCCCATGAAGGATTTCACCTTTATCTCAAATGCACTGGAGACAGCCAACTTCCTCGGCATCAACCAATCGACTCCAGTGACTAGTGTCTCTCAATTTGTCGAGTGGGGGAAATCCCAGTCAAGCCCTTTAACGTTCGGCTCGCCAGGCATTGGATCGTTTGGCCACATGAGCGGAGAGTTGGTACGGCAAGGTCTTGGCATCCAGGCGACGCACATCCCTTATCAGGGAACCTCCCAAGCTATCAGCGATCTGCTTGGCGGCCGGCTCCAATTCATGGTCGATCCCGCGCTGATCCAACCTGCCTTCGCCGGGAGGATCAGGATTCTCGCGTGCGCCGCGACTGAGCGCTTCCCAAACGCACCAGAAATTCCGACGTTCAGAGAGCTAGGTTTTGGCATTGTTTCCAAGGGCTGGCAAGGCGTGGTCGGACCAGCCGGACTACCAACGGAAATCCGCGACACGTTATCAGCAGCCGTGGCCATCGCCGCCAAGGATGAGGGTTTCCGCAAACTACTGCTCGGCATCGGTTCTACCCCTGCCCCCGACTCGCCGCAAGCCTTCGCCGAACGCCTGAGGCGCGACATCTTGCATTATTCGGCGGTCCGGGCACGTGCTGGCATACAGATGGAGTAACCATGGCGATGGTCGATCTGCTCGAAACCTACCGAGAAGGCATCGTCACTCTGACGTTCAATCGTCCAGCCAAGCGCAATGCGATGTCCTTGGACATGCTAGCAGCAATGGCCGAGACCTTGAACCGTCACGCGCTTGATCCACTCACACGAGTACTCATCCTGACCGGCGCTGGCGACGCATTCTGCGCTGGCGGCGATATCAGCAGCATGGAAAGTCGTAGTGATATGCCACTCATTGAGCTTGCAGAGAGCTTGCATCAGCGTCAGCAGGCATTCCGCAGGCTGCAAACGTTTCCTAAGCCGGTGATCGCGAGGATCCGTGGCGTCGCGGTCGGTGCGGGGCTTAGCATGGCACTTGCCTGCGACTTCAGGGTCGCGGACCGATCCGCACGACTTGGCACCGCGTTCGCCCGTATTGGTCTTAGCGGAGACAACGGCATCTCATGGCTACTCTCAAAACTGGTCGGATCCGCCAAAGCTCGTGAGCTATTGATGCTCGGAGACATACTCGATGCCCATACGGCCTTGGCAGCTGGGTTGATCACCTCGCTGGTGGAGGAAGACTTACTTGATGCCGAAACCGACCGACTTGCGAGACGTCTCGCGAGCGCGCCTCCGGTGGCGCTTGGGTGCATCAAGCGGAATCTCCAAGCTGCAGAGCACCTTGGTCTCGCGGAAGCGATGGGTATCGAATCGATGAGTCAAGCAAGTTGCATGCACACGTCCGACCACAAAGAAGGTATCGCCGCATTCCTTGAGCAGCGACCGCCCGCGTTCCAGGGGAGATAGGGCGCTCCGTGTTCACTTCGTAAATTGACTTGCCCCGAAAAGCGTATCCCCTGCCAACGGTTTCAATGCTAGCAGGGAAATTCGAAAGGAAGGAGACAGTCCGAGCGCGTTACACGCTCGAACTCAAGCAAGAGGCGGTACGCTTAGTTGAGGGTGAGCAGAGCCTGGCGGCGGTAGCACGCGCGCTAAAAATAGCTGATCAGACCCTGTTCATCTAGGTCAAGGCGCGGTGCGAAGGTAAGCTTATCGGTGCTGAAGGCAAGTCGGTCAGGTCAGAGCAAATGGAGATTAGCTGGCTTCGTGCTGAGCTGGCAAGCGTGAAAAAAGTAAGCGCCCGGCGAACGCATATTGAAGCTTGCAGTAGTCTTGATTAGTGTCCACCTCTTTTAAGTGGAGACCATGATGAGGACAGAATTAGCTCCCATAAGGCGCAGGCGCTCTTACCCGAAGACCTTGAAGGCTCAGATCGTGGCCGAATGCAAACAGCCCGGAGCATCGATTGCCGCCATAGCCCTGTCTCATGGCATCAACGCCAACTTGGTGCACAGGTGGATTCGGCAAGGCTGCGGGGCCGCGCAGTCCAATGTGGCCGGATTTGTTCCCGTGATGATGAACGCCGCGGTGGGCCGGCATATCGAGATCCGGCTGACTCGGGCGAGCGTGCAGGCCACGGTGCAATGGCCCGTCAGCGAAGCAGGCGCTTGCGTGAGTTGGCTGCGCGAGTGGCTGAAGTGATCCGAGTAGAGGCCATCTGGCTGGCCACCGAACCGCTGGACATGCGCGCAGGCGCGAACACGGCCCTGGCGCGGGTGATCCAGGTCTTTGGTGCAGCAACTCCCCATCACGCCTACTGCTTTGCCAACCCCCGTGCCAACCGCATGAAGGTGCTGGTGCACGATGGCATTGGCGTGTGGCTGGCCGCCCGGCGCCTGAACCGTGGCAAGTTCCTCTGGGCCAGCAGCCTGCAAGGTGCGCACGTTTCACTGGAGCCCGAGCAATGGCAGGCGCTGGTGCTGGGTCTGCCCTGGCAGCACGTGGGCCGTACGATCTCGGTGCTGTAGCGGGCAATTGGGTAAGACGCCAATACCGCTACATAGCGGCGTCTGCCACACTGAGGGCATGAGTGACGCGGTGAGCTTGGATCAGTTGGATGCGCAGCAGTTGCGCGCGCTGGCCGAGCGCCTGATAGGCGAAGTGGCCAAGCGCGATGCGCAGATCGCGCGCAATGATCAGGCGCTGCGTTTGAAGCAAACGCATATCGATCAGCTCACGCAGGAGTTGGCGCTGTACAAGCGCTGGCGCTATGGCCGGCGCAGCGAACAACTCAATGCGGCGCAGGCGAGCTTGTTGGACGAGACGATGGACGCGGATATGGCGGCCATCGAAGAAGAGGTGCAGGCCTTGCAGGGCGCGCTCGCTCTGCAGCAGCGGCCCGCCCCCACCCCGGGGCCACGGCGCATGAAGCTGCCGCCCCACTTGCCGCGCACCGAGATACACCACGAACCGATTTCCACGAGTTGCCGCTGCGGCTGCGAGCTCAAACGCATGGGCGAAGACATCAGCGAGCGGCTGGACTATGTGCCGGGCGTGTTCACCGTGGAGCGCCACATTCGTGGCAAATGGGTGTGCGCGCAATGCGAAACGCTGACGCAAGCGCCGATGCCCGCTCAGATCATCGACAAGGGGCTGCCCACGGCAGGACTGCTGGCGCAGGTGCTGGTGGCCAAGTTCGCCGATCACCTGCCGTTGTATCGCCAAGAGGGGATCTTTGCACGCGCAGGCTTGGCGTTGGCACGCTCCACGCTAGGCGAATGGGTGGGCGTGTGCGGCTTGCGGCTGCAACCGCTGGTCGATGCACTCAAGGCCGAGATGCTCACCAAGCCTGTGCTGCATGCGGACGAGACGCCAGTGCAGATGCTCCAGCCCGGGGCGGGCAAGACGCACCGGGCCTACCTGTGGGCCTATACACCCACGAGCTATGACGGCTTGCGAGCGGTGGTCTATGACTTCCAGCCCAGCCGGGCGGGTGAGCATTGCCGCGCGTTCCTCTCGGACTGGCGCGGCAAGCTGGTGAGTGACGATTACGCGGGTTACAAGGCCGGGTTTGCCGCTGGCATTACCGAGCTGGGGTGCATGGCGCACGCGCGGCGCAAGTTCCATGACTTGCATGTGAACCATCAGAGCCAGATTGCTGGCCAGGCGCTGGAGCTGTTTGGCGCGCTGTACGGTATCGAGCAGGCGGTGGCCGAGCTATCGGCCCAAGAGCGAGAAAGGATCCGGCAGGCACGCGCCAAGCCCATTGCCGAAACCCTGCATCGGTGGCTGCTGGCGCAGCGGCTGAAGGTGCCCGATGGTTCGGGCACCGCTCGGGCGATCGATTACAGCCTCAAGCGTTGGCAGGCACTCACGCGCTATCTGCAAGACGGCCAGGCGCCGATCGACAACAACTGGGTGGAAAATCAGATCAGGCCCTGGGCGCTGGGGCGCTCGAACTGGCTGTTTGCGGGATCGCTGCGCGGTGGGCAGCGGGCTGCTGCCATCATGAGCTTGATTCAGTCGGCGCGCCTGAATGGGCATGATCCGTATGCCTATCTGAAAGACGTGCTCCAACGCTTGCCGACGCACAAGAACAGCCAGATCGCCGATCTACTGCCTCATCGCTGGACACCTGTGAATTGAAACCCCGTCAAGACGGGTTCGCCGGGCGCTTACGTTGGAACATGCGGAACCGCTGCTCCACCGTGTTATTGGCGAGAAGCCAGAGCACGCCGATGCATTGACTCTTCTGGGGCTCATTTCGATGAAGCGAGATCGCCCAGAGCAACAGCGTGAGTACTATGAGCGGGCAGTTCGCGCAGACCCAAATCATGTCCTGGCAAACACCAACCTCGCTTCGATGTACCAAGACAAGGGTGACTTTCACGGCGCGCGTTCCATGCTTCAGCGTGCGATCGAGTCTGCCCCACCAGACGACCCCCATCTGCCGATTGCCCTGGATCTCCTCGGGAACAGTTACGGATCGATCGAATACGACTTCGTCAAGGAAGCAGAGCTGCATCGGCAGGCAATCGCCCTTGATCCTAAGCGTCCTCTTTTTCACGCCAACCTTATCGTGGCTCTCTTATCCGCTGGTCGGGCCAAAGACGCACACCGGGCGTTGCAGGCGGCAAAGGACGCCCGTCTTGCGCTGCCTAACCAATCACTTGTAGAGCATCTTGTTCGCCTGTACCAAGATCGGACGCTGCATCCCTATCAGTACATGCAGTTCGTTGACCAGCTCTCCTCCGGCATGGGGTGGCCAGCACTCAAGCCATTGGTGAAGTACGCCTGGGATCGTCGAAGTGCAGTTGACGCTCCTGAACGGGTTGACTTCCTCGGTGCGCTCGGACTGATGGCGTCGAAGACTGGAGATCGTGAACTGGCACTGGAGATTTGGCGCTATGGATGCACGATCCCCGGAGGAGAGTCGTTCTCTCCCAACGTCGTCGTTGAACTGTCAAGCCTGGGTCGACACGCTGAGGCACTCGACGCTGCCGAAAAGATGGCGATGGACACCCCTCGCAGTTGGACCATCCTCGGCAATACCCGACTCAACGCCGGTCAGTACAAGCTGGCATTGGAGGCTTATCGAATCGCTTTGGAAAAGGATGAGCGCTTCCTGCTGCCTATTTCCAATGCCATCGGTGCCGCGAGAACTGGCCTCTTGGGCGAAGAGCTGGACCCGTTCATTGAGCGTCTCCGTTCGGATTGGCAGTCGTCGCTCAAGGGGGCTTCCCTTCTGGGGCAGGCACTCGTTCTTCAGGGCAAGCTCACCAGTGCGGCCGAATGCTTCCAGAAGGCGATTTGGAATGACGCTGAAATTCGTACGCCAGACGATCTCTGGTCTGACGAGCGCGATACGGAAGATCTCTCGCTCCTCGGTGAGGCCAGTCTAGAGGATCACTATCTTGCAGCGAAGTGCTTTTTAGAACTTGGAAGAATTGATCTTCTGATGCCGCTGGTCAACAAGGTCGCCGAATGGCCTAAATGGATGAATGGCGACTGGATGATTCTTCATGCCGAAGCTTGTCTCGCGGCTGGCGAGTCAGACTACGCTGCAGTGATCATCAGCAAGATGGCAGATCAACCGCCGCCGCGTTTGGTAGAGGCAAAGATCGCGATCCAAAGCGGTGATTTCGAGAGGACGGATCGGCTCATTGAGTCGGGCCTGAGAGACGAGACCGCCAGCGATTTCAATCATCCGGAAGGAAAACCGGACGCGGTGTTCCGTGCGCTTGCGGCCGAACGCGCGCAAGCGGCTGGAAACCCTGAATTAGCGGAGGACCTTGCGCGGGATGCGATTCGACGAGATCCAACCTGCGTGAGAGCGCGGCTTGCGCTGGCGACCGCGCTTGAAGGACGCGGGACGGAGGAAGAGCGGGTAAGTCAGATCAGAGATGGTTTGAGGCGGTCGCCGGGGCATCCCAGCCTGCTAACTGCGTTGATCACTTCCCTGATCAGTTTGGGCGATGCGGAATCGGCAGGCGAGGAGCTTGAAAAGGCTCGGCCACTGCTGATTGAGAGGGCGGCTAGCGATGTAGCGCATCGGCTCGGGGAAGCCATCGCCGTTGAACGTCTTTCTCGAATCGCACCCGTGATGGCCTCGAGTTCTACCGAGGTGCAGTCCTGGCCTTGGCTTGAGCAGCTTCAGCCGCCACTGCGCGATTGGATGCGAGGTGCCAACCTGTCTCTGATCCGAGGGCAGGAGCTTGCTGCAGCCTACGCTCTGTACATCAGCAAGGTCGCTGAATACTTGCTGGTCTCGAAGATCATGGTTCCGTTCCGTGATTCGATGCCGGATGCGCACACACTCACTTCCGAGCGTCACCGAGATGCCGCACGGTTCATGGGGGGCGGACCTCCCCCTTCAATCGGGGGCATTGCCCGGCTCATGGAGGCAGCGAGCCGTTCGTATCGCTCGTCCGATGATGAATTGACGGTGAGATTTCGCGACGCGCTCTCGCAGGGTTGCTTTGGCGACTCCCGAACGCTCAGGGGCAATGAGCTCGTTGGCCAGTTGATTGACCTTGGACGAGCAAGAAACAGCACTGCACATTTGGGCGATCACGATATGGCTGTGCTCCAGGCCGCAACAAGCTGCGTTGTCGCTGACGGACGCCCTGGCCTTCTCCTAACCGTCCTACGTGTGGTGTGAGAGAGCAGTCGGTAATCGCAGGTAAAAAATGAGCGACATCCAAAATCTTGTTAATCGCGCCGAAGAGCTGACCCAGGCGGGGGAGCATGAGGATGCCTTTTTGTTACTCGAAGCCGCAGCTAGTAGTGGTGATCCGAAGGCTCAATATCTGTCTGCATTGATGCTGGATTCGGGTATTGGAACTATTCAGGATATTGAGCGAGCGAGGGAGCTTTATTTTTCTTCGGCCGAGCTTGGTTATTCAGCCGCTCAAGCGTGCGTAGGAGGGTTTTACGCCATGGGTAGTGGTGTTGAGGTTGATTATGAAAAGGCCGCGTATTGGTTTGAGAAGGCGGCGAAACAAGGCGATCCAACCGCTCTGAATGATCTTGGGAACATGTACAGGTGGGGCCTGTACTTTGAAAAAGATGAAGAAAGGGCGGTCGCTCTCTATGAAATGGCAGCACAACTAGGGGGTGATGCCGGCAAGCTGAATTTTGGCAACCATCTCCTTCGATCAGATGACCCAAAGCAGGTATCGCAGGGAATTTTGTTGCTTGAGCAAGCTGCTGAAAACGGGTTGGCAAAGGCTCAGACTACGCTCGCTCTTCATCTTGTGGAGGGTGACCTCGTTGAAAAGGATTACGAGCGCTCGTTCCAGCTATTTCAAGCTGCTGCAGATGCGGGCGATTTGGACGGCATCATCGGCTTGGGCATGAACTACTCAAGAGGCTATGGTTGCCAGCAGGATCTAGCCAAAGCGCATGAATGCTTTAAGCTCGCGGCTGAGCGCGGCTCTGCCCAGGCGCAGTTCAACTTGGCGTGGTCCTACCATCATGGATCGGGTATTCAGAAGAATTACGAAGCCGCGCTGAAGTGGTACTCCGCTGCAGCGGAGCAGGGGAACCCGGGTGCAATTCGCGGAATCGGTGAACTTTTTGAGCTTGGCGCTGGGGGAGTGCAACGCGACTTGACCAGAGCTGCTGAGCTTTATGAGCAAGCAGCGCGAATGGGAGATGTCGTCGCCGAGTACAACTTGGGTGTCTTTTATGAGCACGGAGAAGGCGTTCGGGCCGATCGAAGGCTGGCAGCGAACTACTTGGAGCGAGCTGCAGCCAAAGGACATGACTCTGCTCAATTAAACCTGGGCTTACTGTATCAATCGGGTTTTAACGGGGTTCCCGACTACCGCAAGGCGATCTATTGGCTTCAGATGTCAGCTGAATCAGGAAATCGCAAGGCGCATGGGGCAATCGGCCAAATGTATCTAGGTGGCCAAGGCGTTGAGAGGAATATTGAGAAGGCGATTCAACATCTTGAGCTGAGCGCGGCCATGGGGGAGGTGTATTCGCAATACAACCTCGCGCTGCTTCTTAGGGGCATGGACAATGGCCCTGTTGATGAGCAGAAGTCCGCGTACTGGCTGACTCAGGCTGCCGAGCAAAACTTTGGTGCGGCGCAGGTGGATTTGGCGATCAACTATCTCAAGGGCTCGGGCGTAGAAACCGATTACGCGGAGGCGTACAAGTGGGCTATGTTGAGCGCAACTAGTGACGATGAGCGTGGTGACAAGATTCGCGCGTATTGCGAGGAGACTCTTCAAGAAGAAGACCTGGCCGATGGACGCTCGAGAGCGGAGGCATTCCTTCTGTCACGTGGTGATCCCCGGGCCCTTTGAACGCCTCGGATCCGTAAATCCGAAGGACGGGGGTATCACCGGAGAAGCTCGATTCTCTGCTCTCTGTAGCTCAGAAACGACCCTGAGCCTGCCCTGTGAATTGCCCCTGATTTGGGGTGGAAGAGAAGTTCGGAAGGATGCGGAAAGTTGCGGTTGGCGAGTAGGGGAGGGCAGGCGCACGCATCTTTCCGTAACTTTCCGCAGGACCGTAACGGCTGTTAGTAGGCTTACACTTGCACGGAATTGAACCCAGGTCCGCACCCACCACCATTCATATAAATCCCGACTCTTATCAGTCGGGTTTTTTTTTGCCCGTTCCCCCTGTAATGGCGGGGTTTGGCGCCTTTGCCTCTTGAGCGGTCCCGCGCCGGAAACCCTGTTTTTCGCGCCCAGAACCCCGCTTTCTGTCTCTATTCTCTGTTGGCCTCTTGAGCGTTCAAGTCGTGTGGTCTAGCAAAATCAACGACTTGCAACGGGGTGGTTGCAACTGGCAAGCACTTCGCGGTTGGCAACTATCATTGCGAATCTTGGCCGATGGCCACAAAAATGCCGCCTCGAGAGCGGCCGTTTCCTTCGGTGATGTCCTTGAGCCTATTGGTACGGTCCCAACCTGGCTCGCTGTGCCGTCCATTCCGTGGGCAGGGCGCCGCCACGAATGAAGTGCTCGAGAGCCATCTTGCTGTCGGGCCTAAGGCTGGCGTGGATGATCTTGGGGTCCAAGTAAGCCAGCTTGGCAATTCGACTGGCCTGACTGAGGTTGATTTCCTCGGCCGCAGCAATCTCGGTCAATGAGCCAATGCGACCATCGTCGAGTAGCCGCTGCCAGTGGTGCGCCAGCCCCAGTGCCCGTAGCAAAGGGCTGGGTTGCTCCAATTCGCGTTGCTGGCGCTCACGGGCCGCCTGATCGATGAACTCGATGGGGGTGTCGAACGGCGTGATCACCTTGCGCCGTACACCCCGTTTGACCAGGGTCCAGGGGATGTAGGTCTCCATCTGCACGCCGCCAGCCGGACTCGGTGTCTGCCTAGTCACAGGTTCGCCGATGACTTTGCCAATGTCTTTCTTACCCATGCGCACTCCTATCGGAACCGTTCAAATAGTGCCCGCTGTTCGCTCCAGGAACTGGGGATGCGGTTGCGGATCAGCCAATGTGCCGTCAACCGTCGAGGCTGTTTACCGGCCATCAGTTCTTCGATCAGGTCAGGGGCTAGCAGTCCCATCCGCACCAACCGGTTCACCGTCGATGGCGTGACACCCTCAACCTTGGCAATGTCGGATCCACTGGCGTACACGTCAGTGTCCAGCAGGTCTTGCCAAAAGAACCCACGACCGACGACGTTGAGGATGTTGACGTCATGAGCAGGAGCACCCGTGTCCATGATCAATCTGCCCGCCCGCCGCTTTAAATTCAGCGGTACGAAGGTCGTCTGGTCGGTTGGACTGTTGGAATTCATGCCGCCTCCGTTTCGACCAGTTCGGCGCCGATGCTGTCCGGCGCAAACTCTTCAATCAGGTCTTTCCAGCCCAGCTCTCGCCATTTCACCTTCAGGCCGCCTGGCACGATGTCCACACGTTCGATCATCAAGTTCACGATGCGGTGCTGTTCAGCTGGGTAAAGTTGTTCCCATACGTTCCCCAGCTGGCGCATGGCCATTACCGCCATGTCCTCGCGCACGGCAGCACCGTTTTTTCGGATGAACCGGCATACGCCTGTCACAGACTCCGGACTCGAGAGCACATTCTTGATCTGGGCCAATGTGGCGGCCTCGACTTCATCGGCGGGCAGGCGCGCGTAGGTCTTGCTCTCGGCACCGAACCTGGCCTCTGACTTCGAGAAGTAATACCGGTACTTGCGACCATTCTTGTTGGAGTAAGTTGGGTACATCCGCTCGCCGGATGGGGCATAAAGCAAGCCACGAAGCAGGGCGTCCGTGCGCGAACGCGCTTTGGTTTCTACCGAGCGCGTATGTCCGTCGCTGGCCAAGATTTCGTGAACCTGCCCCCAAAGCCCCTTATCAATGATGGCGGCATGAACGCCAGGGTGCCAGTTGCCCTTGTGAGAAATCTCCCCCAAATAGACTCTGTTACGCAGCAGTTTGTAGAGGAACTTTTTGTCAATGCGCGCTCCACTGCGCATCTGACCACTGCGCGTCACCCAAGCCTTCGTGGTGAATCCTTCCGCGGTCAGGGCGGCTGCGATTTGGGTTGTCGAGCCGTTGGTCAGCATTTCATTGAAAATTCGCCGAACGATGGCGGCTTCCGCTTCATTGACGATGAGTTGCCTGTTCACCACGTCGTAACCCAGTGGCGGCACACCGCCCATCCACATGCCCTTGCGTTTGCTGGCGGCGATTTTGTCCCGGATGCGCTCTCCGGTGAAGGTGACGATCAAGCTGGCGCCTGAGTGAATGGCGGCAGCCACCACGTGACGGTCGTCGGGGTCGGGTAGTTCGATGGACGGAATCAGGTATTCAAACCCAGCGACCAGGCTGTCACGCACGTTTGCATTCATCAGCTGGCGCGTGCGGTTGAGTTGGTCACTGTTCAGGTCGTTGCGGTTGGTCAGGACGTTGCGCGTCCACTCGTCGTGGATCAGATCGCTCCAGCGTGCACGGTACAGATCCGACAGCGCCAAATGCATCAGCAAATCGCGCAACGGTGCCGGATACAGCACGCAGGCGTCATAGACGACGGTGAAATGCGAACTCATCCGGTCAGTACCCCATGTTGAGTTCCTGGGCCTGAGCGGCCAGCTCATCCAGGGCCTTCCGACGCTCGGCATCAATGCGCTTCTTGTAGGCGATCACGTCTTGGTAGCGCACACGGCGATGGGTGCCGATCTTGTGGAACGGGATATCGCCTTTTTCGAGCAACTGAACCAGGAAGGGGCGAGAGACGTTGAGCACGTCGGCAGCCTCCTGGGTCGTCAGCTCGGCGTGGATCGGGATGATCGATACCGCATTGCCTTGGCCGATCTCAGTCAAGACTTCCAGGAGCAGACGTAGCGCGGAGGTCGGTATCCGAACTGCACGTACAGCACCTTTTTCGTCATGGAAGTCGATCTGCTGGACCTCGGACCGTGTCTGAAGCACGGTCGACAGCGCCCGACCAGACTCTCTGGCGAGCGCGATGTCCTCTTCCGAGGGCAGGGTTTTGGGGATGGCGGGAGCGTTCATGAAGGGTCTCCTCGTCGGGGTGAAGTTCAGGTTGAAGGCATTATAAACGAAATAAGCGAAATCGCAATAACCGAAATGGGCATCTCTGGTCCATATGGATCAACAACTTGCACGGGATGTACGGGTTCTGCCATGACCGGAATGCCGGGCTTAAGCCGGACAAGACCAACCCCAAGCCCAAGGGGTGGAGCAATTCAATAGGGACTCCCAAAACAAACGGATTCCCGCAATGCGAAATCAAGCCCTATCTGTTCCAACCGGCCGGAGCCGGCCGCGCTACCAGCCGGAAAACGCCCCGCGTCTGGCCCTTGACGAAAACGAACTCGCTGCCCGTTGGGGGCTGTCGGTCAAAACGCTGCGCCGCTGGCGGCAAGAACAGCTTGGCCCGGTCTTTTGCAAGCTCGGCGCCAGCGTTCGATACCAGATCTCTGCCATCGAGCAATACGAGCGCCAAGTCGCTCGGTTCTCGACCTCTGCGCGTGCATACCAGTGAGGGGCCGGCCATGACTGATCTGACTGTCTTTCCCGCTGACATCGCCGAGATGTCGATTGCCCAACTGGCCAGCCTGCCGACCCAGCAACTCCACGAGGTCGACACAAACCTGGATCAGGCCATCGCTTGGCTCAAGAGCGCGCGCACCAAGGTGGACGCAGCCCTGGAGCAACGCTTTGGTGCCCAGGGGCGCGAGGCCCTGCGCGATGCCGGGCGTGATTTCGGTACCGCCCACCTCAAGGCCGACGGCTTGCACGTGAAGTTCGAGCTGCCCAAAAAAGTGTCTTGGGACCAGAAAAAGCTCAAAGCCATCGCCGAGCGCATCGTCGCTTCCGGGGAAGCCGTCGAGAGCTACCTCGACGTGAAGCTGGCGGTGCCTGAGTCCCGTTACACCAACTGGCCACCGGCGCTGCAGCAGCAGTTTGCCGATGCCCGTACGGTCGAGGCCGGTAAGGCCACGTTCCAGTTGTCATCTGACTTGGAGGGTCGATCATGAACCAGCAACTTGTCCCTTTTGACTTTGAAGGTCGCCCCGTCCGAGTCGTGACGGATTCACAAGGTGAGCCATGGTTCGTTGCCATTGATGTCTGTCGTGTACTTGAAATCGTCAAGCCTGAAAACGCATACGGGCGCCTGGACGATGACGAAAGGGATACCCGTACTGTGGGTACCCCTGGCGGCCCTCAAGAAATGGTTGTGCTCAATGAATCCGGTCTATACAGCTTGATTCTGACCAGTCGAAAGGCGGAGGCCAAGCGCTTCAAGCGCTGGGTAACCCGCGAGGTTTTGCCGTCGATCCGCAAGACCGGCAGCTACGCAGTTCCCGGTGCCATTGCCAACCTGCCAGCACCCACCCAGGACCGTGTCACCGCATTGCTCCTGATTGGCGAAGCCGTGGCCAAAGTACCCGGGGTGAAGGCCGGCATCGCCATGGCGGCCACTCTCACCTGCATCCAGGAAAACACTGGCCTCGCCGTCGAGACCTTGCGGCGGACGCTGCCCGCGGCAAATGAACCCATCTGCTCGCTCAATGCGACTCAACTCGGAAAACTCGCCGGCCTGTCCGCTAAGGCTACGAATCGACGTTTGGCAGTCTTGGGTCTGCAGAAGCGCAACGATCGCGATGAATGGGAGCTGACTGACGCTGGTGAAGCCTGGGCTGAGGCCATGCCCTATTCCAGAAATGGTCACAGTGGCTACCAGATCCTCTGGAACCCGACGGTGGTTGAGCAGCTGCGGGAGGTGGCGTGATGGCTCTTCCAATCATCTCCGCCTCACAGCGCTTGGCAGAAAAGCAAGGCGTCAAGCTGGTGCTGCTGGGCAAGTCCGGCATCGGCAAAACCACCCAGCTCAAGACCCTGCCCGAGGACCGCACGCTGTTCGTTGATCTGGAGGCCGGCGACCTCGCGGTCAAGGATTGGCATGGCGACTGCGTGCGTCCCGCCACCTGGCCCGAGTTCCGCGATCTGGTTGTCTTTCTGGCCGGCCCCAACCCGGCGTTGCCGCCAGACGCGCCGTATTCCAAGGCCCATTTCGACCATGTGTGCGAGCGCTACGGTGACCCGGCCCAACTGGCGAAGTACGACACCTACTTTGTCGACAGCATCACGGTACTGGCTCGCCTGGCACTGATCTGGGCCAAGGTCCAGCCACAAGCGCTGTCCGAGCGCACGGGCAAGCCTGACACCCGAGGAGCCTATGGCCTCCTGGGTCAGGAAATGCTCACTGCACTGACCCACCTGCAGCACGCCCGTGGCAAGCACGTGGTGTTCGTCGCCATCCTGGACGA
>JACCED010632272.1_pt1 | contig 14048 bp, 13 predicted proteins | sample 7455021 | NCBI WGS metagenome assembly JACCED01 (sample SAMN15323456, study PRJNA562643) | freshwater metagenome | isolation source: river surface water | place: USA:Blue River Watershed | collected 2017-08-19 | reverse complement strand
CGTAGAGATAGTCGCCGTTCTCAGAGCGATCGCCATTGCTCGCCGCCCAATGCACGATCTCCACGATCTTGGGCCGCTCGACGTCCATGAGTTGCTGCCACTCGGCCCGCAAGCGCGCGTAGCCCGCTGGCGTGAGGTAGTTCTTGCTGCCCGCAGGCAGCGGCGGCAAGCCCCCGCCCTCGTTGTCCTCATCGGCGGCGTCGGTTTCACGGGTGAAGGCTTTGCTCATGGAGGGATTTTAGGGAAGTGGCTAGATTCGCCAAAAGAAAACGGGTTAGCCCCTTTTGGAAGCTAACCCGTTGATCCAGAACGAAATTCTGGCGCGGCTGGCAGGAATCGAACCCACGACCCCTTGGTTCGTAGCCAAGTACTCTATCCAGCTGAGCTACAGCCGCGTAAGACCGTGAGTATAGCACGGTCTGGCGGGTTCGCGGGGGCTCAGTGGCCCTGAAAGCGGGGTGGGCGCTTGGCGAGGAAGGCGGCGATGCCTTCTTGGGCGTCTTGGGTTTGGGCGCAGTTCTCCAGCATTTCTCGCTCGAGGGCGAGGTAGTCTGCGAGGGGCAGGTTTTGGTTGGCGGTGAGGCGCTTGATGGCGGCCATGGATTGGGGGGCGGCCTGGCGCAGACGTTGCACCCATTCGTCGGCCGCGGCGGCGAGTTGCTCAGGGGGATAGAGGGCGTCGACCGCACCGGCGGCGAGGCATTCTTCGGCGCTCACGGGTTGGCTCGCCATGAGCCAGCGTTGGGCGCGCATGGCCCCCACGCGGCGGGCGAGGAAGTAGGACGCGCCCACATCAGGCGAGAGGCCCAGCGCAGCGTAGCCGGTGCGCAGTTTGACGGTGGTGCTCGCGAGCACCACATCGCCCACCAGGGCCAGGCCCAGGCCCGCGCCGCCAAAGGGCCCACTCACCACGGTGACGACTGGGCATGGCGCGCTCGCAAGCCTACGGTAGGCCGGCAGCAGGGGTTCGAGGATGTCGGCCACGAGTTGGAGCAACTTCGGGCCCGCTTGGGCAAACGACTGGATGTCGCCGCCCGCACAAAAGATCGGGCCGATGGCGTCGAGCACCAGCACGCGGGGCTGCGCGCGCAAGCAAACCTCGATGGCCTCGGAGAAGGCCAAAGCAGTGGGCAAATCAATGGCGTTGGCGCGTTCGGGGCGGCTGAGGGTGATGCGGGCCACCTGGTCTTGCACGGACCAGGCAATGCCATCGCGCAGGGTGTGGGCGACCTCCATGATCAGATGCCGGTGAGGCCGCCGCTGCAGATGAGGGTCTGGCCGCTCACATAGTCGGACTCCGGGATGCAAAACAGATACACCGCGCCCGCTGCCTCTTCCGGCGTGCCGCCGCGACCCAGGGGAATGCTGCGCTCCATCATGGCCATGAGATCGGGGTTGACGCCCACCTTGATCTCGCGCCCCTCGATGTGGGCGGTGGCTTGGGCGTCGGCCGTGGCTTCGGTCAGGCGGGTTTTGATGAGGCCATAGGCCACGCAGTTGACGGTGGTTTGCATGCGGCCCCATTCCTTGGCCAGGGTCATGGTCACGCCCGTGATGCCCGCTTTCGCAGCAGCGTAGTTGGCTTGGCCGGCATTGCCAAAGAGACCGGCCACAGAGGAGATGTTGACCACTTTGCGCACCACCCGGCGGTGTGCTTCGGTGTCGGCCTTGTGCAGGGCACGGATGATGGGCTGCGCGGCCTTGAGGATGCGAAACGGCGCAGTGAGGTGCACGTCGATCATGGCATACCACTGTTCGTCGGTCATTTTTTGGATCACGCTGTCCCAGGTGTAGCCCGCGTTGTTGACGAGGATGTCGAGCCCTTGGAACGCATCGACGGTGGTGCCCATGAGACGCTCGGCGAAGTCGGGCGCGGTCACGCTGCCGGTGCAGACCACGGCTTCGCCACCGAGCGCGCGGATTTCTTCGCGCACTTCTTGCGCGGGGTCTTCATCCAGATCGTTGATGACCAAGCGCGCGCCTTCGCTGGCGAGTTTGAGGGCGATGGCGCGGCCAATGCCGCGGCCTGAGCCTGTGACGACGGCGACTTTGCCTTCGAGTTTGCGGGACATGCTTTCTCTCCTATGGGTAGCGAATCAGGCCAGCGCGATCCAGGCCTCGCCTGCAATCTTGGTCTGGCCATATTGGTTGGTGGAGGCGACTTCGACGCGCGCGCAGGGCTCGCCGCCGATCTCGCCCAAGGCGACGACCTTGCCACGGCAATGAATGATGTGGCCCAGATGGGTGATGCCGGCAAAGCGCACGTCGATTTTGCGCAGGCGCCGCTGCGGCACCCAGTGGGTGAGCAGGCGCGTGAGCCACGCCATGCCCAGCATGCCGTGGGCGAAGACGTCGGGCATGCCACAGGCGCGCGCGAAGTCCACATCGATGTGGATGGGGTTGTGGTCGCCCGAGGCGCCCGCAAAGAGGGCCAAGGTGGCGCGGTTGACCGGACCGAAGACCAACGGGGGCAACTCATCGCCCACGCGGATGGGGTTCGTGCTGGCATTCATGGCGTGCTCCGGGTTCAGTGACGGCAGACGAGGACGGTGCGCATTTCCGCGACCAGCTCGCCGGCTTGGTTGAGGGCTTGGGCTTGCTTGACGACAAACTCCAGCGCCCCACCCTTTTTGTCATAGATCTCCGTGATGCGCGGCTTGACGGTGATGGTGTCGCCAGCGCACACGGGCTTGTGATAGGTGAAGCCTTGCTCACCATGCAAGAGTTTGCGAAACGGAATGCCCAGCAGGTTGAGGAGGCGATCGGTCGAGCCCGATTCGAGTTCAATGCCAAAGATGAAGGTGGGCGGCGCGGGCAGGTCGGGATAGCCGGCGGCTTTGGCGGCCTCGACATCGGTGTAGACCGGATCGGTCTCGCCAATGGCCTTGGCAAAGAGGCGCAGGCGCCCACGCTCGATGGTCATGGTGGAAGTTTGCAAGTCGTGGCCGATCCACTTTTTGTCGATCATGGTGGGGCTCCTCAGGCGCGCTCGTAGAGGGTGACCACGCACGCACCGCCCAAACCGAGGTTGTGCTGCAAAGCCAGGCGCGCGCCCTCGACTTGACGGCGCTCGGCCGTGCCGCGCAGCTGCTGCACGAGCTCGGTGCACTGGGCCAGACCGGTCGCGCCCAAGGGGTGGCCTTTGCTGAGCAAGCCGCCCGAGGGGTTGGTGACGACTTGGCCTCCGTAGGTGTTGTCGCCATCATCCACAAACTGGCGTGCCCCGCCGCGCTCGCACAGACCCAAGGCCTCGTAGGTCAACAACTCGTTTTGCGCGAAGCAATCGTGCAGCTCGACGACTTGCACGTCCTTGGGACCGATGCCGGCTGTCTCATAGACCTTTTGCGCAGCCTCGCGCGCCATGCTAAAGCCCACCACCTCGCGCATGTCCTGCGCCTCGAAGGTGACGGGGCGATCGGTGGTCATGGCTTGGGCGCGAATGCGCACACTGCGGTCGAGGTTGTGGCGCTGGGCAAAGGCCTCCGAGCACACCAGGGCAGCCGCGGCACCGCAGGTGGGCGGGCAGGCCATGAGGCGGGTGAGCACGCCCGGCCAGATCATGGGCGAGGCCATGACTTCCTCGGGGGTGACCACGTTGCGGAAGATGGCCAGCGGGTTGTTCGCGGCGTGGCGGCTGGCCTTGGCGCGAATCTTGGCGAAGGTCTCCAAGGGCGTACCGAACTCTTGCATGTGCGCCAAACCCGCGCCGCCAAAGTAGCGCAGGGCCAGGGGCACTTCCGCATGACCGACAAGCTCCTCGGTGCTTTGGTCAAAGCGCTCAAAGGGGCTTGGGCGGTCATTAAAGTGGGTGCCCAAGGCACCGGGGTTCATTTGCTCAAAACCCAGGGCGAGCGCGCACTCCACCGCGCCGGACTGCACGGCCTGGCGAGCCAAGAAGAGCGCAGTAGAGCCCGTGGAGCAATTGTTGTTCACGTTGACCACCGGAATGCCCGTCATGCCCACTTCGTAGAGCGCACGCTGGCCGGCGGTGGAATCGCCATACACATAGCCCACGTAGGCTTGTTGGACGTCAGCATAGGACAGGCCCGCGTCTTGGAGCGCCGCGCGCACCGCTTGCGAGGCCATGTCGGGGTAGCCCTGGCTGGAAGAGGGTTTGGCAAAAGGCACCATGCCCACGCCCACCACATAGACCGAGTTTTTCATAGGGATCCTTCCGTGATAGCAATCGAGATGAGGTTCAAGCCAAGAGCGGACGCGCGATGAGGTCTTTCATCACCTCATTGGCGCCGCCGTAAATGCGTTGGACGCGCGAATCGACATAGAGCCGCGCGATGGGGTACTCGCTCATGAAGCCGTAGCCGCCAAAGAGCTGCAAGCATTCATCGACGACCTTGCCTTGCTGCTCAGTGGTCCACCACTTGGCCATGTAGGCGGCGCTGTCGTCGAGTGTGCCGTCCACCAAGCGCTGGATGGCATCATTGATAAAGCCCCGTACGATGTGCGCGATGGTGGCGACCTCGGCGAGTTTGAAGCGGGTGTTTTGGAAATCGGCCAAATGCTGACCAAAGGCCTTGCGCTGGCGGGTGTAGTCCACCGTGAGTGACAAGGCGAGGTCGATCACGGCGGCGGCGGGCACGCCAATGAGCGAACGCTCATAGGGCAGCTGGCTCATCAACTGGGCAAAGCCCTTGCCTTCCACGCCTCCGAGCAGGTTGCTCGCGGGTACGCGCACTTCGTCAAAGAACAGCTCGCAGGTGTCGCCCGCATGCATGCCGATTTTTTCCAAGCGGCGGCCCACCCGAAAACCCGGTAGGTTCTCGGTTTCGAGCACGATGAGCGAGACGCCCTTGCTGCCCGCCTCGCCCGTGCGGCAAGCGAGCACCAACAAGGAGGCGGTGGAGCCGTTGGTGATGAAGGTCTTGCTGCCCGAGATCACGTAGGTGTCACCCTCCAAGCGGGCGGTGGTCTTGAGGGCTTTGAGGTCGGAGCCACAGCCGGGCTCGGTCATGGCGATGGCAGCGAGCCAGGTACCGTCCACGAGCTTTCTCATCCAGCGCTCGCGCTGCTCGGGCGTGCCGTAGTCATGGATGTAATGCGCCACGATGGAGTGCACACCGGTGACGGCGGGCACCTCCGCGAGCGTGAGCTCGTCTTGCACGACGAGCTGCCACGCCTTGCTCACACCCGAGCCGCCGTAGGCTTCGGGCATTTCGGGCAGGAGAAAACCCATCTCACCAAAGCCCCGCCAAACCTCCGGCGGGATAAAGCCTTGGCGGCGCCAGGCGTCGAGATGGGGAACCAACTCACCTGCGATGTAACGGCGCACCTGTTCGCGAAATGCATCGACTTCGGGCGTCATCCAGGGGTATTGGTAGAGGCGGGGCGTTTGCATGAAGGGTCTCTCTGTCGTTCGTCCTTGGGGGTGGGCGTCGCGCGGGTGCGGCGCTCATCCGAGCCAGCGCTTGCGGCGCCGGTAATGTTTGATGTCGCGGAAGTTCTTGCGCTCACCGCTCTCGTGGCGACCGAGGTAGAACTCCTGAATGTCTTGGTTGCTGCGCAAAGCCTCGGCGGTGCCCTCCAGCATGACGCGCCCGCCTTCGAGGATGTAGGCGTGCTGCGCGATGTTCAAGGCGGCCTGCGCGTGCTGCTCCACGATGAGCAAAGACAAGCCTTCGTTCAAGAGGCGCCGCAAGAGCTGGAAGATCTCTTGAATCATCATGGGCGCGAGCCCGAGGGAAGGTTCATCGATGAGCAAGAGCTTGGGGCGCGCCATGACGGCGCGACCAATGAGCAAGAGTTGCTGCTCGCCACCGGAGAGGTAGCCAGCCGTGCGCTGACGCAATTCCGCCAAGCGCGGGATCATGGCGTAGACCCGCTCGAGGTTGGCGAGCATCTCCCCACGGCTGGCGATACGGTGACCGCCCACAATGAGGTTTTGCTCGACCGTCATGTGGCGCAAGACCTTGCGCCCCTCGACCACGTGCACCACGCCCGCCTCCACCATGTGTTGGGGACTGGCGTTGGTGACCTCGCGGCCCTCGAAAAACACATTGCCTGAAGCCACCACGCCTTCTTCCACGTCGAGCATGCCCGAGATGGCTTTGAGGGTCGTGCTCTTGCCGGCCCCATTGGGGCCCAAGATGGCGGTGCAGGATCCGGGGGCCACCTCCAGCGACACGCCCTTGAGAGCCAAGATCACGTCGCTGTAGATGACCTCCACGTTCTGGAGGGATATGAGGGGCGTGCTCATGCGCGTCCGATCACCACTTTTCGAGTTTGGGGGCGGGCACCGCCGGCGCGACCGTGATGAGCTTGCCGTTGACCACCTGACCAATGTTCACACGCGGGTCTTTGGTGGGGAAAGGCGCCTCGATCGAGAAATCGAGCTCACCGCCAGAGAAACCGTTGAAGTCTTTGGCGGGGAAAGTCACCTCAACCAAGGTTTTGTACATGATCTCGCCGGTGAGCTTGTCGCCGCCGTACTTCTTCGCGGCGGCTTCCACTGCGCGCACGAGCACCATGGCCTGGCCAATGCCAATGGCGGTGAAGGAGTTCCAGGGCTGCTTGAGGCCGTACTTGCTTGCGAGCAAGTCGTAGAAGCGCTTGGCTTCGGTTTCGTCGGAGCCTGCGATCACCGCCGAGTGGGCTTCGTAATCACCGTTGACTGAATCCATGCCCCCGACCATGCGCTGCACGGTAGAGGGTGCGTTGTGCATGCTGTAGACGATGGGCACGTTCTTGCCCAGGGCCTGCATGGCGCGCTTGACGGCCACAGCCTGCTGCAAGGAGGAAGGCACCATCACCACTTCCGCGCCGGCGTTGAGCACGCGGCGCAGTTGCAAGGTCAGGTCGGCCGGTTGCAGCTCGGCGTACACCACTTCAATGAGTTGCACCTTGTCGGTGTTGTTCTTGGCGTAGGCGGAAATGCCCTTACCGATGTCGGCATAAGTGGGCGAAGCCTCGGTGGTGAAGACCGCAAGCTTGACGGGACGCGCGCCATTGAGCTTGGTCTTTTGGTACCACTCCACAAAGCCCGCGAGCTCGTGAATGAAGGTGGGGCGCATGGAGAAGACCCACTGGTTGGCGCGCCAGCCAAAGCCGTTGGCGGCCGAGCCCAGGATCATGGGCACTTTGTCAGTGGGCAAACGCTGCTGCAAGGCGGCTGTGTCCGGGCCGCCGAGCATGAAGCCAATGAGGGGCTTGGTGGCCAGCACGCCCGGCCAGAGGCTGGCGGTCTGCGCGGTGTCGTAGCGCGTATCGAATGGTTTGAGCTCGAGCTTGACGCCAACCTTGGTGCCCACCTCAGTGTTCCACCAGTTGAGCACGGATTGGCGGCCTTCCGCGAACGCCGGCATGATGGACGCGAAGGGTCCGGAAAAATCTGACAGCGAGGGCACGTTGTAGACGGTTTGCGCCAAAGCGCTGGTCCAGCTGCCCGCAGCCAGCGTCAAACTGATGGCGCTGCGGGTGACCCAGGTTTTGAGAGTCGTTGGCATGTCTGTCTCCTTCATGGTTGGTGAAAAGGGGGTTGAAAAACGATCAGTACGGGAACGGCCACAAGCGGTAGGTGCGCTTGAGGATTTCGATGCGGTGCATGATGCCCTTGGGCTCAAAGAGCAGGAAGAAGACGATGATCGCGCCCAGCAGCACGTTCATCGAGGCAAATAGAAAGTCCTGCCCAATGGCGGGAAAACGCTCGATCAAACTCGGCCCGAGGGTGGTGACGCCTTCGCGGGCGAGCTGGATGAGGGCCGTGCCAATGAGGGCGCCCACGATGGAGCCGAGCCCCCCCACGATGAGCATGGCAATCATCCAGATGGCATTAAAGAGCGTGAACTGCTCGACCGAAACGTGGCGCAGCGCCACGGCCCAGAGGGCGCCGGCCACGCCCGCGTAGAACGAGGAGACCAGGAATGCGCGCGCCTTGGTGGCCACCACCGGAATGCCCATCATGCCCGCGGCCACGTCGTCGTCGCGCACCGCTTCGAAGGCGCGCCCGTGGCGTGAGCGTACGATGCCAAAGGCACCGGCCACCATCAGGGTGAGCATGCCCAAGGAGAAGAGGTAGATGGCGCGGTCGTTGTTGAGCGCCACCCCGAAGAAGGTTGCCGACTCCACATGAATCCCGCCGGCCCCACCGAGCCAACTGCCCGGCAAGTTCAAGACGAGGAAGTGAAAGATGGCTTGCGCGGCGATGGTGGTGAGCGCCAAATAAAAGCCCTTGATGCGCGCCGCCGTGAGGCCAAACATCACGCCAAAGAGCGCCGCGCTCACCCCAGCCACCAAGATGGCCACGCTCACATCCACGGTAGTGCGATGCAGAATCAGTGCCGCGCCATAGGCTCCAACCCCCATGAAGGCCGATTGGCCGAGGTTGATTTGCCCGGCATAACCCGTGCACAACTGCAAGCCCACCACGGCAATGGCGGTGATGAACATGGCGTAGCCCATGCTCACCATGCGGTCACTGCCCCACAAAGGTAGGCTCCAGAGCGCGAGCAAGAAAAGCAAAAGCGTGATGGCTTGCGCGCGGGTGCGCACCAGCGAGCGGTCGCCGGCATAACTGGTGAAGAAAATTCCAGACGGATCCATGGCTTACACCCTTTCGATGTGCCGCCAGCCAAAGAGGCCAGTTGGGCGCACGAGCAAAATCAGGAGCATGAACACAAAGGGCACGATGCTCGAAGCCGAACCCCCGATCAAGGGGTCCACATAAGCCGCCACCAAGGACTGCACCACCCCAACCACTGCGCCCGCGAGCATGAGGCCAGTGATGGACTCGAGCCCCGCGAGCAAAGCCACCGGCAGTGCGGCAAAGGCGACATCGGCGGTTTGCACGGTGAGCGAGCGGCCGCTGAGGAAGATGATCGCGCCGATGGTGGCAATGGCCGTGCCCATCATCCAAGCGAAAACCACCGCCTTGTGCACCGAGATGCCCAAGGACAGCGCGATGGTGGGCTCCTCCGCCACGGCGGTGAGCGTGAGGCCCACACGGGTGCGGTTGAAAAAGTAGGACAGCCCCAAGGTAAAGATGACGGTGATGACCGCACCAATGACCAGCGAAGTGGGCAAGATCAGGTCACCCACAATGATGGGCGTGGTGGGCAAAATGGCGGGGAAGGAGCGATCGCCTGCCCCCCAGACCACCAACACTACGCCGCGGATGAGAATGACCAAGCCAATCGTGACCATCACCATGGAGAACACCGACTCGCCAATGAGGCGTTCAAAGAAGAGCCGCTCAATGACCCAGCCGTAGAGCGCGGCCATGACAAAGGCCAGCGGTAAAGCCACGTAGAGGGGCAGCTCCAGCCCCAGCACCAGGGTCCAGAGCGAATACGCGCCCAGCAGCATGAGTTCACCTTGCGCGAAATTGAACACCTTGCTCGCGCGGTAGATGACCACAAAGCCGAGCGAGAGCAGCGCATAGAGCTGACCGAGCAACACGCCGTTGGCCAAGTAGTTGAGAAAATCCATCATGGCGTGGACTCCTGTGCCGCAGCGGTGCTGGTGCGGGTTTTCACACTGGCGCGCAACACCCCAGACTTTCCGTCTTGGTAGCGCACGGGGATTTCGATGTCAACCTCGTCTTGATCGGCGTACATGGCCTCGATGATGGCCTGATACCGCGTCTCGATGAAGTCGCGCTTGAGCTTGCGGGTGCGGGTGAGCTCGCCCTCATCCGGGTCGAGCTCCTTGGGGAAGTTAGCAAAGCGGCGCACGCGTGCGGCCTCGGGCAACTGGCGGTTGACCGCCGCAATGGCCTGCGCCACCTCGGCAATGACTTCCTCGCGCTGCGACAAATCGGTGAACGTGGTGAAACTCACGCCGTGGTGTTCCGCCCAGCGACCAAACACCTCACCATCGATGTTGACGAGCGCAGTGACGGCATTGCGCGAGTGGTCACCAATGACCACCACCTCGCGAATATAGGGCGAGAAGCGCAACCGCACCTCGATGAACTGCTTGGAGAAGCGCGCGCCATTGGCGAGCGTGCTCATGTGGTCTACGCGGTCGTAGTAAATGAGTTGATCGCCGTCGGCCGCCAAGCCCACGGCGTCGCCGGTGCGGAACCAGTCTTGGGCGTATTTCTCGGCGGTTTTCTCGGGCATGCCCCAGTAGCCGGAGAACCCAGGGCCACGGCGTACTTGCAATTCACCCTCGTCACTGATGCGCCACTGCACGCCGGGGCCCGCGGGCGTGTCGCGTATGACCACGGTCCCAATGGTCTCGGGGTCCACCGTGGTTTGTTGGTGCACGCTGATAACGCCAAACTCGCTGCACCCATAGGTGGCACGCAGCATGACGCCCATGCCGGCGAAGAGGCGGAAGATGTCCGGCGCGATGGCCGCGCCCCCGCTCATGGCGATGCGCGTGCGCTTCAAGCCCAATTGCTCGCGCAAAGGCCCGAGCACGAAGGCCTCGGCCAGCGGCAAGAGCAAGCGGTCGAGCATGGCAGGCGCGGGATCTTGGGGGCCCCTTGCGCGCACACGCTGGCCGAGCGCCACGGCGCGTTCGACGAGTTTGCGTCGCCACGGCGCGACATCGAGCATGCGCGCGTGCACCTTGGCGGCTAAGCTCTCCCATTGGCGCGGGCCAAAGAAGACGAGCTCGGAGGCAATCTCGCGAATCGCCTCTTGGATTTGGTCGGGTTGTTCGGCAAAGTTCACGCGCATGGGACGAATCAGCCCCATCGTCACGCCCACCCATTGCTCCGTCGCCCAGGCCAGCGGAATGTAGGAGAGGTATTCGCAGGCCTCATGCACCTGCAAGGCGTCGATGAGCAACTCGGCGTTGTGGATGAGCCAGCGGTGGGTGGAGACCACGCCCTTGGGCTTGCCGGTGGTGCCGGAGGTGTAGGAGAGCAAGGCGATGTCTTCGCCCTGCCCTTGCGCCACGGCCTGTGCCACCCGATCCGGCGTTTGCGCGCGCAAAGCCTCCCCGGCTTGCCCCAGGGCATCCCATTGGGTGAGCACGGGGTCTTGGTAATTCCAGAGGCCACCGGGCTCCCACCAGACGATGAGCTGCACTTGCGGGTGGCGTTTGGCAATGGGCAAGGCTTTGTCCACCTGCTCCTGGTCTTCGGCAAAGATGCAGACGGTTTGCGAGTCGGTCACGACGTATTCGATCTCGGACTCGATGGCGTCGGGGTAGAGGGAGATGGTCTTGGCGCCAATGGCCATGGCGGCCCATTCGCCCCAGTACATCTCGGGCCGGTTCTCCCCAATGAGCAACACGCTCTGGCCACGCTCAATGCCGCGTGCGAGCAGGCCAAAGGCGATGCGCTCGACCTCGCGGGCGATTTGCGCCCAGCTGTACTCGCGCCAAATGCCATCGCGCTTGTGGCGCTGGCCAATCATGTCGGGCCGCGTCTTGGCATGGTGCCAGAGCCATTGCGGCAGGGTTTGGGGCTGAGTGGCGTGCTCGCTCATGCGGACTCCCCCAGGTAAGCAGCCACCACAGCGGGGTCTTGTTGCACGGCTTGAGGGCTGGCGTCGGCAATTTTCTTGCCGAAGTTGAGCACGACCACGCGATCGGCAATGTCCATCACCACGCCCATGTCATGCTCGACCAACACAATGGGGATGCGCTGGGCGTCGCGCACATCCAATATGAAGCGCGCGAGGTCTTCCTTTTCTTCGGTGTTCATGCCCGCCATGGGTTCGTCCAACAGCAGCATGCGCGGCTGCATGGCGAGGGCCCGGCCCAAGTCGATGCGTTTGCGTATGCCGTAGCCTAAGGTGCCCACCGGGTGGTGGCGCAGGTGTTCGAGTTCGAGGAAATCGAGAATTTCTTCGGCGTAATCGCGATGCGCCACCTCTTCGCGGTGTGCGAAGGGGTAGTAAGCAAAAGCCGAGAGCAGGCTTGAGCGCATGTGCATGAAGCGCCCCACCAAGATGTTGTCGAGCACACTCATGCGCGGCAAAAGGTGCGTGCCCTGAAAGGTGCGGGCCAAGCCCGCGCGGGCAATTTGGTGCACGGGTTGTTGGGTCACGTTCTGACCCTCAAACCAAACTTGGCCTTGGCTCGGTTTGTAAAAACCCGAGAGCACGTTGAGCAGCGAGCTTTTGCCCGCGCCGTTGGGGCCAATGAGGGCCACGAGCTCATCGTGACCGACTTCGAACGACACGTCCGAGAGGGCCACCACACCGCCAAAGCGCAAGGTGATTTGATCCGCCTTGAGCAAAGCCCCGGTGCGGGTATCGCCTTCGCGTCTTTGCAGCAGCTTGGCCGCAGTATGCATGTCAGAGTCTCCGCTGTTGTGGTTTCTTCGGAGGCAATGCTAGGAGTCTTCCGCGCGAGGGGGGATGGCGCAAGATCGCAATTGCATTGCAAAAAACCGCAACCCGCGCATGAACTCGGGTAAGCCCTGAGGCTTTGTCGAAGTCAGATTGCGTTTAGCGTTCGGGCTTCTTGCCCGCGCGGCGGAATTCACCGGGGGGATAGCCCGTCCAGCTCTTGAAGGCGCGCTGGAAGGCGGCGACATCGGCAAAGCCGAGCTCGCTCGCGAGGTGGCCCAAGCTCGTTTGGCTGGTGTTGAGCTTGAAGATGGCGATGTCGCGCCTGAGCTGATCGCGCAGCTCACGGAAGGTCGTGCCCTCGGCCGCCAGGTGGCGCTGCAGGCTACTGGGCGACATATTGAGCACGCGCGCCGTGGCCTCCAGATCAGGCCAGCTCGGCACCGTGTGGCGCAAGTGAACCCTCACCCGCTCGCTATAGCCCAAATCGCGTCGGGGCAGGATGAGGTTAAAGGGGCTGTGGGCGATGAACTCGCGCATGGCGTTGTCGTCTCGGCAAACCGCGTGTTGCATGCGTTCGAGCTCGAACCACATGGCGGTGTAGCGAGCGTCAAACGTCCAGGGCGCCGGAAAAATGCGGTTGTACCCTTCCGCGTAGGCCGGACGAGGAAACGCAAAGTCAAAGCGCACCACCGGCAAGTTGCCGCCCACGAGCCATGCCATGGCGCGCCAGTAAATGCGCAGGTGTTGCTCATGCACAAAGCGGTTTTGCGCGACTTCAGGATCGTGGAAATGCAGCTCCAAGCCCGCGAGGCGATCGGTCTCACGGTAGACGAACTCGAGATCGTCATTGAGCAGGCGCAAGACATGGAGCATGCGCTTGATGGCGGCTTCGAGCGTTTCGGCCCCCACGGCGGCGCGCATTTGCAGGGCGAAAGAGCCCGGCTTCATGCGGCGGTTGAGCAGGGACAGGCCTTCGTCATCGAGGTCACGGATGAGCACCCGAAAGAGCTCGGCGTATTGGTGCGCGGTCACGTTCACCGTGTCTTGCATCAACTCGGCGGGGTCAATGCCCACCGTGCGCAACCAGGGGCTGCAATCCACCCCTCGCGCGAGCAAGCCCGAGAGCAAACCGCGCACGAACACCATCCCCACCCGCAGGTGCGGCGGCGAGGCGGTTTTCTCGGTCATGGTGGGGATTAAGCCTCGGTGGCGCGCCGACGCAAAGTGGGCAAGCCCACGCCGGCGGCGTCAAAGCCACCGTCGGCCGCGAGGAACTGGCCGTTGATGAAGCTCGCGCGCTCGCTGCACAAAAAGCCCACCGTCTCGGCCATTTCCTCCACCGTGCCGTAGCGGCCCATGGGAATGGTGTCGTAGTAATCGGAGCGAATGGCCACGCTGTGTACGAGTTTGGCCATTTCCGTCTCGACCGGGCCGGGGCAGACCACGTTGACGCGTACGCCCACATTGCCGAGTTCAACGGCATATTGCTTGGTGAGGTGAATCAAAGCGGCCTTACTCGTGCCATAGGCCACGCGCAGCGTGCTCGCGCGCAGGCCCGAGATGGAGGCAATGTTGACGATCGCGCCCTTGCGCTGGGCGGCCATGATGGCGCCAAACGCCTGAGAACACAGAAAAGCGCCATCGAGGTTGGTCGAGAGCACGTGGCGAAACTCCTCAAACGAAGTCTCCAACACGGGCTTGAAAACAGCCACGGCCGCATTATTCACCAAGGCGTCCACGCGCCCCCAGCGCTGCATGACCGCTTGGGCGGCCTGCTTCACGGCCTCGGGCTGGGAAACGTCAGCGTGCAGGGCGAGCACGTCATCGGGGCGGGCCAGGCGAGCG
>JACCED010665185.1_pt1 | contig 14052 bp, 16 predicted proteins | sample 7455021 | NCBI WGS metagenome assembly JACCED01 (sample SAMN15323456, study PRJNA562643) | freshwater metagenome | isolation source: river surface water | place: USA:Blue River Watershed | collected 2017-08-19 | reverse complement strand
GATATAATTATTCTTTTATCTGTTCCCAAGTACGGTTTAGCGTAATGCAAAATTGTACTTGGGAATATTACTAACCGCCCAGGAACAATATCTACAGAAAATTGTTCGTTAAAAAATTCATATCCTGGAATCTCCGGCATAGTATAGTAATTAAAAAATATATTTTGTCCACTTGAAATGTCTTCTTGTTGAACATAAAAAATACCGCTCCACGTACTATTTGGATGTCTGTGTGGTTCGTGATGTCCTTTATATTCAGTTACGTGTGCCCAACTTTCTTTTATATGTAAATGATAGTTTGTTTTGTTTAAGGTATTAACAAAATTTTTTGTAGTAAGAGTTACCCAAGTTCGTAATTTTGTTAATTCTTCAAGATCTAAAAAATTAAAATCGCTTTCCCACAAGTCTGTTTTTACATAAGGTGCTATGTTAGATTCAATTGTGTTAGGTTTGTAACGATCTAAACAAGTTTGTACTATGTTGTCTTTATAAAGATGAAAATCGCTCCAGTCAAAAAATCCAAACGGAACTCCTCCGAATGAAGTAATATTATTCATTTCTAAAAAACCCTGTTAGGTTACTGTTAACAACAATCCTGTATCCAGAAGACGGTCTAGTTGCAGTATGATATCGACACCCGTTAAAAAACACCATTCGTCCTTTTTTTGGAGTAACAGTTTTTAAAATAGTAAATTTACTTTTATCAATCATACTGTCTACTATTTCTAAAGACCCAGGACCTGGCCTAGAATAATCTATATTTTCTAAAGCCTGTATTACATCTGGTCTTTCTAAATAATCAGTAACACACTCATTAAAAAAGACTGTATCACCATCGCTATCGTTTGCATAGTATAAACATACTAGGTGTGGTTGAATTAAATCAACATGTATGTGATCGTAAACATTATTTCCCAAATTTGGAATAGGAACAGTTAAAAAGCTTCTTGAAAATAAAGTTTGCTCCACTACAAAATTAATCTTATCGCAAGCTTCTAGTAGCAAAGGAAAAATAGTATTAAAGAGAGGAGTTTGTGCTTTTGTAACAGAGCTAAAAAACGTTTTGCTAAAACCATATTTTGTTTGATAGTTATTTCTATCAATCACATCATCAGCAAACGCAATGTCTTTACTAAAAAACCACGGGCTATCGTTAGCTGTAAGCCATGCTAATAATGTGTCCTGAACTTGCGGTCCAAATACATCGTCTATAACAATAATTTCATCTTTATTGAGCATATTATACTATATCAAAATTTATTATACATCTTTTGTTAACAGTAGGATTACTGCTACTATGATAATACTTACCGTCAAAAATTAAAATTCTTCCTTTTTTTGGATCTACTTGCTGTATTACTTCGGTAGTTCCTTGTTTGTAAAGTCTAGTCGGTCCATCACTATCATTAACATAATATAAGCACACAGTATGGGGAATTTCTAAATCTACATGTATGTTGTTAGCAGTAGATATAGCTTGAGGAAACTGTAAAAAACTACGAGCCATTATAGTGTTGTTGTATTGACAGTTTATTTTTTCTAATGCTACCAACACTAAAGGAAGAAACAAATTAAACAAAGGACTAATAACTTGATTATCAACTTTTAAAGGATGTACTAATCCTGGATTAGCATTCTCTAATCGATTTTCACCACCGTAACTAATGTCGTCTAACAACAGCCAGTTACAGTTTTTCTCCCCTAGCAGAGCATTTTCAATCAAATCTTGATAGTTCTTTGGTAACAAATTATCAAATACATGTATGCTATCAATCATGGTAAATCTGTATCTTTACGATCCAATTTGTACTTAATTTTATTTTTAATAAAAGGCCGCCAACTGAATCTAGTTAGTAATCTTAATCCGTGTAAAGACTTCCATCTTTTAAAATCAGATTCGTTATATTCTCTGCTAACAGCTAAAGTATCCTCTCTCTTGAAAGGTATAATTTGTACCAACGGGTCACCCATTTTAATCAATGTTGTTTTCTTTTCTAAAAACATAATGTTTATAGGCATTTCATTAGGTAATGTATCGCAATCTAGTATTGCAGGCAATGCTTGATAGTTTAGATTGTGATAGAACAATGGCAACCACATAACGCTATATCCAGGTTTAGTTTTTATACTCCAGGGACTTAATAATTTTACAGCAGTTCTATGTTCAAAGCGTTCAATCATTCCAGGAAATTGTTCTTCTGTATGCATAGAATTTCCGTAGTCGGGATTAGAAAAATTCATACGCCACGAACCATTATCTTCAAACACAATTTCCATATCCTGCCAAGCAGGAATAATATAACCGGCACCCATGTATTGATTCAACGCAGGACACAATCTGGCAGTTAACAAAGAAGCGTTATGAAAAGGATCAAATGGACACACTTCGCCGGGGTTTAAATTTTTAAACTCTTCCGGCAAAAAGTGTCCAGCTGGCATAATTGGTGCATACTTTCTAATAGACCACTCTCTGCAACTAAACTCTATTGTTGGTTGTTCTTTTTTCTTAAACATCATAACTATTAAAATAATCTATACATACGTTAGTGGTCAACACCAGTCGATCCTCGTTACTTTGGTTGACTTCTGTCCTGTGTCTCATAAATCCTGGGAAAAATAAAATGTCCCCGGTGGTTACTTCAACTGATTCCCAGTCATACATGTAGTCCTCAGTTCTAGGATAAGATGCCCACACTTGATGCATAGGGTCTTTAAACTGTATATTCCCACCATTGACTGGATTTTTTAAATAAACTACAATTACTAAATGTATTCCGCTATGGTCGTGATCTTCAGTTTTAGCACCTGGTGGATGCCAATTAAACCAACTACTTTGTACTTGTCGAGGACGATTCGATAAATGCCATTGCTTCCAAACGTAATGATGCTGATCTATAATAAAATTATGTAGTTCAGTACATTCTGGCATCGATATAGCATTACGTATAGTATTATAAGTTGATATTCCGCCAGTTTCTGCCGAGTAATCTGCACCATTTTGTTTGCAAGAGGTTAAAGCAAGATCTGCAATATGGCTTAAATCGCCGGTAAATCTGGTCTTATAAATTAAGCCAGAAAACAACGAGATTCTTTCGACACTATTCACCATATTTTTCTTTTAGGTAATCATAAAGTGTAGGAGAAGAATCTGCTATTCTACGCCAATGTATTTTATTAGCTTCCCAAACATCAAAAGTGTCTTGTAAGTAATCTAAGCGTTCACCACTTTTATATTCTCCGCGAAGAACACTTGCGGCAGTAATTGGCAAATAGTTTAAACCTACAGCTATAGCTATTGCACCGCCCATACGATTTTCAAAAATACTAACAACGTCTCTGTGATAAATTAAATTTTCAAATCCAAACGTAGAATATTCGCCAGGATCATTCTTTGTTTTAAATCTGCGTTCTTTAGCTTCTCTCCAATACTTTGTATCCTCTCGCTGACTTAGGAGATAGTGAATACTTACGAATTCTGCAAATGCTCTAAAGAATGCTTTACAGGCAATATTAAAGCCCGTCTTGTCTAAATAACCAATATTATCTCTTGATAGTGTTTTAACTAAGAAATGTAAGAATTCGTGTACACTTAGTAAACCGTTAGATTCTAAAGGTTCGATAAATCCTGCACTTAATCCAATGGCACAGACATTTTTATTGAATATTTCTTCGTGTATACCAACACGCATTGGGATAAATTTAAATTCAAGTTTATCAACTACATCTTTTGGAACACGAACTTCTCGTTCGTTGATTAGATAATTTTTAAATTCTTCTAATGCATCTTCTTTAGAAGTATACTTGGTACTAAAAACATAACCTGTACCAATTCGACTCCATAACGGTATATTCCAAACCCAGCCGTTTCCAATAGCTGTGCAGTTTGTAAAACCTTCTAACTCTTTAACTTTATCTGTGTAAGGAACACGAGTTGCCCATGCACCGTTATTAGGTAAGATATCTTCGTAACTTTCAAAAGGAACAGATAAAGAATTCATTAACAGGCTTTTCCAACCAGTACAGTCTATATACAAGTCTGCGGTTATACGCTCACCGTTGGTTAATTCCAAATAAGACACACCACTAGCATCTGTAGCAATATCTTCGTTAATGGTGCCAACAACGTGTTTTACACCGCGCGGAATACAAAACTTATCTCTAAGCCACGCACCAAATTTAGTAGCATCAAAATGGTATGCTACATCATTCTGATATCTAAAACTTGGTAGTTCGTTATTTTCGTTTTTTGTAACTTTGTTGTTGTAAATTAACTGCATTGCAGGATAAAAGCAATCATTAAAATCTGTGTTAGGTATATTAGGATATTTTGATTTTTTTACAAACCAGTCATTGATGCCAAACGTGGTACCCACAGTCCACGGGTCGCCGAACGGATAGTGAAACGCACCGGTTCCTTTACCAGCCCAATCCGTAAATTTTATACTGAGCTTTAGACTGGCATCGCAGTCTTTCATAAAATCGTCTTCTTTAATGCCTAATGTATAGAGCCATTCGTTGATTTGCCCTAGTGTGCTTTCTCCAACACCCACTATAGGCACATCTTTACTTTCAATTACAACAATTTCTTTGTTAGGAAAGTTTTTTACAAGAGTTGCGGCAGTCATCCATCCAGCACTACCACCACCGACAATCACAATCTTATCTGTTTTCATTAATATAATCCTACAAAATTCATGCTGACACACACTCTTTCTTCAGTTGACTGGCTTGGTTGCGTTCTGTGTTTTAACCAACTGGGAAATAACACTAAATCAAACTCGTTGGCGTCTACTTCTTTATACATGTGAGAAACGCCGACTGGAGTGTATTCGCTATACTCGTGTATAGGAGTCATTTTATGTATATATTCTAGAGGATCAACAAACTCGATGTTTCCTGACAGCGCAGGTTTTTTAAAATAATACGCAGCAGAAATATGTGCTTTGATTGCACCGCCACAATGACTGTGCTCTCCAGTGACCTGCCCGTATTTGTGGGAGTTAGCCCAAGCACTAGTGCAAATTATTTTAGCTCCAGTCCTGTAACTTAGTGCATTCCAATAATGGTGAACACACTTAAACACATTGTTCATTAACCAAGCAGATTCTGGTCTTTCATACAAATAAAGATCGTGTTCCCCGGTTGACTTACCGGTCTCTAACGCCCAAATGTTTTCAGTTGAACTACTAAACAATGATTCTAAATAGGTATTAAAATTTCTATATTCTTCGTCAGACGGGCGAATATTATATTTTTGTATTAGTATAGGAAATAGGTGTACGTTATCCATTATTCATCTCTTTGCGAGTCTGTACATACTCGTTATATCTTTGTTCAAACATTTCTAACGCCCGCTTATGTTTAACGTGAATTAATTCTTTTTCTAATCGTTTATTAAAATCAACTACTTCCCAGCATCTAGTTTTTACATAAGGAGATAGCATAGATACTTCCCTACTGACTCTTTCCTTATCGATCATTTGCATGCCGTGGAGTGTAACAATCCAATTTGATGCATTAAACAAGTTATACTGTTTGTTAAAATCTACAACCATGGGCAATCGTTTTTCCCATTTTGATAATTTTGTTTTTAATGACTGCGGAATCCAATTATCCCTATTTTCTTTTAAATCTTTCCAGAATGCAGTATCTTCTCTTGGACTAATATAATGAACAGCAATGAAGTCTAAAATGTTTTCACACAAATCGTTAAATTTCTCATTGTAAATAGAAGAAATTTCTTCGTTGCTGTTAATCCAACAGGGTAATAAATTAGTTAATAAAAATCCTTGCAGTATTGTTTGACTAATTGCAGAACTTTCTAACGGCTCTACAAAACTAGAAGCAAGGCCAATAGAAGCACAGTTTTTAATCCATGCTCGATCCACTTTTCCTGCTTCAAATTTTATTTTTTTAGCAATTTTAACTGATTTTCCTAATGCACGTTCAACTTCTGCTTGAGCTTGGTCAAAGTCAATATATTTGTCACAGAATACATACCCGTTGCCCCATCTTCCGCGCACCGGTGTGTTCCACATCCAGCCGTAATCTAATGCAGTAGCCTGTGTACATATTGGATATTCGTCTGTGTCTTCTGTAGGGAACGCAATAGCACTATTCAACCACAGATTGTCTTTGTAACTTTCCCACTTAGCACCTAGTTTAGTAATCAACAGTTTCGAGAATCCAGAACAATCAATAAAAAAGTCAGCGGAATATGACGATTTTCCACCGTGTAAAGTTTTTATGTAACCGTTATTATCTAGTTCAACATCAGATATTTTATCATCAACAACATTTATTTTTCTATCGTGGCATAGACTGTGCAAATAATCGTTTGTTGTGAATGTATTAAAATGAAACTGATTAACAGGGCACTGAGCTTTACCTTCTAACCAATCAATAGGAATCTCGTAATCAATACATCGTCTGCTAAAAACTATGTCAATTGGGCTTGCTCCTTGGCTAATCATTAATGCATACACCGCAAGGTAATCGCCTGCAGACTGTGCATATGGTTCGCAGGTAGCATGGTAGTAATCTGGCACACCCCAGTTACTAAATTTAATTCCTGCCTTTAGCGTTGCACCACATTTTGCCAGTGTTTCTTCTAAAGGAACACCAATAAAATCACAAAAATGATGCCAATGCTCTGTGGCACCTTCACCGACACCAATAACACCAATAGCCGAACTTTCAATAACTGTCACATCTCTATCAGGAAATTGTGTTTTCATCATTAGGGCAGTGATTAACCCGCTAGTTCCTCCGCCCAATACTATTATTCTATCAATTTTTTCCATACATTAACTCTTTCCACTGTTCTGTAGTATAACATATTTCATTAATTTGAGCAATCTCTTTTGACAATATATCATAGTGTCTAGCAAAGTCTTCAAAAATGTTAGCTCTTTTGGCTAACAGATTGTTTTTTAACTTTTCTTTGTTGATAAGACCTAATCCTTGCAAAACAACGATGTAGTTTTCTATAGCATACCCTTTGGTATCGTCAATTCCTAGAACACCTTGTTTAGCACCTTCGAGCCTAGCACGAAGGTTGTCCGAAACCCTAATGGGGTTTGTGTTATGATCGCGCCAAAAATCTGTGTCGTTTCTGTGACCTCTGTAGTGTAGGCATAGAAAATCACAAATATCATTCATAACTTCCCAATTATAACGATTGTAGCAATCTCTTGCCCAACCGCCTTCACTGTTTGGGTTCCAAAAATACTCAACTGCCTTCAATTGTTCTGCAATACTACTAAGTCCGTTGGATTCTAAAGGTTCTAAAAAGCCGGTGCTAAGACCTATTGCTACTACATTATTTCGCCATCCTTCTTTTAATAATGAAGGTGTAAACTTAAGAGTTGCTACTGGGGTTATTTTTTTACCGTATGTTTGTTCAATCTCTTCGTGTGCTTGATCTTTTGTAATGTGCGAGTCGTCGTAGATATAACCATTGCCTGCTCTATGTTGTAGATTAATATTCCAACTCCATCCGTGCTTCATAGCATTTAGCCCAGTGTAGTTTTTGATTTCTGGTTCTTCGTCCCACCATGCAATAACTGAACTAGCGGGGAAGTAATTACTAAGGTCTACTTCCTCAACTTTCATTTCTTTTTTCAACAGTAACCTTGCAAAACCCGAGCAATCAAAAAACCAGTCGGCGGTTAACTGCCTTTGATCTTCAAGTATTATTGTGTTAATATTTCCGTTATCGTTGTGTATACTTTGCAAATATTTTCCTTCAACTAACCCAATACCTTTTTCAAGGCCTTTTTCCTTCATATATGCCGCATTTGCTCTGCTGTCAAAATGCCACATAGGCATAGATAACACATTAAATTTTTGTCTTGGGTCTTGCGAAAAAGGTGTTATTGGCAGTTTATTATTATGTTGGAGGCTAGCAGCATAGAATATATTTTCTACGGGTATGTCCAATGCCACGGCGCTGGCCATAAAATCAACGGGGGTTAATCCAAATGAAGGAAACTCGGCATTATATCTAGTGCTGTACCAAGAAGGTATTAGTCCGTGGATAAAAGCAGTACCAACACCGTTCCAGTTGGTTAATTTTCCGCCTAATTTGGGCATAGCATTTACACGAACTACCCAGTCGTCAAAATTGATACCTAAGAAATTTAATAACTTATTAAATTGTGCAGATCCACTTTCTCCAGCAACAATTGGCGGTGTTGACGGGTCTTCAACAACCGTTATTTCATTATTAGGAAACATTTCCTTAAGAAATAATGCAGTTATCCAACCCGCAGATCCTCCACCAAGAACAATAATTTTTTTCATTGTATGTTTGTATTAAATGATATAATAATTTTTTCTCTATCGTCTTGCACTACTGGCGATTTATGAAAGAAAAAACTAGGAAACGTTAATATATCGCCTTCCTTAATTTCAATATCTTCTATATAATTATTATTAAACGGATTCTTAATCTGTGTTTTAAGAAAAGGTTCGGGAAGTTTTATATAATAAACATTTGTAAAATGACAAAATGGGTGGACATGCCAGTCATGAAAACCGCCTTTTTTATAAATTTGAAACCACATGGCATGTAACGATATTCCGCCAAAATTATATTGGTTTTCAAAATCTCGCATGTGGCCAAGTATCAAGGGCATTACCATACTTTCATATTTTCTTGGCAAATCCTTAGAAATATGATAGTCAGTTATGTGATCTTCAGTATTGGATTTATTATGAATAGATAACGAGTCCGTGATTAAACTTACTAGACTATCTTTAATGTAGGGATGTTCAATGACAGGTCGTTTAAAGAAATAATCATTCATTGAACTTGTCAGATTGAATAAAATTCAAAGCTTCTCTGTGAGAAAATACTTTTTCTGTTTTTAAAAACATCTCAAGATCTTGCAGTTTATTTTTAATTTCGTTAATTAAAAAGGGGTCTTGTTTGCTCCATATCTCAGAGATTCTTTTCATGTTAAATTGTTTTAATCCATATAACACTTGTATCCAGTTTTGTTCTCCAAACAGTATAAACGGTTCAAGAAATAATGCTCTACTAGGTATTGAGTTTCTAAAATACTCTAATGTTTCCTGATTAAACTCTGTTAATTTAATATCCTTGCAACTTCTCCAAAACTCTGTATCGTTTCGTGTTGTAATATAATGTAACTGAACAAAGTCTATAATGTTTTGTGCTACTTTGAAAAAATTCTTATTATAGTAGTCTGCAGCATTAGGTACTTCGCGCGACCAATTTATTAATGCAGCACCTAACCCGAACGCCTGCTGTATTGATGTACCAATACTAGTGGCTTCTAACGGTTCAACAAACGATCCACTAAGCCCTATGCATACACAATTTTTAACCCAAAACTTATCAACATAGCCGGCAGAAAATTTAAAACTTCTGCCTATTTCAACAGGTGTTGAATAGTATTTTTGTATTTCTGCAACTGCTTGGTCTTCTGTTATAAAGTTGTCTGAAAAAACATATCCATTACCATACCTTTCTTGTGTAGGTATGCGCCACATCCATCCACTAGATAGTGCCCTACTTAAAGTATGCGATGGAATATTTTCTTCTCCGGGACTCGGAAACGCAAATGCTCTATTCATAGGCAAATGATCTCCGCAATCCTTCCATTTTATTCCAAGTTTGTTAGCAATAATACGTTTAAATCCACTAGAATCTACAAAAAAATCTGCAGAATATTTCTGCGACGATGAAACTAACGACGATACAAACCCTTGTTCATCCAACGCTACATCAATAATATCGTCGTCTACGAGTTTAATATTCTTTTCAATACATTTTTTATGAAAAAATTTATTAAGTTTAAAAGTATCAAAGTGATATTGATTTACAGATCCAGCCAATGGCAAATAATGTTCAGACTTAACAATAGAATCTGGAGTTAAATGTTTTGCATTGTCAACCATTAGTTGGATGGTTATGGCTGGTATACCTGATTGAATCATTTCAGAGTAGTTTGTTTGTAACGAATGAAAATAGAAAGAGCCGTCTCCTAACCAATTTTCAAATTTAATGCCAGTTTTAAAAGTGGCACCGGTTTCAGACACCAGTTCTTTGAGAGGAATCTCTAATACTTTCATCAACTGTGACCAGTGTTCAGTGCTGCCTTCCCCCACACCAACAATACCAATAGAAGAACTTTCCACAACTGTGACATCTAATAACGGATACCACCGTTTAAGCACTAGGGCAGTTATTAGCCCACTAGTTCCTCCGCCTAAAATGCAAACTGAATTAATCATTTTCTTAATATAAACCTAAAAAATTTACAAATCCACGGTTCTTTCTTAACTAATACTTTTCCGTTTCTTAAGTTGTTTGGAATGTTTCCGTTGACAATTTGCCAACTTAGATTAGGTTGATAAGACTTTACAGTTATTGAAGAATTAACTAAGTGTTCAAGTTCTGCTGTACGATCTTGCTTAACTAATTTAAACAAGTCCTGCGGATTTTTACTTCTAAATTTAATATAGGCCAACGGTTGTCCTCTCTTAATGTTAACTTCATTAGCTAACATTTCAAAAGTTGGGACTAGTGGTCGTTGCCAGTTTTTAATATTAAAACTACCTGGCATCAAACGCCATGTGTTGTCAATGCTATTAAAAGGTGGCAAAAAATCAATCCAAACATCATCGTCTGCAACAAATAAAAAAGAACTGTTAATAGCTACAATGGGTTGTTCTGTATCGGGATTAAAATCACCCCAGTGTGTTCTAATCATTGCATGATGGGCTGCCTCGGGCAAATTACTGTGTAGTACTTTATTAACATGGTCCCATCGTATGTCTAAATCTACAGTAGATTTAATAACCCAAGTTTGATCAACATACTTTACGAATGCAGGACATTTCATAAATCCTTTTTTAGAATCTTGCCATGTATCTAACTTTTCTAAATCAAACTGTGCAATCTCGCTCCAGCCGTAGTAGTTAAAAGACCCGTTACTAGTGTGAGGAGACTTTTCAAACCAAGGAACGTAACCTATGCGTACAACTGACATAATTTAATCCCATTTAGAAGACCAATTGCCTTTAGGGCAATGCATACCTTTTAGTCTTGTAGTTTTTGGCATAAAGTTGTTGGATATTTTACAGGCATAGTCATTAAAAGACTCACATTTTTTACAAATGTTCATTCGATACTCGGCAACTTCTGGAGTGACTAACAATACTCGTTCGTTTAGAGGTTTAACCGGAGTTTTTTTCAGCGGCCTGATAGTTTGAGGAACTTTAGATCCCTCTATTGGCGCAACTTCGTTTTTTTTCGTAAGTTGCGCCTTAAACGGAACTAATGTGATTTTGCTCATACGTTATTAAGTTTTTTAACTTCTGAAAAATTAACTTCTTCAGTTGCCCAAGATTTATGAACTTGAAGTTTTAATGTAACAAACTTCCTAAAGGTAGGGCAATCTTTGGTTGGTGCAAGGCCCCTATGCGGAATATTGCTATCAAAAGCAATGGCAGTATTAGGCATAGGCAAGTAAGCAGCTGCAATATTTCCTTCGCTATCAAAAAATTGAATTTCTCCGCCCCATTCTGCATCCCATTCTTTATGAGGAAAGTAACAAAATGTCATGTAGCCGTAGCCTTCTTCTGTAAATTCAAAATCGTGGTCGACGTGAATACTACCGTCCAGGCCATGCGTTCTTGCACCACCTTGTGCATTAATTAATTTGAATACATAGTTTTTAACATTAGGGTCTAATTTTTCTAATTTATCAACAATATTGTGCATTAATGTTTCGTGCCAACGATTTTTAACTAAATCGCACCACCATTTAGGTTTAGGATCTTCAACATCCCATGCATAAGTTGGCTCTGCTACACCAAATTTCCATATATCTCTATCTAAATCACCCGACAAGTTTGAAAAAACATCAAGCTCGGCGGCATCTGTAATATGGTAAATTTCTAATTTTCTATCCATTGTATGCTCCAAGTAAGGCAATATTTAACTGAATATTTTTAAGGTTAGAGTATTACTGGAACAAACCCAATGTTGTCCATAATCCTATCATTACATTCTAAATCAAAACCAAATGTTATTCGTTCTCCCTCAAACGGCTCGACTACTTCAACATGGTGAAATCTCCAGCCCGGTCCTACATAAATGTTTCCCACTTCGTTTTTAATTCGATATAATTCAGTACCATTTGGCTTGTCAGTAAACACAGTATATGTGTTTTTTGGATCTATGCTAATATACCCGTGCCACGGCCAAGCGTGATTGTGTGATTTTAGCACTTGTCCAGGAGTGTGGCTGTTAATCCACGATTGCAACCATAAGTGTCTAGGTGTCTCTGTACCCGATAACTTAAAATATTCTCGAATAGCATTAACTTGTGCCACATACATGTCATAAAACCATTCGTTACACGAGCATAGACCGTATACATTATAGTTCATAAATTGCCAAGTGATGTTATCGTTTCTGGCATAATGATTTGTTTGATTAAATTTTCTTTTAAATTTATCAACACCCACTTGTGTTATTCTTTTAATGTTTTCTAAATTTTCAGCAATAGACGGAACATTAACTACAAGATATTGAAATTCTTCATTGTAATACATTTTGTTTCCTTTTTAATTCATCAACGGATTCTTGGCTTGATGCAAACTCGTGCCTGCCGTCGTATTTGTAGTTGGCATAAGGTCCACTCTTATCAACAAAGTGAAAAAATGCTTGATATTGAAAACTGGTTTTTAATGGTAATCTCCAATGAGAATCAACTACACCTTTGTAAATTAGTATGTCTCCTACATCTAACAATACCTCAGAAGTTTTGTCATTTGAAGTTATGTAAAAAGGCCAAATTTCTCTGTCATATTTTAATGTTAATGTAAAGCTAATTTCGCAAGCCTCTCGATCTGTATGAGGCAATAAAATTTCACCTTGTTGATAAATCCTAGAATATGTGTATGTAGGAAAAAGTTCTTTATTAACTAAATTTTCAATCTTGGGCACAAATGAAGAAGACTCGTCGTTAAAAACTCCATAAAATGCCGGACTGCGTATACATTGGTTATCGGGTCGCAGAGATAGTCCTTGTTTGTATAGAGTATCTAACTTATCTGCCATCGAAAAACAAGTATTTTTGTTTAAAAAATTTTTAACAACTAAAAAATCTTCCATGTTAGTACCAGTAATAATCCATTGAATCCGTAGGCTGTCTAAAATCGCTTTCAGATAACCTTAAAACTTTCTCGTTACCTAGGCTAATTAAGATTTTTTCGTAGACAACAAAATTGTTTTCTTTAGTCAAATGGCATTTACGCTTTTCGTTGTTACCAGAATGTGTTAACCCATAACCATACATCTCTAAATCCGCTAAATGACACAAGGATATTCCATTAATACCAGGCATGCTTTCATTGAAGGCAGGGATTAATAAAGTATTGTTGTGTTTTAAAACGTCTTCTAACATAAAATTATGAAATGCATTTTCTCGTTCTTCAGAATAAAAATGTTTAAACCATAACTCTCCAAAATTTATACCAAACCATCTAGGCCAAGTCGTTGGATTAAAATTTAAATGCCTATCCAACGATTCAACATGTATTCTGCCCGGTATAGTTACGACAAAAATACAATGATCGTAATTGTCACGTTGTTCTCGCCATTGTTTATAGGACCACCACATGCCTGTACCGCTCAATGAAAAGTTTTTAATAGAAAAATTATTTTCTAAAAGTTCAGGCCAAGCAAGGTACTTGTCGTTGTTAGCCCACTTTGGGTCCGAAAAACTATCTCCAAATAACGCTATTTTTTTCATTGTTTATACTGTATGTTACAAAAAAATGGTTGAATTAATCTTCCAGTTTCTTTATCATGCCCAAAATATTTGTTTGACTTATGCCATACAGACGGAGAATATAATACGGCACGATTGTATTTGTTTTCAACAGACATGTTTAGAGACCACCACTTGCTAAATTGTTCACTATCTTGGTCTCTGTTAAGTTTTCTCCACACATGGTTATGTTTTTCTGAGTAATCCTTGAATTCTTCTTCGTACTCTTTGTTAAAATCGT
>JACCED010077725.1_pt1 | contig 14053 bp, 15 predicted proteins | sample 7455021 | NCBI WGS metagenome assembly JACCED01 (sample SAMN15323456, study PRJNA562643) | freshwater metagenome | isolation source: river surface water | place: USA:Blue River Watershed | collected 2017-08-19 | reverse complement strand
CAATGACTACACAGATGGACAACAGATAGTCACTATTGAAGCCTCAGACCTGGGCTTCAAGACCTCGGGTTGTGGCACCTGGACAAAGGTTCAAGGCTAAAGAGGGCGTTTCCCTTCGGGGCAATGCTTTTTCCCTTGGAGACCGTTAAGCTATGCCAGGGATTTTTCCCAAGCCGACCTGGCGCAATTGGTAGCGCACCGCACTTGTAATGCGGGGGTTACGGGTTCGAGTCCCGTGGTCGGCTCCATTCATTTCTAATCTCTGGAGGATCAAATGGAATTCAATTGGCTTGCCTGGGTTTTGGCTTCACTGGCCGGAATCGTAATTGGTGCGGTTTGGTTTGGTCCCAAAACCTTTTTCCCGCTGTGGTGGAAGTTCATGGGCCGTTCTCCTGAACAGCAACCTGGAACCTCCAACATGCCATTGATCTTCGGGCTGACTTTCCTAGGTGCTTTTGTTCAGGCAGCTGTTTTGTCAGTTGTTGTCTCGCTTGCCGAAAGCGCAACTGGGGGACTGGACTGGTTCGGTGGTTTGACCACTGGTGCATTGATGGGAGTGGGTTTTGCCGCCGCTACGGTTCTAAGCCACAAGCTCTTCGGAGGATTTAGTTTGAAGGTCTGGCTTTTGGAAGTTGGTCAGGACATTGTTTCGCTCTCGGCTATGGGTGCGATTCTGGCCTCGTTCCTTTAGGAAACCCTTCATTACCCTCGGCTAGTGTTGAGGTGTGCAGCCAATGCGACTTGAGCATGATTTGCTCGGAGAAATGCAAGTTCCCGCCTCTGCTTACTGGGGCATCCACACACTTAGAGCCGTCGAGAATTTTCACATCAGCGGAGTACCCGTTGGTCACTACAGATCCTTGATTCGCGCTTTTGGTTTTATCAAGGAAGCTTCGGCAAGAGTCAATCAACAACTTGGTGTGATTGAGCACGATGTAGCGGAGGCAATAATTGCCGCGAGCATTGAGGTGCGGGACGGAAAGCTCGATAGCGAATTTGTTGTCGACGCAATTCAGGGCGGAGCCGGAACCTCGACAAACATGAACGCGAATGAGGTAATTGCGAATCGCGCTTTAGAAATAGCGGGACACCAAAAGGGCGAATATCAATTCATTCACCCACTAAACGATGTGAATGCTTCGCAGTCCACCAATGACGTTTATCCAACGGCAATCAAGATTGCGCTAATTATTGAGATCCTTGCGCTGCTTGGTGAAATCGAGACTCTACGAAAGCAAATTAATCAAAAAGCCTTGGAGTTTTCCAAAGTAATCAAGATGGGCAGAACCCAGCTGCAGGATGCCGTCCCAATGACGCTGGGTCAGGAGTTTGCCGCTTGGGCACTCACGCTCGGCGAAGACCAGGGTCGCCTGAAAGAAATCATTCGCCTACTTAGCGAGATCAACTTGGGCGGAACCGCAATTGGAACCAGCATCAACGCTCCAGAGGGTTATCCAGCTCTTGTGGTTGGGGAGCTATCAAGAATCTGTGAACACGAGTTCGTGCTGGCGGAAAACCTAATTGAGGCAACCAGTGACACCGGAGTATTCGTTTCTACATCCTCGGTTCTAAAGCGCTTTGCAACCAAGATCTCGAAGATTTCCAGCGACCTCAGACTGCTGTCCTCTGGGCCCAGGGCGGGGCTTGGGGAAATAAACCTGCCCGCTCGTCAGGCTGGTTCCTCGATTATGCCGGGCAAGGTAAACCCGGTAATTCCGGAGGTAGTAAACCAAATCGCGTTCACGGTAATCGGTAATGACTTGACCGTGACCATGGCTGCGGAGTCTGGACAACTACAGCTAAACGCCTTTGAGCCAATCATTGCTCGTTCGCTAATGATGAGCATCACTTACTTGAGAAGAGGCTGCAAAGCACTGGGAGATTTGTGCATCGAGGGCATCACGGCTAACGAAGACTACTTGCGCTCTACCGTGGAGAACTCAATCGGTCTTGTAACTGTCATCGCGCCAGCAATTGGTTACGAAAATGCCACTTCGGTCGCACAGTATGCGCAGGCGAATAACGTCACGGTTAAGCAAGCGGTGGTTGCTCTTGGGCTACTTAGCGAGAAAGACTTTGATGCACTCTTGGGTGATGTTGACCGACTTAGCGGCCAAGCTCCAAGAACTTAGACTCGTTTACTCGCTAAGTGCCTGATCAAAGAATTCGGTGAGCAGTTTCGCGTAGCGATCGGTCTCAGAGAGCATTCCTTCGGTGTGGTCTGCACCTTCAAATGTTTCGAGTCGAACATTTGCCCCAACGGATTTTCCGTAGTTGTAGAAATCAACCGAAGACTGGTATTTCAATCTCTGATCCGCGTCTCCGTGGAGGATAAGTATTGGTCTGTCGCCAGCTGCTTCAATGCCCTGCTGCGCGGAAGTCTCGCTTAGGTTAACGCCGTGCAGAATTTGAGCCGCCGCTAGAGCCAATTGCCACAGGAATCCTGGGAAGCCCTGGTATTCAACCTCTTGAGTGGCTGCCGAGTTGAAGTCAAAGATTGAACCCTCCATTGCAAAGGCAGCAACATTCTCAGTCTTTGCTGGGAGGAATCCGGTCAACACCGCTCCACCAGAAATTCCAAACATGCCAATTGCAGAGCTAGGGATTTGCTGCTGATCTACAAGCCACTGGGCAACAACTGCAAAATCCGAAGACTCTTCTTGCCCTGCGGAGTGACGACCGTCGGTGCAGGTTGATTCCCCGGTGTCGCGCTGATCAACGAGCAGAACGTTGAATCCACCGCGAACCAACATGGCTGTAGACAGCAGCGAGGTGTAATCGCGTCTGGAAGTTCCAATGCCGTGAGTAACGATCACGGTTCGCTTGGATTCACTCAAGTAGGGAGCAATCCACCAGGCAGAAAGCTCAACGTTTTCATCAACCGGGATAGTTACGGCCTCGTAGTCAACATCTGTGAGCCACCACGAACTGAGGTCGTGACCAACCCACTTGTCCCAGCCATCCCCTGGAAATGGTCCGTTACCTTTTCCGCCGGTGTAAAACTCGGCGGGGGTGTGCTTCTTATCGTCCTCGTTTATCGCGCAAGGAACCGTGGTTCCGGAGGTGTAGACGTAATCACCCAGCGCTAGAGCGCCACCGGAGACAACTAGCAATGCGGTGACAGAGGAAATCGCAACCCATTTTTTGATTCGCATGGCATGACGCTATCACCAGGCGCCATGAATGCTAGAGAATCGCGTCGACCAAAAGTGTGACCAGTGGGGCAACTATGAGTGCGGGAAGCAATGCTGCGACACTGACCATGCGAATCTGAAGGACTCTAAGACCAGTTGCCAAAAGCAAAATTCCACCGGTTGCAGTGATTGAGGCAACCACCGCTGCCGGCATGAGCACTCCGGCAAAGGCTGCTACCAAAGTTAGAAGTCCCTGCCAGATTCCTACCGGCAAAGCAGAGAAGGCAACTCCCCAACCCAGAGCTGCGGCAAATGCAATTGATGTAAATCCGTCGAGCGTTGATTTAAGTGCGAGGGTTTCAATTCCTTGACCAAGACCATCCGACAGGGCACCCAAGACCGCCATCGGTCCGATTGTGAATAGCAATGACGCGTTCACAAACCCTTCAATGAATTTCTGTTTATCGCCGGTTCCGTTTTTGCTGGTTCTTTTTTGCAGCCAAGCACCAAACTCTTCGAGGCGCTCTTCAATCTTTAGAAGTGACCCGGTGATCCCACCGATTAGTAAAGCGGCAAGAACGACCAATAGAGTTCCTGCGCTAGTTACCGCTGCAACAAATTCTGAATCCCAAAGTGCCATCAGATTAAGTGCACCGATAACCAGGACCACCAAACCCATGGCATCTGTTAGCACACGGGACATTTTTTCTGGGAGGCGATCGCCAATTAGAACACCCAGGGTTGCTCCAGCGACGATTGCGATGACATTAAGAATTGTTCCCAGCCCGAGCAAGTGGCCTCCTAGCTAACTTCTCGATGCTATCGGTTGGTCAGTTTTTAGGTTTGAAGGTGAGACTGACGGAGTTTATGCAGTATCTGTCTCCAGTTGGAGTTTGCGGGGCATCATCGAATACGTGACCCAAATGTGAGCCGCAGGCTGCGCAGCGAACCTCGGTTCGAAGCATGCCGTGAGAGCGATCTTCAATGTATTCAATAGCCTTATTGTCCTGAGGCTTATAGAAGCTTGGCCAACCGCAGTGCGAATCAAACTTGGTGTCGCTTTCAAACAAAAAGGCATCGCAGCCGCGGCAGTGGAAACTGCCCTGGCGGTGCTCTTCCAGGAGCTCTCCGGTATAGGGGCGCTCGGTTCCAGCCAGGCGCAAGACCTGATACTCAAAGGCATCCAGCTCACTTCGCCACTGCTCGTCGGTCTTAAATACCTTGTATTCCACCAAAAACTCCTTGCCTTAGGGTTTATAACCCTTCGGTAACCTATCCACTTCCTTGGAAAAATAACTATCGCAGAGTCCCATAAATAGGTAGACTCGCGCTTGTCGAGCTGGGACAGCCGAAATTGTTGAAGCCCGATGCATTCCGTGAATTACGCGGATGCAGCTTTAGCAACAGGAGAAACAAATGGCACAAGGAACCGTAAAGTGGTTCAACTCCGAAAAGGGTTTTGGCTTTATAACCCAGGATGGCGGACCAGACGTGTTCGTGCACTTTTCGGCAATTCAGTCTCAGGGTTACCGCGAGCTGAAGGAAAACCAGCGGGTTGAATTTGACGTCAAGACTGGCGACAAAGGCCCACAGGCTGAAAACGTCAACGTAATCAGCTAACAGATTTAGCTATAGGCGAAGGCCGGTTCCCGGAAACGGGGCCGGCCTTCACTTGCACTCGGGGGCTTAGAGTGCTAAAAATGAGTTAGCACTCATCAGAATTGAGTGCTAAAAACCAAAGTCTTAGACGCAAACGGGAGAAACCCTTATGGCAAAAATTATTCACTTCAACGAAGAGGCACGTCGTGGCCTAGAGCGAGGACTAAACATCCTGGCTGACACCGTGAAGGTAACCCTTGGACCACGCGGACGCAATGTCGTGCTGGAAAAGAAGTGGGGAGCCCCAACCATCACAAACGATGGTGTCTCGATTGCAAAAGAAATCGAACTGAGCGACCCATTCGAGAAGATCGGTGCAGAGCTAGTTAAGGAAGTAGCTAAGAAGACCGACGATGTTGCAGGTGACGGAACCACAACCGCAACCGTTTTGGCACAGGCGCTTGTAAAGGAAGGTCTTCGCAACGTCGCAGCCGGTGCAGACCCAATCAGTCTGAAGCGCGGAATCGACAAGGCTTCCGAAGCTGTGACTAACGCACTTTTGAAGATGGCAGTTCCAGTTGAGACCAAGGAGCAGATTGCTGCTACCGCATCTATCTCTGCTGGTGACACCACCATCGGTGAGATCATCGCCGAGGCAATCGACAAGGTTGGTAAGGAAGGTGTTGTAACCGTTGAGGAGTCAAACACTTTCGGTATTCAGCTAGAACTAACCGAAGGTATGCGTTTTGACAAGGGTTACGTATCCGCTTACATGGTGACCGACCCTGAGCGTCAGGAAGCAATCCTCGAGGACGCATACATCCTGATTGCAAACAGCAAGATCTCAAACATGAAGGATCTGCTACCAGTTGTCGACAAGGTTATGCAGGCAGGTAAGCCACTGCTAATCATCGCCGAGGACATCGAGGGTGAAGCACTTGCAACTTTGGTTGTAAACAAGATTCGCGGAATCTTCAAATCAGTTGCTGTCAAGGCTCCAGGTTTCGGAGACCGCCGCAAGGCAATGCTGCAGGACATCGCAATCTTGACCGGTGGACAGGTAATTGCCGAAGAGGTGGGCCTAAAGCTTGAGAACACCGACCGGGCAATGCTTGGAAGAGCTCGCAAGGTGGTAATCACCAAGGACGAGACCACCATCGTTGAGGGTGCCGGTGACGCAGACCAGATCAAGGGTCGCGTTGAGCAGATTCGCCGCGAGATTGGAACCACTGACTCCGACTACGACCGCGAGAAGCTTCAGGAGCGCCTAGCAAAGCTTGCGGGTGGTGTTGCAGTCATCAAGGCTGGAGCGGCAACCGAAGTTGAGCTGAAGGAGCGCAAGCACCGCATCGAAGATGCAGTGCGTAACGCCAAGGCCGCAGTTGAAGAAGGTATTGTCGCGGGTGGTGGAGTTGCACTACTCCAGGCCGGCAAGGTTGCATTCAATGACCTCAAGCTAACTGGCGACGAGGCGACCGGAGCGAAGATTGTTCAGGTTGCAATCTCTGCACCACTGAAGCAGATCGCAATCAACGCAGGTCTAGAGGCAGGCGTAGTTGCTGAGAAGGTATCTAACCTTCCAGATGGTCAGGGCCTAAACGCCGCCACTGGTGAATACGTTGACATGTTGAAGGCAGGAATCAACGACCCAGTTAAGGTGACTCGTTCCGCATTGCAGAACGCTGCATCAATTGCAGGTTTGTTCCTAACCACCGAGGCAGTTGTTGCCGAGAAGCCAGAGCCAGCTCCTGCAATGCCTGCAGGTGGCGAAGGCGGAGGAATGGACTTCTAAAGTTCCCAAACACAGCGAAGCGGGTGGCGAAAGCCACCCGCTTTTTTGTTTCACATAAACAATCGCTGATTTGCCATTTCGGTTTCAGAGTATTGATTAGCTGCCAGTGCAAGTGCCTGTCCGAGTTGGCCAAGTTGAGTATCTACCAAATCAGAAGTGACCTTCCAACGTTGGAAGAGTTCTTGAAATGAGTTTGACGCGATGCCCTGCCAAGAATCTTGCATGGCCATCAGCTGTGATTGCAGCGATGTGATTTCTTGTTGTAAGCGCGAAATGGTCAATTGAATCTGGGCGTTACCATCGTGAATTCGATTTGGATCTACAAAGAATTGAGTCATGAGAAGAGATTCTCAAGGAAAGAATCCGACTTTGGTTATTTGGAATTCAGATTGTGAATAACTATTTTGGTTGGCTTATTGGAAGCTCTACCTTGAAGGTGGCTCCACCACCCTTGGTTTCTTCGACCCAGATTTTTCCGTGGTGTGAAGTGACAATCGATTTTGCAATCGCGAGACCCAAGCCTGAACCACCGGTCTCACGGTTTCTAGAGTTGTCCGCTCGGAAGAATCGGTCAAAGACTTTGTCTCGATAGCTCTCGGGAATTCCTTCTCCGTGGTCTACAACCGAGATTACTGCGCAGTTCTTTTGCTGCTGCAGAATTACCTCAACTGTTGACTTCGGGGGAGCGAAGCGGGAGGCGTTACTGAGTAAGTTCACCAAAATCTGCTGCACGCGATTGGCATCGGCGGCGATGGTCACTTCTTGCTCGGCTTGGATTTCAAAATTCAACTTCGGGTTAGCTACCTGTGCATCCTTGGTCACCGACTGGATCAATTCATTTAGATTGGTAGCTTCAAACTTGAGATTCTCAAGCTCATCCATGCGAGTCAGGGTGAGCAGGCTCTCCACAAGACCCGACATGCGAATCGCTTCGCTTTCAATCCTTGACATCGCCTCGGCGACGTCTTCTTTCTTTTTGATGCCACCCATTCTGTAAAGCTCCGCATAACCTCTCACTGTGACCAGCGGGGTGCGCAGCTCGTGGCTGGCATCTGAGACGAACCTGCGCATTTGATCCAGGGTCTTGTCTCTTCCCTTGAAGGCGCTCTCAATCCCATCAAGCATCGAGTTCAGAGCTCGGTTCAGTCTGCCAATTTCAGTCTTCTCATTGCGCTGCATAAGGCGCTTCGAGAAGTCGCCAGACTTCACTGCAGCTGCGGTGCGCTCTACCTCTCGCAGCGGGCGAAGCGCTGACGAGATGGTTACCCAAATACTTAGACCGCTCAGAAGCAACAGAAAGATCCCGAATCGTCCACCAATTTGGCCATATTCGTTGATGATCTGGCGATTGGTCTCAATTGGAAGTGCAACTACTACGGAGCCATTGGCCCTCTCCAAAGGCATTGCCACTACACGCCATTCGACGTCTCTGCCATTTGGGTTACGAACCTCAACGTCAAAGGGAATGCCCTGAGTAGAAATCACAGCCTCTAGATTCAGCGAATCAAAATTGGGAACCTGTCTGTCGAACTGCCTCGAGGCAACCAATCCCAGAAACTGGGTTCCGTCGGACGCCAGGATTGCAATGTAGTAATCACTGGGTAGCGACGGCAGGGAGACCCTACCGGATGTAATTCTCTGTTCTAGTTGAAGGGGGTTTTCGTTTTTCAGCGTCACTGCAGTGGCGGTTAGCAGAGTGTCAGTGTTTCTTTGGAGATATGTGCTCAGTAGCGCAACAGTTCCGGAGCTGGAAACAATCAGCAGTAAACCAATTAGCCCGACCGCGAGCGAGGTCAGTTTGGCCCGAAGCGATACTCGCTCCCAGGCTCGGGCTAATTTGTTCTGCAATTTACTTTGGAGCCTTGAGCATGTATCCAACGCCACGCTTGGTAACAATCAGTGGCTCTGTGCTAAGCGGGTCAAGCTTCTTTCTCAAATATGAGACATAGCTCTCTACGATTCCCATTTCGCCGTTGAAGTCGTATTCCCAAACGTGATCCAAGATTTGTGCCTTGGTGAGCACTCGGTTTGGATTCGTCGCAAGGTATCTCAGCAATTGATATTCAGTGGGGGAGAGCTCTACAGACTCACCCTTCACGGTTACTTCGTGAGCGTCTTCATTGATTACGAGTTCGCCAACCTGGATAGTGGATCCAGCTATGCCGTCCTTACTTGTTCTGCGAAGAATTGCCTGAATGCGAGCCATGATCTCATCGAGACTGAACGGCTTAGTCACATAGTCATCGCCACCAACGGTTAGACCCGTGATCTTGTCTTCGGTGTCATCCCTGGCGGTAAGGAAAAGAATTGGGGTTTCGATACCCATGCCGCGGATTTTCTTGGTGACTCCAAAGCCACTCACATCTGGCAACATGACGTCCAGCAGGACGATGTCTGGTTGCCAGTCAACGATTCGGGTGACGGCATCGGTTCCGTTTGCGGCAGTTGCTACTTGGTGGCCTGCGAAACGCAAGCTGGCAGAGAGCAGGTCTCTGATGTTTGGTTCATCGTCAACTACAAGTACTTTCACAGCTTCCATGGGGAAAGTTTGCAGGATTTATCTGACAGATTCCTGAGAACTATCTGGATGTCAGATGGAATCCGAATCCAAGATTTCGTAGGAGTAGCCCTGTTCGGCTAAAAATCGCTGGCGGTTCTGGGCAAAGTCTTGTTCCACGGTGTCTCTACTGACCAGCGTGTAGAAGGCCGCGGAGCGGCCATCTGCCTTGGGTCTTAGCAGGCGCCCCAAACGCTGGGCTTCCTCTTGCCTAGATCCAAAGGCACCAGAGATTTGTAGCGCTACCGAAGCTTCGGGAAGGTCGATGCTGAAGTTAGCCACCTTGGAGACCACTAGCGCGGTTAGCTCTCCGCGGCGGAACTTTGCAAAGAGCTGCTCCCTTTCGTCCACTGGCGTTTCGCCAGTTAACTTTGGAATTCCTAAGGCTGAGGAAACCTGATCAATTTGTTCTAGGTATTGACCAATAATCAAAGTTGGCTCACCCTTGTGCTTTTCAAGGAGGGCTTTGATTATTGGAAGCTTTGCTGGGGCAGTTGCCGCAATTCGGAATCGACCGTCCTGGTCAGAAATTGCGTAGTCCATGCGCTCGCTCTCGCTCAGCATCACGCGAACCTCGAAACAGTTTGCCGGGGCGATATAGCCTTGCGCCTCAATCTCTTTCCAAGGGGCATCGAAGCGCTTCGGACCAATAAGTGAAAACACGTCGCCTTCGCGACCATCTTCTCTAACCAGGGTTGCTGTTAGTCCCAGTCTTCTTCTTGCTTGCAGGTCTGCGGTCATCTTGAAAATCGGCGCTGGCAGGAGGTGAACTTCGTCGTAAACAACTAATCCCCAGTCGCGGGCATTCAGGAGTTCAAGGTGCGCAAACTCACCCTTTCGCTTCGTCGTTAGAATTTGGTAAGTCGCAATTGTCACCGGCGCAACTTCTTTGTTTGATCCGGAGTACTCTCCAATTTCATCGGGAGTCAAAGAAGTGCGCGCCAAAAGTTCATCGCGCCACTGCCTGGCGGAGACTGTGTTGGTGACAAGTATCAAGGTGTTAGTTTTTATCTTTGCCATGGTTGCGGCACCAACCAATGTCTTGCCCGCTCCACAAGGAAGCACAACAACGCCGGATCCGCCAATCTCAAATTTCTCAACTGCAGCGCTTTGATAGTCGCGCAATTTCCAAGAGTCTTGCTTGAGACTTATTTCATGAGGCGTGCCGGGAGTGTAGCCAGCGGTGTCCTCGGCTGGCCAACCCAGTTTCAGAAGTTCTTGCTTGAGTTGCCCTCTGGCCCAATCACGAACTCGAAAACCATTTTCGACTTCGCCATCGAGCAGCTCGTTGATTTTCTTGGACTGACTCACCTCGGCGAGGATTGCGCGCTCGTCGCTGGTGATCAAAAGACCTGCTTCATCGCGCTCAATTCGGATTCGCCCAAAGCGAGAGACAGTATCGATGATTTCTTTGGTTACACCCGCCGGGACTGGGTACTTCGACCAGCGTTCTAAAACGTCTAGGATGAACTGCGCATCGTGACCCGCGGCTCTGGCGTTCCATAATCCCAACCGAGTTATTCGGTAGCTGTGGATGTGTTCCGGAGCGCGCTCGAGTTCCGCAAAGATTGCTAGTTCGTGCCGGGCGCTATCAGCTTGAGGATGGTCGGTTTCGAGCAGTACCGAGCGGTCGCTCTGAACGATTAGCGGGCCGTCAGACATGGCAAAGAGTTTAACCCAGCTGGATGGAACGTATTGCGGACAGTGGCAGGGTGCGCTCGGCTTGCTTTACAACATCGCGCCCCCTAAGGCGATTTCCGGCTATTCCCAAGGGCTCAAGCTGAAGGTCAACAATTGACTTATCTGGCATCTCGATTTTTACAAACACCGTCATCTTGTTTTTCATGGCGAATTGCAATTGGCGAAGTTTCTCGTCTCCCGCCGCTTCCACCGCCTCGGACTTCAATAGTTTTTCGCTCGCGGCGAGGCTGTCGATTGTCGTGGCCTTTGCCAGGCGAATTGCTGGATGCCTTGGACTAATGATTTCCCCGTCGTGAGATTTCATGATTGCCGGATAGCCAGCTTCACGCAGATTGAAATAAATAACTTCCGCATCAACCCCAGAAGCCAGTTTGTTTGCCTCGACCTGCTTTAGTCCGAGCGGGGCTAGCGCGGTCTCGTTTGAGATCTGAACCAGCAGGATTGGGTCATTGGTTTCAACAATCGATCCTTGATTGTCACTTTTGACAATCAAGTTTCCAAGTTTGTTGCTTACCTCGTTGAAAAGATAAATCACAGGCTGAGGTAGTTCTTTGCCTGAGTACTTTGTTAGCAGCTCGGCAAGTTCCGATAATTTCCGACCAGATTCCAATGCATGGGTAAGGCTCAGTGGAGTGAGTCGGAATCGGGCGGCGATTCCTAGATCCTCACTGTCTGCAAAGAAATCGAGTTCACGGTGAAGTTCTACCGATAGTGGACCCGGAGACGTAATGCTCAAGTCGGCCTGCACTACCAATTTATTTGCCGGTGCTGGCAGCTGCTTAGCTAGAGCAGTTGAAGCTCTATCGAGGTTCTTCAGTGCAAGCTCTCCAAGCGGAGTGAGCGCAGTTCCATCCAGAATCGAGACCGCGTGGCCAAAATTCAGGAAATCGATTTCGGATAAATCCAACAGTGGGTAGTTTTCGCGCAAGTCATCAAATAGATCCATACCCACTTTAGGTTTGTAATCAATTGGAAGATCCAGAATGTTCTGCACCAAAATCTTCCACCTGCCAGCAGCATCTAGCTGCAGCCAGGACTCCGCCTCCGCGGTGTAAAGCCAGCGATCTTTTTCTTCTGTGATTAAGCCAGCGATGCGAGCTAGGTTGAATCGATCTTGGATCTCTCGAGCGCTCAGCTGCACTCGCTCGGAAATCCATTTGGCATCTGGTGCCCTTAGTCCCGATTTCATGAACTTGAGCCAGTGCCGCTCGCTCGCAAAGATAGCCTCGGTAATTGCAAGCAGAGTTTCGTAACTTGCCAGGGCAATTTTTTCTAAGCCTCGCTGAGGTGAATCAGGCTTTTTGAATTTTGCTGGCTCCAATAGCTCCGCCACGGCAATCGCAGATTCATAACAGGATTTAGAGTCTGCAAGGTTCAATGAAATAAGTAGCGCGCTTGATTTTCCCGCTCGCAATTTCTCTAATTCTCGGATGGAGAGTTTGCGGATTTTTGGTTCTAGTTGCCTGCGGGTTAGTAGCGACCTGGCAAGCTCAAAGAGATCGTGCGGAGGGTTTTCGAGGTAGCCACCCTTGACCAGGACATCGGAGAGCTGCCCAGCACTGAGACTGCGCAGATTGGTGGCTAGCCGAATTAGTTCGCTCAACTGCTCCTGTTTTCTTTAGACCTTCGGATTATTGAAACCACCAGCAGGGCGAGAATCAGCACAAAACCAACCGGCAAGCCAATTAGTGGCAACTGGAAGAGGATTACCGGTCTGGGGGTGAATTGGAACAGTTGCATCAAAAGGGCCGTGAACATCGAGATCAGGCTGACCCCAACCACTCCAATGGCGGCATAGGCCAAAATGGTCTCTAGTCTTGAGGGTTTCGGGGTTTCGGGCATCCTTAAACTCTAAGCCCTAGCCGGGGTCGGTTACACTAAACGCCGGTTGACGAAAGAGGAAAAGATGCCAACTGGCAAGGTCAAGTTTTTTGACGACGAAAAGGGATTCGGCTTCATCACGGGTGATGATGGCTCGGAGGTTTTCCTGCACGTCAGTGCGCTGCCTGCCGGAACCTCAACTATTCGCCCTGGTTCCAGAATTGAATACGGAGTCGTCGAGGGTCGCAAGGGAGCTCAAGCACTATCGGTTCGCATTATTGAGGTGCCAACGCTTTCAGCAACAAACCGCAAGCCAGCTGAGGACCTCGCGATCATTACCGAAGATCTGATCCGACTTTTGGACCAACTCGGTGGAGACCTAAAGCGCGGAAAGTATCCTGCCGAGCAGCACGGCCGCAAGGTAGCAGCTTTGCTTCGCAAGGTAGCGGACGAACTTGACGTCTGATAGCAAATCTTTAGCGCTTCAGGCACTCAAAGATTTTTGTGAACCTGGAAGCTTTGGTGAATTTGCGTCAGAAAAAGAAATCTCTAAAGATCACATAGAGGTTCAGTTCCACTCTGCTCTGCCTGCCTATAAAAACTGGTTGTGGACTGTGGTTCTCACTCGCGTAGACAAAAAGAGTCCATTCACAATTTCCGAAATAGTTTTAGTGGCTGGTGAGAATGCACTGCTCGCTCCACCCTGGACACCTTGGGCCGAACGCTTGGCTGAATTTAGAAAACAATTGCGCGAAGAGGGCAGAGCTGCGACCGATGCCGAAGCCGATGCAATTATTCAAGGTCTCACCGGAGGAGAACCAGCGGAGCCAAAAGCTCCACCCAAGGTGAGAGTTCGTCAGAGAAGAATCAGAGTGGTTGAAGAGGGCTCAGTCCCTGCGAACGATGAACAGTCCGATAAAGCCCAAGGCGATTCCGACACCGCAAGTGCTGAGCCAAAAACTAAAGTTCGCACCCGCAAGCCCAGGGTTGAGAAGAAGAAGGAAAAGAGCAGTAAGCCAAAGTCCGATTCCGATAAGTAGCACAACCTTCAGGTTAACCTTCATTGGTTCCGGATCTGGATTTCTCTTGGATGGCTTTACGAATAGCTTCACAGCTGACCCACCACGTAATCGATTGAACGAAGAAGTTGTTCAACATCGCTACTTTCGGTGGCAGTGAAAGTAGCTACCCGCAGTTGGTTCTTGCCAAGTTTGCGGTAGGGGTCGGTGTCGACAATTCCATTTCTTCGTAGAATCTGGGCAATCTCCAGAGCGTCAATTTCTTCCTTGAAATTCACCGTCACCACTACCTGGGAGCGGTGCGAAGGGTCTTCGACGAATGGGTAGGCGTATTGAGACGCTTCTGCCCAGTCGTAAATCAATTTTGAGGTTGCCTTCGTTTTCGCATCTGCCCAGCGAAGACCACCGGATTGGTTCATCCAGCTAATTT
>JACCED011931935.1_pt1 | contig 14054 bp, 6 predicted proteins | sample 7455021 | NCBI WGS metagenome assembly JACCED01 (sample SAMN15323456, study PRJNA562643) | freshwater metagenome | isolation source: river surface water | place: USA:Blue River Watershed | collected 2017-08-19 | reverse complement strand
GTTCACCGCGGTGATCGGCACGGTGAAGGTGGAGGCCGCGGAGTTGAGCGTGGCGTCGACCGGGTCCACCAACACGTAGCGGATCGACGCGGTGGTGGTGCTGTCAGCGCTGGGGGTGAACTTCAGGCTCACCGCACCGTCGACCAGGTCGAGCCGGCGGCCCACATCACCCAGGGTGATGGCGGTGCCGTCGTTGGCGGTGAGCGTGCCACCCGTGACCGACAAAATGCGAATCTGCTGCACCGTGCCGCCGTCGTCGGCGGTGTTGGTGGGACGCAGGGTCAGCGTGGTGAGGGTGTCCTCGAGCACCGACACGTCAGCGGTGAGGTTGCCGCCAGCTGCCGGCGCCGGGTTGCCGGTGATGGCCACCGGAATGCTGCGGGTGACCGGGGTGCCGCCGTCGTTCACGCTCAGCGAGAGCGTGGCGCTGGTGGACGTGTTCATCGGCGCGCTGTAGTTCACCAGGGCCAGTTGCTGCGCCAGCTTCGCCGGGGTGCCACTGAGGGTGATGCTGGCGCTGGTTTGCGCGCGCACAGAGACATCGGACTCGAGCCGGGACAGACTCAGGCTGCCGGCGCTGGCCGAGACGGTGACGGTGAGGGTGCCGCTGTCGGCGTCGCTCAGGCTGAAGCCATCAAGAGCCAGAGCCTCGCCCCTTGTGGCCACAAATTGGCTGGGCGCGGCCAGCACCGGCGCGGCCGGCGTGACCGTCACGTTCAGGGTGCGGGTCGGGTCGACAGTGAGCCCGTCGCCGTCGCTCACCGACAGTTGCAGCGCGGCGGCAGTGATGCCGGCATTGGCCTGGAACAACAGCCCCTGCAGTGCGCGGGTAACGGCCTCGGGTGTGCCCTCAACCACCAGGCCACCGGTCACGGAGGAAACAAAGACACCCGTGCCCGATTGCAGCGTGAGCGCACCGTTGTCGCTGGTGACCCGCACGCTGACGGTGGACGAGTCGACGTCGGCGACGCTGATGGACTGCAGCAGCGCGGTGGGCGTGGCCGCCACCACGCTGGTGGCAGCTGTCACGGAGACCGTGGACGGGTTGTGAATGACAACCGGGGCTTCGTAGCTGCCGGTCACGCCAGTGCGGCCGGCGGGGGTGACCGCGACGGTGTAGCCGCCGCCGGTGTTACCTGCGGTGCCGTTGTATTGCAGCTGGGCGAGCTGGGCGTTGACTTGGGCCAGGGTGCCCGAGAAGGTGTCCGTGCTGACGAAGCTTGACCCGTCACGAGACACCCGGCCACCGGTGGCGGTGACGGTGACGTTGAGGGTGGCGGTGCTGTCGAAGTAGTCGACGGTGACCGGCGCGGAAGCCGCGGTAGCGGCGGCCACCTGCAAGGTGCCAGTGCCAGAGAGCACCGGGGTGTTCGGGTCGTCGTCGCGCAACATGAAAGTGGCGCCGCCAGATGCCAGCAAGTTGCCCGAGGCGTCGGAGAACTGCGAGTAGCCGTAGACGTCGGACACCGTGAGGTTGATCACCTCGTTGGGGTTGCGCGAGGTGTTGTTGGCGAAGGTCACGGTGACGGTCTTGACCGTCTCGCTCGGGCCGAAGGTGACTTGGCCGCTCGGGATCCTGCCACCAACAAAGCGGTCGGCGGTGAGCGTGGTCGAGCCCGAAAGGTCGTAGCGCAGCACCACGGTGCCGTCGAGGCCGCCGGCACGGTTGATGGTGAAGGTGATGCTGTTGTCGCCGCCGTCGGCACGGCCTTCGTTGACCGTGGCAAAGCTGCTGCCGGACGGAACGGTGGCATCGGAGGTGACAGTAAAGCGCGAGGGCAGCAGCGGGCCAATGGGCGCGTTGTCCGACAGGTACTGCAGACCCGAATTGGTGGTGCCCAGAAGGGCGTCGATCTCCGCGGTGCTGGCGCTCCCAGCGACCATGGCCGTGGCGTAGGTGGTGATCGAGTCGATCACGGTGTCATTGGTGACCACCTGCTGCACCGCGACCATCTTGCCCAGGACGGTGACTGCGTCCGTGGCGTCGTTGCCCCGGGTGTCGATGTCGGCGACAGAGCGGTTCAGGATGATTGAGTTGGCCTTGGCAATCAGCTCGGCCACCTTCGCGTCACCCGCCTGCTGGGCGGTGCTGAGCCCCAGAGAGGTGGCGGCGCTGTCGAGCACCGAGCGCAGACTGGTTGCGGTCGTGAGCAGCGTATTGAGCGTGCTGCTGGTGGGCGTGCCGGTGGTGATCGCCCGGGCAATCGCGTCCACGATGGCAATGCTGGCCTCGTTGGTGTCGATGTTGCTGTCAAGCGCATTGAACACCTCGCTGCCCAGGGAGGAGACCACGGACATCATCGCCGCGACCTTCTGGTACTGGATGGCGGTGAGTTTGGCGCTGCGGGCAGCGGCCAGTCCGGCTGTACCGCTGCCGTATTCGGAGACCGCGCGCGCCGCCTCGCGGAAGGCTTCAAAGGTGGCCAGGTTGGCGCCCGTGGGCAAGGACCGGCCGTTGAGGAGACCCGCACTGAGAACCAGGCTCTCAGATGCCGCCGTCGAGCGGGCGAAATCGGTCATTGCGCCCGGGGTGCTCTGCGTGACCTGCAGGCGATAGGCAGGATCCACCGGGTCGAAGTTGTCGTCCTCGATGTTCTGATAGGTGTAGTAGCTCACCGCACCCAGGCTTTGCACGCGGGCCACCAGGGTGCTGATCGGGTTGATCACCTGATAGCCCTCAGGGGCCTCGTACTGCACGGTGAAGTCGTGGCCGGTGGAAATATCCTGGCCGCCGCGCATGATGAGGTGGCCGGAGCCGCCCGGGATGGAGAACGCACCCGCACCCACCGAGCCGCCCACGCCCTCGCCCTGGTCTGGCGCGTTGTTGTTGTTGGTGTCCACGAAAATCAGGACATCCACCAGGTAGCCGTCCACCGCGGAGCCGGTGAGCGAGCCGTTGACCTTCAGGCCGCTGAGGTCGGACACGCTGTTGAGGGTCAGGTTCAAGGCGTTACCTGCGGCATCGGTGATGCTGCTGGCAACCCCGCCGGTGGAGGGCAGCGCGATGCTGCTGGCCAGGCTCAGGCCGGTGGTGTCCAGGTCACCCGACTGCACCGTGTACTTGAAGGTGAGCGATGACGTGCCGGAGCCAGACGCGTAGGTGGCGTAGCGGATCGCGCCACTGTCCAGGGTGACGCGAATGCGAGGCGGCGTGCCGCCGGAGGCGTAGTCCACATACAAGGGCTCGCCGCTCTGGACAACGAAGCTCACCTCCTGGCCCACGGTGTAGGTGGCGCTCAAGGGCGCGGTCACCGAGGTCACCGCGGGCGTGCCCAGGTCAACCTGAAGGGGGGTGGCGTGGAAGGCGGACGAGGTGTTGCCGGCAGCATCGACCACGCGCACGCCAATTTGGCTGGCGGAATAGCTCACGCTCTGGCCGCTGGTGCCCACGGAGAAGCTGTTGCCGCTGGAGACCGTGGTCCAGTTGGCGCCGGCGTCAGTGGTGTATTGCCAGCTGCCAGCGGCGGTGGTGGCGTCGACCGTGAAGGTGCTGTTCTTGGTGACGCGGTCGCTGGCCAGCACGCCCGAATCCACCGGGGCGGTGAGCGTCGGCACAGGCGGCGGCGTCACGTCGACCGAGAAGGTGCCCAAATCCGTGGCGGTGTTGCCGGCGAGGTCGGCCACCGAGCCCACCAATTGGTAGCTGGCGCCGTCGGCCAACTGGAAGCCGTTGGCCAGGCTCGCGCCCGCAGGCAGGGAGGCGGCAAACCGGCCGCTGCTCACCGAGCCCGTGAGGGTGCCCAAAGAAGTGGTGCGGTTGGTGTCACCCGCGGCGTAGAAAGTGAGGGTGACCGCTTGGCCGTCCGAGGCGCCGGTGACGTCGCCACGCAGCACCATGCCCGCGGTTGCCTCGCTGGCGTTGATGATGCCGTCGGTGGCTACCGCGTCGAGGTCGATCGTGGGCGGCTGGCGGTCGATGGTCAGGCCCAGCGACTGGTCGGTGACGTTACCGGCGGTGTCTCGGACGTGAACCACGATGGCGTAGTTGCCGTCCGGGAATGTGGTGGTGTTGCCCAGGTTGCCCGAGAACCTGCCCGTGACAGCGCTGTAGGTCAGCGTGCCCAGGGAGGTGGAGCGGCTCACATCGCTGGCGGCGTAGACGTCGGCGGTGGTGGCGTCCATCGGCGCCTCGCTGGCGCTCGGGGTTGCAATGGTGACCAGGGCGCGGTCGAAGTTGCTGGCACCATCGGCCGAGATGACCAGGTTACCGGCGTCGGAGCGCGTGGCCACCGTGGGGGCGATGCGGTCCACATAGACCTGCATCTCGCGGGTGACGGCCTGGTTCCCGGCGAGGTCAGAGGCGGCGACGCGAACGGTGTACAGGCCGTCGGCAACGCCAGAGAAGTCTCCGGTCAGCCGGTTGGTATTGGCGTCGTAACTGAGCTGAACGCTGCTGCCGGCCGACTGAACGATGGAAAGCGTGGGTGCGCTGTTGGCGCCGGTGACGGTGAGTGCCTGAGAGAACTGGGCGGCTGTGGTCGCGTTGAGCGAGGCCGAGGAGGCGCCCAGGGTGATGGAGGGGGGGGTTGCGTCGTAGGTGAGCGTGAGGGTGGACTCACTGTTGTTGGCGATGACCTTGGAGTTATTGCCCCAACGGTCCACCTGTGAGGCGTACACCGTGTAGGCGCCCTCGGGCGCCGTGCTCAGGCCCAGCATCGTGGACAGGGAGATTCGTTCCGAAGAGCCGGTGTCTGTTTTGCTGTAGGTCGCGGTGCTGCCGTCAGGCTTTCCGATCCGCACGTTCAAGGTGCCGCCCACCTCCAGGCCGGTGAACCGGATCTCGGGCGGGGTGCTGGTGACGCGGTCACCCGAGACACCGCTGTCGGTGCTGGAAAGGGCCACGGTCGGGTTCACCGCGGTGGTGTCGAGCACCAGGGGCAGGCCCAGGGAGGTGATGCCCGCGGTGCCGGAGGCCGTGCGCACCTGCGAGGTGAGCAGCAGGGCCTGGCCTTCGGTGAAGTCGGTCAGTTCCGAGGCGGGGACCGTCACGGTCACCTGCCCAGCGCTGATTTCCGGGGTGCCCAGGGGAACGGTTGCGACCTGGTTACCCTCCATCGACACCACCAAGGTGTCGCCGGCAATGGCGCCGGAGGTGCCCAGCTTGACGATGATCTGCAGGTCGGTGCCGTTGATCTGCTTGACCGGAATGGCGCTGGTGACCGCGCTGACGTCGGTGTCGTTGGCAATGTAGGGGCGCGCCGTCGCGGCCCGCTGGCTGCTGGTGGGCGCCACGCTGGAACCGACCACGCTGGCCACCTCTTCCACCTTGGCGATGACGCTGGCTTCGGTGTAATCGGCTGCGGTGAAACTGCCCGCGGTGATCGCGGTGCTCAAATCATTTTGAATGACGTACTCGGTCGAGACGAGTCGGCGCAGGGCCGAGGCTGCGGTGCCAGAGGCGCCCGCGAGCTGGTCGAAGGAGGCGTTGATGTTGCCAACCGCGCTGGCGAGGTTGGCCACGGACACGTCCAGCGTGCCGACCTCCGTGCTCAGCTTGGTGAACACGTTGTAGGCGAAGCCGGTGGAACCGGTCGCTGACAGGTCGATGGTGCTGTTGCTGGCGACTGCGTCCAGCAGCGCACTGCGGATCGACGCAACCGCGAGGCCGGCAGCCTCGGTGCGGGTGGCAATGGTGTCGGCGCGGCCACTGTCGACCAGTTCCTTCTGCGCGGCGGCTGATGCGGCCACGAGCAGGTTGGCCACCTGGGCCGCCTGCGTATAGAGGGTGAGCGCGGCAGCCGAGTTGGCGCCGCTGATGCCGGCGATCGGGTCCGTCGTCAGCAGCGCGTTGCGGTCGACGCCGGCGGGGCTTCCGAGCAGGGTGACCAGCTGGGTGGCGGCGTCGTCGACACTGCCGATGACGTTGCCGTTGGCATCTCGGGTGCGCAGTGACTGAAGCAGCGTGGTCAGCGGCGTAATGACGGTGGCGGTATCGGGCGCGTCAAGCACGCCGCGGAAGGCCAGGCCCGTGCCATACAGGTCCACGCCCCCAAACACGTGGATTGCGCCGCTGCCGCCGAGGTCGGCGTAGTTGCCGGTGGTGTCGGTGATGGCGTAGCTGTCGCTGCCGGCGCCGGTGATCTCACTGGCCTGTGCCATGCCGTCGCTGTTGGCGTCGTTCCAGGTGCCGTCGAAACGGTTGTTGTTGTTGCCATCGCGCCAGACCACTGCGCCCACCAGATAGCCCTTGACCACCGCACCGGCCGCCTTGGCAATGGCCACGGTTGCGGCGGCTGCACCACCACCGCCACCGCCACCCGCACCGGCCAGGCCCAAGACGCCCAGCAACACACCCGCGAGGTCACCGCCACCGAATGCGGATGCGGGCGTGGGCGCCGGCGCCTCGGCCACCGGGAACTCTCCGAGAGGCTCGCCACCAAAGTGGCGGATTTCATCGTTGAACAGGTCGCGAAAGGTTTGCTCGGGCTGCGCCGAGAAGGGAGCCGTGCGGCCCGCGCCACTGCCCTGCCCGCCGCTGTCGCGGCCGGCGTTGCCGGCCGAAGGGGTGGCCGGTAGCGCGGCATGCAACTCGGGGCGCTCGCGACCATCGATTTGCGTCTGCGCACTCTGGTCGCCATCACCTTGCAGCAACCAACGCTCGACCCAATTTTGGACGGACTTCTCCTCAAGACCCCCATCGACCAGGCGGGCGATCAGCTCCGAGGACACACCCTCGCCAAGCCCAGAGGCTTCGGAACGCACACCTTGCGCAGATGCGTCAGAAGGAGCCGTGGCTGCAGCGGCCACGGTGTTGGATATCAGGGCGGAGTCGGCATCCGCTGCTTGTTGCTGGGCGTCGGTATTGTTGGCAGATTGCGCGCTGTGTTTGGCGGGAGAGGTGTCGTCGTCTTTCGTGTTGTCCTGTGTGTCGTCGTCCGTTTGCGCGCGCGTCACCTGATGGCCGGTGAGCAGCAGCGTGGCAAGCACCATGCCCCATAAGCGTCCTGCTGGAATGAACATCCATCGCAATGCGGCAGCGTCGCCGGGCTTGCCGGCAACAGCTTTTTTGCGCCGCTTACTGCGCGATTCAGGCGTGGACATGGAATCTCCTGGGAACAAGGCGTACGTGCCTACAGCTTCTACCTATGTAGTTCCCGAATTCTCATCGACGAAGTTCAACTTGAATAGTTATCTCAATTTACTAAACGAAGCCTCCTTGTAACTACATGTGACTCTTTTGATGCTATTTCGGCGTGCCCAGCCCCGGAAAACTTCGGTAAACCGAAATATTTCTGGACTTGGGTGTGGGCAGCGGCCTACTCCTTTTGCGTCCAAACCACATCGCACATGAGAGTTGCGCAGACATCGGCGCATCCCCCATCTGGCGCATGGGAGGGGCCTGCGCTCGGCGATAGAATCGCCCGAAGGAAAATGCGACTGCTCTAACTAATAGGGGCAGAGCCAGCGGCCCACCGGTTGGCCAGGCAACCGGTCACACCTACCCATGAATTTCAGCGCCGCCGACATCGCCGACTCTTTGCCTCTGGCAAGAGTCCGTCGCCGCCGCGCCCCATGGCTGCGCGCCCGGGACTTTCTTGCCCTGGTGGCGGCCTTCTTCGCCACGTTCCTGGTTTGCGGCTCTGTTTCCGCGCAGGCATTTCCCTTTGCCACCAATACAACAGCCAACGACCTGCCCGGGTTGCGCCGGCCCCTGGACGCCATCGCCCGGGCGGACGCCCGCGAACAAGCGGTGCTGGCCGAGGTGCGCCGCGGGGTCGAGCGCCTGGCCCGCACCTGCACAGCCCCGCCGGCCCCCGCGGCTTCGGCCCCGGGTCGGGAAGCCGTTTTGCTGCAACCGCAGCGCGAGGCCAGCGATTTACGCGCCCGCCTGGTAGACAAAAACAACCGGCTGTCGGACGTGGCCCGTGTGGCGGTGGGCGCGCGCTGCACGGGTTTGTCTTTCATTCCCGGCATCAAGTCGCCCGAGTGCCGCACCGCCGAAGCGCTGCGGGACGCCAGCACGAATGTGGAAAAAACCCTGGCGAGCTACTTCGACGCCATCGATTCGCGCTACCGCCTCTATATAGATGTGCGCGAGCTCGAAGACAGGGGCTGTGCCCGCCCCGGGTTCACTCAGCGCCTGATCCAGGCCGACGACGCCAGCATGCGGCCACAGGAAGCGGCCGCTCAAGCGGCGTTTGAAGAGTTCTTGCGCGCGGCGGAACAAGCCGCGGCCACCCTGCGGTAAACGGCCATGCTACGCGCCCTCACCGCCCTCCCCACCTTCGCCCTGCCGCTGGGCGCCCGCTTGGCACGCATGGCGCGGCTGGCCCCCGGTTTGGGCTTGCAGGCGCTGGCCTGCCTGGCGGTGGGCTGGTCGGCCCACGCACTGACCACCCGCTACCTGGGCCAGGCCCAGGAGCAGCAGCTTCACCAAAGCGCGTCCATCGTCGCGCGCGAGGTGAACCAGGAGTTGGCGGCGCTGCAAACCCGCGCCCTGGTGACGGGCACCCGCCTGGCCGACCGGGCGGCTGATTTCCCGGCGCTGGGCCGAGAGCTGGTGGAGCAGTTCCCCCATATCGCGCGGATCGAGCTGCGCTCGGCTGAAGGCGCGCTGCTCTCGGCTTATGACAGCGGCGAGACACGCAACGAGCGCGCGCTGCTGCCGCCTTCGCAACTGATTTACTTCGCTGCGGCCAACCGCGAGGGCGCCATCATTTACGCGCCCAGCCGGCTGGAGACCAGCGCGCAGTCGCGCCGCTGCTACCTGGACATGTTCACGCCGGGCAGCGCGGGCCAGGGCCGGGCGCTGGTGGTGACGCTGTCAAGCTCCGACCTGCTCGCCGCGGTGCTGAACCGGCCGGCCACCGCAGCCGCCCAGGGACCGCGCTTTGCGTTTGCAGGCTGCGAGACGGGGGCACAGACGGTCACTGCGGCCAATGTGGCCAATGCGGCGGATACCGGCGGGGCCGGCTTTGCCGAGACGATTGACATCACCCGCAACGACCTCAAGCTGAGCCTGGTGGCTCGCGCCGGGGCGAGCACCGGCGGACCAATGGACCTGCTGGCCTGGGTGATCGCGGTCTTCGCTGCCGCCCTCACCGGCCTGGGTCTGGCCTACGAGCAGTCCCGGCGCGCGCGCCAGCGGGCGCGCCAGTCGTACCGCTTGCTGGAGGAGAAGATGCAAAACGAATTGCGCTTCGTCTCCTTGGGCCAGATGTCGACCACCATCGCTCACGAGCTGAACCAGCCCCTGAGCGCGATTGAGAGCTATGCCTTCGGCTGCGAAAACCTGCTGCAGCAGCAACCGATGCCGGTGCCGCAGGTGGGCGAGGCACTGCGCGAGATTCGCCAGCAAGCGCAGCGCAGCGCCGACATCGTGCGCAGCATCCGCGCTTTTGTCTCGCACAAGGAGAGCGCGCCCGAGTTGCTGTCTCTGGATGACCTGCTCGATGAGCTGCGGCCCCTGATCCAGTTGCAGGCCAGTGACCTGGAGTGCAGCGTCGAAATCGCGCATGTACCGGGCATCGACCTGCGGGTGAACCGCACGCTGCTGGGGCAGGTGATCCTGAACCTCTCGCGCAACGGTTTCGAGGCAATGGCCGAGTTGCATCGCAAGAGCCGCAAGACCAACCTGCTGCGCATTGAGGCCACGCGTCAGACGGGCCCGACGGGCGAGCACGCCAGCATTCGCATCACCGATAACGGGCCGGGTGTGTCAGACGCCGCGGCGCCCTCGATCTTCAAGCCCTTTTTCTCGACCAAGAAAAGCGGCATGGGCATTGGCCTGGGTCTGTGCCTGTCGATCATCGAGCGCCAGGGCGGCACCATCCGTTGGCAAAACGAGGCCGGCGGCGGCAGCACCTTTGTGCTGGAGCTGCCACTGGCCCAGACGGACCATTGACAGGGAACTCAGATGAGCCAAGAGAACCCGATCATTGCGTCGCCCACAGTCATCATCGTGGACGACGACGAGGCGGTGACCAAGAGCCTGCGCTTCCTGATGGACTCCAAGTCGATCCGTTGCCAGGTCTTCAACTCGGGCGTCGAGTTTCTGGAGGCCGTCAAGAAGCAGCCGCCCTGGCTGCAATCCACCGGCTGCATCTTCCTGGACGTGCGCATGCCCAACCTGAGCGGCGTCGAGGTGTTTGGCCAGCTGCGTAAGCTGCAGCCGAACCTGGCACTGCCGGTGCTGTTCATGACGGCCCACGGCGATGTGCCGGTGGTGACCAAGGTGCTCAAAGACGGCGCCTACGACTTTCTTGAAAAACCGGTGTCCAGCGAGCGCCTGCTGGCGCGGCTCGATGACTGCTTTGAGCACTCGCGCCAGCGGCTGCAGGTGGCCCTGAGCCGCAAGGACTTTGCCGAGCGCCTGCGCACCCTCACCGAACGCGAGATGGCGGTGATGGCGCGCCTGTATGACGGCCTCTCCAACAAAGAAATTGCCGAGCTTCTGGGCAACAGCGTGCGCACCATCGAGCTACGCCGCGCCACCATCTACAGCAAGATGGGCGTGAAAAGCTCGATCGAACTGGCGCGCCTGCTGCAGTCTTCAGACTGGCAGCCGCCGCCGTACACCGGCAAGGACATGAAAGACACGCCGGACGACGCCCCGGCGGGCGCGTCCGCCGCGCCGAAGGGCAAGCCCGGCAGGCCCCCGAAAGCCAGCAGTGCGGCAGGCAATGCGTCTGCCGCCGCCGAGGCCGACTGAGCAAAGCCCCTCAGATCGGCAGCGCCACCAGGTCGTGCCCCTCAGTGCCCACGATGCGAGCGCGGGTGAATTCGCCCACCTTGAGCTGTTTGCTCACCTTCTCGGGCGGCAAGAGGCGCACCAGGCCGTCAATCTCGGGCGCATCGGCATAGGAGCGCCCCACCCCGCCCTTGCGACCCAGGCCGGGGGCTGAGTCGACCAGCACCTGCATGGTGGCGCCGATGCGCTCACGCAGCTTGGCGGCAGACACCTCCTCGGCCACCGCCATAAAGCGGGCGCGGCGCTCCTCGCGCACTTCCAGCGGGAGCATGCCGGGCAGCTCGTTGGCGGCGGCGCCCTTGACGTCGCTGTAGGCAAAGCAGCCGGCGCGGTCAATGCGCGCTTCGCGCAGGAAGTCGAGCAAGTGCTCGAACTCGGCTTCGGTCTCGCCAGGGAAGCCGGCGATGAAGGTGCTGCGCACCACCAGCTCGGGGCACATCTCGCGCCAGCGCTGAATGCGCTCGAGGTTTTTCTCGCCGCTGGCGGGGCGCTTCATGCGACGGAGCACGTCGGGGTGGCTGTGCTGAAAGGGCACGTCCAAATAAGGCAGGGCCAGGCCCTGGGCCATGAGCGGAATGACCTCGTCCACCGACGGGTAGGGGTAGACATAGTGCAGCCGCACCCAGGCACCATGCGGCGCAGCGACATCGCCCAGGGCCTGCACCAGCTCCAGCAAACGGGTGCGCACCGGGCGGCCGTCCCAGAAGCCAGTGCGGTACTTGGTGTCGACGCCGTAGGCGGAGGTGTCTTGGCTGACCACCAGCAACTCCTTCACGCCGCCCTCGAACAAAGCGCGGGCTTCTTTGAGCACATCGCCAATCGGGCGGCTGACCAGGTCGCCGCGCATCGAGGGGATGATGCAGAAGGTGCAGCGGTGGTTGCAGCCCTCGCTGATTTTCAGGTAGGCGTAGTGGCGCGGGGTGAGCTTGATGCCCGCCTCACCGAAGAATTGCAAATTGGTGCCGGGCACCAGGTCAACAAAGGGGTCATGCGGCTTGGGCAGGTGGGTGTGCACCGCGTCCATCACCTCCTGCGTGGCATGCGGGCCGGTGACGGCCAGCACCGAGGGGTGCATCTGCCGCACCAAATTGCCACCGCCCGCCTCCGCCTCGCGCGCGCCCAGGCAGCCGGTAACGATGACCTTACCATTGGCGGCCAGGGCCTCGCCAATGGTGTCGAGACTTTCCTTCACCGCGTCGTCAATGAAGCCGCAGGTGTTGACGATGACGAGGTCTGCGCCCTCGAAGGTCTTGGAGGTTTGGTAACCCTCCGCCGACAACTGGGTGAGGATCAGCTCGGAGTCGGTCAGGGCCTTGGGGCAGCCCAGGCTGACGAAGCCGACTTTGGGAATCGAGGTGGCCGGGGTGGCGGTTGGGGAGGCGGTGTCGCTCATGGGCGTATTGTCCCAGAGGGACCGGGCAGGCCGGAAACGCCGGAAACGCCCTGCAGTCTAGACGGCAGCTCGGTCTAAGCCTTCATTCGCACCATCGTGAACTCGATCCTTCCTGGCTGAGGAAGATCTCGTCAGGCGCACTCTCACCTGCCGGTGGGATTGCTCGTCAGAGCCGCCACCAATTGCCTCGCCCGCGGCCAGGGCCCGAAGCCCGAGGCGGGGTTGAGGTGGCCGACCGGGCCCAGGTTCAACAGGCGGCTGCCCCAACCGCGAGCCAAGGCCTCGACGCGGTCGCGCTCGCCCAGCGGGTCATCGTCGCTGGTCAGGACCAGGCTCGGGAAAGGGAGAGGGCCCTGGGGCACCGGGAACCAGCCTGCGGCCTCGAGGTCGACCATCGAGGGGTAGCCCTCAGGCATGGGTCTGTCGAAGTCTGGGGGCGTGGCCAGCAGCGCGGCGTGAACCTGTGGACCGCGACGGGTCTGCGCGGCCCAGTGGGCCACCATGATGCAGCCACCGCTGTGGGCCACGAGCAGCACGGGCCCGTCGATGGCAGCGACCGCGGCCTCCAGGGCGCGCACCCGGGCACCGCAGTCGAGGTCGGTGCGGCCCATGGCCGGGACACTGCGGGCCTGGGGCAGTTCCTGCGCCAGCAAGGTTTGCCAGTGCTGCGGGACAGGGTCACGCAGTCCGGGGACGATGAGGACGGTGGGGCTTGCGGGTGCGTTCATCGGCAGTGAGACAAGGCGCTTGACTTCATTCAGTACGGGCGGTCGCCGATAATGCCCGCACGCTCCATCTTGCGCGGCGCGGGCCAGTAGTCCATCACCGCGTAGTGCTGCGTGGAGCGGTTGTCCCAGATGGCGACGCTATTGGGTTTCCACTGAAAACGCACCTGGTACTCGGGAATGCTGGCCTGGCTTTGCAGGTAATTGAGCAGCAAGCTGGCGCCCGGCGTTTTGTCCAGACCAAAACGCACGTTCTCCGGCGTGTGGTAATTCACGAAGTTGGTGGTGAAGCTGCAGACATTGAGCACCTTCTCGCCAGTCTCGGGGTGGGTGCGTACCACCGGGTGTTCAGCGGGCGGGTACTGCTCGGCCAACTTGCGCCGGGCCTCGGGCGCCATCACCGCGCCGAATGAGTGCTCGATGGCATTGCGTGCGTACAGGTGGTCGATCTTGGCCTTGATGTCGTCAGGCAAATTCCTGTAGGCCTCGACCATGTTCACCCAGATGGTGTCCCCCCCCACCGGAGGGCATTCAATGCAGCGCAGGACGGCGCCCATGGCCGGGGTCTGGCGCCACAGGCCGTCCGAGTGGTAGTTGTTCTCGTAGTTCTCGCGCTTATCGCTGCGGTAGATTTGCACCAGGCCCGGATTGGCCGGGTCGCTTCCGGCCACCGGATGGTCTTCCAGTTCGCCAAAGCGGCGAGCAAAGGCCACATGCTCGGCGCGGGTGATGTCCTGATCGCGCAGGAACAGCACCCGGTGCTTCAGCAAAGCGGCCTTGAGTTCTGCAAACAAGCCGTCATCCCGCGAGGCGTCACCGAGGTTGACGCCAGAGATCTCAGCCCCGATGGCCACGGTCAGTTGGCGGATTTTCATGGTCAAGTCCTAAATGACGAAGATCGAAGAGCCGGTGGTCTTGCGTCCCTCCAGGTCACGATGGGCCTGGACGGCGTCTGCGAGCGCGTAGCGCTGATTGATCTCAATGCGGATACGGCCGCTGGCCACGTGGCCAAAGAGCTCGTCGACCAGTTCCTGCTTTTCCACCGGGTCGGCAATGTAGTCGGCCAGGCCCGGTCGGGTGACATAGGCCGAGCCCTTGCGCGCCAGGATGGCGGGGTCAAAAGGCGGAATTTTTCCGGAAGCGGTGCCCACGCACACCAGCAGGCCGCGGCGCTTGAGAGAGTCGAGCGAGCCGTCGAAGGTGGCCTTGCCCACGCTGTCGTAGACCACGCTCACGCCAACGCCAT